>WNGM01005132.1_pt1 | contig 25279 bp, 20 predicted proteins | sample 5400571 | NCBI WGS metagenome assembly WNGM01 (sample SAMN13153378, study PRJNA577476) | soil metagenome | isolation source: 100 cm soil or saprolite under Garry oak tree replicate 2 | place: USA:California | collected 2016-06-15 | reverse complement strand
AAGGAGGTGTAATCGCCCATGACATCTGACTCTAATAAACACCTCACCCACCTCGACGAAAGTGGCAATATCCATATGGTCGACGTGACTGATCGGCCAGAGACGGTGCGCGAAGCTACCGCCAGAGCTACTGTACGCATGGCGCCGCAAACAGTACAGCTCATCGAGACAAACCAGGTTTCCAAGGGAAGCGTTTTGGAAGTGGCGAAGATCGCAGGCATTATGGCAGCTAAACAAACACCATCGATCATTCCCCTCTGCCACCCGCTACCAATGACATACATTGATATCCGTTTCACTCTTGATAGGGGAAGAGGCTTGATCGAGATAGAGGCACGTACCCGCACTAACTATAAGACCGGCGTGGACGTCGAGGCACTAACGGCTGTCACAGTGGCCGCACTGACAATCTATGATATGTGCAAAGGTGTGGATACAACTATTACACTTGAACAAGCATACGTTGCCTCAAAAAGCGGTGGCAAAAGTGGCACGGTCGAATTTCAACCAGCCACCTCCAGGGGATGATTAAGGCAGCCACCTCAACTAGCGGGACGCACCTCTAGTAGCAAGAACATCACCTCTAACAGGTTACGCTCATCTGGATTGCTGAGCCGTAAGTCTGTCTGGCCAAGCGGTGTTATCAAGGTGCCATCTTTATCCACAGGTTCCACAGAAAGAATAGACCGTGGATTTCCCCCATTCCAGCGCACAGGCTCGATCAATGAACCCAGAGGCACGGAGATCGTCAGGTAGCGCCCACGCAACTTCTCATCCAGGTCGTGCAGGTGAAGCTCGAGGGTACCCTCCCGCTGAATAATACCTCCTTCAAGGTGACTTGATTGCAGGTAGATCATAGCATGCTCAGCCGGAGTCCCCGTCGAGCGCATCAGCGTATCGGCTTTGCGCAATACTTTTCCATGACGTGTCCCACTCGCGCCAATCAGGGGTGAATAGGAATGAGTCGCCAGTTCTTGCTGACCAGTGGTATGAAGGTTATCAGTAATTGTTGCGACACGCACGAGGTCATGCAGCGCCCTGGCTCGCATACCGCTCTGTGTTATATGGGCACTCACCCTCATAGCCCACTGCAATAGTGAACGAGCCTGAGCTTCCCCATCTATATGTTCACGGCGAGCCTGGCGCAACACAGCTTCTGCCTGGTTGATTAGCAACTGACAGAGTTTTACCGACGCCCCATCAGGAAGTGAGCGTCTGCCGTAATTGATACTCTGCGCCTTTTCACCAGACTTCACAGCATAGCGCAAAGCATCATACAATTCCAGGTAAGCGCTGTGACAAATAGCACACCCTGCTAAATGATAGAGCAGCGGAGCATAATGGACCGTCGCCTTCGCATCGTTTCGCAGCAGAGCCATGATAAAATCCGGCAACTGCCGGTAAAATTGTGGATGATATTCGTCACCAGTAACTACTTCATACGCGCCTGTATCTTCTTCGTTTGTAGAAACGTTTTCTGTATCCTGTGGAGAATGGGTTAAAACATGCAGCAACCAGCGCGCCAGTTTTTCATACTCGTCTTGACTATTGGATGATTTATCGAATTGTTCGTTATCGTTCATAATTTGTCCTCTCCCGAGCAAATAAGGCAGCGCATCCAGGGGATGATGTAGGCAACTTACTCCTCCCTATAGAAGCGCGTTAATTGCTTCATTTGGGTCGACGTGATATGGACGACTGAATCGCCATGCCAATCAAGTAAACCTTCAGCCACCAGTTGATTCAGGCCTGTGCGCACATCGCTTTCAGTAATATCTTGCTGCGCAAGGGTCTGCATATCTACCACAAACTCATCGGGACGCGTAGATTGTACTCTATACTCTGTCAAACGTAAGGCAACGATAACTGTCAAATTAGTACTTTGTTGTTGGAGACAGTGGCGTAACTTTTTGTGCGCGTGATCCTTGTGTTGACTGATATTAGCAATAGGCTCCCCACGGCTCGCCAGCAGGTCTTTGTCTGGTAGCTCCTCAAAAATGTTCTCGAGTAGATCTGTTGCGTCGAACTCTTCGATCTCTAGTATGATTGCCTGAAACTGCTTGGGCGCGGCGCTTAGTACTTTGATACAATGCTTCAGTAGATTGCGCAGCTCCTGTTGAGAGGCCAGCGCGAGCACAGCTTGTTCTGGTGTAGGAAACGGCGGCGCTCCGCCAAGGTTTTCGGTCGCCTCGTTCAGTATATCTTCCTCAGTTTCTGTGCCTTCCGTTCCTTCAAGATCAGTGGCATACGTCATTAGCAGTCGTCTTCTACGCAGCCGATCGATGGCTTTGTTGCGAATACTGCGATTGAGGAAAGCATAAAACTGGGCATAGCTCAGTCCATCTAGTACGGTAAGTGGCGTTCTATCCCCACAACCGAGAAGACCTTGACGAAGTAGTTGCTCTACAACATGTCCTACAACCAGATCAACCTCAACTTGATCATTTTTGAGTTCACCTAAAGAGCGTTGTGCATGCCACTTTAAATGTGCATACAAGGTCGCATAGGTCTGTTCCGCGTTATACCTCAGATCGTGTGCCGTAAAGGGCATACGAATTCCCTCCGCACTGCCTGCTTATGCGCATACTAAATTTTTCAAACCAATTATCGGTACGCACCTCAACAGGCTGTCGTTTGCTAAATAGGGAGCTTAATTACTACCTTTACAAATTGTACCTAAATTCTACATTTTACGCAATAAATTGCGCCCCTACGTTCATTCGGTTTACTGTTAAACTCCGTAGGGGCGCGACATGTCAGGCACATCAGGTGCCACACTAGTATCGTCGACTATTCGCTATCTCCGCGTTTGCCTTGACGTTGATGTTCGTACGCTTTTTTAATGGCGTTCAAGCTGCGTTGTACTTCGCCACGCTCCTCCAATAAATTAGCATAGCGGAAATACGCACCCGCCGTAATTTCATGGGCGTGCGACGAATCCAGCAATTCGAGAGCCTGGGTGAACAGCTCATCGGCAGCTGCATAGTCCCTGGTCTGATGACGCAACTGGGCAAGCGCAATAAGCGCCTGGCCCTGAGACTGAGAATCTCCGCTTGCACGAGCAAAAGTGAGGGCTTCCTGCGCTTCTTTCTCCGCTTCGTTTAGGTTACCGCGCTTTAAAAGAAGCTCTGCCAGAGATGTATGACACGTTGAGGCTGATACTGCGTCGTTAAGCTCTTGTTCAATCGCGATAGCCTGCCTATACTCTTTTTCCGCCTCATCCAGGTCGTTCTGCTTCTCAAGCGTTTTACCCAGTCGCTGGTGTGTGAGACCAACGAGCCTTTGTTCATCCCGCATTTCATAAAGAGCCAGGCTACGCATAGCATAATCCCGCGCCATCGTCAGTTTACCAATTGCCTTATAACTCTGGCTGATCTCCATATACTTCTGCGCAAAGCTCTTACTGTCACGATTTAAATCATCGAACACTTCTAACGCACGATGATAATAAGTTACAGCTTTTTCTAACTCGCCCATGCGGAAATAATCATTCGCTAAATTACTGTAAACCTCAAGAGCGAAAACAGAGTCATTAATCTGGCTATTTTCGATTGCAGTGTTGCAGCGGAGGTGATTTTCTACCGCCAGGGTATAATTGTACAACATGAAGTAGGCTCTACCAAGCAGATTACGCGCTCTCTCTGTTGCTTCACTATCATTTAAGCTTTCAGCCTGAGTCACAGCCAGGCGTAAGTCCACTACAGCTTCCTGGAACTCATTCGACCCCAAATGTATCTGACCTCGCAACAAGAATAATCGATATACTTGATCCGTTGTAATACGCTCAGGTTGAATGGGCCCTAACAACTGCTCAGCCTCTTCAAAGGCACCCTGTTGTACGAGCACACTTGCCTGTAGTAAATCGACATCAATTTTCTGGTCAGGACCTGAGTCAGCGGGGGAATAACCTACTGCTCTCGCTTCAGCAGCGCCGGAAGGCGAACCTTCCAATAAGAATGTCAGGGGAACATCCAGGCGGCGCGCAAGGATAGAGAGCGCTTTGAGGGATGGGCGAATCTTTCCTCTCTCAATCGCAGAGATATAAGAGATGGAAAATTCAGGTGCAGCCAACTGAGCCTGGGTCATTCCAAGCTTGGTACGAACTTCTCGAATGTTGGTACCGACCCTAGCTGCGACCGCCTTACCCACATTTGCGGCTTCGAGGGATGGTGGCATTGTTAAATTTCCTTTCAAGTTGTCAAGTTTTTCCCTTCAATTTGACTTGAGCGTTTCCATCCAATGGAGCACTATAAAGGAATCATCTGTAACTCCTTTATATTCTAGACAAACCAGCACACATTTTACAAACGCTTTATGCGCATCTTATGTTTAAGACACATATAACCTTTATTACCCCCTTCACTATAGAAAGTGGCTCATAAAGGTTTGAATACATCTCTTAATGACAAGAAATGCTAACATAATGCCAGTAGTTATCATAGTAGCATGTTATTAAGAAGATGTCAATAGATGCTGTGATTATAGCTCTAATCTTTCTTATAAATACCGCCTTGCCTGATCATACTAGAAATGCCGCGCCAAAAGAAATGGGATAAGCTTACTAGAGTATTTAAGTTATGAAAAAAATGAAGCAGTTGCTCGTTCAAAACTCTTCGTAAGTTTACTTCATAATGTTCTCACACCCTAAATCTGACAGAATTGTTCATTTTAACCGTCGAAATAAGTGGAATTACCTCCATCTTTCGCCAATAAGCCATCTTGCGTACATCGTAACAGAGCTACATACCCGCTATTTTCATTACATCTTTTTTATACTAGCAAAAAATGGCTACTTCCCTTATACTATATCCTATCCATCGGTTTTATTTATTTCGGCCAACCTCAACAACAGCATCATTGGTTAGGGAGGAAAGCACATGCAGACTATCAATTCATTATTTGCTGCATCCGCTGAACGCTTCGCGAATCGCGTCGCGCTTATCGAGCCTGTCGAGATGGCAATGGTAGGAACAATGTCTACCCTCACATATCGCGAGTTACAAGAACGAGCTAAAGGATTTGCCGCCTCTTTACAGAACCTTCAGATAAACAAAGGTGATTGTCTGCTTATCTGGTCACCAAGCAGGTCTGAGTGGATAATCGCTTACCTTGGCGCACTATTAATCGGTGCAGTGGTTGTCCCCCTGGATGTCAATAGCAAAGAAGATTTCCTCGTACGCGTTGCAGAGACGACCAATGCTCGCCTGCTGATTACTTCTCAGAAACAGTTTGCAGGATTGAAGCAAGTATCGCTTCCTCTCGTTGACATTGATGCCTTGCCACAGCAACCATTAGACCCCACGAAATTACCGCTGGTCGGTGAAGGCGACCTTGCTGAAATAGTCTTTACTTCCGGTACAACCGGCCACCCCAAAGGTGTAATGTTAAGTCATGGCAATATTACCAGCAATGCGACCGCAGCATTAGCTTTTATCAATATGACGGCTGAAGATCGTGCGCTCTCTATTTTGCCGCTTAGCCACATGTTTGAGTTGACCGTTGAAATCGCTCTCATCTGCTGCGGTGCCAGTATCGTCTATGCCCGTTCACTCGTACCTGACACTCTCCTCAGGCTGCTCTCTTCACAACAAATAACCTGTAGCGTCCTCGTTCCACAGGCTCTTCAGCTTTTTCTTAATGGCATAGAAAGAGAGGTAAGACGACAAAAGAGAGAGCAACAATTTGAACAACTGCTTCGAATTGCAGCCATCCTGCCATTTGGTTGGCGTCGTTTCCTCTTTGGAACGGTGCATAAACGCTTTGGAGGCCACTTCCGTTTCTTTGTTAGTGGTGGCGCATACTTATCTCCTCAACTCGCCCAGAGATGGGAAAACATGGGCTTCCGCGTATTACAGGGATATGGCGCAACAGAATGCTCTCCCATTATTTCCGCTACTCCTTACCGCGAACATATATTGGACTCGGTTGGTAAATCCCTCAACGGAGTTGAGGTGCGCATCGCCGATGACGGTGAGATACTGGTTCATGGTCCAAATGTGGCATTGGGCTACTGGAAGAATCCAGATGCCACCGCTGCTTCCTTTAAGGATGGCTGGTATTCCACTGGGGATCTTGGCTATCTCGATGAAAAAAATAACCTCTACTTAAAGGGGCGCAAGAAAAATCTTATCGTGCTCGCGAATGGCCTCAATGTCTATCCAGAAGATATCGAAAACATCTTACAAGCAAACCCTCTGGTCAAAGATGCGGCGGTTTTTGGGCTTATGGAGAACGATCAGGGGCCAGAAGTCCATGCTGTTCTGCTCTTGGATGATCCTAACCACGCGAAAAGCGTCATACAACAAACCAATAAACAGCTTGCCCCACATCAACAGGTACGCGGTTTTACCGTCTGGCCGGAAGAAGACTTTCCTCGAACCCATACACTCAAAGTGAAGCGTCTTGATGTGCTCAGTAAACTGGAAAAAATACGCAATGAAACAGGTGAACTACATCCATAGCCCGGTCTACGTCCATAGGAGGGGCGATCCCTTGTGGTCGCCCGGTAAACATCCATAGCCCGGTCTACGTCCATAGGAGGGGCGATCCCTTGTGGTCGCCCGGTAAACTTGTGGTCGCCCGGTAAACACCCATAGCCCGGTCTACGTCCATGGTAGGGGCGATCCCTTGTGGTCGCCCGGTAAACTTGTGGTCGCCCGGGAGAGGAAAGCTGAGTAAATGCTGTATTTGATTGCTACCCCTATCGGTAATCTCAATGATATTACACTGCGTGCTCTCGACACATTACGGCAGGTTGACGTGATTGCCAGTGAAGATACACGCAAAACGGGATTGTTACTCAAGCATTTTTCGATTACAAAGCCACAGATCGCCTTTCACGAGCATAACGAGCAGCGCGCTGGTGAGCGGATCGAAGTGCTGCTGAAAGAGGGGAAGTCTGTCGCCGTTGTGACGAATGCCGGGACACCGGGCATTTCGGACCCAGGTTTCACGCTGGTGCGTAGAGCCATCAACGCCCAGATCGCCGTGACGATGATTCCAGGGCCTACGGCTTTTGTGATGGCCCTGGTGCTCTCCGGATTACCGGTTCACAGCTTTACCTTTCGCGGCTTTCCACCGCGCAAATCTGTGGGGAGATGCAAATTTATGGCAATCGATAAAGAATCTCCCCACACGCTTATCTTTTATGAAAGCCCCTACCGACTTGAAGGATTCCTGCGCGACGCAATAAACACCTTTGGCGATCGTGAAGCGGCTATCGCCAACGACCTGACGAAGATGTTTGAACAGGTACAGCGAGGAACGCTCTCCTCGCTGCTGGAAGCAGTATCACAGTCAAAACCGCGCGGTGAATATATTATCGTTATCGCAGGAGCAGGGAGAGAGGCGTAGGGACCCGTCGTCCCTTCTCCCCTTCTCTATTATCTAAATACCCATCACCTCGATCAGCTCTTTCACAGCGTCAGCAGACTTCTGCAACTGAGCGCGCTCGCCCCAATCCAGTTCCACCTCGACGACCTCCTCCATACCCTGCGCTCCAAGCTTCACCGGTACACCAACAAAGAGATCCTGCATCCCATATTCTCCCTGCAAATAAACTGCGCACGGCATGATCATTTTCTTGTCAAGTAATATTGAATCGACCATTTGCAGGACTGAAGCCGATGGCGCAAAGTATGCGCTGCCCGTCCCAAGCAACTTCACAATTTCAGCCCCACCATCACGCGTACGCTGCACAATCTGCTCGATACGCTCTGCTGAAAGCAATTGCGCAATGGGAACTCCCGCGACAGTACACATACGAGCAAGAGGAACCATCGTATCGCCATGGCCACCCAGCACATAGGCCTGCACGTCACGCACCGAGACGCCAAGCTCCTGTGCAATGAATGTTCGGAAACGTGCTGTGTCCAGCACTCCGGCCATGCCAATCACACGGTTACGTGGGAAGCCGCTGATATGAAACGCGAGCTGTGCCATTGCATCCAACGGGTTGGTAACCATAATCATGATACAATCAGGAGAATACTTGACGACGTTCTCAGTCACCTGCGCCACAATCTCCTGATTTTTCTTGACCAGGTCATCCCTGGACATTCCTGGTTTACGAGGGAAACCAGAGGTAACCACGACGATATCAGAGTTTGCCGTCTCAGCATAATCATTCGTACCTGTCACCAGCGAATCGTAGCCAAGTACAGGTCCCGCCTGGAGCATGTCCAGCGCCTTGCCCTGGGGCATATTAGGTACGATATCATACATCACGACATCGGCATAGTCTTTTTCTGCCAAACGCTGTACCAGCGTACTACCAACAAATCCGGCACCAACAACGGTTATCTTACTGCGCATAAAACTATCCCTTTCAACGAAAAATAGAGGGACGACGTTTTCCATCATCCTGAGACATTATTTGAAATTACTAAGGCATGGTTCAAATGAACTTGACAGTTCCTCATCAACAGAAAGGTCCAGCCCTGTCATGCTGAGCGCAGCGAAGCATCTCGCTGCCGATCGCGATAGACCCTTCGCTTCGCTCAGAGCTTGCCCTGAACGAAGTGAAGGGGTGACACGGTGTGACTGTCCAAACTGTCAAGGACTCTTCTTCACAATTGAACCTTGACTAAAAATATTGTAAGCCGTACGCAACAAAAAAGGCAAAGGACCTCAATATTCCACCTACACATATATTGAGCCTATAATATAGCTACATTGCACATGGCATTTATAAAGAACTAACCCTACTATATACTATTAACAGTTGCAGATTTCGGATTCTTCAGAATTGAGCATTACGAATTTTTGCTAACTAATCGTTATCTGGTTCGGATCTCGCAAATCTACATCCGTTAGGTATCCCCTTTTTTCTTTAACTCACCTGATATCCTACGCATTGTATAAAAGGGAAAGGACATTTGGACCTCTACCATTCCCTCTATTAAGGGCAAGGGTTCTTCAACCGTCTGCCTCTTAGAGCAATGGCAATAGGTGAGTGGGGCCGTTTTCACGTTCCTAAGCGTTGGTATTATCTACCACAAAGGAGGCGTTTATCAATGGCGCAACCAGATGTATCTCAGCAACAAAAGGACGAGGCATTACTGCAAAAGTTTGGCTACAAACAGGAATTGCGGCGATCGCTGGGGTTCCTCTCCAATTTTGCAGTCGCTTTCTCCTACATCTCCGTCTCTACCGGCACATTCGCGCTCTTCTATCTTGGTATCCTGGCCGGTGGCCCTGCATTCTTCTGGACATGGATCATTGTCGCAATTGGACAGTTCATCGTAGCGCTAAACTTCGCTGAACTCTCATCACACTTCCCCATCGCGGGTTCGATCTACCAGTGGAGCAAGCGCCTCTCTGGTTACACTTTAGGTTGGTTCACTGGTTGGTTCTACTTCTTCGCAGGGGTTCTCACCATCACATCCGTAGCGTTCACTGTTCCTATTCCTTTGCTGGCGGGACCATCCTGGGGATAAATAATGCTGTCTTCATCGCCCTGGTCTCGATTGTCGTTGGCACCCTCATTAATATCGCGGGCGTAAGATTGGTGGCCATTATCAACAACATCGGTGTTGCCGCCGAGATCATTGGCATGTTCGTTTTCGCGCTCGTCTTACTGATCTTCTTCAATCATCAGTCGCTTAGTTTCCTCTTCACCGGTCCCACTCCCAATGTCTCTCCCCAGGCTCTTTCCACAGCTCTTGGCGTTCCAGGAGCACAATGGACGCCACCATTAGGTGACATTTACCTTGGAGCATTCGCCGCGGCGATGTTCATGTCTCTATTCGTCATCTATGGCTTCGACACGGCAGGAACTCTGGGCGAGGAGACCAATAACCCGCAGAGAAATGCCCCGCGTGGCGTCCTCTGGGCTATTGGGCTATCGGCCATTGCCGGTATACTTTTCCTGGGCGGCACCATTCTTTCGATTAGAAATCTGTCTCATATTGAAACCATAGCGAGCGGCGCGAATTTTACCCAGACTCTCCCGGCAATTATCATTGATGCGCTTGGCACTAGTTGGGGAAATGTCTACCTGGGCGTCGTCCTCATCGCCGTCTGTGTCTGCACGCTGGCAATCCAGTCGGCAACCATTCGCTTGATGTTCTCGATGGGACGCGATGGCCGTCTCCCGTTTGGAAGAGTCTGGGGGACTGTCAATCCAACGTTCCGTACACCCATGTGGGCAGGTATTGCCGTCGCAGCACTCTCCGCCCTCCCGTTCCTGGTCAGCACTGCAATTGGTGTCATTGTCACAGCCGCAACAGGCTTGATTTACGTGTCGTACTTCTTGAATAACATTGCCTCATTGGGCGCCCGCTTTAGAGGCTGGCCTAGAGAGAAAACACCCTTCAGCCTTGGGCGTTGGGGAATTCCAGTTAATGTGATAGCCTTGATCTACGGCGGCTTGATGATTATCAACTTCCTCTGGTTCGGCGGCCTGCGCGCCTTCTATACCAATCCAGCGCTTAACCTGATTTTCACTTCCTGGGATACCATCCCTGTATTGAATGTCATCGGGAAAATCCCCATCTTTGAGTTCGCTCTGATTATCCTCGTTGTCGTCGGCGCCATCTATTGGTTTGGCTTCAAACGACGCGAGGTAATCGCCAGCGGCGCAAAGCGCGCCGAGGCTTTAGCCGATTAAATCTCTGTAACGCATTAGTGTGGTGTCTCGCGATGAACACGAGACACCTCCTTTTTTATCCTCGCGCCCTCGCACCCCCTCAAAAGCCGCTTGACATCTCGCAAAAGTTAGCGTATTATACTCTTCACCAATGACAGGCAATCTTCCGCCTGTTTCTATGGGGTGTCGTTCAACGGTAGGACTGCCGACTCTGGATCGGCCGATTGGGGTTCGAATCCCTGCACCCCAGCCACGGAGAGGGCATGTATGCCTCTCCGTTTTTGTTTTTTTACTAGCGCAAAACCTAACATTTCCTGGCATTTTAGACTATTAACGAGAAGAAATGGTGCTTTATGTCCTCTACGACACGCCAACTTTCTACGGAAACGACCTCCATTACTACAGCCGACAAATGGAAGCGCAGACGTGATATACCAATAGCTATCCTTGCCTGGATCGGAGTGGTCGCGGTCATTCTTTGGGCAGCCTGGCACATCATCAGGTCACTACTCATACTTGCCATTGCAGCCCTGCTCGCCTACGCCCTTTCACCCGCTGTGAAGTTCCTACAACGCTTCATGCCGCGCTTCCTGGCCGTTCTTCTCGTCTATCTTCTTGCCTTAAGCGGCCTTAGCTTCCTGATTTACCTGATTATCAGTAACGCCGTCCATCAAATCTTTCAACTTTCACTCTTTCTGCGCACCGAGTTAACCTCAAGTGGCTCTGGACAACCCACTCCCCTGGAGCAAACACTGATTTCCTTGGGCATCTCGCAGAGCCAGATTAACGATGCGCGGCAGCAGATAATTGTTCAAACGTCGGAATTAGCTAGCAGCGCTATTCCCTTTTTAAGAAGAATCTTCGACTTCGTACTTGATACCATCATCGTAGCCGTCATGAGCATCTACCTGGTCATTGACGGGGGACGCGTCAATCGCTGGTTACGCAGCAATATGCCACAGCAACTACAGGGCCATACGCTTTTCCTCCTGGACACATTGGAACGTATCGTTGGCGGCTACATTCGTGGCCAATTTACCCTCGCTTTCTTGATCGGTCTGCTTGTAGGTATCGGCATGTCTCTCTTTCAGGTACCCTTCCCCATCTTACTGGGTGTCCTGGCTTTTATCTTCGCCTTCGTGCCAGTCCTGGGAACGTTCATCTCCGGCGCGGTCTGCGTTCTGCTTGCTTTGACCAAGGGTTGGTTGATAGCGCTGCTCGTCCTGCTGTATTTTGTTGCTATCCACGTCTTCGAGGGAGACATTGTTGGTCCGCGTATCGTTGGCAAAGCCGTGGGGTTACATCCTATTGTTTCCCTCACTGCACTTGTTGCCGGCGCCGAGTTGTTTGGAATCTGGGGAGCACTCTTCGCGTCTCCAATCGCAGGAATCATTCAGGTACTCATCGCAGCCTTCTGGACAGAGTGGCGCACAAGGCACCCAGAAGCATTTCAAAAAGAGAAAGAGCAATTTCCTGAAGTCAAAGCAATGATACCTGAAACTATTGAAGCTTCTCCTGTAGATAAGCCTACCAGTTCTTCAGAATAACCATTACACATTTCTTTTGTAATGTTTCTTTGCATTATTCGGGAGTAAACATATGTCTACTAAAGACTGGAATTCATCACTCTATGATCAAAAACATGCCTTCGTATTTGAATACGGTAAAAGTCTTCTCTCTCTGCTCGATCCACAACCTGGCGAGTCTATCCTTGATCTCGGTTGCGGCACAGGTCATCTCACGAAAGCAATAGCCGAGTCAGGAGCGCATGTGGTTGGCCTCGATAGCTCTCCGAGCATGATTGAAGTTGCTCGCGCAGCTTATCCAGAACTCGAGTTTATCCTGGCTGATGCCACAAATTTCTCTTTTCCTGCTACCTTCGACGCGGTTTTCTCTAATGCCACTCTGCACTGGGTGATTGAAGCTGAGAAGGCAATACATTGTATCGCTACATCCCTGAAGACCGGCGGCAGGCTTGTCGCAGAATTTGGTGGGAAGGGAAACGTTGCGACGATTATCACTGCAATTCAGCAATCCATCTGGGAACTGGTACACATTGAGGTGAAGCATGGCTGGTATTACCCTTCTATCGGTGAATATACACCAATGCTAGAGAAATATGGCCTTGCCGTGCAAAGCGCGATTCTCTTTGACAGGCCAACGAAATTGGAGGATGGCGAAAACGGCTTGCGCAATTGGATACACATGTTTTGCGCCAGCATGTTTCGCGACGTTCCTGATGCTATGAAGGAACAGGTGCTACACAGTACAGAAGAAAAGGTTCGTGATCGCCTCTTCATGGTTGACCATTGGATCGCCGATTACAGGCGGTTGCGCATTATGGCAGCCAAAGAATAACTCCTTTCCCTCGTTATTGTTCAACCGCTTTTCCTGCTTGCATTTCTTTCCTTTTTCTCTGTGTCTTCTTCCCTGCTTGTCTACAACGACATTGTATGTTAGTATGCTTCGGTAGAACTAACAAACACCGTTTCCGTACACGATAATAGTAATTCAGTATGTTCTTGAAGCATCTTAAAATCTATCAGCATGGGATTTGTGCGTTTTTCATCATACTTACTGCGATAATACTGCGTATCATTCTCATCGGGCAGGGATGGCCACCAACCAATAGCGATGAAGGTACATTAGGTTTGATGGCTCTCCACATCGCCTATCGCAGTGAATATCCCATTTTTTTCTACGGCCAGGGTTATATGGGACCTTTCGAAGCCTATCTTGCTGCCATACTCTTTCACATACTTGGCCCTTCCTTGTTCGTGCTTCGATTAGGTCTCATTCTCATCTTCTGTCTCTTTCTCGTCAGCATCTATCTACTCATAAGCCTGCTCTACACGAAAAAATTGGCCCTTCTTACACTCTTCTTGCTCGCGCTAGGTTCTCCAGAGATACTTTCGATTCAGCTCAGAGCTATCGGCGGCTATCCTGAAACACTGCTCTTTGGCACCCTTCAATTGCTCATCGCCTCCTGGCTTGCATTTTCCTGTCGCCGGGATTTGCCCACCCACAAGCGCTGGAGACACCTCGTGCTCTACGCATGCTGGGGGTTCTTAGTAGGCTTCAGCATCTGGACAGATCTGCTTGTGCTACCCTTTGTCCTGACATCTGCCTTAGTATTGCTGGTATTCTGCTGGCCTGAATGGCGTACATGGGCACCCCTAACCGTCATCGCAAGTTTTGTTCTTGGGGTGCTTCCTTTGATTATCTATAATCTTACCGTTCCCTATCAAGAAAGTACCTTATATGATTTTTTACACGTCTATCGTTCGGATGCGACAGCCACTATCGATGTCAAACATATCCCCCTTGTGCAGAAAATAGTGGGCACCCTCCTGGTCGGCGTTCCTAATGCTACCGGGGCAAACCCCATCTGCCCTGATCAAAATTTGCCACTTTTTGGTCTCTTCAACCGGAGCACTCTCAATTGCACTCTGTTTCAAGGAAGCTGGAGCATTGGCTGCCTTCTATTACTGATCCTCGCAGTTTTTCTTAACATACGCGCTATCTGGAAACAGCGACACACAGCATCCTGCAGCCTAACACCCGCTGAATCGCGGCAGGCTACTGTCCGCTATTTCGCGCGTCTGATGCTCCTGGCAAGTGCATGTTTGACCATTCTGCTCTTTGCTCTCAGTCCTGTCTCAGCACTGAACCCCTGGTCGAACTCGCGCTACCTATTCTGCCTGCTTGTTGCCACTCCGGCCATTATCGCACCTCTCTGGGAACATTTAAGTGAGGTCAGTATCAGCTCGTCTTGGAAAGACAAACTGCTAGCGGTTGCAAAAGGTACCGTCCTCATCTATATTGCTGTTGTTTTGGTAATGGGTTTTGTCAATACGATAAAAGCCATTCCAGCTACGCAGCAATTCAACCGGCAACAAGACGCACTGATAGCTGACCTTATGCGCATGGGCGCAACGCACATTTATTCAGAGTACTGGACTTGTGATCGTATCATTTTCCTCAGCGACGAGCGCATTATCTGCGGAGTCGTGACGAATCTCATTGAGCCAGGATATAATCGCTATCAGCCTTACTATACGATGGTTGCAAAAGATCCCCATGCTTTTTATGTCTTCCCTCTCGGTTCCTCGCCAGCCTTCCACTTCGCTGGTATGGTAGCTTTCAAGCATCTGCATTTTCGGCGCTTTATTTTTGATGGGTACATTGTGTTTCAACCAACTTGAAGCAACAACTTTCACATCGGTAAATCGTAGTACCTTCAGGCAGATTCGCTTGCCTAACGCTACGAGACGTGGAATCAATCTCAACTATCGGCTATAATGTGCGCAGAAATAGAAAATACAATCGTGTTGTGAAGCTTACAGTTGACAGAGAGATGTCCCGCAAATCCCTCTTTTTTATGCACTAGTAAATAACGTATACGAGGTTTGACTTGAAACAACGTTCACACTTAGCCCGAGAAATCGTTGAAACTATCGCATTGACTTTGATCATCTTCCTGGTAATTCGCTTTGCTATTCAGAGTTATCGCGTATCTGGCCCAAGTATGCAACCTGGACTCCAAAGTGACGAATATGTGTTGGTAAACAAAATGGCCTTCCTCTTCCACGCTCCTGAGCGTGGAGACGTAATTGTGTTTCATTACCCACTCGACACCTCTGAAGATTTCATCAAACGGGTCATCGGCCTGCCGGGGGACACTATAACTTTAGATAGTACGACGGTTCAAGTCGATGGTGTCGTGCTCAATGAGCCATATATAAGCCAGGCCTTCAATCCTGCCGGGAAAATCATTAAAGTGCCCGCGAATGAATATTTCGTGCTAGGCGATAATCGTCCCGCTAGTGACGATTCACGTGACTGGGGATTTGTACCGAAAGATGATCTTGTAGGCAAGGCGGTCATAGTCTATTGGCCGTTCAGTAACTGGGAACTGATCAACACATATTCAAATATTTACACCCAGATTAGGGTAAGTCACTGAAGGGAGTTATCGCATGCAAGACTCTGAAGAAGGCTATCCATTGCACCAGCCACAAGATCGTGTCGAGAAGGGTCACCAACTCCCCTTCGACAACAAAGGCGAACCAGCGCTGGAAAAAAAGTATACCCCACCACCACCTGTTGGACCAGTTCACCAGCGTGAACGAGTTACTACCCCTGTACTGCCGCCACATCGTTTCAGGAATGCGCTGATAATTGGAGTGATCGCTGGTGTATTCTGTGTGGCACAAGGCATTACCATCACGCTGTCGAATGCTGCCACATACCACGCGTACGATATAGCAAAAGATACGGCAGTGAAAAACGCCCTGGCTTTTACCATCTCTGGCTTTGCCGCGCTGACCTTTTTTATTAGCCTGGTAATCTTTTGTATTGCCGGATTCATTGCGGGCAAGATCGTCGTTCAACGCAGATTAGGCTTCCTCGCAGGCTTCCTCGCAGGTATCATTACTTATGTTTTCAGATTCATTACTAACTATATCCCTAACTATCCGGACGTTCAACACACCGCGAGTTCAACAGCAAGCAATGGGGCCATCGGTGGCTTCTTAGTGGCGCTGATCTTTCTACTGGTCTGGGGAATTATCGGTGGACTGGTCAGTCTCCTCGGTGCCTGGCTAGCAACCAGGAAACATCCTTATTACATTGGGTACTAACACACACAATAAAGAATGAGGCACAATTGCTTGCGCCTCATTCGCTTTTCTTAACCCCCAGTAATCTCTATTGAGTTAATCCTGGTACCGGGTTCGCGAGCTCGGTTTGGATCACGCTCTTTAATCGCAAGTACAACATCCATTCCTGAAGATACTACACCAAAGACCCCGTGTTTACCATTCAGATGTGGCGTTGGCCCAAAGGTAATGAAGAACTGGCTCCCATTAGTATTAGGCCCGGCATTTGCCATCGACAGGATACCGGTGCGATCATGTTTGAGAGCAAGCGCGCCCCGCTCGTCAGCAAACTTATACCCCGGACCGCCCGTTCCAGTCCCCGTTGGATCGCCCCCCTGGGCCATGAAATCGCGAATCACACGGTGAAATGTTGTGTTGTCGTAAAAACCTTCGCGTGCTAAAAACACAAAGTTGTTCACGGTTTGAGGGGCCTGTGCCGCAAATAGTTCCACCTGGAAATCTCCTACTTGCGTATGGAATGTTGCCGTGTACTTTTTTGCGGGATTAATCACCATCGCAGGTGGCCCGCTATAACGCTTCTGTGCCATGAATACGTAAATCCTTTCGTTTACAACCTAGGGTGCCACAACCACAATCAAATGATTTATGACATCTGGTTTAATATTCTTTGAGCCTGTGGTGTCCCCGGGGCCTTGAATACTGAGAGCCACGTTCATACCTTGCACGACATGACCAAAGAGATTATACAATTTTTGCAAGCCCTTTGTGTTGTCCGCTGTACAGATGAAGAACTGGCTCCCATTGGTATTGGGACCGGAGTTAGCCATGGCAGCACAACCTTCCGTGTAATTTGCCAGTACAGGCTCATCATTGAATTTGTAGCCAGGACCACCCGCGCCTGTTCCTTGTGGATCACCAGTCTGAATAATAAATTTGGGAACCACACGGTGGAATTTCAATCCATCATAGAAATGATGCTCAGCCAGGTACACAAAATTATTGACGGTCTTTGGCGCCAGCCGTGGGTCGAGTTCCAACACAATCAGACCGCGATTAGTATTAATACCAGCACAATAGACCTTATTTGTATCGATTGTCATAGCGGGAGGCTGGCTGAAGGTATGGGTAATCTGATTGAAGGCCGCCCCGCTGGGGCCAGGAGAAGTATCCTTCAATTTGCCTACTATCGACAAGCAGGGTGAAGGTGTTGTTGATGGCGTCGCCGTCGGTACAACGGGAGTCGGCGCGACTTTGGCAACTGGCGTAGGCTTCGGATGGGGCGGCGCGAACGGGCCAACGTGATAGAAGTAGAGGGCATAAATACCTAATGCTATAATCAGGACGCTCAAGAAGATGCCCCAGGGATACCGAGCAAGTCCACGCTTAGGTGGTTTGTAACCAGGCGCCCGTTTGCGTTCAGAAGACTCTTTGACTTCTAATTTCGGCAGATCAGTGGCATGAGCTTTGGCTATTCTTGCTGTGCGTTTCGTGACAGCTCGTTTCGTTGTCTTTGGCATGGGGTTTTAAAAGTACTCCTTCTTTATAAAAACTTGGCGAGAAAACCACGAGGTCTTCAGCCTCGTGGATGAATCGCTGACTTTTAGCCTTGGTTGGCAATGTAGTGACGAATGGCCTCCTCACTGGCATGACCAATAGTGCAGCAGAAATATCCGTCACTCCAAAAAGTACGTTCTTTCCAGAAATGCCGTTGTAAATCCTTCTCATAAGTTCTCCAAAGCCGAAAAGTAGATTCTGGTTTCCATCTGCGCACAATCGCCAGTGGTGAGATACCAGGTTCGCTTTTCACCAAACAATGCCTGTGATCTTGATCGACCTCCATCGTTTCAAAAGAAAAATCAGATCGTGCTCCCATCTCTTCAAAGAGGCTTTTTACCACCTTTCCATAGGGAATCCAGAGCTTTTTCCTATATTTACAGACGAAGATGAGGTGATAGGCAATGAGAAACTTGGTATGGTTCTTTGATAAATAATCCATGATGAACGGGCGCTTACTCTCTTCATTTGCTCAAACTTTGGGATGGGTTTCAAAGTCAGCTTGTGCCCTTGAATATCCATGAGGATGGCATATCCTGTTGCCATCCTGCCCTTGATGAAGTACTCTTGACCGAGATAGTGAACCTTATCAAACTTACGGAAGCCTGCGATTTTGCCTGGGGGTATGCGTTGTGTACTGCGAACGCCTTTGGTTTGCTGGTAATCCCCATCGGGAACACATTTTTTCAGCAGCGCGCTGTTCGTTTGAAAAATGGGCTTTGCTCCTCGCGTCGCAATGACCGTTGCATCAAAGATATGCTCTTTCAGAAGCCCGAGAAAGTGGCGATGTTCTTTGGTCACAAAGCCCCACGTTTCCTCTGCTTGCACCCGTTGGAGCAGTTGGTTACGAATGCTGTTCATCTGGGTAGCATGAAGCAGATTGCCTTTCCTCTTCCCTGCCTGCTTGAGTGTGACGGTGCCAGCATGCAGGCCAGCATGGCAGGTTTTGCAAAGTGTCAAGAGATTCGCTTCCTCATCGCTTCCGTGTTCGCTGCGAAAAACGAGATGGTGAACTTCCAAACGTTGGTCCTTCGATTTTCCCTGACAGTGTTGACAGGTATAGCCATCTCGTGTGAGCACGTAGGCTTTGGTATGAGCGTAGCCGTAGTTGATCCCTTTTTGATACAGCCACTTGTTCTGCAACACTTCTGGATTTTTTAAGGCATGGGGATCAAAGGTTCCCGTTTCAAGCACCATGGATGTGATAGGCAATAACGACTGGACAAAGCGGATTTCTCGCAGATGAGCGTCGATTTTGCTCGTCATGGTAGGGGAAAATCGTTCCTTCTTGATGGAGTTTTTTCGATTCAGCCATCGTGCAGGACGGTATCTTGTTTTTCGGTTGCGACGATTCCGGCGATATGCCGCTCGCTCTCTCATTGTCCGGGCTATATCATTGCGGATTTCCACCTCAGAAAGATAGAGAACATTCCCGTTTTCATCTGCCACAGCCGAACCCATCACGGAACTGCCTGTATCCACCCCAAGTGTCAATGGTTGCGTGTAGGTGTTCTCGGGCGGAGAAAGCAGTTGGATCGTAAAGGGTGTTCTGCGTACCACTTTGGCTTTTCCTTGTTTGAGTAACAAGCGGGCCATGACACACGAACAGGGCATCAGTACCGACCCTTTCCCCAGGTCTACTTAACTCCAGGCGACAGAGCAGCGGTCTGATGCGTCAACCGCAGGTGTCATGACCCATCTAACGTAGCTCGCATTTCTGCGGCTGAGTCTGGTGAACTCAGGCTTCCGAAGAAGCCGCTGAGTCTTTAGCTCAGCGGTAGTTCACTCTCGTAACGCGAATCTTCTTTTCGTATTACTGTATCACGTCAACCTGCTAGCCACAAGAGCATCTGTTACTTTCGTAGTTTACTGATTACTGCACGTCTCAACTTCATCGCTATCAGCGGCTCTCATTGTGCGTCGTAAATTGATCAATGCAGCTTGAACGCGCTTCTTGAGGGTATTTTCCGAGAGGTTCAATGCCTTCGCCATTGATGGCAGTGTCATGTCGTTGTAGTAATGGAGCATGATGGCCACCTGTTGCTTCACAGGTAAATATTTGATGGCCCGCGCCAGGTCCCAATCACGTTCCAGGTCCCCATAGAAGTCATTGGCTAGCTGTGCCACGAATTCTGTCGCTAGCTCATCGCGGGAAAGGCTAATTAAGTTTGGCGATCGTGCTTCTTTTCTCTCAACACTAATGCAATGATTGATCACAATGCGCTTGAGCCACGAACGTAATGCGCCTGAATTTCGCAACTCCGGCAGATGCAGCCAGGCCTTGATCAGTGCGTCCTGCACAACATCTTGCGCAATATCATGATCTTTCACAATCCCGTATGCTGTTTGCAACATCATGACGTTGTGCTGCTGGACGATTTCAGCAAATGCCTCTTCTTCTTCTTGCAAGCCGCGCGCTAGCAGTTGTTGTGGATGTTTTTCAGGCGTCACAATCACCTCTCCTTCTTCAATGCAGGCACTCATCATGTTCACAATCACTACGCTTTTCATCAAAGAGCATGATTAGCAAGTGAGGCATGGGTAGTACTCTGGCTGACGTGAGTCGTTCATGAGAACATAGTATGAAACAGATATCTCAATCTGGTCGCAACTATGCTGTGTAATATCACAAAGTCTTCACAGTCTCTCAGAGATATCACAGAAATCTCTCAATTTGCACCTTGAACCCTTGAACATATGCTCTTGACAAATGTTCTCAATGCCATGTATACTTATTTTACATAAAATGTTGTTATTGTTCGTGCGCTTACATCAGCAAACCTGTTGAAACAAGAACATTTGTTCTATTCAAATACAAGAATCACAGGTGTGTCCATCCATGAGCACAGGCAAAAGCGTCGCGGTCGGTGTGGAGCTTGCTGGCAGAGGTACGACTGTGGCCCTGGTTGATCGCCGTGGTCATGTACGCCATCGACTTTACGCCAGGACGCTCCTCGGCCGCCCGGCTATTCCCACCATTGAGCCGTCTTTACGTGCCATTGAAACCATGCTCTCCTATGCCCTCACTCAGGGTTTCAAGATTCGCGGCCTGGGATTGTGCCTGCCAGGGGCACTCGATAACAACAGCCGCCGTCCACTCCTGATACCCACGCTCCCTTCTTTGAATGACTTCCCCCTCTGTGATTTCCTTGAGGCTCGCTATAGCCTACCCGTGCAGTTACACGTCGATGTGGATGCCGCACTGCTGGGTGAGCATCGCTTTGGAGCAGGCCAGGGCGTGAGCCGTTTGCTTTTTCTCGCTGTCAACGCCGTCGTCGGCGCCTCTGTCGTTATTGATGGTCAGCTTGAGCAATCTGCCCAACAGTACGTTGGACACATCAGCCATATGCTCGTCACGTCAAGCGGCCCTCGTTGTAGTTGTGGGAAACGTGGCTGTATCAATACGCTGATCTCCACAGATGCTATGCAAAAGATGGTGCAGCGTGCCTTGCGGCGGGGAGAACAGACAAGCCTGACACAGCGTTTGCTCAATCGCGAATACTTCACCCCGCAATTACTTGCTGAGGAAGCGGAGAGAGGAGATAGCGTTGCAATGCAAGTATATAGTGAAGTTGGACGCTGGCTGGGTCTTGCCATGACCAGGTATATCGACATCTTCGAGCCACATAAGCTCATCCTCGCTGGGGATGCGCTGAGTACCAGCGACCTGCTATTGGACCAGGTACGCTGTATATTGATGACCCGTACCCCCTCCAACGTATGTACTATGATCGACGTTGTTCCCGCTCGCCTGGGTAGTGATGCCTCGCTGGTCGGCTCTGTTGTCCCACTCCTCTAAAGAAAAACGTGCTATACTTGTAGCTACGCCATGCTTTAAGGATATGTACGCTCTTACTGCATATCATCGTGTTCTGAAAACAGGAAGAGATAACGATGCCGCTGACTGCCCTGGGATTGCTGCTTTTGGCCGCCTCACTGCACGCTATCTGGAACCTGCTGGTTAAAAACGCGCGCCAAAAGCAAGTCTTTACCTGGTGGGCTTTAGTCGTGGGCGCTGTATGTTTTGCACCCCTGCTCATTCTGACCCGCGCTTTCCCGCTGCAAGTGTGGCCGCTTGTCATCTGTAGCGCGCTGGTAGAAGCAGCTTATTACATCACCCTCACGCGGGCCTATGAGCATGGAGACTTCTCACTTGTCTATCCTATGGCGCGCGGCACCGCCCCCGCCTTTCTCGTCGTGTGGGCCATCATCTTTCTCGGCGAGCGTCCTCGACCAGCCGGATTTGTCGGTCTGGCCCTGCTCGTCCTCGGTCTCGTCATAGTCGGCGGCAAGACCTGGTGGGCCTTAAGAAAGACAACGAAGCTGAGCACCAGCGGCATTGTCCTGGCACTCGGCGTCGCTTGCTGTATCTCCATCTACTCCGCCATCGACGGGGCCGCGGTACACATCGTCCCTCCTCTTCCCTACACCGTCCTGGTGATCAGCCTCGCCACCACCTTTTTTACCCCGCTGGTGCTGCTACGTAACGGGCGCAATGCCATTGTCTCCGAGTGGGGAACAAACTGGCTGCGTATTATCCTCGTCGGTATTCTCTCATTTGTATCCTATATGCTCGTGCTGGCGTCCTACACCATCGCCCCGGTAAGCTATGCCGGAGCCGTCCGCGAAATCAGCATCGTCTTCGCCGCCTTCATGGGCTGGCGGTGGCTACGAGAAGATCTGGGGTTGCTGCGCGTGGTCGGGGCCAGCATAATTTTTGTTGGGATTCTGATTATTGCAATTGGTGGGTGACCGCTCACCTGGCTCTACATCTCATGCAACTGTGACTCCGGCAGTGGCCCGAAAGTGTATGTTATCTCACTATGTGAAATGGGCAGTCGCAGCATAACCGTTGTACCATGTTCGACCTGTGGCCGTGGTATCGATTTAATCGCCAGAATACCGCCAGCTTCATGAGCTTTTAGCCGTGCTTTAAACAGGCTGGTTTTCTCAAGTGAGATCGAACTCGTGTCAAAGCCACGTCCATCATCAGTAATGTACACCTCGATGTAGCTATGCTTGCGTACCGTTTTCACTGTGGCAAAATTCGCCCCCGCGTGATTATAGACGTTAAGCAACGCCTGGGTCACCGTATATGAAATGGCCTCTGCTATCTTCGTTCCTTCCTCGGTCTGCTCCAGGTCGTGACTTAATGCGTCGAGTGCCCACAGGTCTGGCTGCACCTTGAGTGGGGATTCGGGATGCAGCGCGGGCAGGTCCTCGCGGATCAATTTCTCCAGGTGCAGTTTCAAACCCAGGCTGCGTCTCTGGTATGCATCTTCGACCAGCAATTGCAGCCCCCGTAGATCCCCTTCCAACTCCTCGCTGATCTTACGCACTTTGCCCAGCACTTCGGCAATTGGCTGTACTGCAACTTTCCCCTCTGGATCTCGTTCAGCCTCGACTTTTAGCTTGTGCTGCCAGTGCCCCAGCAGCGAACGGATACGCAGAGCCTGCTGTTTTGGCTGATCGTGAATACGCTGCGAGAGCACAGAACGTAAGTGCGCATCGGCGTGCAGCAAAAGCGAGGTCGCCTGGTGCAGTTCACTGTTTGTCCTCTGTAATGCAGCCGCGGTTTTCTGCTGCCCGCGCAATGCCTCTTCACGCTGCTCCAGTGTAATTTGTAGTTGATTGATCAGGCGCAAAGAACGAATGGCGTAGAGCAGAAGCAAAGGATAGACGAACGCCAGCGCAAAGAAGATTTCTAGTGGTAATAGTGGTTGGCCTATCAGCAGAATGGGCAGAATACCGAAGCAGAATCCCAGTCCCACTCCTCCAATCCACAGCGTAAGCAGGTCTCCAACGCGGCGGCGCACGTTATCAGGTATTCGTGTCCCCGGCAATATGCGGCTGACCCGTAACAATGAAATGACGCCGATCACCAGGCTCAACACGCCGCCGAAGACCCCGTAACCAAGAGCAATGATGAAATGAGGCCGCCCGGCCACCCTGCCAAAGATGAGAAAAGAACTCCATTCGAAGGCGAGCAGCGCGATGAGTGGCAGGTAAGGCAGGCCATCTATCATCAGTCGAGGGCGGCGGCGCGGCGCGCTCATCGCCTCTGGTCGATACGTCAAGCTGAGATGAATAAAGGCTGCTCCAAGCAAGGCAAATGAAGGCACCCACAGCAGTTGGAAAACGAAATCCGCGGGATAGGCTTGCTGGACATTGCCCCAGTGGCTATACAGTAAAAAGAGCATCGCCGGCGGCAGCATCGTAATACCTTCAACCGCTCCGGTCCAATCCTGGGCAGTGGCCAACAATATTGTCCCCACCAGCAGCCAGCTAATGCCCGCGAGCAGTGCCAGGCCATAGTTCTCAAACCACATCTCCCAGCTAAATTGCAAAGCCAGCAGCGTCGCTTGCTCCGTAGAATCGTTCGAATGCTGGATAGTATATGTAATACTATCGCCGGGACTGGCATGCATGTAGGCATCAGTCAGCGGTGCGGCCTCAGTCTGGAATTGGTTTTGCTGCCGCGAGTATACCGTCTCACCATTTTTATTCTTGACGACAATCCCAATGATATGGTCAGTATTGGTGAGTGAGCTAGCTGAGGCCCCAAATGAACCGCTTTGCGGTAACGTGGAGACAATAACCACCTGTCCGTCAGTATCGATTGCCCAGAAAAAACCGCCAAAGGTTTTACCTACCTCGCCCAACAGGCGAACATGTCCGATCAAACTGATGATAAGCAGTGCCAGGGCGACAAGCACATATACTATTGTCAGACGAGGCCTTAGCCGTTGCCACCATGGATCATATGTTGTACGAATAGATGAAGTAGACACGCCTAAGTCTAACATGTGAATGAATAGGTATGCAAGCTCACCAACTTGTTGAACTGCCATCCCTGAGATATAATAATGGTAGATAGGTACATGTATGTGCAGATATGAAAATGTGAAGGAAGGTTACATGGCTCCTCTCCACTGCACTCCTTCAAAAGAGAAACGCGGGTGCCGGCATGAGTGATCAGCATATTGGGCACAGCCACAATCATACCTATGGCATGGCAAAAAAGACATTGCGCATCGCCTTCTTCTTAACCATCATCATTCTCGTCGCTGAACTCGTCGGCGGCATTTTCGCCAATTCACTGGCCCTGCTCTCCGATGCCGGCCATGTCATCACCGACGTTTTTGCGCTTGGTTTAGCCTGGTTCGCCGCAGTACAGGCTGAAAGACCCGCCAATGCCCGCAAGACCTTTGGCTACCACCGCGTAGGCATCCTTGCCGCCCTTGTCAATGCCGTCACCCTCATCGTCATCGCCATTGCCATTACCTGGGAAGCCATCCAGCGTTTTCAACATCCAGAACCAGTACAACCCTTTGTGATGTTCCTCGCGGCGGGCATTGGCATCGCCATTAACCTCTACATTGGTTTTGGCTTACAGAAAGAAAGTCACAGCCTCAATGTACGGGCCGCGACCCTCCATGTCTTTAGCGATGTGATAGCCTCCATCGGTGTTATTGTAGCTGGCATCATCATTCTCCTGACGGGTTGGACAGTGGTT
>WNGM01000795.1_pt1 | contig 25352 bp, 15 predicted proteins | sample 5400571 | NCBI WGS metagenome assembly WNGM01 (sample SAMN13153378, study PRJNA577476) | soil metagenome | isolation source: 100 cm soil or saprolite under Garry oak tree replicate 2 | place: USA:California | collected 2016-06-15 | reverse complement strand
CGCACAGCAATTTCAGGTTGGTTGTCATACGCTCTTCCTTCCGGGCGAAAATTCTTCACCGCCAATCAAGGCAAGATGTGTCTCCATAGCATTTCCCCCTTTCTTCCTGTCTCGAGTTGCAGGGAGTTCCGCTTCTCGTCATGTGCTTAGACCCCAATTCCACCCAAGAGCCAGGCAGGATGGGCCAGCCAGAGGGCCGAAAGTCCCAGCAAGACGATGCCGATCACCGGGCGCAGGCGCTGGCCGCCAGGATAGGTCTTCTCGATGACCATGACCCCGGTCAGCACCGCCATCGATAGCAGACTGCCCACACCCAGACCAAACATGACCAGCATCAGTGCCCAGCAGCTCCCAAGGCAGAACGCCCCATGGTGCAGGCCCAGGTGCCAGGCTGCTCCTACCCCCTTGCGATAGGAGCGCACGAAGAAGCTGAACGGACTGCGGCACTGCTTGAGACAGCGCCCCTTGAGCGGGCTGAACTGGAACACCCCCGCGACCGCGAAGGTGGTCGCGCCAATGACCCAGGAATGGGTGTCCAGCCAGAACCAGTGATGAACGAGCCAGTGGATCTGGATATCACCCACAAAAGCACCGAGCGCGAACGCCGTCCAGACGAGGGCATAGCCTGCCAGGAACGCCGCTTGTACCGCTCGTGGATGCGGCTGTTGTCGACTGGCATGCATCAGCATGGACACCATCGGCATACTTGACGGCAGCATCATGGCCACCGTCATCACTTGCCAACAGGCCAGAAAGACGACCAGGGCCAAGAGCGGGGACAGATGGCTCTCCTCTAGCAGGTAATGGTGATCGATCAGAGAGTTCTGGTTGGTGAGAGCTGCCACAAGGACAACCGTCCAGGCCACGATGACCAGCATCCAGGGCCAGAGAGCAGGTGCCTGATGGGGCGAAGAAGATGGTATCCTCTTCTGCCCCTGTACATCAGGAACATGCATGGTCTCCATCAGACACCTCCTTGTTCTGAACGTCAGACGTTCTGCGCGCGAAGTGGAAATTGCCGAGGCTACGCGTCGCATCCGCGATGGCCGTTCAGCGGCTTGTATGAGCAATCTACCACTCAAGCTGGTATTCTTGTCGTGAGAAAGCGGGTAATATGCTGGGCGATCACCTCTCCATCTTCCTCGAGCGCAAAGTGACCAGTATCCAGCAGATGGACCTCGCTGTGTGGCAAATCTTGCTTGAACGCCTCTGCCCCGTCGGGTCCAAAGATGGGATCATTCTTGCCCCACACGGCCAAAAGCGGCGGTTGATGTTGCCGGAAGTACTCCTGCCATTGTGCATAGCGCTGCAGATTGGTGCGATAGTCTTCGAAGAGGGCCAGTTGGATGTCGGCATTGCCTGAACGATCCAGTCCCTGCTGATCAAACGTCCAGGCATCAGGACTGATATGGTCTTGTTCGCGCACCCCCTGGGTGTATAGCCAGATCGTTGACGCTTGTGTGAACAAGCCTCGTATGGGTTGCTCTGTTTGGGCGGTGCGATTGGACCAGAACGGCCACGCTGCATCCCAGAAGGAGGTCAATCCCTCGCGATAGGCATTGCCGTTCTGGCTGATAATAGCCTCGATCCTCTCCGGATGTTTAACTGCCAGGCGAAATCCCACGGGGGCTCCATAATCCTGGATATAGATGCTGAAGCACTTGAGCTTGAGCGCGTCGAGAACTTTTTCTACCACCTCTTCCAGGTGATCGAACGTATAGGCGAATTGCTCGACACTTGGACTATCGCTATAGCCGTACCCCGGATAATCTGGTGCCACCACATGGAAGTGTTCGGCGAGTGCCGGAAGCAGGTTGCGAAACATATGGGACGAAGAAGGAAACCCGTGCAGCAAAACGAGCGTGCGTGCATGCTGTTCTCCTGCCTCTCGATAAAACACCTTGATGCCGTCGACCAGCACCGTTCGGTAAGAGACGGGTGTCATAGTGGTCCTCCTTTAAGGGGTACTGCAGTACTCACTACTACAGCTCCACTTATTCATGATGAATTAGGTCTTCAAACATACATCACCTGGTTGGCTTGATATTCTGATTCACATGGAACAGATTGCTGGGATCATACGTTGCTTTGATCTGTGCCAGTCGGGCGTAGTTGTCGCGGTACGCCGCTTTCACATTGTCCGTGCCCTCATCCATCATCATGTTGACATAGCCCCCACCCGCCGAATAGGGATGCAAGGCCATCCAGTAGTCCCTGGCCCACCTGATCATGCGCTCGTTGTTGGCCGGGTCTGGATCGACACCGACGATCACCTCGGCGAAGTTGGCGTCACGGAAGCTGAACGCGGTCTCGCTCGTGCTGGCCCGATGGACGGCCCCGTTGATCGGATAGAGGTGCATCGTCGAATGCATCGTCGGTAGTTGCGCGCTGTACTTCACATGCAAATCAATCGCCTTCTCACTCAGGTCGGTGAAGAAGTCGGCCTTCCAGTACCATTGCAGGCCAGGTGGATACAACGCATCGAACAGGCTCTGGAGCACCGGCCACGGGATCGGCCCGGCAAAGTCCACTGCCGGGGAGCGAAAGGCACGAATTGGTTTGAAAAGCTCGTCGGCCTTGTCCAGCGCGCCGCTGTAGCACCACACGATCGCGCACATCTTCTGCAGGTGAAACTGTTCTGGGAAGGGTGGGGTCGGTGGCACCGTGATAAACGCGAACCAGCCATTGATCTCTTCGGGAGCGTTCAAGATGAAGTCGCGCCAGAACTTCATGACGTCTGCCGCCTGTTCGAGCGGCCAGAGCATCGGCCCACCATACACCGTGCTGATGGGATGCAGTTGCAACAGGAACGAGGTGACAACGCCGAAGTTGCCGCCACCCCCGCGTACGGCCCAGAACAGGTCGGCATGCTCCTGGGCGCTGGCGGTGACGAAGCTGCCATCGGCGAGCACCATGTCGATGCCGAGCAGGTTGTCGATCGTCAGGCCCAGTGTACGCGAGAGGTAGCCGATGCCCCCGCCCAACGTCAGTCCACCAACACCGGTGGTCGAAATGAAGCCACTGGGAGTGGCCAGCCCGAAGGCATGGGTGGCATGGTCCACCTCGCCCCAGGTGCAGCCGCCTTCGACGCGAGCGGTACGCGCCACCGGATCAACGTGAATTCCCTTCATATCCGAGAGGTCGATCACCAGACCGTCATCGCAGGTGCCCAGGCCAGGGCCGCTGTGTCCACCGCCACGCACCGCCAACGTCAGCTTCTGCTCGCGGGCAAAGTTGACCGCGGCGATCACATCGGCGATATCCACGCAGCGGGCGATCAGCGCCGGGCTTTTGTCGATCATGGCGTTGTAAACCGGGCGCGTCTCCTCATAGCCAGCATCGCCGGGACGAAGCAGTGTGCCGCGCAGGCGTGAGGTGAGGTCCTGAACCGCTGTTTCCTCCAAAGTGACTGTAGTGTCTTGCCGTTCCGTCATACCTTTCTCCTTTTTCATACTGTTTTAGTGGCGCGGCATCGCATTGTCTGAAAACCCCACGGGCACCGTTCGATCTACCACCAGCGTGCCGCGAACATCGCCATCGGCGCTGACAGCTCCTTCCAGCGAGGCGAGAGCTCTGCCAAGGCGGTTTGCGATGCTGCGAATGGTCGAATCCAGGCAGGCGGCGAGTGCGGCGCACCATCAGCACGTGGGGCAACGTCGCCTGCTGGGGCTACCCTCCGACGGTCCGCGGCAACCACGTTGGTCGACGAGCCACCCTGCCGCGAGCAGCAGCAAGATTCCCCCAGATCCGCATCGCACCCACCGACTGCCTGCGCTCTTTTTCTCAAGCACAATGAGGCCCGTCATAGCCGCCATCACGATGACGCTGCCGGTCCCGACCCCAAACAGCACCAGCATCAGCGCCCAGCACGAGCTCACGCACCAGCGCCCGTAAGCGTACCCTCCAGACTAGCCGCGCTTCCGTTCCACGCGGAACGCTTCCCCTAGAACGCCCACAGCGCTGCCACACCTGGAGAGCGCTCGCGCCTTGAAGGGCGTTAGCTCTAGCGCTACACCCAGATCTCGGAGGTGCAGTCGCCGCCAGGATAACGCATCTCGTGGGCACGGGCTGGACCAGCAGGCTCTTTGCCAAAATCAACGTAGAACTGCTCGTTGATCGAGAGTCCCCCGTTCACCGTGTCGCAATCCACCTGCAAGATGGAGGACCCAGCTTTTGCCAGATCGGGATAGAACTGGTTATCCCAGGAACTCAAGAGCGAGTTCGTCACATAGAGCCGCTTGCCGTCCAGGCTCAATTGCAGCATCTGTGGACCGCCTTGCAGCTTGTGCCCCTGTACCGCGCCACCCTTGCCCAGCAGCCCGCCGAGCCAGAGTTGCCCGGTGAGCTTGGGGTGCGCGGGATCGCTGACATCATACTGGCGCAGATCGCCATGCAGCCAGTTGGAGAGGTAGAGGAAGCGATCATCCATCGACAGCACCAGATCAGTAATCAGCCCTGGCACGGGGATGGGCCAGCCTGCTAGCTCGACGGAAGGGACGGCAATGATCTTATCGGCCTGCCATGTGCCGTTGGCTTTGTGGCAGTGCCACATGGTGCTGCTCAGGGCCGCCCCTGCGAAGGCATGCACGCTATCGGGGTTGTGATGGAAGCGAACCTCCAAGAGAACCAGGCCATCCTGACCCAGATCGATGCTCTGTGTTAGCTCATGCTTCTGCCAATCCCAGAAGTGCAGTCGGTGCCCATATTTATCCGCGGTCACATCCTCCAGGTTGAACCCAGGCTCATAGGTCCTGGGCGCCGCAAACTCAGTGCTGATCATGACGTTGTGGCGTGGCTGATACCAGAAGTCATAATTGTAGACCTGGCCCGCGGCCTTCTGCTCCCAGCGTCCGGCAATATTGAAGTCTTCATCCAGCAGCAAGAACCCGCCAGGGCCATTTTTTTCGGCGTCGCCCAGCATAGAGATCATCATCTGCCCATTCGCCAGACAATGGACGGTATGCGGAGCGCTCAGGTTCGTCCTGGCCTTGATCTCCTCTGGCTCGATGACCTTGTGGAGCTTGGGCGCGCGCTCATCGGCGGTATCCAGGATGTGAATGCGGCCAGAGCGAAGGCCACCAGCAATCAAGAAGCGCCGCGATTTGCCCTCATCGTTGTGGCAGGAGCTGCAAGCATTCCAGCCAAAATGATGCAGTTCATCATCCAGGCCAGGCAGCTGGGTGCGGTGGATGACCTGGGAGTACGTCGGAGACGCGGGGTCGACATCCACCGTCGCCAGATAGTCAGGCGCCTGGATGCCGGTGCCGCCATAGAGGCCAACAGTATACAGGGTCTTTTCCCGTTCGGCCTTCATGGCCTCTTGCGGCGAGGCATAGCCTGGTCCGCAACTGGAATGATCTTCATGCTGCATTTCATATTCATCTGCCATACGTGTCTAACTCTCCTTTCGTTGTATGAGAGGACTTTGACCGTGTTGTCCCTCTCAAGTAACACACACTTCGCTTCAAACGGGCATATTTCTTCAACATGCTCTGGAGTGTATAGCTCTTCAATTGTAATGTGTGACCGGTCGCTCCGGCTGGCGCGTCTTCGCGCCAACAACCGATTGGTACTCTTCCACCACGAGTGTACCTGAAAAGAGCCGTTTTTTCATCCTGGAAAACCTCGAAATTTTGCGCGAGTGATGGAGAGCAGGAGGTAGGAACATGCGTAGAAACACCGAGATTTTGAGCAGGGCCTTCCCGACACCGCCGTTACATCGCGTCGTGCGAGAGTCCTTTTTCCGTCGCCCAGACCGCGATCTGTGTCCGTGAGGTAAAGCCAAGCTTTGACAGAATACTGCTGACGTGCGTTTCGACCGTGTGTGGTGCGACGACCAGCGCATCCGCAATCTCGCGATTCGACTTGCCCCGGGCGATCAAGGCGGCCACAGCACGTTCACGCTCAGTCAATCCCCCGAAGGTCTTTTTCGTCAGACGATGTGGAGAGGGTTGCCGTGTACGAGGGAACAGTGCCTGCGCGTGTTGCAGAAAGTGCTGTTGGAATGTCTGGTCTGGTAAGCGGCTCGCAAGGTCCTCGAGCATTTCCAGAGCCTCGGCAAATCGTCGTTCAGCCTCTTCGTATCTGCGCTGGGCGTGAGCGAGTTTGCCCTGGGTCAGGGAAATACGCCACAGCACTGGTCGCAGGCCGTGCTTGAGTGCGGTCGTTCGTGCATCTTGCAGGATCGTTTCAGCTTCTGCTGCTTGCTTCAGTTTGATGAGTGCCTCCCCACGCAATTTCGCGAGGCGGGGAATGCTCGCCTCACTCGAGAGGCCGAGGGCGGATGCGAGCAGTTGATCGGTGATGTGCAGGGCAAGATGTGGATCGTCGCGGGCCAGGGCCAGCTCGGCGCGGGCAGCCCACACCAACCGCTGCCCGAGCGTTTGCATCGCGGTATCGGGTTCAAGCGCCGTAGTCAGGAGCGAGTCGGCCGAGGCCTGGTCGTGTTGCAGCAGATACACAGGAGCAAGGAATCCTGAGATGATACGAATCCAGTTCCATGAGCCGACCTCCTGTGCGAGCGAGAGCGCTTGCTCCAGGTGCTGCCGGGCCTCTGAGAGTGCAAGCAGATCGAGATAGAGCGCCCCCAATGCCCGGTGTCCGGCCGTCATCCACTGGCGATGCTCAATCTCTTCGGCGATGGCAAGACCCCGCTGTGCCACCTCCAACGCACGTGCGTACTCCCCCCGTGGGCCCAGGCACATGGCCATCTGAATCAGGGTGTGGGCTTCGTCAGAGCGCTGGCCAATTTCGCCTGCGATCTTGAGGGCTTGCTCACCAAAGTGGAGAGAGTCGGCAAAACCTACCGTGGCTGGGACCAGCGTTCCGGTTTCATACACCCCGCCACACATCATCAGCGTCACCAGGCTAGAGATCAACCGCTGGCGATCGTCCTGCTCACGCAGGAGGACGATGGCTTGTTGACAATAGGTAGTCCCTTGTATCAGATCGCCACTCAGTAAACTCGCCATTCCCAGGAGGTCCAGCGTCGCAGCCTTGCCGTGCCAATCGGAAAGTGCTTGAAAGGTCGCCAGCGCCTCCTGATGGCAGCGCAGCGCTTCCTGCGGCTGTTCGGCATTCAGATACCAGTTGCCCAGGCGGTTGAGGCTGTGAGCCAGGGTTGCCGGATCGTCCAGGGTGCGTGCCAGTGCCAGGGCCCGCTGGTAATAGTCCCCGCTCTGTGCATAGTCACGTCCCGCCCACAGCAAGCCCAGGTCGAGCAACGCCTGCCACTCTGCGTGGCGATCGGAAGCCTCGTGGGCCAGCCCAAGCGCGGTCTCCTGATCAGCGCGTGCGTACTCGAATTCTCCCAGAGTTTCGTAGGCCAGCCCACGCGCACGATACAAGCTGACAGGAGGCGTGAGAGACAACTGACGTGCGGCATCGAGCGCCCGCGTGAAGTGAAGAGTGGCGGCCTGTGGGGCATAGAGGGCCTGCGCCTGTTCTCCGGCACGTTGGCCATACGCCAGCGCTTGCTCCCAGGCTCCCGCTTCAGAAAAATGGGAGGCGAGATCTGCCAGGTGCGCCTCGAGCGTCGAGGCGTAGAGACGCTCGAAGGTCTCGGCAATCGTGCGGTGCAAGGCATTGCGTTCGCGGACCAGCAGTTGTGCAGAGACGGCTTGCCGCGTCAGGGCGTGCCGGAAGGCAAATTGCTCAGCCGACTCCTCGACGACGAGCTGGGCCGCGATCAACTCCTTGAGGAGCGGCAAGAGCTGCGCTTCGTCTTGTTGGGTGAGGGCTTGCAGGAGAGCAAAATCGAAGTGCCGTCCGGCCACGGCTGCCAGGTGCAACACCTGCCTGGCTCCTTCACTCAGACGACCGGTGCGAAGCTCGACGGCATCCTGGACGCTGCGTGGGATGTGCCACTCGCGCAGCTCCTTGCGCTGCCAGTGAGCTTGCTCGTAAACAATGTCTCCGGCCTCGATGAGCGATTTGAGCAGTTCCTCGATGAAAAAGGGATTGCCCTCAGTAAGCGGGTACATGGCATCCAGCAGTTCGCCCTGCAAGAGGGGAGGCACCGTGAACACCGAGCGACGAAGAGCGAAGATCGCATCCAACATGGCACTCACCTCACTCCGGCTGAGGGGGGCGAGGGCGAATTCCTGGGCGAGACGTTCACGGTCCAGGTGGGCCAGGAAATGGCCCAGGCTGGGGTGAACCTCGTCGCTGCGGTAGGTCAGCAGGACAAGCAGGGGGGAGGCAGCACAGCGCCGTGCCAGGTAATGGAGAAAGTCCAGGCTGGTCTGGTCACTCCAATGCAGGTCCTCAACGATCAGCAGCGCCGGTTGTTGGGTTGCCTGGCGGAGGAAGAGTTGAGCCAGGGCGGCGAAGAGGCGACGTTTCTCGTGCTCAGGATCAAGTGGGGGCAGCGGGGGGAGAGCAGAGGGCAGAGGGAGCAGGTCGGGAAGCAAGGGAGACAACGCAGAGGCCAGGGACCCCATTTCCGCGGCCACCTGTTCTGGGGAAGAGGTGGCGAAGTGTGACCGGAGCAACTCAAGCAGAGGAGCGTAGGGACAGGAACGATCCGTTGGGAAACACAGGCCCTGGAGGAGAAGGAAGCCTTGGGCAGTCGCGTAGGTCTTCGCCTCGGCCACCAGGCGGGATTTGCCGATCCCCGCTTCGCCGGAAAGCAGGACAACCTGCCCCTTGCCGCTTTTCGTTCGCTCAAGGAGCAAGTGGAGGGCAGTGAGTTCGGCGGTGCGACCAATGACGATGGGACAAACGATCGGGAGATTGAATGGAAACTGCATGACTTTTGCCTTTCCCCAGCCTTTCTTTCGGCAACGCTCCGATTTGTTCCCCCCTTTCCTCGCGAAACGTCCGTCCTATCCCTTCAGCAGTTACAGAAACACCTTATTCAATCCATTTGCTGCCACAAGAACATTGAAGGTGCCGGATGGTAGTGATAGCTTGAAGAGTCTTACAATGTGGTTTTCATCACTTTGGCCAGGAAAGCCACCAGCCCGGTGCCGATCAGAGGGGTGAGAAGGTTGATGTAGGCCTTGGTCGCCGACGATTGCCTTTCCCACCACGCGTGTAGATCCTTAAGCGGCTGGATGAATGCGACATCGATCGCTTCGAGGTCGAGTTGCCCTTGGATCAGGTACCACGCTCGCATCGACTGGCACACCTCTGCCCGCCATAGCTTCTGCGAATGTCTCTGCATAGGACATTTCGGCCTCCTCTCAATCATCTGTCTCTGAATTCACGTTAAGAAAGCAACAAGATCCGTGCGCCTCGCGGGATGACACGGTGTAAATTTGATAACAGCAATAGATCAGTTTGATCCAAAGGAATGAGCTTGTGGGCCGAGGCCAGCAGCCTCTGCAAGTAATCGACGAAAGCTGCTGCTAAAGGGGCTGCTACCACCTACATGAGCATAGCAGGTGTAGCTGAACTGATCCTGTGACCAGGCTGAGATGAACCTGAGAGCAAGGGAACGCTCTTCATTCGAACCTCTTACCCGGGCAAGGATGAAGCCTCCACCTCGATCAGCAGACCCTCGTTCCTTCGAAGGTGTATCCCTGATAATGGGATGAGTCCCTCACGGTCTAAGTGCGTGGAGAGCAGGATACGACCCTGGCCCTGTTCTGGCAGCGTCACCACCTGATCGTGCGCTGAGAAGTTGAGAGCCACCAGGCAGCGCTTGTCAGAGTACTGGCGCAGGTAGACGAAACAGGTGTCACTCTCCTGCTTAACGGACTGGTACGAACCATGAGTCAGGGCAGAATGAGAACGTCGAACGGCGAGTAAGGTTCGCGTCAACATCAGGAAGGAGCTAGGATCCTGTTGCTCAGCCGCCACATTGAAGGTCTGGTAGTCGTTTGCGACTGGTAACCAGGGCTTGACCCCGGCAGGAGAGAAACCCGCATTTGCGCTGCCATCCCACTGCATTGGGCTGCGTACCGGGTCACGGCTATACTCAGGATGCTCCCTGGCTAGTGGATCCTGCATCACCTCGCGCGGGAGCGCAATGTCCTGCATGCCAAGCTCCTCCCCATAGTAGCAGGTCGGGGTACCGCGCAGCGTGAGCAAGAGCATTTGTGTCAGCCGCGCCTGCTCGCGACCCACACGCGTCGCAATGCGGGACCGGTCATGATTGCCCAGGACCCAGTTGGGCCAGGCTCCCTCGGGGAGAGCCGCTTCGTAGCCCTCGACTGCCTGGCGAATGGTGCGTGCCTCCCACGTCGGCAGGCTCACGAATTGGAAATTGAAGGGCAGGTGGATCTCGTCAAGCTGCTCACCATAGTACGGCATCAGACGCTCTACTGGCAGATACAGTTCGCCGATGAGCACGCGCTGGCCGTAGTTCTCGGTCAGTACCCGCATCTCTTGCATAATGCCATGCATGCCCGGTTGGTCTACAACGTAGTGTTCTCGCAGGCGGGTATTGGGGGGATCACCTGGCTTCCACAGAGGATTCACCGGATTATCACGGAGTTGCTCATCTTTGAGAAGCACCTCAAGCGCGTCTACGCGAAATCCATCGACACCCCGCTCCAGCCAGAAGTGCAAGACCTCATACATCGCCTGACGGACTTTGGGGTTGCGCCAGTTGAGATCAGGCTGTTTCACGTCGTATATGTGCAGGTAGTATTGCCCGGTACGTTCATCGAATTGCCAGGCCGGCCCGCCAAACCTGCTCATCCAGTTATTGGGGGGACCACCACCGGGAGCAGGATCTCTCCAGATGTACCAGTCTCGTTTCTCGTTCGTCCGGCTCTTCCGCGCCTGCAGGAACCAGGGATGCTCATCAGAGGTGTGGTTGGGCACAAAGTCCAGGATGAGCTTGAGATTGCGCTGGTGGGCCTGGTGCAGCAAGGTATCCAGATCCTCAAGGGTCCCAAAGAGCGGATGCACATCGGTATAATTCGTAATGTCATAGCCAAAATCGGCCATCGGAGACGGATAGATGGGCGAGAGCCAGATGGCGTCAACGCCCATCCAGCGCAAGTAATCCAGCTTGCTGGAAATCCCAGCGAGATCGCCTACTCCATCGCCATTGCTATCGAGAAAACTCCGTGGGTAGATCTGATAAATCACCCCCGTTTGCCACCAGAAATTGGGCTGCGTCATTGATTGTTTTGTTCCTCTTCTCGCAAGTTGTTTCTGTAGTATATCACCTGCCCTTTCATCGCCACAGGTAATCAAAGCAGACGAGCTTCAGGTCCTCGCGGCGCACGGGCGCTTTGCTTTCACTTTGCGTGTCAGGCAGTTCCACTGTAGCCTGGCTGATGCCCTGGACGGCAGCGAGCAGTTCGGTGACCAGTCCGTTGGTGGTGAAGGACTCGTGGGCCCGGCGCAGTTCTTTGATGTAGACGCCCGGGAGGGGCTGGTTCAACTGCTGGATGGCGGCGATCATGTCTTTGCGGCTGACGGCAGGGCTATTGATATAACCGCGCAGGATGGTCGCAATCGTCTGCTGGATGGGGTCGAGTTGCTTCGGCGCTTCCTCTACCGCGACCTGCTCGACGGAGGACTGCACGATGGAAGCGATCACCTTTTCCTGCAGCGCGAAGATATCAACCTCACCGTCCACCGGCACGATACGCGGTGTATCGGGCTGGCACTGGATCAGATTTGTGATCACATAGCGGTTGTCCTCGATGCGCCCGCCGCGTGCATCTTCTGAGAGGTCGATATAGCGCCAGAAATGCTGGCGAGGAGCGCGGGCAGCTGTAGGCGAGGGCAGCCCGTCTCCTGGAGCCGTGAAGTAGAAGAAGACGCCTTTCGCTCCCTCGCGGGCGAGACCACTGTGAATGCCGTCGGGAAGATCCTCAAGCATCCTGCGCATCCCTACATCGAGCAGGTTCTTCAGGTTTTGCAGCAGGAACTCGCTGCTGACCAACTCGGCGAATTGCTCCTGCTCTTCCACAACCTTTCCATCTTCCTCCTCGATGCGGCGCAGCGTGTTGAAGTTGCGTGGATGCACGACCTCGCCCAGTATGCTGGCATCCAGGAAGCCGCTCTGATCGATACTGGCGATCTTCTGTGAGAGGCTCTCCACCAGGCCGAGCAATGTTTCCAGGCCTGCGTCGGGAAACATGTTGTGGACCCACAGGGTATCGAAGGAGGTGCCGATGCGGTCGATACGCCCGGCACGCTGCACCATGCGCGTGGGGTTCCAGTGCAAATCGTAGTTCACGAGGACGCCACAATCTTGCAGGTTCTGTCCCTCGGAGAGCACGTCGGTCGAGATCAGCACATCTATTTCTCTGTCTGTCCCGGCTATTTCCGGTTTGTGGTTGGCGCGCGGAGCGAATTCTGCGACCAGCCGGGCGCGCTCCCTGGCGTCGGCTCCGCTGTCCATGCGCCGGATACGCGGCTCACCGGCTTCGACTTGCCACGCCGCGGCCGACGGGTCGTCGCTCGAGAGTTTGTGGTAGAGGTAACGGGCAGTATCCTTGTAGTAGGTGAACAGCAGTACCTTCTGGCCTTTGAGTTCTCCTGCCAGCAGTTCTTTGAGCCGGGCGAGCTTGGCATCCCGGTCGGCTGTGATGGTGCTGATTTCGTGCCAGATGGAGCGCAGGGCTTCGACATCACGGCGCAGGTCGTTGTGCAGCCGTTTGAGGTCGTAGAGGGAAGCTTCGAGGGTGGGCAGCGTGTCGATGAACTGGCGCGCCTCGCGGCTCTCGTCGAGCTGATCGGAGAGCGAGGAAGGGGTGGCATCGTCCTCCTCGTCCTCGCGGGCGAGATAGCGCATGGCTTTCTGGAAGCTGGCGCTGTCGAGGACCCTGCCTTCCAGGATGTAGCTTTCAAAGGTTTCGAGGAATTGCAGGGCACGGCGCACGCTGATGCGGAAGGCCTCGATGCTGCTCTCGAAGCGCTTGAGGTAGCGGCTCTTGAAAATACCGGCCAGCGCCTCTTCGCGTCCCTCCTCGAACTGGTCGCGCCTGATGCCCTGTTTCTTATAGGTTTCCAGGCGATAGGGCGCCAGCCGCAAGGTCTCGATGCGGTTGACGATCTTGTCGTAAATACCGCCATAGGTGGCCTCCAGGTCGTAGCGGATGGTTTTCAGCCGGCGTTCGGGCCAGTGGATAGGCTGGCCTTTGATGGTGGCGTTGGGATAGGCTTCCTTAATGAAAGGGCGAGTGCGGCGGATGACCATCTCTTCCAGCAGGTTGAAGAGGGCGATGCCGCTCTCCCGCTGGTAGTTGGCACGACGGGCGGCCTGGAAGTACTTAAACAGGTCCCCAATCCCCGAGGCGGCGAAGTAGCTGCGGTCGCCGCCGGTGACGAGGTTGACCTGGTTGAACAGGTCAAAGACGGTATTATTGATGGGCGTTGCCGTAAGCAGGATGAGTTTCTTCCGCTCTCCGCTGATCTTGCCCCGGCGGCTATTGGCGGCCAGGATGCGCTCCAGGTTCTCGTAGCGCTGGGCGTTACGATTGCGAAAGTTGTGGCTTTCGTCCACGAGCAGGATATCCGCGTCCAGTACGTCGCTGCTATCGAATTCATCGCGTCCCAGGCTCTCCTGGGTGACGATGTGAGTAGCAATGCCGGCGCCGAGCAGTTCGTCGCGCCACATTTTTTGCAGGGCGGCGGGGCAGATGACCAGGGCCTTGTATCGCTGGTGATAGGCGAAGTCTTCCAGCAGTTTCTTGCCGATCCAGGTTTTGCCGAGGCCCACGCTATCGGCAATCATCACACCATCGTAGCGCGCCAGGATTTTGCGCGCTTTCTTGACAGCGTCCTCCTGGAATTCGCTCAGTTCCACCACCGAGCGGGTGCTGGCCGCTCCATCCTCAGCCGTATCGAGATCGTCTCTGAAGTACTCGAAGATGGCTTTCATATAGACCTGGTAGGGAGTGTAGGCCCTGCGCCCGAATTTGGAGGCGTCGAGCAGGTCGATCAATGCATCCTTGAAGTCGCGGGCGGACTGCCACTGCCGCTCGTACCACGAGGACAGTTCGTTGATGGCCAGGACGCCGGGCACATTGGCGGCAGTTACCCGTTCGAGGTCGCCCAACGCTGCCAGGCGTTTGCGCTCCTCGCTCTCCAGCAGGCCCTTGACCTGTTCAGGACTGACCTCCGCCGGAGAAAGGTTAGCGCGGTGCGCCAGGTTGAGTTCCTTATTGGTCAGCAAGCCGGGGCGTGTGAAGTTGGAGGAGCCAACGATGGCCGCGACGGGACTGAAGCGCTCGAAGCCGCCACCACTGTAGAACAGGTAGCTCTTGGCGTGCAGGAAACCGCCGGTGTAGAGGCGTACCTGCACGTGTTCCTGGCGCAAGAAGGCGATGAGGTCTTCGACCAGGCGCAGGGTCTGTTCGTTGAAGTTCTCTCTGGCCAGGTCGCGTATGAGCCCTTTGACGGGTTTCGCGCCGATTTCGCGCAATCCGAGATCTGAGCCAGCCTCAGGTTCGTCACCGAGCAGCAAGCGGAAATTGCCCAGGCCATTTAACCCTTCGCGCAGGAGCTGCCAGCCGCCAACATTGAAGTAGGCAGTGGCCACGTCGAGCGAGTGTCCTTTGTGCCGGGCCAGGAGGTCGTTGAGGACACCTGCCATTTTGTGCTGCTGGTTGTCGATGACGAATGGGATGGTCAAAGTTTAGCTCCAGGTATGCTGAAAAATAGTTCAACTCACTCATTCGAAGAAACGAAAGAGATAGGAATAGTATATGATAGGGACGCAAATTTGCTAACTGTTAGCAATGCCGCTATTGACACATTGACATTCTACGTTAACGTTTCGTATACTTACCGCATGCAAATGAAATTGGAACTCGTAGCGGTTCCCGTCTCGGACGTTGACCGCGCAAAGGCTTATTATACTGAGAAGATCGGCTTTCATGCTGATCATGATTACCAGGTCAGGGATGATCTTCGTTTCGTCCAGCTGACACCTCCCGGTTCCGCCTGCTCGATCGTGATTGGGGTTGGGATTACAGACATGCCGCCTGGATCGCAAAAAGGCCTGCAAATGGTGGTAGCCGACGTGAAAGAAGCACGCGACGAACTGGTAAAACGAAGCGTTGAAGTCAGTGAGATCGAAGTCATGCCCTGGGGTTCATTTGTCTTTTTTAGCGATCCCGATGGGAATCGCTGGTCATTACAGCAGCTGCCTGTTCGCCAATAGCTTCAACACATACCCCAGTATCAGTGCCGTAAAGTTTGAACACCACCCCTAACCCTCCCCCGCCAATCTGGAGCGCCTTGCCCTCTCCAGGTAAAAGCACGAGTGCTGACATGCGATAGCCTCCTTGTGGGTGAATAGAGTGCGACGTGCCATGCATCGCACCGCTGGATCAACCAGTCCCGCCAGGCAGGTCATGTGCGTGTAGACCGAAAGACACGAAGCCTGGGTAGTACTTCGGTTTCCTCTCTCGAAGTGTATAGGCCCCTGATCTGAACCCCGATGAGGGCAGCTGGAATTACCTCAAGCGGGTGGAATTAGGCAATGTCTGTTGTTCGGATCTCGATCAGTTGCAGCGCCAGTTCATTCGAGCAAAAGAGCGCTTGCGGCATAAAAAGGAGATTATCACAAGCTGCTCTCGTCCTTAATCAGCAAAAGAGGAACTCTGAGTAAAGGGGACAAGAGGCTATAATTTTATACTTGTAAACACAGGCCATTGTTCCTGCGAGGAACAATGGCCTGTGCCCGCCTCAAATGTAGTGTTTACCGTAAGTTGATGGAGTTAATAGGCAGTGAGCCGGCTGCCATTTGTTGGATTCTTATGAGTTAGGTTGCTAGGAGGCACAGCGGTGGCTGCGTTCGAAGCACCCAGTCCCTGAAGCGACGTGAACGTGGCCTGGTTACAATTCTGGCCTGGAGCGCCTGTGTTTAAGTTGGAACAAGTTTTTCCTACCGTTGGTTGGAAGGCCACCTCAAACACGGGGTTGGCATTAGCAGCACCCGGGACAATGGCGGTCGAGAGGTAATCGGCCACCATGAAACCCTGAGTCGTGAGCGGTAGCCACGTCAGTTTCATCGGTCCCGCCAGTTGCACCGGGAAACTCCAATGGGCTCCACCGTCGGTGGAGTCGAGGAAGCCAACATTGAGCTGACAGGCGGGAGTGTTGCGGGTGCCGGTGGCATTGCAAAATATGGTCGGGAAGGTGTAGTAGACAACCGCAAGATGAGCGGTACTTCCAAACGTATTCGTGTCGACGGCCAGCCCAGGAATGAGAATATCGACGCAACTTGCTGAAGTACAGCCAACCGAGCTAGTTGGGATACGGGCCGGCGAACTCCAGGTGGTGCCATCGCTGGAGGTGATCAGTAGGAGATCATTGTTTCCTGAATTGCAGAAGTTTTCAGTCCGGCAATCTGTCCAGACGACATACACTTTGCCCGAGCTGTCAATTTCAGCGGAAGGAAGGTCAGGCGAACGAATGTTGCCGGGATGACCATCATTGAGTAATTGTGCAGCAATGACCGGATTGCTCCAGGTATTACCACCATCGGTGGACGTGATAGACAGGATCTGAGTCTCTTGACAATCGTCTATGGGCACAATGACCGTCCCATTGGGCTGCACGACGGGTTGTCCACCGATGACGCAGGTATGGTTAGGGTTCGTCGTAGGTGCGCCCCACGTCAATCCACCGTCGCTGGAAGTGCTCATGGAGAAGAGGTTGAGCTTGGAAAAGTCGTCGAACTCGGTATAACAGTTGCCGTAGAACTTGCTTTTGACCGTGTTATCGCAAGTGGTCCAGTTTTTGTCGTTAAAATCACCACTGGCATTCACGATTACAGGGGCACTCCAAGTCTTTCCCCCGTCCATTGAGCGACTGACATCCACATCGACAGGACCTGAAGGGTTCACAATGCCAAGGTAGGAGATGATCCAGACACTGTGCCTGGCATCGAAAGCCACTGAGGCGTCACTGGCACGGGCATATGGTCCCGGCGGTGTTGAATTGACAGTGGTAGAGGGAAGGGAACCATGGACCCAGGTCTGACCACCATTGGTGGAAGTCGCAAAACCGATGTCGGAACCTCCGCCATCAAAGAAGCGGCCTTGCTGGAATGCCGAAACGATCGTGCTGCCAAAGGTAAAGGTGCTCGGCTCGACTTCCGTCTTGTGATTACTGGTGGCGTTGGTGAACGGGTCGCTACTGATTTGGGTAAGGGTCACTTGGGCAAAGGCGAGGATGGTGGACGAGAGGCCGAGCACGAGAGCGAACGTGAGCGCTGCTAGAGCGCGCATCGGCCATCTGAACCGGGAAATAAAAGACAACATCTTTCCTCCTTGAAATATGTCTGTGCGCGTAGGGTACGTGCGGGTGAACCGCAGCTACAGGTGACATCAGTCCCGGTAGGACACAACAAAGACGCTCTACGGAAGCCGAACACAACAAGTGAGGGATACCAACAGCGATGAGCAAGGGCAGTCAAGCCGCGCTGCAGCCGTTCTTGCTTTGTGGGTGGAGCGCTCCTTTCTAATGGGAAAAGGTGGCACGTTATTCGAGGTACTACATAAGTAGGTAGAGTACCGAGTTCATTCCCCTGAGATAGATTACCAGAAAAACGGGGCGAATGCAACCCCAATCTCAAGGAAATTAGCAAACCCCTGTCACATGGGTGCCTACTCCGCGCCCCAATTGCCTCCTCTTTGTTTGTCTATCTCTTTGCCTTTAACGAGAAACCGTTAGGCAGCGTTCACACTACAGCTGGCTGTCTTCTTGAGCCGACGCAACAGGAAGCTTTCTCGCTATATCGTAGAAAAAAGTTGCTGACACAATAGCTAGAGGCTGTACGAACAGGTAATTTCTTTAGAGAGCTGGCTGGTTTCCATAATTTCCGAAATGATTGTTGGAGTGGAGGCTCTACGTGCATACATTTGCAACGCTTCTAGTAGATTAGATTTTCCCACGTTGTTTTTGCCCACAATGAGATTGACTCGACCCAGGCGCTCTATTAGTAGATGTTGGAAGCCACGAAAATGGCCGATTTCGAGTGAGTTCAGGACAAGGTTGCCCAATGCAAGTTCTCTCCTCACTGCTGTCGAGTAGTTCTAGTATCATTCATAGAGTTGAGATGCTTTCCTGCATTGTACCATACTAACTGTTTAGGGACTTGACCATTTTATGCTGCTGGTTGTCGATGACGAATGGGATGGTCATAGTTGCGTCCTATTTAACCCTCTGTACTATCATTCCATGACGTATAATAATCAAGCGGAAGCTCATAAGCATTGCTATAATCATATACGCTGATTTCTTTTCGACTGAGTATCTCCCAATTCATCAGTTCAGCTTCTTTTCCCTTTTGTAGTACGTTCGCTATCCATCCTCCTAATCGTGCAGCATCTTCATCACTTACATATGGGGCATCGTTTCGCTCATCGCGCAGAAAAATCATATCAACTTGAAACGGTACACCATCGTTTCGTAGAAGAAAGAGAACCTCATCAATGCCATAGAGAAGTTGTACTGCCGGATGAACTTTGTTCCTCAGAGATTTTCTGTTGATCGCTCAAGGCGAGCCAGGACATCTGGGCAGATGTAGCCTCCAGTAAACTTCCTTGATGCCAGCCTCGTTTAATCAACTCTACTCCAACGACTTCTGGGGTGGTTATCTGAACTACGTCATTCCCTGCCATTTTCTAAGATCACACTTCCTCACCTGAAATGTTAGATTCATCGTCGTCATCTCTCCATGCTCGTGGTCTAAGTCGTTCGAGGGCATCTTTGACTTCTGCTGGCGAACGCTCTTTGTATGTACGATTTGAAGGCGCAAGAGGTCGGAACATCTCCTGACCAGTACGTATGCTAAGGAGAAAGCCGCGAAAGATGTTATACTCTCGTGCAGCCAGGTAATCAATAGGCTTCTTTCCACCTGGCGAGACAGGAGTCAGTAACCAAGTGTTTGTCGCGCTTGAGCTACCAAGACGCTGAGTAGCTTCTTCCATAAGAGGAAGTATCTCAAGAAGATGTTCACGGTGCGTATCGTGCAATGGAGAACCTGATAGCCATTTAGAATATGTCGTCCGTGATACACCAAAAATCTTGGCGAGATGCCTCCCTGTAAGGCCAGAAATATCTCGCAGACGTTCTGCCTGCACAGATGCAGTAATGGTATCTGGAGGTGTTGGTTGCTCTACATCGGATTCATGCGAGACAGACAATTGCATTTGCTTCAAATTCGCAATCTCAAATGTTACTTGATGATGCGTTAAGATGCTATCAGAGGCAGCGGTACAGCCAAGATATGCTAACAACGCTAGAAAATCGTGTAGCTCTGATCCAGTTGTTCTAGCGAGAAGTTGATAGGGGAGTAGGTCGCGATGAATTTTGTATTGTACACGTGGTTTGCGTCGTGTTTCCTCTCCCGTTCCCATCACTGAAAAAGTTGGATTCAACAGGCTTACCCTGCCACCAAGGTTTATTTCGGTGGAACGCTGGGAATCTTCTCTCAAGTACACTACGCCTGTTTGATCGGTGATCTCAGCTTCTTTGATCATGTACTGGCTCCAGCAAGTTATAGAGTTTCTCACTCATTGTCCATCGGAAGAATCGGTACATTACATCATTGTAATCCTTCATCTGTTGAACTGTCGCCGGGATATCAAGATCACACTCGGTGTTATCATAGTAGTCTAGATCAATAAGGTAGAAGTAACCATTCGCAGGTTTTTCTGGTGGAAGTGGTAGGACAACACTTCCGTTGAGCAGTCCATGTCTTACAGATAGTCCTCCATCAGGACGCTCAATCTGTATCTCCTGCAAAGTGTGATCTACTCTTCCACCGAGCAAGCTAGAAGCCTCAAAACCTACAAATTCAGGATTAAGTAGTGTTCTCCAATCGGCAAAGTTATTAGCTTCGCCATAACGAATTTCGTTGATATAACGAAGCCCGAGCCGTAATCTATCAGTGATATCCAGCGTTTCACATGCGATTTCCAGAATAGACCCAAAGCGTTCAAGGAAATTACGCATTGACGCATATCCTCTTGCCTCCAGTGTGATTGCTGACTCACCTACAACTACTGTCCAGAGATTATCTCGTGTTGAAAATCGCCACAAGATTTCACCAAGGCTGGGATTAATGCCTGTGGGGGATAGCTGATATGTTACCGATGGTTCACGAGAAACCCGTGGATATTGGGCGTGAACAGCTTCCTGAAAATCTGCTATAAATGATTTCTGTTCAAAGCGTGGCCTAATAGTAAATCGTACCTGTCCAATAACCAACCTGAGCGGGGCCTTCCTGAATTGAACCCATTCGTATTCTGGAAGCTGCATACTATCCCCCAATGCTTCTATATATCTCTTTTCTGTATTCAGTTTACATGAAACTTAACACTTCGTCAAGTATATGGAAGTTAATTTATGTGTTTTGTAGTAATTGCAAGTTATTCATTAGTGTTAAGTTTCTGCAAGCTAACGATACTTTTTCCATTTCTTGCTTTTGCTGTCAAACTCGAAGCCTTTACCTAGAGGTTTGGGCAATACAAGGTTTCTCGTTTCTCTATTGGTTATTAGTTGTCAAAACACTACGAACATAATAAAAATTAAAAGGCAAGTGAAAGGCGTTGTTGTCGGCGATAACACTATCCTCATCCTCTTCCCTCCACCACCCCGATCTCCTCCTCCGTCAACCCATACAACCGGTACACCACCGCGTCAATCAACGCATCCGTCTTCCCGAGCCTCTCCTTAATTGGCAGCACCCGCTGCAAGCTCTCCTCGTACATCTTCCTGATCCTATCAACCAGCCCGGCATCGCTCAGACTTACACCCAGCCGGTTCTTGTTCTTGCGCAATATCTCCAGCAGCTCATCAGTAGCAAGCGGCGGCTCTGCCTTCTGGTAATCACCAGGATAGTCTGCCAGCTTCGCCTTGCCTGTTAACACGTCTATTCCTGTCCGGCCTTCTTTATCCGGCAATATTTTGAGAGTCGCTACCAGCCAGTCCAGAAACTCTCTTTGTGCGGCACGCTTCTCTTTGTTGAGGCGGATCATCACCTCTGCCAGGAATGCCAGCAGGTCCTGCACCACGTCTGGCTCCTCCGGTTGCTGCGAAAGGTGGTGATCGACGAAGCCGAGCACACATTGCTGATCGTTCTTCTCCAAGCAGTAAGCGTAGAGGTTCTTGGTCTTTTTGAGGTAATAGGCGCGCTGTTCAGGTGAGAGTGTGAAGTTGATGCGACGGATGGGTAGAGTTTCCATGAAAATGTTAAAAATTCTGATTCGGCCTCCTTGTTCTACATCCCCAAGTACAGAACAATTCTTCTTCAGATAAGCCCAAATTAGTAAGGAATTGAGAAGTGCCAATAAGTAATTATCATTCTTTGCAATCACATAGATTGTGTTAGCGACATAGTAGGCGTCCTCGTCTATCGTAAACCTACTACTCATCGATATATCCGGGTATATTATCTTGGGTTGCTCAAAATCCGCATAGTAAGCCACATTGTCCTGAATCTCATACCATTTGTAAGGACCTGATTTTCTGCCAGGCCATTTTCCCTCTGTTCTCTCGTTCCAGTTTGACGGCCGAGGTTCTAACTGTGTCCTGTATTGTTGTAGGTGCCGTTCTATTGCTCTATACTTGGTGATATCAATACCTCGCCTCGTAAATATCAGGTATTGTTCTTTGAAATCGAAATAATAACGTCTAATATCGTCACCTAAAAGTAGGGGTTTTATGATTTCACCACATCTAGGATCATTAGCTATCATCCTATCGCGAGTAGCTTGGTCTATGACGAAGGCTTCATTGTAGCCCGTTTTTATTCCATACTCAACTTTTCCGTTTACGTACTCTGTCAAAGTTATACTATTAGCTTTCAGCTTATCTAGAACTGCCTGCTGTGCGTCAACAGCCAATGACCAGTTAGCCCCCTTAAAGGCGCTTTCTAGCAGCTTTACGGCACTTACTTTTACAATGTTATCTAACCTTTCAAAGTCAAGGCTTTTGATCTGCACATATTCAACTGTACTGGAAGGAGTAGTATTACTTGATATAGTGATGAGCGGGTCAGTTGCAGCCTCACCAAAGACACGTAATTCTCCAAAATCTATGAGTGTTTCGAGTCTGACCTTCGTTGTTAAGAACTGACGCAAAGCAACGCCGTAATTTGCGCGCATGAATTTGTTGGCGGTAATCATGCCGAAGCGCCCACTAAGATGCAGCAAGGTATGGCCGCGCTCGATGAAGTAACTGTAGAGGTCGGCGATGCCGTTGAAGACAACGTACATCTCTTTGAAGGCGGTTTTGTCATCACCTAGCCCTTCCTGGCGCACGTATGGGGGATTCCCCACCACCGCATCAAAGCCCCCGTTGTCTTTGCGCTGTGTTTCATCGAAGAAGACTTCGGGGAACTCCAGTTCCCAGTGGAAGAAGCGTTTGGCCCGGGCCAGGGAGAGGGCAGTTTCTATGGCCTTCTTATCCTCCGGGTTGGCTTTGCTGTAATCGTTGCCAACGATAGCACCTGCATAGAGGCGGGTTGTGTGCTTCGCTCCCTTGTTGCCAAAGTATTCGCTGATGTAAACGTCGAGCAGGCGTTTGAAGGGAGCGAGGGCATCGTAGGCTCCCTGGTAGGCTTTACGGGAGGCGATCACTTCCTGTGCGGTGACATCGGAGAGTTCGCCGACTTTGCGCATGAGCTGGGTGGCGTCAAGCAGGTAGCTGAACTGGTTGCCCCACAGGCCAGTGTCCAAGGTGTCCTGCACCTCCTGGACTTTGCCACCAATGAGCGAGTTGCCGCACTTCATATGGTGGTCGAGGAAGGAGAGCGGCGCGCCGAGGGTGAAGCAGTCGAGCCAGAGGCTGACTTTGGCGAGTTCGACGGCCATGGGGTTGAGGTCGACGCCATAGATGCAGCTTTTGAGGACGCGGCGCTTGAGGAGATTGAGGTCGGTGAGTTTGCTCATGTCTATGCTGACGCCCTGGCGCTCCATCTCTTCCTGGATCTCGTGACGCGTCTGGGCCAGTTCGTATACAATCGGATTCCATTTGAAGGCGGTCAGGATTTTCGCCAACTGGTCGGTGATGTAGTCAACCGCTTCCACCAGGAAGTGACCGCTGCCCATGGCGGGGTCCAGCACCTTGAGATCGAAGAAGGCCTCGTTGAGGTTTTTGTGAAACTTCTTGTAGGTTTCGTGTTGAGGGTGAATGTCGTCGCGTCTCAGCGCTTTGGCTTTTTCCTGCTCGGCACGCAGGGTTTTTTCGGCTTCGCGGAAGACTGGTCGCAGGGCCTCTAGCTTCTCTTGCAGGACGGGGCCTACCGTGTGCTCGACGATGTATTTGACGATGTAGTCGGGGGTGTAGTAGCTGCCGGTGGCCTTGCGTTCGCGACGGTCATTCTCAAGGTAGGCTGCACTTCTGGGCAAGGTCTTGTCGCGGGCATCTTTGCCGCGACCCTCCCTGATGATGGGCGCTTTCTTCTGGAGCGCCTCGGTATAAGGGATGACCTCTTCGGTCTTTTTGCCTTTGACAACGGCCATTTCAGTGGGCGCGATGCGCAGCTTGAATTCGAGCAGTCCCTCGTAGATGCTGCCGAGTTGCCGAACACCCAGGCTTTTGTAGTCGATGAAGGCGAGATCATGCCGCTTCTCATCCATGTCGCGGGCCATTAGATCGAGACCCAGGGCCAGTTCGCGGTCGGGTATCTTGTAGTGTGCCAGGAAACGAGCAACATGAGCCTCCGGAGAGGTATCAGCCGGGTCAGGTTGCGTCATGAACAGGCCGCCATTGTAGACAGGCACGTTGAGAGCTGCATCACCCTTGTCTACGGCAGCAAAAAGCTCCTGCAAACGGTCATAGAAGGTGGTGCTGAGATCATTGTAAGCGAGCTTCAACTTGGCGGGCGCTTGATCTTCAATTGTTCCGGCTTTTTCAGCGACCTGCTTTTTAAGTTTTTCCAGGCTCTTTTCGTGGTAGCCGCGCACTTCACGTACGGGCAGCAGGTCGCGGCTCTCGGCATAGAGCAGGAAGAGCATGCGGTAAAGGAACGTCAGCGTGGCACTGAAAAATGGCTCGAGCAGGTGGTTGCGCTCGCCGGCGTCCAGGTTATCCAGGTTGGCCGGAAGTTGTCCAGTACGGCGGGCATAGATGATGAAGCCGCGTGCGAAGTGGGGAAAAATCTCAAAGAAGACCCGCTCTTTGAGTCGCTCTCCCAACTCGCGGGCATAGCGTTCGCTTTCGCTCATCAGGCTGTCCAGGAAGCACATCAGCCGCTTCTCACCACCCACGAACCTTTCGACGGGAATGAATGCTGCCGGGCGGAAAAAGAGCCAGAAGTAACGGAAAGCGTGCTCCACGTGAGCAGGCGACTGCGCAAGGGACTCTTCCAGGTCGATTTCATAGTAGTTGGTAGCCCGGCTGTGGGCCCTGGCCGAATACAAGCGCCAGGTCTTGCCGTTGGTGACGATGGCCCAATCTGCTTCACCAGAGTCCAATAAGGTCACTACCACGGCGCCGGGATTCTCGTCGGGTGTCTGACTGTCGCGCTGCTCATCTTTGCCGTCGAGGTTACGTCCCCAGGTGTAGGCCAGGCAGAGCGCCAGCGGTTTGCCGGTTGCGTGTCGTGCTGCGCTCGCCGGGTAGAGCCTGTAATCCGGCTCAGGCGTATCGCTATGGCTTGCCTTGACAGTTCGCGCGACGAATCCTAATGTGGTTAATACAGGTTCGAGCAACCTGGCTCGTACCACCTCCTCGGGCTGGTTAGAAAACGTCTCACGCACATCAGCGTACAACTCGCGTAGTTCTCTGAAGGCGCGGGTCATGGCTCCAGCTTCCGCGGCATTTTCCCAATCGGGGCTGTCGGGTAGACGCGTAGTCAGGTAGTAATCCGAAAAGAGCGCCCGGTTATTGAAGAACGGTTCGCTCCAGTCGGCTACATCATAGGCGCTGAGGAGTTTCTCGTACTGAGCAATAGTATCGCTTTCGGTATAGGTGAAGCGGCGCAAAACCCTGAGCGCCACTTCATCAGGATTGCGACGGTATACCGTCAATATGCGAGGTCGCACTCCTACCTGTCTGGAGGTCGATGGGAGGCCGAAAGTTTCTTGTGGCCTGGGAAACTCAGAGCTATAGCGTTCTACCAGCACAAAGTCCAGTCGCTGGTAGTCATCGGTCAGCACCAGCAGGTAATCGCCGGGGCGGTTACGGAAGGTACGAACGATACCCTGCGTGTTTGCTATGGTTACCGATTTGAGTTCAAACAGGTAGACCTCGAACATCCGCCCATCCTGGCTGGCAAGGCGCTCGATGTGGGTGATAGCAGATTTCAGGTTGTCGCTGGTAAAGCCCATGGCGGCCACGTTTTGGACAAGCCGGTCGTTTGTGTCATAGCCGAGTTTTGCGAAAAAAGCGGCAAGGGCATCTCTACTGGAAAGATCTTGAATATCCTCGCGGGAGAGTTCATAGTCGTCGTTCAGCACGCGCCAACCTCAGCCTTCCAG
>WNGM01000791.1_pt1 | contig 25383 bp, 20 predicted proteins | sample 5400571 | NCBI WGS metagenome assembly WNGM01 (sample SAMN13153378, study PRJNA577476) | soil metagenome | isolation source: 100 cm soil or saprolite under Garry oak tree replicate 2 | place: USA:California | collected 2016-06-15 | reverse complement strand
CACCGATAACGCGGTCTTTGGACCACAGGACGACAATATAGGCGGCCACAATTTTTTCTTTAAGCTGGGCGTCGCGGAAAAGCGGCGGCAACGGCAATCCCTGAGCGGAAAGAAACGTCGCGTGCACGGCCTTAATGTGCTGCATCAATTCCGGCTTCACGGAGACGGGCGGAAAGTGCCTGGAGAATTCCGAACGGTGGCCCACTGCGGCGATGCGCCGCACCATGGTGCCCTCGTGCTCGAAAAGATAGAGGGAAGTCGCGTCCAGGCTGAAAAGCTCGGCCATCTGACGCAGCGTGCGATGCAGCGAATCGCTGAGGTCCAATGATTCCGTCAAGGTCTGCCCGATCGAATTCAGCACCAGGAGTTCCCGGTTGCGGCGGCGAATTTCAGATTCCGCCTGCTTTCGCTCGGTGATGTCCAGCAAGAAACCCTGATACGCCGTCACATTGCCGTCGCCATCGCGTATGGCGATGGAAGACTCCAGCATGGTGCGTATCTCGCCGTCCTTGCGCCGCATCTCAAACTCGAAATCGGCAACCGTTCCGTGCTGCTGCAGGAGCTTCTTGAGCCTTTCACGATCGGACGTGTTGGAGAAAAACGCGTTGGGGATGTCCACTGCTAACAGTTCCTCGCGATTTTCATAGCCGGTCATGCGAAGAAGTGCATCGTTGAAATCCAAGAAGCGGCCCTGGGGTGTGGAAATAAATACGCCTTCTTGAACGCTAGAAACCAAAGTACGGTACTTTTCCTCGGCGCGCTTTCGATCGGTGATGTCCTTCAAAACATGCACGGTACCGAGCTGGAGTCCACTGGGATCGGCAAATGTGGAATTGGAAGCCAGGAAATAGCCAGGCAACCAGGGGTCGGGCTCGTCGCCTTCCCCGCCGACTCCCTCACAGTAGGGACAGCTCTTGTAGTGCGCGTTTTGGACGGAGAGGAGGTCCGTGACACTTCGGCCCACCAGAGCGCTGCTTTCGCGGCCGAGAAGCTGGCTGAGCCGCTGGTTGCCGCGCAGAATGCGGCCCGCGTGATCGTGAACGAGGATCGGGTCGCCAATAGAATCGAAGGTGTATTCCCACTGGCGCTGGACGGCGGTGACTTGTTCAAATAAAGTGACGTTTTGCAACGTCAAACCGAGCAAATTTGCGATGTTGACAAGATAGGCCAATTCGTCCGGGTGAAATGATGCGTGGTGCACGGAGCCGACGGCGATGACTCCCAATGGTCCGTTTTTGCCGGGAAGAACGAGGATGACCAGCGCTTTCAATCCTGCCTCATCAATCTTCCCTCGAGCTTTTGGATCCCATTCCTGATCGACCTGCAGGAATTGGCAGTCGCCCTTCATCACTTGCCGCACCCAGGGCTCCATGACGGAAAGTTTGGCATGGCGGCTCAAGTAGGCCTTGTCAAATCCAACGGAGGCCCGCGCCACGAGCTGCGCCGAATTTCCTTCGCCTTCCTTGAGGCGGACGATGCCATGGCTGGCGCCAAGGCTTTCCACTAAGTGCGAAAGAACTTGTTCAATGACTTCCTGGACGGAAAGAGTCTGGGTACTGGCAGCAGTTAAGAGCGTCAGGCGGCGCATCTTATCGTTGAGTTCTTCGCTACGCCTACGGGCGGCCTCCAAGACGACCACCACCATAGCGATTCCTAGAGCGACTCCCAGAAAATGGTCAAACGCCGCACGTAAAAGGAATAACGGACTATCCAGCCAGAGCGGACGATCCAGGCCATGCAGGCCACTGAGCAGGAAAATCCCGGCGAGAAGCTGGGCGCCGTGACCCCGGCGCGCCAACTCCGACCTCCACAAAACCCAACCCGCAAACAAGCATACGACCGTCTCAAAAATCGCGGTTTCCCAATGGAGCGAAACAACCTGCTGGGGGCGACCACGCTCGATGGAATAAATGGCTGCAAGGACCAAGCCGATCACAGGAATCACAGGCGAGATTTGCCGCTTCCAACCAGAAGAATAGTGCAGCACGGCTACAAGGAAGAGCATCAGGGCCGTGGCCTGTGCCAGAATGACCGTCAGATTCAACCCCAGAACGGGATGAATCAGCAGCGTCAGTTCGCAGAGCGAAGAAAAGGTAAAGCAGCACCATCCGGCAAGCCAAAAACGGAAATAACCTCCCTGATGATCGCGGCGGAAAAGGAGAAACAGGACCAACAAGATGATCGATGCAGTGGCTTCAAAGAAAACGATTCCGAGCAAGCCTTGATTTTCCAGCAGCATGCCGCGTCTCCCGGCCGGAAGTGCCGTCGTTGCGGTGCTTCGTGCTGCCGCAAAGCTAGATGTGGACGGCGGGAAGCCCCAAGTAATGACCCTTCAAAGACGCTAACACGCTATTTTCTGACTGGGCAAGGCCGCACACATTTGTGTGTGCCGTCACATATAATGCCTATGGGGAGCAAACCAACGTGGAGATGGAAAACATCCTGGTGGTGGACGACGAGGAAGCGATTCGCGAAGTCGTTTCCACCATGCTGGAATCAAAGGGATATCACTGCACAGCCGTGCATAACGGCCGCGTGGCTCAAGACCAGGTCAAAAAGGCCACGCCTGACCTGGTTCTGAGCGACATGATTATGCCGGAGATGGACGGCATCAAGCTGCTGGAATGGATGCGGCAATACGATCCGGAAGTGCCGGTGATCATGGTCACGGCCATCCACGACATTTCCACGGCGCTGGAAGCCATCCGCCGCGGGGCGTATGACTACATCCTGAAGCCATTCGAGAAGGACCAGCTTTTTATGGGCGTCGGACGGGCGCTGCAACACCGCCGGCTGATCATCGAGAACCGCAATTATCAGCGCGGCTTGGAACAGATGGTGGAGGAGCGTACCGCGCAACTGACCGCCAAGCACGTGGAATTGGAGCAGTCCTACGACGACACGCTGGAGGCCCTGGGAAGCGCGCTGGACTTGAAAGACGCTGAGACGGAAGGACATTGCCAGCGGGTTACGGCGTTTTGCATCTCCATTGCCAGAGCCATGCCCGTGCAAGATGGGTACTTGCCGATCCTGGCGCGCGCTGCTTTCCTCCACGATATCGGCAAGATGGCCATTCCGGACAGCATTCTCCGCAAACCCGGCCCGCTGGACGACGCGGAAAAAAAGAAAATGCGCGAGCACTGTGAGATCGGTTACAACATGCTGATCCGCATTCCGTTTTTGCGCGATGCGGCAGAAATCGTGCTCGCCCACCAGGAATTCTTTGATGGGTCAGGTTACCCGCGAGGGCTGAAGAGCGAGCAGATACCTCTTGGCGCACGCATCTTTACCATCGCGGATTCGCTCGATGCCATGATTAGCGACCGCCCCTATCGCAGGGCGCTACCGATGTCCCACGCCCGGGAAGAAATCAAGCGCTGTTCCGGGAGCCAGTTTGACCCCGCGGTCGTCGATGTATTCATGACCATTCCGGAACAGCACTGGCTGGACCTGCGGGAAAATCTCAGATCGCCATTCCGCCTCGCTCATCTCAAGAATCTGTAGGCGTGCCCGAACGGTGTGGGCTGGGCCGCTGAAGCAATTTGCGACATAGCTCTGATTCGCTTCGGGGACTGACGAAAAAGTCCGGGCCACAGAAGTTCCCCCCTGGTGTTGCAACTGAATCGGCCAGATGGAGGAGGAAGAAATTTTGGAGGCGCGAGGCGGAATCGAACCGCCGATAATGGTTTTGCAGACCATTGCCTTACCACTTGGCGACCGCGCCACCGGAAGGAAGAGTTGTCAATTCTCAGTCATCAGCCATCAATCGTTGCTCCAAAAAACAAGAAACCCACCTGCCAGTTCATTTCTGGCGGTGGGTCGAAAACTCTTCGAGGCTAAACTAAAGCTTTAGAAGGCAGGCCTCCCCGCGCCAGAAGACACACACACAGCACATACAACAGATGCAGAACTGCGCGTTCTTCTGGGTAAAACTCAACATTTTCCAAGCATACAGGAGAGGCAGCGATTTGGCAATGGAACCTGCTAAGGGCTGCACCCGTTGCGATTGGCGCGAAAAAAGCCTTAAACTAAGTCAATTCATAGACGTGCGCCCGTAGCTCAGTTGGATAGAGCGTCTGCCTTCTAACAATGAAGGCAAAACTTCTAAATGCTTTGCTGGGCGTCGCTTACAGGCTCTCTCTCCCGAAATCTCGCCCCGGTTGTACCAAAGTTATACCGAATTCGCTGCGCTGCCTCGGCTCCTCGTACTTCCGGTCGTTACTTGCCTCGTCAGCTTAAGGTGTATGCCGCCCGGTGACGCCGTACGCTGTCCTGCCAACATCCCACAACGAAGATTCGATCAATATGGCTCCGCAGGGCGTGCCAACAACGCGCGGTCTCCCATAGTGGGTTCGTTTCCAATCTCGGGCAATAGAAATCTGCCCGAATGACCTCGGATTTTGAGAACATGCAAAAAAACACGGCCCGTTGATTCTGTGCGACTTAGCCGGTGTTTTGAGGTCAGGAGTTCTTTCCCAAATCTTTCCCAAACCGAAGAGGATTATCGAAAACCTGGCAATCCCCTAGCCGTTTTCGCACAGAACGCGCAATTGGAGTTTCCGTTTAGAAAACGGCGTTTCAAAGTCTCACGTAAACTGTTGACGGGCTCGATAGCCTTTCAACCTGCGGGGAGTGCAGGACCCACGTCGATATGCGAGGGCGAAAGTCGCTCACCGAGACTTCGCGAGCCCGCTTCCAAGGCCCCAGGTCAACTGCAATGGTCTTGATTGCTTGCGGGCGCATTGATTGCGCCACTCTCCTCTCAGCCACAAGACGGGAGATGATTTCGCAGCTGAGAATTCCTCAGAGCTCTGGATGTTCTCATATCATCGACAAAATACTGCGATGGGTTTACACCAACTGCACGTCCGAGCCGCTCAGGCTTTGCCGGCTTACCGACGGCGGGTGCCACCCATAAGAAGCGAAGGATCAAATGGAACAGGTTTGGCGGTAATATGCGATTTCGCGTTGGCGATGGTCTTTGTGAGTAGGATGACGCCGCCATCCTTGTCGGTAGCTTTGACAATACTGTAGGGGACTACGTTTGAGGAGAGCCATGCATCGCCTGAGCCATCCTTGGCGCGCCAATGCTCGCATTGAAATGTGCCACCTGGCACTGTGACGGACTCGACGCCGACGCGTACAGCGGTGTTGCGGTAGTCGGAGTCGGATTGTGATTCCGAGTTGGCACGAGCCGCCGGGACCCGGCCGGAGGACATCTCCATTGGCGGGTTTTCGGCAAGCTGGATAATCCATCTGCCGCCACGAAGCTTGCCCCCACTGAGGGTCGTCAACCTCTTCGAAACGATTTGGCCGAACTCGCTATTGTTCACCCCTGTTTCCAGCCAATAGGCAGTCTGGCCCTCAAGGGATTCTTTGCCGACAACGGCGAGAGTGACGTGTATCTTCGAGCTGTTGTGCGTAGTGATGTCGTACTCGGAGCCCTGCCCCACTTGCGGATTCCAGACAACGCCGCGGACGTCAACAGTCGGGTCTGCGAGTTTGCTGAATGGACCTTGGGCCAGCAGAGCCGTTGTAGCAAGTAGAGCTGCACCGAGAAGAATTGTGATTCTCATTTTGCCTCCTTATATGTACCGATAAAGATCAGAGCTTCACCAGAACCCGCTGTGCCAGGGTCTTTTCGTCCCGCTTTCTTCCTTCACGAGTGTCCATTATTTTGCTAGAGCTACTTCGACTCGGCGGTTAAGCGCCCGGCCTGCGGAGGTCGCGTTATCCGCCACTGGCCGGCTGGAACCGAAACCTTGGGGTACAAGTTGACTGACGTTCGCGCCATGATCTTTCAACCAGGCGATTACAGCCGCGGCTCGCTGTTCCGAGAGCGGCTGATTTCGCGCATCGTTTCCCTGATTATCGGTGTGACCGGCAATCAACCAGCGAGACGAGGAATGGTTCTGAACAAGGCCGAGCACCGCATTCAGCGCCGGCAAGCTATCGCCTCTAAGCCTGGCCGAGTCGGTATCAAAGTGGATGCCGTAGACTGTTGCAGAGCCAGTTTGCGCTATGGAGCGTTCCAAGGCGGCGGTGTTTTCCTGATGCTTGTGCAAGAGAATTTCGGCTCGTCCAGTTTCGCCCGTGGGGAGATCCACCGGCGTGGAATTCTGGTCGTAATTCGATGACGCGGCGGTCGCGACTACGAGGCCCGCCGGCAATCCTTTGAGTTCGCATCGTCCCGAGTCGTCGGTGCTAGCCGATTGAAGGGCAGCGGTGACCATTGCACCGGATATCGGTTTTCTGGTGTCCGCGTCCAGCACGGACGCCAACAGCGAGACCTCATACTTAAATTTGCGCGGATTCACGAGAATCCGCACGAAATCTACTGCGTACCCGTCTCTTACGCGAGTGGTGGGGTCGTCGATCAGCAGTTGCACGTTGCCAGAGCGCAGCAAAGGCCAATATTCGGGCAGCAGGCGCAGGGTCACGAGCTTGCCGATGGGTCCCGTCTGGTCGAGAGCGTTGATGGCTTGTTCGAAGCTGGGAATGCGTGTGCCGTTCAGACTGACTTGAAAGTGTGAGTGAAAGTGAGGTACCTGAAAATCGTCGGCAAATATTTGAAAGAGTACTGCATCGATTTTTGCAGGTAAGGCGCCAATCGCTAGCGTAATCGGCCGTGGCATCGACTCTTGCCGCTCCTTGCAGGAGGGGCCAGCGAGCGCGCAGTCACTAAGGATGCCGCTGTAGCCGTCGCTGCCCAGCCGGTTGTAAGCGACGATGTCGCGTAGTTCTTCCGAGGGATCCACGGAAGAGCCGAGCAAGATGCGATCGGTTCCTTCGGGTTCATCCTTCGCAGCTTTCCAGGGATGAGGGTGGACAGGAGTGGATTTGCCTGAAAATGGATCGAAGCCGGAAGGCCAGCCGAACCCAAGATTATTGATATCGCCGGTACGGACGACCAGGTCGGCCTCGGGGCTGTTCTCAGTGCGCTCGTACTTAAGCTGCCAATCGCGAGCGGGATCTCCAGTTGCGGAAACCGGAGAGATTGAACCCGGCAATGTCACATCCGAAGAGGAAGGCGGCTTTTCGCCGGCCTCCGGCAAACTGGAGGGCGCATTCGCCGAAGGTGCCGGGGGACCTTGGACAGGACTTGGAACCGCAGGCTTTTCGGCCGTTCGTGCAGTTGTTGTAGAGGGCGCGGCACCGTCGGCACTCCTGGTGCGACAGCTAGCAGACGCGAGCGCAACGAGGGCCATGAGTATGACAAGCAAAGCCACTGGCCCGCTCGCTTGCAGACGGCTCACTCCGACCGAATTGTGAAGCTCGGGAATCATTTGCGAAGGATTGCCTCTTCGTAGTGATCTCGCTCGACGCGCCCATCGTTCAAATGCATTTCCACATCCAGCGCAAATTTGACAGGACACCCGTGTGCAGTAACCCATACCGTTCCTTTTTCAGATCCGCCCGGGCCGAGAGTGGCACGGTAGAGTCCAGCTTCTGCGGATCCCGACCGTGTCGTATCGACGGAGTAGCGGATCGTGTCAAAGCCGTTCTCCATTTCCGTGCCCTCGCGCACGTTCGATTCCGCATTGCGAACCAGTGCAAAGGTGCTGGACATTCCTGAGATTGCGCTGAGATTCATCCAGGCACCGTGCCAGGAGTCCGTATCGGAGCGAACGCCGTGAATCGGGCGAACGCCCTCGGGAGCTGTGCGTGTGCCATCGATGGTGCTAGGCGTGACATCCGCCTCCCAGGCGACTTCGTTGTGCTTGTAGGTGTAGTGGAACGAGTCGGGCGGGTTCTGTAGGCGCTCATAAACACAATTGAGGTCCCAAGCAGGGTTTGCGGCGCCCGCAGCAGTTGCAGCCGCCTCGGATTGCACCGCAGCTTTTCGATCGTCCTTAGTGGACGAAGGCCCGAGTTTGCACCCCGTTGCTCCGAGCATCAGCACGATGGAGATGGCTCCGGCTTGCGCTTGTCTGTAGCGTTTCTGGAATCCCATAGTATTCTCCCGCGTCACGCTCAGAGTTGGATTAGCTGCCGCCGCCACAAATCTTCACATCGGGTTGCCGTCGAACGAGGTTCTTCTCGAAAACGTCCTTTGGCTGGAAATTTGTGTTGTTGCCGAGCCACTCCGCGTCTAGTCCTATTTGTCCCTTGGCTGTCATCGTAAATTGCTGACAGGGCACAAGGCTTTGCATTCCGGAGTGGGCCGCGGTCGTAGAAATCACGACCTGGAAGTAAGCAGCGCCTTCGACGGAAAGCGGATTTCCCATCTTCTTATTGACCCATTGGCCCAAGATCGTGTGTTTCAACAAGACGTCGGAGAGGGACTCGACCAGGGTGCTCGGCAGCGGAATCTTAGCCATTTCGAACAACTCTTCGCTGCCCATACGGAGTTCGATCCGCGGAACGGCCATGGCAATCACGAGTCCGAAAGATGCCACGGGAGAGAAAGCAAAATTTTGGGCAATGTCCGCATCGCCTTCACCTTGTCCTTCCACTTGAGATTCGGCGCCGTCGAGCTGGATCCCTTCATCGCTCGCGAATTTTACGTGGAACGTGCCGCGGGCGACTTCTTCTTTTGTCGTAAAGGCTGGGTGAAACAGCAACGCCTCGCTGATCTGGAGTGACATCGGCAGGTCCGTGAACTCAACCAGCGGAATGGATACTTTTCCGGGCAGCTTGAAGCGAACTTCGTTCATCGGCGTTTTGTTTTCGGAGGTCTTAATCGTCCAGTCGAAATCGATATCGCCACGGAGGTCCAAATCCCGGAATTGAACGTGGACTGGTCCCTTTTCGGCGGCAACCATGCCAAATTGCTGGATGAAATTACTGATGGTACCTTTGGCGCTGAGTTCGACATTGAGGCCATTTGCCTCGCGCGCCAGATGCACATCAAGATGCATGTTCCGGTCGTCGCCGCCGGGTGCATTGAACCGGTAGTGGACTTTCCATGTAGCGAAATCGCTGTCGTTGAACTCAACTTCTCCTTGGAACGAAGTTTGCGTTACATCGGCGTGGACGATCGGCTGGACCAAGGCCTGTAGTTGATGCGAGAACTCTGAACGTGCAAATAAGGAAGCGGGCGCGGGTGTCATTTGCGCCGACGTCTGTCGAAGGATTTCACCGAAATTGACCGGTGCCTTCCATTGCACATTCGCGTTCGTTAGCGCTTCGCGCAACGACGCTCTTTCGGTGCCCACGATGAGATTCTTGGTGTTCGGGTCGACGGCGTACGCATCGACCTTGCGCAGATCCAGCCCCTGGAACAGTACGTAGTGACCGGGTACCAACTTCGCGCGAAGCTCGGGAGAATCCTCGAACAAGAAGATGCGGCGATCTTCGCTGACGCCACGAAGCGTTCGCGCGACGGTGGCCATGTCCACGATCGCCGTCTTGTCTGAGTACTCCACGTGGAATGCACTGCCGGGCAGGTTCAAGACACGGAGAGCTGGCCCATTGTGAATGCCTGGACCAGCTGGAAGTGGTTTGCCGGCGGCTTGCGCCTGTGTTGGGGCCCCCGCGCCGCCGCGATCGCGTTTGCATCCGCACAACACGATTGCGAAGCAGGGCAGCGCAGCAATCGAGCACAGCACGATTCGCTTGCTGAAGCTTGTCGGCCAGCGCTGGAATGCAGAGCCGTTCATTGTGCTATCGCAATCTGGAATGACCACACGGCGCCAAATACGAATCCGTCGCCCTGTCCGCGTGCCACGTCGGCCCCGGAGAATTTCTTCGTTTTGGAAACGGGCCGAAGCACGACGCCGTACTCGCCGGGCAACAGCGGGGAACCGGGCGTCAGCTTGTATTCGCCGGATTTGAGTTTCTGCGCTGCGGCGGGAACGCGCTCTTCGAGGAAGGAGGAATAGATTTCCCAGTCGGCTGCAGGACTGGCCTTGGCATTTTCCTTCCCTTGCGTTGCGCCCACGATGCGGCACGTGTTTTGTGCCGGTGTGAGCTTCACGATGGCCGGTTCGTACTCATCCGGGTTTATGCCTGGAGCGCCTGCGAAATTCACGGCAAACGCAGGTAAATAATTTTGAAAGACGCTTCCCGAGGACGGGTTGGTGACGCCCCAAACGTAGGTAACGGCCGGCTTGCGGTGCGCCATTACGTTCGAAAACAGGCCGCCCGCCTGTTGAACCGTGGCACCGCCCACGGGCGACGCAACCTTACTGGCGACGCCGTAGGTTGCAGTGCTGATGCCGCCTTGCAATGCCTGAGTGACGACGGAATCTGAGGCAAGGCTGGACATCGAGGTGGGCTTGGCCTTGGTTTGCGCGAGCTGTGTCTTTTCCAAAGTCAATGGTTGCGAGGAGCCTCCTTGAAGAACGGCGACGGTGGGCATTCGCCAAGCGGTGCCTGAATTTGCGTGCTGCCCGTCGGCGGCTGTTGTTGTGGGACCCGGCGTCGAAGAAGCGCCAGCAGGCTGTGCTGGCGGAGTTGCCGCCGCTTTCATTGCAGCCAACATCGCCTCCTGCTCTTTCCCGGTGACTCCTGCTTTTTTCAGAGCGATGAGCGCCGCTGGAGAGACGTCGTAATTCGGAGCATTCAGTTGAATCGCGGAGATGACGACGGACTCAGCGAGCCCACCTTTCACCATGTTTATGACATCGGCGTTGGTCAGCGCTTTCTGCTGCGCCAAGGAAACTCTCACGACGCACATTAGGAACACGAACCCGAATATCGCGATGCATTTCCGTTTCAAGGTTTTCTCTCCCTTCGCTCTTGTGGATTTTTATCCGCACGTCCACAGCCAAAGAGCGCCCTGCGCTCTTGAACGCCGATGGCTGGTCATTTCTTGCTGACTGCAATCTCGAAGTGACGCTTGTCAATACTGCCGTTGTTCTGCTGTGTTACCTCGTCCAGAATCAATTTCACCGGACAACCCCTGGCGCCAACCCACACAGTTCCTTTGTCGTAACTGGCCGCACCGAACATCGTCCGAAAGGTCCGCGCATCTGACGTATTCCCGCTCGTCGTGTCGATCGAATACTGTGTCGTGTTGTAGCCATTCATGGGCTCGTCGCCAATCCGCCTTAACGCGGAAGAGTCTTCGATGAATGCTACTCTCGCAGTCATCACGGTCAGGCCCCAACCCGAAAGATCGAGAACGGCCCTGCCCCAACTGGCTTCGTCGGATCGGGTACCGTGATATGTATGTGAGCCGGAATTGTCTTGAATCGTGACGTCCATCGTTTGCGGGGTGATTTCCGCTTCTTTGTCCACCGCGTTCTTTCCGTCCGACGATTTGAAAGAATAGTGGTAAGACTCGGGTGGGTTTTCGAGGTGGCTGCCCAGACAGTTGATGTCCACCTTCTGACCGGTGTCGCGTCCGCCTGCTGCAGATTGCTCCTTCGCGTCGGCTGATTTAGTGCTGGAACTGCATCCGGACACGGCGCCGAACAGCAGCACCAATACGGCAGCCGCGAGCAGCGCCCGGGTCGGAGATGCCGCCGTGTACTTTGCCATTTTTCTTCTCCTTCTCATGAGCATTCGATCGCACATGCGTTACGAAGTACGCTGTAGTTTAGTGACGTTCGTGTTAACACTCATAGTTCCGTTCCTCCTCCTGATCCTCGTGCTCCTGGGAACGGATTTCACTAAAAACCACTCTGCCAACGCCAAGGCGGAACACCGCGGGGCCCGACAACGGTGATGTCTAGTGCGTACGCTGAAACGCTTTGCGTGTGGCCGCCGGCGCCAGCCGATGTGCTCGTGCAGCTTTGCTCCTGCCAGGAGACGTGATACTCGCCCACCTGCGAATCATCGACTCCCCAATTTCCGCCGGACGTGTATTCGGCATTGCCTGGAGGAACATAGATGCATGCCATCTTCGACAAATCTGCGTGAAAGAACTGCACACTCGTGACTTGAAAGCCCGTCATCAGCTCGATGCCTCCATATTGACCCTGCTCGGGCGGAACCACGAGAATGCGGTCCGGCAAGCTATTGGAGAACGTCGCTCCTATAACTTGGCGAACGATCACGACCGTGTGGTTCCCCGAAAACAATGGGGGAGCAGAGGAGCCGCCGTAAATTGGAACCTGGCGTCCCTGGGAATCGAATGTGTAGGGAACGTTCACCGAGTACGGCGAATACGGAAGCAGTTGCGCGGCACGCGCCGCCACGAAGCTGTAGTGAACATCGGGGGAAAACCCACCCGACTTGTACTGCTGACCGCCGGCAATCTGGACCACCAAGGTCACCAGATCGGTGTCGTAGTAGCCGGAGGCGTTCGAGTCGATGTGGCCGATAATCTGCTGATCACTCCAGTCGCCGGGTGCGATTTCAAACTGCAGTTGGTCGGGATTGGGCCGAAACGGGATGGCTTGGGTCGCCCCGGAGACTGGCGAGATGTTCCGCGGGTAATGGAGAGAGCTGAGATACACTCGGCCGGGTTGGGTGCCGAAGCCGCAACCTTGAATCACATAGATGCCATTTGGTCCCGCAACTGGAGTGAAGGCGACCGTCTTCTTTCCGGACACGGCCGTAATTCCGCCTTCAAGGCAAATCTTCGTCTGCGGAGGTGAGGTAAGGGGTACCGTGTGGGCCCCCGCCGGAGCATTGTTCATCAGTGTCGGTTGGTTTGTTGTCCCAGGGGAGGAATTTCTGACCCCTGGAGAAGACAAGGTCTGACCCGGCCTGAGTTGCGGAGTGGGTTTGAGTAGTGTTTGAGGACCTAGGCGCTGTTCATTGAGGACAAGAGCGGTCGCTCGACTAGAGGCGTTGGTGGCTTGGCTAGTGCCACCGATAGCTCTTGCAGCACTAACATTACTGGCAAGCGCGTGCAGCAACTCCGGTTGTAACGTCCATTGCAGGCTGCCCGTCGTGCGCGCTTCCCCTGCCTTCGCGGCGCTCGGCACGCTCTTGACCTGGACGTGCTGATTCGGCAAAGGGGCGGACCTTTGGCCTTCCTGCGCGGACGAAGCGATCGAAGCGCACATCACGAATGTCAATCCAAGTCTCACATTCAGTTTCCGGCGCATGGCCTAAATCTCCTTTCGCTCGTGGCCTCCGTTGTTACATTCCGCTCCGCGTTAGTGAGCCGTTGTCGGCTTGCCGGTCCATGGATCAACGCCGCGGGGACCAGTGATCGTCACGTTCACTGCGTAGTTAGAACCCGGCTCAGATGTAAAACAGTCAGGCTGCCCAAAACCGCCGCATCCCGAGTAGCTGCATGCTTGCCCTTGCCACACCACGTGCATGTCGGTTCCGACGAATGAAAGGCCGAAAGTTCCTTCAGTGTGCACCGCCCCCGATTGGCACTCCAGATTCCGGTGGCAGAGCGCGCCGCTTTCCACGACAAAACCAGGCTGAAGATTCTTGAGCTGGTAAATATCCTCCCCGCCGGGCATCCAAACCGAAAAATTAGGATGATCTTTGTTGTAAGAAACTTTCGGGTCAGTCCAGGAAACCTCGGCGGTGTACCCAGCGATGTTGGGCACCACAGTGACGGACGAAGGCGAGGTGTATGCAGCCTGGAAGGCCGAGGTGTCGGTGGGAGTGAATTTGTTCAGGGAGAAATCCGTCTTCGGAATATATGGCAGCATCCTGGTCTCGCGAGCCGCGTAGAATTTGCAACCGCCTCGAGTGGCCTGTTTGCCGTCGTTGCGCTGGACGACCAGTGTTAGGCTTTCGTGATCGAGTAAGCCGGCAATGTTTTGATCGAGTGCGAGTTTGATTCCGTTGTCGCTCCACTCCTGGATCTGGAAGTCCTCGCGAAACGTGCTCTGGTAGTAGATGTAAGCCTTGGCGTTCGGGCCGCTGTCGCCGAACGAACAACCTGTAATGGTGTAGAAGTTGTATTTGGGATCGGGTGTGAAGGTTGCGGGCCCATCCAGACCGCTCACCGTCAAAATTCTCATCATCGCATCGCTCGTGCAGACGATAGCTGTGCCCGTCTTAATATTCGCGGGCATTGCGCCGAGCGAACCCACTGCGCTGCCCGGCGCGGGATTGGATGGAGGGTCGTGTTTTTGCGGCGTTTGGGGCGCAAGGAGCGTTGGATTCGCGCTGGTTGCGGAGGCCGCGGCTCCTGATGGGCTGCCCGTTCTTGCTCCCGACGCGGAGTTGGTCTGTAGCGGGATCGCTTGCGGCTGCGCGCGCCGTAGCGAGGAGGTCTTGACCATCTGCGATGCTTCCAGTTGCGCACCGCTTCTTTGCTTTTCGAGGACAGCGATAATCTCTCTGGAATTGAGATTGCCCACGAGCTGGGTATTGGGGTTTTTGACGGGCGAGGTTATCTGCGGCGAGCCAAGCTTGATGCTTCGGGGACTCGATGCACCAGACTTCGTGCTGCCGTCGCCCATCATCGCGTTCAGGACGTTATTGCCGGCGCCGGCCTTGTGCAGATCGATGAGCGCATTCGGCGAAACATCAAACGCAGCGCTTCCAGACTGAACCGCAGCGCGGATCTCACGAATGATGTCGGATTCGCTCCGGCGTTCTTGCAACATGCGAACCACGTCAGAGTTCGTCATCCGCCTTATCTGGCTTTCCCGCGCAGCAGCGGGTGGATTCCTAGCAGTCTGCGCCGCAGAGATTCGTCCGCTAGCTGCCGCGGTCAGTAAAACGATCGCAACACTCGCGATCTGCATCCATTTGTTGTTCATAATAGCTCCTCACGTACCGACGAATTATTGCCCCTACTGCAATCCTTGCTGAACACGTTGAACGCACTGCTGGTCAGGCTTTCCGGTAAGCGGATCCGTGCAGCGCGGCCCGTACGCCACGACAACCAGCTGGTAGTACGAACCCGTATGGTTTTGCTTGTTAACCAGCGGCATTGCTGCATCAAAGCTGGAGCAAGAGGCGTCCGCCAGATAAACGCGCAAAGTGTTGCCGTCCCATTGGGTACGCCAGTTTCCGAATCGCTCATACGACGTGGTGATATACGGCTGGAATTTGTCACTGCAGGTAATGTCAAAAGTTCTTAGCTGAGCCGACTTCGCATTCCAGCCCGGCGCCAGTCCGCTGAAATCGTAGGAGTCGTATTGCTGATTCGGGGCTTGTGTACCGGGGTCGAACTTTTCGCCATCAACAAATCGGGAAACATACGCAGAGGGGCCCGCCGCTTTTCCATCAATAATTGCGGGCGAGGAGTATTCGGGACCGAACGATTTGTTGTCTTGGCTCCAGGTCACCAGGTGGGCCCAGCGAGAGGGAATCAACTCCAGCGGTGCAGTGGCGCGGACAGCATGAAACTTGAACCCGCCCTTGCTGGCCTGCGTTCCGTCCGCGCGCTGAATGACCAGCGTAACGTCGTCTTGATCGAGTACGCCGCTAACTTTTGGATCGAGGCTGAGCTTGATCCAGTTGTCGTGCCACTCCAAGATCTGAAAATCCTCACGGAAGGCCCCGCCTTTGTAGAGATACGCCTTGCCGTCCGGACCGAGATTGCCGAACGAGCAGCCGGAAATCGTATAAAGGTCATAGGCCGTGATGGGCGTAAAGATCGCGGGAGCCGGTGAGCCAGCGACAGTGAGTATTCGCATCGTTGGATTCGTCGAACAAGTGAGTGCCGTGTACCCCGAGCCGCTTACCGGGATTGCGGCAAGTTTGGAGGTTGTTGACCCGGCGATCGGCGGGTTCACAGTCCCACCTCCTGCCACACTCATTGAGCCAGAGCCTCCGCTATTTGGTGCAGCGAGAGACGAGCCCCCGGCCGCGGTCGATTTACCTGACGTCTTGGAAGGCGATTGCGCCAGCGACCTGTCCGCAGCGGTATTACCCTTCAAAAGGGCCCCGCCGCCTGAGGCCATGGGTTGGGACGATGCTCCCGGTAACAGGCCTGTAGGGTGGAGGCCCAACTTCATTTGATTAATTACTTCGGCGTCTACCGTCTGTTTCTGTTTCTGCAAAGCGGCGATGAGCGAGCTCTCCGATTCGGTTGAGTGGAGGTTTTGGGTTTCGGTAGTCTGGCTCGGAGAGGCGAAGTTGGGCCCAACAAAAAGTTTCGCGTCCTTCCTTGATCCTCTTTCAGAAGCGGACCGCGTCTGCTGCGAGTTGTCTTCGAGCCGCGCCGAGGAATTCGTTGCCGCAACGTTTTGCTGGGCAAGTGCCGTTCCGGCCGCCAAAAACGAAAGAAGAACGAGCGCTATTTCGCGAATCATTGCACAGCTCCTCTGCTGTACGGGCAGACTGCGCGAACTTGGCCCTCACGTCAAAGGAACTGCTGCTTAAATAGACCTGACTTGGTAAGATTCTGGAAACACCGGATTTACAGCCGCAAATGAACCGCGGAGGGCTATCTTCCAGATTTGCTGCCTGGCACGGGTTGGCTCAAGCGCGCGATAATCTCTTCACTCTGACGAGCTGCCAACTCCAAGCTGTGTCCGCGCGACTCGGCTACGAGCATATTCAGGTGGGAGCGAGCCTGCGCCAAGTCGGTCCGCGCCTCAAGCTCAGCCAGAGCTTGACGGGCCTGGAGCTCGACTTGGTAGTAGCCCAATCGTCGAGCAGTTGCTAAAGCGGAGCTTAATTCCCGTCGCGCCTCGGCTACGACCGTCGGCTTTCCCGGTACTTTGGCTGAGGTAACCCGCGCGTGCTGAATCGCGACTGGAAGCTTTATCGCAGGATCGAAGATCGAAGCCGCAAACTTGGCGGCGTGGTTGATCGCCTCGTCAGCTTCGGGGATTCTGCCTGCGGCCAGATCTGCGCGGCTGAGAGTGAGATAGGCTCCCGCCGATGCTGGATCAGATTTCTCTTTCTCGAGCTCGGGAAGAATCGGTGTGATCAGGGCTTCGACTCGCTCCTGGTGGCCTTCTGAGAGAAGCAGCTCCGCGAGGGCCAACTGAGTTTCGCCGACCAGATCTGACTCTCCAAGCTGCTGCCGTAACGCAAGCGTTTCCTCGAATTCCCTCCGCGCACCGGCAAGATCGGCTGTTGCTTCCAACGCTTGCGCGTGGCTCATCATCGCGGCGGTTCGTTCCCGGTAATGGCTCGCACCCAGGGGGAGCTCGGCGAGCGCGCGTTTGGCACTTTCGAGCGATTCCTTCGGAAGTCCCTGGGTCAATTGCAGATCGGCCATGCGAGTAAGGAAATAGCCTACGTTTGAAGCATCCAGGGAGGCGCCGCGTTCGAGTCCTTGCTGATAGAGCCGTCCCGCACGCGGCAAGTTGCCGCGGAGGAATTGCACATCCGCCAGGTTCGCCAGTGCGGACAGTTCGTTTGGTTCGTCGCCAGCCTGCCGAAAATCCGCCAGGGCCTCCTGGAAGATTTGCTCTGCACGGTCGAGTTGGCCTTCATTGAGATAAACGAGCGCCATATTGTTGAGCACCGCGCCGGTTTTCTCCTGTTCACCCAATTTTCGGAGCATCAGCAGCGCGCGCTGATACGTCTGCAATGCCTGCTGCTGATGACCTTGTCCCCCCTGCAGATCGCCAATTAGGCGCAATGAATCGGCTGCGCCCAAACTATTTCCCGCACCCAAAAATGCGCTATAGGCCTCCTCACAAACAGGCGCTGCCTCGTTTTGGTGTGCGCGATAAATCATGATTACGCACTGCTGTTTTCGGGCTTGCGCAGCTATCAGCTTCTTGTCCTGGACAAGCGCTTTGGTGGTCGCCTTCCGCACAAGCTCCAGGGCAGCCGACTCTTCGTGAGTGAGGCCAGCTTCGGCTAGATCGATGCGTGCGTCATCCGAAGCGGCTGTGGGCAATTTTCTTAGCCGTTGCAAAGTGGCGCGCGCTTCGCTTTGGTGGGCGCCTGCCGCTTGTGTGGCCGCCAACTGCAGGCCGTATTCAAGATCGTCTGGGAACAACTGGAACAACACCGAGTAAGCCGAAGCTGCCTTATCATGATTGCCGGTTGCCTCCTGATAGTCGCCTCCAATGAGCAACTTTTCTGCTCGTGGCAACTCTTGGGACAGATCCAAAGCTTTCCTGATTTCCTGCCGCCGATTTTGTTCATAACCTAACGCCGACCAGGCTCGGGCCAGCATGACGTGCGCCAAGGGAAACTTCGGATCCGCCAGCGTCGCCTGCTCGAGAAGGTTCTTTGCAGCCAGAGCGTCGAACTGTCGAAGTCTCTCCAAACCCAGTGCATAGAAACGTGCTGCGTCTGTATCGGCGGGAAGAGATGCCAACACTTCTGCCTCGGCGGGTCCGGCGAGTCCCGGCACGCCAAGTCTTTCACGCAGTCGTGCACCGACCTTGGAAATCAGCCGGAACAGATCTTGGGTTGCCCCCACCTCTGCGATTTCCGCAAGGATCTCCCCGTGCATGGAATCCTGCAGCCGGACGTCTAAACGTATTTGCCGTTGTTCCGTCGTTCCGGTGGTCGTGAATGCGCCCAAAATGAGGTAGTCGCTATTCAGCGCGGCACCGATCTTTGACGTCGTATCCTGATTTAAAGTGTCGGTCTGCGACCACGGCTCGCTGATCCACAAATTGACTACGTCTTGCCCCGGCACCAACCGCAGTTTTTCGCCGCCCGCCAATTCCGTTCCCAACATCTCTGTTAACCCAGTGGATAGCCATGCGTCGCTGGCTCTTCCAGAGATATTGTGGAACCCAAGCACTGCGATCGACTTGCGGACAGCGATCGGAGCGGCTTGCGCCGTGCGCGACAAGCCGTGCCCGTTCAAGGATGATGGCAGATGGCCCCGCATTAGCCAGCCTGCAATCCCCAAAATAAGAATGGTCGCTACGAGAGAAACCAAGAGCGCACGCATCGACGGGCTTCGCTCTTCAATTTGCACGACTGCTGTCTGCTGGCTTTGATCCGAGCTTCGTGCTGCGCTGTGGCCTGCTGCTTCGCTTACTCCAACGCTGGGCGGACCGGGGCTTCCAACGACAGAGCGCGGATTCTGAAGATCGTCGCGGCCGGCAGCAGCCACTATTGGAGCGATGAACCGGTAACCGCGGCGCGGCACCGTCTCAATAAATCGTGGATTGTCGGCGTCGTCATCGAGCGCAGCCCGTAGCTTCTTCAAGATCACATTGAGACTGCCGTCGAAATCGACGTGCGTGCCGTCCGGCCAAAGATTTTGACGAAGTATCTCCCGGCTGACAAGATCTCCCCGTGCTTGCAACAGCAGGATCAGGACCCGAAACGGCTGCTCCTGGATTTTGATTCGCAATCCATTGCGCGTGAGGGTGTTATTCGTTGAATCTGCTTCGAATTGCCCGAAGCCAAACATGCGCGCCGAGGAGAATTGCGGTTGCATACGCCCGAGAGATGCACGTGATATTAGCACACGGTAGGACATAATTTGAGATTGATGTCCAACTGTTCTCTGCTGTGAACCTGATCGATTCGGCCGAAGAACCCATGCGCCGCCACCATTTCCTCTTCGGTCGTGCTTTAAATTGTTGATTCCGAGCAACAGGAGCCTGGAACTTTTAGATTGCTAAACCGTTGCCAGGATTCGCTTGCGGGTTGCCAACATGGAAACCTGCGGACTGTCTCCGAGTTTCCCGAGTTTCCCGAGTTTCCGAGTTTGTCCCGAGTTTGTCGAGAGGTGAATCGTTTTCTCCGATCGTTTCCGGAGCGTTGTACTTTAGCTCCGAGTGTAGAACGGAACTACCAGAGCGCCTACGCATTTGTGAAGAACGCGTATCCCATTTGCTAGCGGGTGCCCGCCAGTAAGCGCCAAGCCCGCCAATGCTTGCCAGTTGTCGCAGCCTTGCGTTACGCTTCAGCACTCAATCCCATCATGGCCCGCGCGAACAAACTCCTCGACCAAATTCAAAGAGGCGGCGCCGACGCAAATATCCCCTTTTCCGGCATGGTGCAGCTTCTGAAGCGGCTTGGGTTTCAGGAGCGCATCAATGGGAGCCATCACATCTTTTTCCGCGATGGCGTCGCCGAAATCCTAAACCTGCAACCTCATTCCGGGAAATGCAAACCGTACCAGGTGAAACAGGTCCGGAATGTTATAATTAATTACCACTTGGCGGGAGAAGCCGATGACTAGATACGAGATCATCATTTATTGGAGTCAGGCCGACGAAGCGTTTATCGCCGAAGTTCCCGAGCTCCCCGGCTGCGCCGCCGACGGAAATACCTACAAGGAAGCTCTCGCCAACGTAGAAATCATCATTCAGGAATGGATCGAAACCGCCAAAGAACTTGGCCGCCCCATCCCCGCCCCGCGCGGCCGCCTCGCCTTCGCTTAAGAGTCAAAGACCCACCCTTTGAAATACCAGATGCCAAAGGGCACGCCACTCTCTCTATTAAACCCACTCTGAGCCAGGTAGTTCAGGACGACGTCCCCACGCTTCGAGAGCATCTGCAAGTTTCGTGTCACCCGTTCCGCGTAGCAAGTCCGGTTTGGTTCTGTCAACTTGGCCGGCATAGTCATTCACTGCATCGTTAAGGAGCTTCTTGTATTCTTCCAGTGAAACTTCTGATGGCCGATTCCAAGCCGACCCCGAATCGACCAGGTCAACGTAGAGTGCGCGCACGCGAGAGTTATGGCGCGCCTCGGGGGCTCGCTTTGCCATTGCTTTCAAGCCAGCTTGAATGATTTTTTCCGCGTTCTGATACTCGAGGTCCTGCGGCTTGTGTTTGAATTGGGCTTCTATCGCTGCGCCGAAGGCGGATGGACCATCAGTGGTGATTGTCAAGCCGAGTACGGCTCGCTTTTGCTTTTCGATGTGGTCAGCGCATGCGGCCTGAATCGTTTGGACGTCAGGAAGATTCCCCGTGCTTTCCGCCTTCCTCCATTCTTCGAGGAGCATGCCGTATTTTCCCAATTCCTCGCGCCCGATCATAGCTAGCGCGACCGCGCTGGGATATGCTTTCGCGCTATGCAACACCGCCGCATCTCGAAGGAGGATTCCGCACTGTTCTAGCGCGTACCATGCACCTTTCAATAGAATCTCAACCGCTACGTCCATTTAGTCACCATCCCCGGCGGGTGGTCGCGCCCTAATTCCGAAAAAACGCTTCTGGTCATCCTCTTGTCTCGTTAAGGCTTTAGTCCTTGGCCCTTCCCCTTTCGGCCAATTTTTCCTTGCGCGCGCGCCACTTTGATGATGCGGTCAATCTGCCGCGAAGAAAGCGAAGCCGTACCCTTGCTCTTGGATTCCTTTCCTATGACTCGCAGAACCGCAGGCTCATCATCATGTTTTATGCGCGCCAAAGCGACCTCCATCCCCTACATACTTATAGTGCGCGGCCCCGCGGCGTTCGGCAATCAGTTCGTCAAATTTCTAACTTCTATTTTCCCGGAAACCTGGGGACAGAGACCGGAGTGTGCGTCAAGAACGAGAGTACGACATTGACGGCCCTTGGGGTCGTTATGGCTGCAGCGGCGAGAGAGTGAAGCAGAGTTTACGGTTTGAAGTTTCATTTTGGTCCTTTTGTAGGGGGAAGGGGCATACCCCACCCCTGGTGATTTTGAAAAAGAGTTTGGATTTGACTGAAAACAAAAGAGATGCGTTTTTGGTTAGTGCAAAACAGTTTGGAAGCGAAAGGAAGCAAAGGAGATAGGTGGGAAAACGTTGGAGAGGAAGAGGTAAAAGGTTCAAAGTTGAAAGTTGAATGTGAGGAAAAGAAGGAGGGAGCGCCTGGAGCTGCTGTGAATAGCGAATGGCAAGGGGAGCTTTGGCGATGGAGTCGTCGAAACATCACGACTCATGCTATCATTGATTAGTTATTCTGTCAACTACTATTATAGTATAAATAAAGCACTTATATTGAGTAAGTTGCGGATTCGTTCGAATGGGCTTGTAAGAGAAAGAAAACAAAGGGGTAGAGTTCACTGGTGGCGGGGGAAATGCGAGGAGGCGGGAGAGGCATGAGCGGGAGGTGATTTTCAAGGCGTGAAGATCCCGATCACGGGCCACGGAGTGTGAGACCCGGGCTTGAGAATCCGGTGGTGGGTGAGTTTCCGGTAACGCGTTGCCGGACAAACGCCGATCCGCGATTCCATATGTCCGATGACGAGACAAATTAGGAGTAAGCAGAGCCGCGACTTAAGAATGAACGGTCGGCAATGGCGTCGTACAATGCACCGAGATAGTGTGGAGGACGACGCACCGGAGAGATTATCGTGACGAGAGACGACGCCCGGAAACTGGCCGAGCATTGGATTGCGGCCTGGAATGCCCATGATCTGGAGCAGATCCTGACGCACTATGAAGAGGCGATCGAATTGACTTCGCCGGTTGCCGCGCAGCTGCTGGGGACCGCCGATGGCAAGGTGGTTGGAATTGCGAATTTGCGAGCTTACTTTCAGCGGGGGCTGGAAGCCTACCCGGAACTGAGCTTTCGTCTTGAAGACGTGCTGTGGGGCTTAAACAGCGTGGTGCTCTACTACACAAACCAAAAGGGGACGCGAACGGCGGAGTTCATGGAGGTTTCGGCGCGTGGAAAAGTGGCGCGGGTTGTGGCGAATTATGGCGGTTAGGAATCAGGATTCTTGCGGTGCAGCCAGACGCTTTTTGTTTCGCAGATAACTCAGTTTCACTTTCCTCTTTGCCCAGTTCTCCAGAATGGCGTACGGCAGCGACACGATCAGAAAAACTCCAAGGAATTGCCAACGCGACAAGTGGTGTTTGCTGCTCTACCAGATGAGAGATCCTCCCCCAATCAGAATCACAACCCAATTTATGAAATGGATGAAGATTGAAGACCACGGCCAACTGCCAGTCCGGCGTTTGTACGCGGTCCACCACTGAACAGTTCTGGCCCCTTCTCTGTACATGTTTCTCAGTGTCGAAAACGTCTTCGCCGAGTCACGCTTCCGCTTTCGCACGCGGGTATCGTGTTCAGGAATTTCGTGAACCAAATCCACGTCGCAGTCAGAGCAGCGGGTAAATCCAGGACGGTATTCGGCTCGGCATTCGGGGCAGAACATGACCAGAATCATATACTGCACACGATTCCAACTGTCAGTGCCTGATTAACGACAAATCGGGAGTTAGCCTCTTCCCCTGCCCAAAACGAAGCCTACACGACGAGAACCGTTGACGCTGCCGAGGCGCTGTTCTTGGGCAAGGGACAGCAACGCACAGAACCCCCCCGGTGTCTAAGCTTGCAAGGTGCAGGACTTCAAGCGTTCTAATACCTGCTGCGCGAGAATAGCTCGCACTGGAGGACGCCGTGTTCCACAAATCCTTCCGCTTTTTCTGGGTCGCCGTAGTTCTTGGTGCGGGCTGCGCTCACAAAGCCGCGATGTACCAAAAGGCGAGTGGCTTGTCAGAAGGCGAAAGTGGACGGGCTTCCCCTGCCTATTCTGCCCCTGTAACGCGCGTCCGAATGAGCGTGGCTGGTGGAGGCGGAGGCCCAGTTCTTGCCGCGCCGCGGTTCGTGGCCGTGCGGCACAAGCTGGAAATCGTCGAGGCAGGCTCCGGGCTAGCAAAGTCGATCGAAGCCGTGGTTGCGTTTTGCGGGACCATTCAGTGCGAGGTGCTCTCTTCGAGCGTCACCAATGAAACGGCGGTGTTGGCCCCCTCGGGGAACATCACGGCGCGCATCGCGCCGCAAGACCTGAACAAATTCCTGGATTTCGTTGGGAAACAAGGAAAAATTGCGCAGCACGCCACGGAATCGGAAGACAAGACCGCGGCGGTCGTGGACGTCGAAGCCAAACTCAAAAACCAGACTGAGTTTCGCGACAGTCTGCGCAGGATGCTGACCAAGCCCGGCGTCAGCGTGGCCGACCTGCTGCAAATCCAGGAGAAACTCGCGGAAGCTCAGGCGGAGCTCGACAGCGAAGCCACGCAGCGCAAGGTCCTCGCGAACGAAACCGAAAAGGTGTATGTCGAAATCGCCGTTCACGCCGAACAGCTGACGATTAGCCGCGGCTCCTTCGCGTCCGTCGGCGAAGCGCTGCGGGATTCCGGCTCCGTCCTGGGCGACAGCCTCGCCGCTCTCATTACCGCCGTCGCGGCCATCATTCCCTGGTTGATCGTGATTATTCCCGGGTTATGGTTCTTGATCAAAGCCGTTCGCAGGTTCCGGGAGCGTCGGCGTGCCGAAGGCAGCCACACCAGCCGCGTAGATTAGCGGGGATCTTCGTTTTCTGCCGCTTCAGCGAAGGGGCACCGGTCGCGGCATCCCTGGTTGCTTCCCGTACCCTTAGAACTCGGTTTTTCCGGACATTGAGCGATTTTGGCTTGGCCATGCGAACCGGACGGTTGGGGACGATTATTCCATGCTCAAAAAGAACGTAAGGTTCCGCAAGCAAATTGCGGACAAGATAGGTGTCGGGTTAGAACTGCCGAACTCGATTTCGGCCTCAGTTGTACCGAATGTACCGAAAATGAAGGTCGAACAAGCAGAGCAGGCTGTAGCGTAAGTGCTTGCAATATGAGAAATTAGGGAGAGTGCGCCCATAGCGCCGTTGGATTGAGCGTCTGCCCTTGCGGCAGAGGCTCACAGCCTGCAAAATGGTATCGTCACTCGCGATAAATGATTTAGAATCAACACGGCTAGTGCGCCCGTAGCTCAGTTGGATAGAGCGTCTGCCTTCTAAGCAGAGGGTCGGGAGTTCGAGTCTCCCCGGGCGCGCCACTTCAAAGAGGTCCGGCCCGGAGACATGGGTTACAGAATGTACCGGCTACATAGGTAACACTTTTGGGCCGAAGGGATTTTCCAGCGGTTCGAGCACGCGCGTCTCCAGATCGAAGTAACCCAGATCATAATCCATAAAACTGACCAGCCAGATGTCGTCGTGAACTTCTTTGATGCCGACGGCCTGACCGGCAAAGACCGTGCTGAAGTTAATTTTTTTGCGCCCCAGACAGAGGCGGCCGCAACGGGTGACCACGATGGTTTTGTCGTGAAAAGGATAATCGATATCGGGCATCCCTTGTAGGTGCGCGTTGCGGGCTGATAGATCTCGGCCGGACATTTCATGTCCAGAGCTTCGTGAGGACGTTCCTGGTTAAAGACTTCGATGAAGTCATCGAAGCGGGCCTGCTGCTGCAGGAAGTTTGCAGCGGCGGGCTTGGTGGCTTCTTTCTTCAGCGTGAGATGCATGCGCTCATGGCGGCCATTTTGTTGGGGATGGCCAGGCTTGATCCGTTCGATACCAATGCCCAGGCGGAGCCACCAGACCGCGAGCTTGCTCAGGTTAAACAAGGCGTGAGCGGAAGCGAAGGGCACGCCGTTATCGCTGCGGATGTTGGCGGGCAGGCCGCGCTCCTTAAAAAGCCTTTCAAACACAGTAAAAGCGTACTCTTCGCGGGTGGAAGAAAGAGCCTCACAGGTGAGGAGAAAACGGCTAGCGTGATCGGTGACCGTCAGCGGATAGCAGTATTGACGATTCCCGAGCAGGAACTCGCCTTTGTAATCGGTGCACCAAAGCTCATTGGGTTTCTGGCCTAAAGATAAAGCGGTTCCCTGAGCGCGACGACGCACGCGACCGCGGCGCTCGACCAGGCCATGGCGATCCAGCACGGCATGGATGGTGCTCTTGGCGGGGATGGAGATGCCGGAGAACCTGCGAATCAGGCGTTCCCGAATTTTGCG
>WNGM01002539.1_pt1 | contig 25458 bp, 23 predicted proteins | sample 5400571 | NCBI WGS metagenome assembly WNGM01 (sample SAMN13153378, study PRJNA577476) | soil metagenome | isolation source: 100 cm soil or saprolite under Garry oak tree replicate 2 | place: USA:California | collected 2016-06-15 | reverse complement strand
GCAGACAATCGTCACTTTCCAGCCCAGCCCGACAAGCTCCCGAGCCAGGGAGCGAGTCACATGGGCCGATCCGCCACGGGGAAAGAACATCAGGCCCATAATCACATGTCGCTGCTTTCGCACTGCCAGGTTTTGAATGGGAAGCGAACTCGGCTGTGGTTCAAGTTGATCTTGCATGAACTGCTGCGTGGGATCTTCCATTGCAGGAAGGAGCAATTCACGATCCTTTTGATGTGTATGTCTAGAGTGGAGCGACTCCTGCGTACAAGACACGCCATTTCCATCCTGTGCCATCTCAGTATAAGGTAGCATACTTTCCTCCAACACCATGTACTTTGGGAGCATTTTACCAGTATTGATAGCATTTTACCAGTCTTTCGACCAGTTTCCCAGCACTTTTCAAAAGTTAAAGCGAGCAAGCAGTGAGGTAAGAGCTGTGTGAGGCTGAAATGTATCCAAAGACCTCAAAGCAGTTCTCGCCTCATCAGCCTGCCCAGAAGACTTTGCATTTGTTGAGCTGATGTTAGATGGCCTCTGTTCAAGTGCACTGCTTCCTGGTACAATGGGGTTAACAGAACTGTTGAAGAGTTGAAGAGGCAGATGTTGACAAATAAGCGGTAGGAGCTTTGGCTCCTGGAGAAACGACGATGTTGGCAGACCCACTCTATCATGACCCACTTGACAGCTTCACCGACCGCGAACAGCTTATCCAGCTCGTTGAGCACTGCTTACGCGCTGCGCAACCCGGTCGATTGCGCATCCTGGCGGTCACCGGCAACAGCGGCACGGGCAAAACCTTCCTCATCTCCTACCTTCCCACCCACGTCTGCCCCGCACTGTCCTGGCCATCTGGCCAGTTGAGCTTTGCCCAATCCCGCCTCGACTTCAGGGCGATAGTAGCAGGACTGGAAGCGGCACTCAAAGGCTGCGTCCCACGTGCCAGCCTGAACCAGTACCGCGCTAAACGCGACGACTACCACCTCCGCTTTGACGACTACCGATCGGCCATCACGGTCACGCAACGGGTCGAGGCCAGCACCCAGTCTTCCGTCTCCAATGTGACCCAAACTACCCAGATCAACATTCAACTGCACGAACGAGAGCTCCAGCTGCGCTCCGAACTGACCCGCGCCCTGCTCGAACTAGCCGAGGAGAGTACGCAGCCCCTCTGCCTGTTCATCGATAGCTATGAGCGCCTCGCTGAGACCGCCCCTGAACTGGACGCATGGCTGTGGGAAGAGGTCGTGGTGGCCTTGGCCCAGGCGGCTCCTCAGCCGCTCGTGGTGGTGACTTGTGGCTGGGAACGACCAGGTAATGCCGCCATCACCCCCTTCATCCAGGCTGAAGCTCTGACGGATTTCAATGAAGTCCAGGTGCGCAGCTACCTGGAAAAGCACACGATCATACCGCCTGCGGAGCAGCCGCTTACAACAGAACAGCAGGAGCTTGTTGCTTCCTTCCACGAGCTGACAAAGGGGCATCCGCTTGTCCTGGGCTTAGCTGTGGCGTACTTCAATCAGCTCAGCAGCCAGGAGCGTACCGCTGAATTCCTGCGCGCTAAGCGACCCCTGCTTGATGAGCAGGCGCGCGTTGCGTTCCTGGATGAGCGCTTGCTCTCGCAATTACCCGAACCGCACCGAACGCTCTTAGAGCGTGGTCCGATCTTGCGAGCCTTTGATCGGCAGATGTTGCAGGTCTTGCTCGCGCTCGACTCTGAAGGAGCAACAGGAGGAAGCAGCGTGCTCGATGAGCGGACCTACGCCCGTTTTCTGCGCTATCCCTTTCTCAACCAGGAACACCAGGGAAGTGGTAACGCCTCTCAGGTTGCGTCAACCTTTCACAGCCTGGTGCGGCGGGTACGGCTCGAGGCGCTACGCCACCTCTATCCTGACACCAAAGCGCAACTGCACCGGGCGATGGTAGAGTATTACCGTCAGCGTGTCGAAGAGGAGCGCGAACAGGAAGCAGTCCATCGGGAGCAGGGAGAAGAGCACGGAGCTTCCAGAGAGGAGCAAAGCGAATGGCTGGTGGAGATGTCAGAGCCAGCCTTCCGAGCCCACGTCGAATATCTCTACCACGCCTTACAGCTCCCAGCACAACAGGCCGAGGCGTTTGCGACGTGGCAAGCGTCGATGGGGCAAGCCATAGACGGATGGCGACGTCAGCAGGCAGAGACCCTCCTGGGAGTCATCGAGCAACTGGTGGAGGAGGGCGAACCCTTCCTGAGCGCAGGCAGAGAACCCTACGGGCGTTACTTACTCTGGTTAGCAAGCTCATTAGAGCAAAACGTCCGTTGGCAGGAAGCCCAGGCCGCTCTGGAAAAAGCCGCACAGGTGTTTGAGCAGGGGGGCAATCAAGCGGACTACTCCGCTGCGCTCAACAACCTGGCAGAGCTCTACCGTGTCCAGGGCAACTACGCGCAAGCCGAACCGCTCTACCAGCGGGCCCTGGCGATCTGTGAGCAGGTGCTGGGTCCCCTACATCCTGACACGGCAGGCAGCCTCGACAACCTGGCAGAGCTCTACCGTGCCCAGGGCAACTACGCGCAAGCCGAACCGCTCTACCAGCGGGCCCTGGCGATCTATGAGCAGGTGCTGGGTCCCCGGCATCCCGAGACGGCGACAACTCGAGCAAACTATGCTTTTCTCTTAGAAGAGATGACGGAGCGAAAGACAGAAGGAGCAGGCTCACAAGACGAGGGCTCACAGCCAGAATGACAAGAGACGCATAGTGTAGCAATGCATATAGCAAAGCCGACGATGTACAACGAACATTAACAGTACAACCAAACATTTCTTCCCACGTTGAGCTTCCTATTTCCAGCAGTACAGCAATTCGTACAGCAAAGCCAACGATATACAGCAATATTTGACGGCACTTAGCGAACAACAAGGCCAGGAAATGAGTCTGTGGAGAACATAAGCGAACAAGCTCAGGCGTATCCCGTATTCGGCATCATGCAACGAATAGCTTGCCATATGAACCATGCACCTTTCCCCCCATTACCCGTATCCCTTCCTTGATATTGAGCATGTGATTGAGTACAATTGAAAAGAAGAGTTAAATGAGTATATTTGAAGCGGTCAGTCAGGCGATGGATAGCTGTCTGTCCTACTCTCGAGAGATCTCACTTGAGAGAGCAACCACCGTCGCTTATAGGTAAGGAAGCCCAGAGCCCCTTCTCTACCAGGAAAAAGAAAAGGAGTTTGTCATGGTTATTTCACTGCGAAAAGCGGGGATGCTTGTGCTTCTCGCACTGGTCCTTTTGCTCGGCTTACTTGGGTGGTCTATGAAAATGGGAACCCCGCTCGCGTTGCCTCACCGTTCCAGCGTACATAGCACGCATACACTTGCGTGGTACTGTCCACCCCCACCTCGAAACTGCTGATGAGAACGATCTTCCATCAGGCTTTGAGGCCAGGTGGAAGTTATGAGTGAATGTCAAGCATGTAATCTTTACAAATACTTGGCTTCAGCTTATACTATCAATAGGCATCTTTCTATGCTACATCGGGGTAGCAAAGCGAATAGACACATCTGGGGCCAATACCTCGAATGGAGAGATCCCCTGTATTCAGAAAAGATGTTCTTCTCGCTCTTTCCCATTCTCTTGCTCGGACGCCGAGTCGAAAACTGATCTTAAGAACAAAGAAGGAGGATCACATGGCTCAAGGTACGCCCGCTATCTACACCGTGCAACCGGGAGATACCCTCTCGGGAATTGCACAGCGCTTCTACGGTGATGGCAACAAGTATCACCAGATCTACGACTACTGTAATAGGCAGGTGATCGGTCCGGACCCTAATCTCATCCGTCCTGGAGAAGTGCTCTTTATCCCAGCGATTGCACCGGTTGTTAAGACCTGCACGGTGACGGTCCCTGATCTTAGGGCTCGAGCTGCTCCCAACACTCAGTCCGCTATACTACACGACTTCCCTCAGGGCACCGTCCTCACCTTCTTCGAGGTTGTGAATGGACAGAACGTGGATGGGAATCCGCTCTGGGGTCACTCAGATGGCACCGTCCTCACCTTCTTCGAGGTTGTGAATGGACAGAACGTGGATGGGAATCCGCTCTGGGGTCACTCAGATCAGGGCTATTATTTCTGGCTAGGCGGAACTGACCACCCCAACGGCTAACGCGTGCGATCTCAGCGCCACGAAGCTTGCCGCAACGGGACGCCTGAGATATATGGCCCCAACGAAATCCTATCGACAACCAGGCAACGGCGAGGGAGGCAACCGCCTCCCTCAGCCCATCCTCCGACAAATGAGTACCTTGTTTTCGTGAAGTGCTCTCCCGCCTAAAGGCAGGGAGCTTCTACGCAGGTTGCCCCACGTTGGCGTCTTCCGCGCTCTAAGATATTGATGGCCGCATTGACATCGCGGTCTAACTCAGTGCCACAATCACAACTATGCCAGCGTTCGGACAAATCTTTCTTCCGAACTTGCCCGCAACCTGAGCATACTTGTGAAGTGAACTTGGGAGAAACCTTGAGGAGTGTCCGACCGGCCCATGCTGCCTTGACTGAACACATGCTGACAAAAGTTCCCCAACCTGCGTCTAAAATGCTTTTGTTTAACCCACCTTTAGCAGCTGCACCATTCGGAAGGTATGTCCCATTCTCATCCTGCTGAGGTTTGGGTTTCCGTGTAAGGGTGCTTGTCTTGATATCCTCAAACACGATCACCTGATAGCGCTCTACCAGCTTCTTGGATGCTTTATGCTGAAAATCCTTGCGTTGGCGTGCAATCTTGCGATGAGCCTTGGCTACCAGCTTGCGGGCTTTCTCCCGTCGATGCGAACCACGCTTTTTGCGGGAGAAGGCTTGTTGTCTTTTCTCAAGCACCTTCCTGGCTTTGCGGTAGTAGCGGGGATGCTCGATCATCTCTCCATTGGAAAGCGTAGCCAGGTGGGTGACACCTAAGTCAATGCCAATATCCTCATAACTGAGAGGCAATTTCTCAGGTGCTTCTACCTCGCAAGAGAAGGTAACAAACCACTGATCAACTTCGCGCTTAATGGTAACGGTCTTGATCTTGCCTTCTAACGGTCGATGAAGTGTGACCTTTGCCTGACCTATCTTGCTGAGACTGAGCGTCCCTTGAAGCTTCTTGCCCTGCTCTTCCACGGTGAGCTTCCAGCCAGCCCCATCGGGATAGGTGAACGAGTCATAGCGGTTGCGTCCCTGAAACCTGGGATAGCCTGGATTTTCCCCGTTTTTGCAACGTCGGAAGAAATTATCAAACGCGTTGTTCAGGCGTCTCAACACATCTTGCAGGACGTGAGCAGCGATATCCTGGTACTCTTCTCGAATCTCTGCCTTGATCTCAGGCAAATCGTTTTGTTGATCGTAGTAGCTGATCGACTTGCCCGCATACTTATAGGCGTCTTTACGTTCGGAAAGGGCGGCATTGTACAGTTCTCTACAACGTGTGAGCGTCCAGTACAACTTCTGCTCAGTCTGCTTATTGGGATAGAGGCGATATTTAAAGGTCTTGCGCATTAGCCCTGTCCTCACTCGATGTACTTCTTGACGGTGGCTTCGGTCATGTCTCCAACCGTGCCAACGTAATACGAACGGGACCAGAAGGAGCCGCCCCATAACTGCTTTTTGACCGCTGGAAACTGCTTAAACACTTGCCTGGCAGTAATGCCCTTGAGTGTATTGGCAATCAGTGAGGGAGCCGTTGACGGCAAGGCAGAGAGAAACAGATGGACATGATCTTCTTGCACGTTTAAGGCTCCAATTGCCCATTTATTTTCCTCACACAAACGCCGAATCTCACTCTCCACAAACTGTGCGACCTCTCCTGTAAGTATTGCCTTGCGATACTTAGGACACCACACAAAATGATAGGCTATTTTATAGGTAACATGCTTGGTATGTTGTTCTTCCATACCAAGCATTATAGCATGGTATACCATAGAATGTGAGAGGGGTGGCTAACCCTTGCCTAAAGGCGAGGGGAATGCGCCGCCCGCGTCTTCAAAACCGCGTGTGAGAAATAAACTCTTCGCTACGTATGTATCTTGACAGCAGTTTTTTTATTAAGCTGTTCCGTTCCGTTCGTTCCGTAATTTGGAATAGTCCGACAGGTTGTGTTTTTCATGTTATACTGGTTACAACAGAGCAAATCCCTTGTCCCCGCCGTTTTTTATTTGGGGTGAACTGTTGGTTTGTCTCTTTTGCGACCTTCCATGTCCATGAACGAACAAGCTGCCTGGGCACTCAACCCACCCTCTTTCTCTGAGCAGAGAAGAAAGGAAGAAGCATACATGCGAAGAATTGGCACTCCTGCCTATATCACTTCATTGCTCGCCATATTTGCTATGCTGCTCGTCGCTTGTGGCGGCGGCGGCTCCAGCACTACAGGTGGAGGAAATACCCCTGCTGCACCCAAGGCGAAAGTGGCTCTGGTCACCGACATTGGTGGCCTCAATGACAATGGCTTCAACCACCTGGCTTATACCGGCTACAAGAAGGCCGAGACCCAGTATGGTTTCCCGGAGAAAATCATTCAAACGCAATCACAGAATGACTATGTCAAGAATCTTACCTCGGCGGCGCAATCGGCAGACCTGGTCATTGCCGTAGGTTTCCTGATGGAGACGCCATTGGACCAGGTTGCCAAGCAGTACCCCAACAAGAAGTTTGCCATTGTTGACGGCTGTGCCGTACCTGATCCGAAAACTGGCGCTTGCGAGACTCTTCCCAATGTTGCTCCGCTCTTCTTTAAAGAACAGGAGGCAGGCTGCCTCGTTGGCGGAATTGCGGGCCAGATGGAAAAGGATGGCAAGAGTAAAGTCCCGAATTTACTTGGTCACAACACCATTGCCGCGATCGGTGGGCTACCGGTTCCTGCTGTCACTCGCTACATTGCCGGCTACAAGTTCTGCGCTCAAAAGGTCGACCCGGGTGTCAGTGTGCTCGTCAATTACTCGAATGACTTCGCAGCAACGGCAAAGTGTAAAGACGTTGCTCAGAGCCAGATCAGCCAGCACCAGGCTGATATCATCTTCCAGGTTGCCGGTGGCTGCGGTATTGGGGCGCTTGACGCTGCTTACCAGAACCACGTGTATGGAATCGGCGTTGACGCCGATCAGGGCTACATTCATCCGGATGTGATTACCAGCGCGCTCAAGCGCGTTGACGTTGCTGTGTACGATGCCATTAAAAATACCGAGAGTGGCAGCTTCACGAATAACATACCGAAGTTCGACCTGGCTCACGATGGCGTTGGTTATGCTCCGGTCAGTAAGGATGTGCCGGCCGATGCGAAGGCGCAGGCAGATACTTTTGCTTCGCAGATTATGTCTGGTTCCCTGGTGCCGCCTGAGAATATTCCATAGATCTTTGTTGTGGGGCAAAAGAATTGGTTATCAACAGGGCGCGACACATCGCGCCCTGTTGATGTATTTGGCTATATTTTATCTGGGCGATGCTTGTTTCTTATGAGCATCGATGTTATGATACAAGCACAGTTTATATTTTCTGGCTGAGAACACCGGCGGGGAAGCCACCTCCTGCGTAGGAGCACTCCATCACCGTCGATGAATGGATGTCTGATATTGGCAGTGGGCTGAACTACAAGCGTAAACAATTCAATCGCCTCTTAGAGATGATTGAACTTGGGCAGGTGAGACGACTTGTCATTGTCCACCGTGATCGGTTGGTGCGTTTTGGGTATGACTACTTTGAAGCATTCTGCCAGCGCCACCATACCGAACTGGTAGTGATCAATGCTGAGGCCATGTCACCTGAGCAAGAGTTAGTACGGGACTTGATTGCTATTGTGACGGTGTTTAGCGTCAGGCTCCACGGTCTGAGATCGTACAAGAAAGTGCTCAAAGACGCTGCACTCCAGAAAGAATAGGCCATGAATCGCTCGCATGTGATCAGACTGAATACGACGCCAGAACAAGAGATTTCCTTTCGCAAAGCTTGCGGTGTTGCTCGCCACGCTTATAACTGGGCACTTGCCCGATGGAAAGAAGCGCAGGCAGCGGGGAAACGGGTCCAGCTAAAAGACCTCAAGGCGGAGTACAACAAGATCAAAGGCGAGCAATTTCCCTGGGTCTACGAAGTGACCAAGTGCGCTCCAGAACAAGCGTTTAGCGATCTTGGGCAAGCGTTTGCCAACTACTGGCGCATGAAAGAGGAAGGGACGCAACCTAAGCTCAAACATCCACGCAAGGATGGAGAGGAAGCAGGCTTTCCGCACTTTAAAAGCAAGAAGCGTGATCGATTGAGCTTCTACCTGGCTAACGACAAGTTCTCAGTTCATGGGCATACGCTGCGAGTCCCGAAGCTGGGTGATGTCAACATGACTGAGGAATTGCGTTTCCAGGGCAAAATCATGAGCGCAACTATTTCCTCTCAGGCGAGCTGGTGGTTCGTCTCCATCGCGGTCGAGGTGAAGTATGAGACACCGACTCATAACGGTGGAACGGTTGGGATAGACCTGGGCATCAAGACCCTGGCAACCTGTAGCGATGGCAGAGTGTTTGAGAACCAAAAGCACTACCGCCAGAACGTAAGGCGCATCAAGGGCTTGAGCAAGGGCTTATCCCGCAAAGTAGAAGGCAGCCAGAACTGGTGGAAGAACACGAAGAAGCTGGCAAAGTCACACTATCGCGTAGCATGCCAACGACAGGATGCCTTGCACAAGATGACCACGCATGTGACCCGAACGCATGCACTGATTGGTCTGGAAGACCTCAACACGAAGGGGATGCTGGCTAATCATTGCTTGGCACAAGCAGTGAGCGATGCGAGTTTCTTTGAGGTGAAGAGGCAACTGCTCTACAAGGCCGAGCAGTACGGCGGCTATGTCCAACTGGTGGATCGGTGGTATGCATCAAGCAAAACCTGTTCCAGTTGTGACTGGATGAACGAAGATTTAACCCTGGCAGAGAGAGTGTTCATCTGCCATGATTGCGGTCTGGTCATTGATAGAGACCTGAACGCCGCAATAAATATTCGCAAGGAAGCTCTCCGTTTGATAACGGACGTTCCGGTAGTGGCTTCGTCGGAACGTACAATCGCCTGTGGAGCGGAAAGCTCTGGCTCAGCAATGAGCGAAACTTTCTGCGATGAAGCAGGTACGAAGGTGTCGTAAATACGTTTTACTACATTTTAGAAAGCAGGAAGTCAATATGGCCGTGTCAACAGCGTCTCCAACATCGAACTTGATCCTGCGTTTGCGTCGATTCGCTCAAGCATTTGAGCGCCCCGTTTTTGCTATAGTACTGGCAATGGTTGCCGGGGGTATTGTGATTATGATCACAGCGCCTGGCTCGCCGGTAGACCGCTTTAATGAAGCCCTTGCTGCCTATCAGGCTCTCTTTAGCGGCGCATTTGGCAACGCACAAAATTTCTCGTTTACCCTGACGACGATGACTCCACTCATTCTTGCCGGCCTTTCAGTCGCCATTGCCTTTCGGGCCGGGCTTTTCAACATTGGCGCTGCAGGCCAGCTTGCCATGGGGGCGATGACGACCGGTATCATTGGTCTTGAAGCTTCACACTGGCCCGGGTGGCTACTCATCCCTACTATGCTCATTGGCGGTACGCTGGCAGGAGCTGTCTGGGGGGGTATCGTTGGAGTACTCAAAGCGTGGCGTGGCGCCCATGAAGTCGTTACTACAATCATGCTTAACTGGACAGCCTTTTATTTCACCGACTTTCTCATCAACGGGCCGTTTGCTGCTGCACATGCAACCAATCAAACCAATCAACTTCCTCCCCAGGGAACATTGCCGCATATTGCCGACTTCTATAACTCGACACTGGGAACATTTCTCCCGAAGATTGATCAACCTGCACAATACCTTGTGGATGTTGGCCTCTTCTTTGCCCTTGCCGCCCTGGTTGTTTACTGGTTTATCGTGTCACGTACGACCTTTGGTTACGAGATACGTGTACTTGGGCAAAATCCTAAGGCAGCGAGATATGCAGGTATTCCCATCAAACGCAATATTTTTGCTGTGATGGCGATTGCTGGAGCCTTCTCTGGTCTGGCCGGCGCTCTTCAGCTCATGGGCCAGTTTCCCTTCCAGTTGATCGCTAACACCTTCTATCTTCAGCCAACCGGCTTCGATGCGATTGGCGTGGCGTTACTGGGCCGTACAACAGCAATTGGAGTGCTCCTGGCTTCTCTGCTCTTTGGCGGATTGCGGCAAGGAGGTACGATTATGCAGCTGAATGCCAATGTGCCAGGTGATCTGGCTTATATCATTCAGGCTCTGGTATTGTTCTCTATTGCCTCCGAGTTTTTGCCTGCCATCCAACGCGCTTTGCCTAAAGGCCTCATGAGCCGCAGACCCCCTCTTGTGCCGGCTGCGATAGGCGCTACGGTTACTGATCTTCCTGCGAAGGATAACGCATCTGTCGAGGATGGCGCAAAACGAGCTGAAATGCAGAAAGCTGATGCCGTTGAAGGCGGGGAGGCGCAATCTCTTCCTGCGGGTGAGAGTAGTTCCAGCAGCTCTAGTAGAATTGAGGAGGATTGACTAGTGTTCTTACAAGTATTATTCAGGGTATTGCCATCCAGCGATCTCTGGCAATCCACCCTGCAATTCGGAGCGCTGCTCTTGCTGCCGGCCCTGGGAGGCGTTATTTCCGAACGCAGCGGTGTTGTTAATATTGCTATGGAAGGCATGATGCTTACCGGTGCCTATGCCGGTGTGATGACTACCCTGGCGACCCACAGCGTCATTGTTGGGGTCGCCGGCGCGATGATCGCGGGCGGCTTGATGGCGCTCGTCCATGCCATCGTCTCTATCAATTTTAAGGCTAACCAGATTGTGAGCGGTATTGCTATTAATATCGCCGCCCTCGGTTTGACGAACTACCTGCTGTTTATTCAGACAGGAGGTCAGGGTGTGCCCTCGCTGAAAGACGCGCTGCGCCTGCCCAATCTTGCCTGGGGGCCGCTCGCAAATATCCCTTTTATCGGCCGCGTGCTCTTTCAACAGAATATCATCTTTTACGTTGCTGTGCTGATACTGCTGGGTATTCAATTCCTGCTCTTCCGCACAAATATTGGCTTACGTATCCGGGCGGTAGGTGAGCATCCGCAAGCAGCCGATACAGCCGGCGTGAATGTACGTTTGATACGCTACTTGTGCGTCATTGGCAGCGGCTTGCTCTCCGGCCTGGCCGGTGCGTTCCTGGCCCTGGGCATCGCGGGTATTTTCAACTCGAATATGACCGCAGGTTTCGGCTTTATTGCCCTGGCCGCCATGATTTTCGGTAAATATACCCCCTGGGGCACTGCTGGAGCCTGCATCATTTTTGGGCTTGGTCAAGCTTTGAGCGTGCGCATGCAAGATTCGGGCATTTCTGCCAGCTTGCTCAGCACGTTGCCTTATATACTCACCATAATAGCGCTGGTGGGGCTGGTTGGTCGTACTACGCCGCCTGCCGCCGATGGCATCCCCTATGAACCAGGAACAGAATAGATCTCGTATAAGGAGCAGAAGCAATGCAAGAAAGTACAGTTGTGGCTCCGACCCAGGAGCGTGAGATACCGCTTGCTGTGGAGATGCGCGACATCTGCAAGGCCTGGCCGGGCGTGGTTGCCAACGATCATGTCAACCTGGCGGTTCGGAAAGGGGAGATTCACGCCCTGGTTGGAGAAAATGGCGCAGGCAAAACCACCTTGATGAATATCCTCTATGGGCTGGTTCACCCGGACAGCGGTGAAATTTTCATCAATGGCCAGCTTGTTCACATTGCCGGACCCCGCGATGCTATTCGCTTGAAGATTGGTATGGTCCACCAGCACTTCATGCTCATTCCCCCGCTGACCGTGGCAGAGAATATTGTCCTGGGACACGAGCCGGGTAGGGTTGCCTCTACTTATGACATCAAACGGGCGCGAGCCGCTATCCTTGAACTGAGCAAGCAATACGGCCTGCCAATCGATCCTGACGTTCGTGTTGAAAAGCTCTCGGTGGGCCTACAGCAGCGGGTCGAGATACTCAAAGTCCTTTATCGCGCTGCTGACATCCTGATTATGGATGAACCAACCGGCGTGCTGACGCCGCAGGAGACATTTGAGTTCTTTGGCGTACTGCGGGGCCTGGTGAAGCAGGGCAAGACCATTATCTTTATCACACACAAATTGCGCGAAGTCCTGGAACTCTCTGATAATATCACCGTGCTGCGCCGTGGCAAGGACGCCGGTACCCTGGTAACCAGCCAGACCAACCAGGCCGAAATCGCACGTATGATGGTGGGACGCGAGGTACTGCTGCGTGTGAATAAGACCCCTGCCCATCCGGGTCCAGTTGTCTTACACGTGGAGAACCTCCATGCTCAATCGGATCGCGACCTGGAAGTGCTGCATGGCGTGGGTTTTGTTGTTCGTGCAGGAGAGATTCTTGGCATTGCCGGGGTAGAAGGCAACGGTCAAAGCGAACTCGTCGAAGCATTAACGGGCATGCGTAAGATCACCGGTGGGAAGATCACCATTACCCAGGTCAAAGATGGACAGGTGGTTGGTATGGCGCGAGATATAACCTTCATGAATGCGCGTGAAGAGCGGCGTATAGGCCTGGCCCACATTCCGGAAGATCGCCGAGGCAGCGGTCTCGTGCTGACAGATTCCATCGAAGACAACCTGATCCTGGGCCGGCAGAGCTGGCCGCAGTTCTCCTGGTCCGGCTTTGTGCTCTTGCTTCGCAACATCGCGGCGTGGGCCAGAAGACTGATTGCCGAGTTCGATGTGCGTACTCCCTCTATCGAAGCCCCTGCGCGCTCACTCTCAGGCGGCAACCAGCAGAAGGTCATCATTGCGCGTGAGTTTTCGGCTAATCCCACAGCTCTGATCGCCGCTCAGCCCACCCGTGGCGTCGATATTGGCGCCATCGAGTTCATCCATCGCCGTATCATTGAGCAGCGCGACGCCGGCAAAGCCGTTTTACTGGTCTCAGCCGAGTTAGACGAGATTCGTTCTCTCTCGGATCGCATCGCGGTTATGTACGAAGGCAGAATTGTCGATATTGTCTCACCCGAGGCAACCGAAGAGCAATTAGGTATTCTGATGACAGGAGGGCATCTGGAGAAGGCACAATAAAGCTTCGATGACATAGAGAGGGAGCAGGCACAGCGGCCGCCGTGCCTGCTCCCTCTCTATGTCATCATACCTCTAGCACGTGCTCACGTTCGGAATGCTGCACGCACATTGCGATCGGCAAACAGGTAGATCAGGACGACCAGCGCAATCACAATGGCAACAATGCCTGCAGCGGTGTTGCCTTGCGTAAATGCGAAAATGCCGTTAAGCAAGGCTAAAACTTCGAGAATTACTGTTGCCCAGAATGCCCAGGGCTGCAGTGTCCATAATCCCCACGCGAGGATAAGCTCCAGGACACCCAGTATCAGGGTGATTAACCCCAGGATAGTGACTCCACCGGTCAGGAGTCCTATCCCTCCTATAATACCCAGGATGCCATATATTCCTACGATGATGGCAATGATAGTGATTCCCAGCGGACGAGAACGACCTAAAGTTTGCATGTTTTCTCTCCTCCTTGCTCACAAGAGCTACTATGAATAAAAAATTCCTGTTCACCTTTCCCCTATGGGATAAGTGTTGCGCCGGCATCCTAACCGGCAAATGAGAATTTTTCGCTGAAATGCCTCTATTATCACCTCAGTCAATGTAATATACTCTTAAGCAAGCCAGGTGGTTTCAAGCGATTCACTGCCCGCAAGCGGGCCTCCTGGGGATAAGCGACCCCTGGGTCGCGAGTCTTCATGCACAAAATGTAGGGGGAGAGCTTAATTACACCCTATTAGCATCAAGTTAACGAAATGGAGATGGATACTCCGTAGGGGCGAGGGAGGTGGAGCGGCGCGGGGAGGGCCTTTATGGTCGCCCGTCGTCCTTGTGCCGTTGCACCACCACGTCATCAACAAGCCGGGCTACGCGGGCGACCTTAAAGGCCCTCCCAACCCTTCCCAACCGCCCTCGCCCCTACGGATCACTCGACTTCCTACCGCTCTCCCCGGCTTAGCTTGATGCGTATTGGAGAGAGCTTAATTACACCCGCAGTCCCAGTACCTTCGTCAACCTCAAAATCTCGGCACCTGTGTTGGTATCATGATTGGCTACAACTGTCTCCGCCGCCTGCCTCAGCAGGAGCAGTGCCTGGGGTGTATTCAGGTCGTTGTCCATAGCTGCTTTGAACCGATCGTGCAAAAGCCTATCTTCGCCGTTGGCCTGGTCACCAACAATCCTGCGTACCTGTTGGAAGAGCTCAACCGTCTCCGTAGCTACCTGCAGGTCGTCAGGGAAACATTCCCACGGATAGCGATAGTGGTGATTCAGCAGCGAGATGCGAATGGCATCGGGGCTGTAGTCTTTGAGCAGGTCACTGACGAGCGTCAGGTTGCCCAGCGACTTGCTCATCTTTTCGCCATCCTGGTGTACCATGCCTGTGTGCATCCAGATGCGAGAAAATGGCGCTATCTCTGTGAAATGTTCGGACTGTGCAATTTCGCAGGTGTGATGAGGGAAGGCAAGGTCAAAACCACCACCGTGAATATCCAGCTGCGGACCAAGGTAGCGCATCGCCATTGCGCTGCATTCGATGTGCCAGCCCGGACGACCCGGTCCCCAGGGACTTGGCCACGCGGGCTCACCGGGAGCCTGAGCCTGCCAGAGGACAAAATCAAGGGGATCTTTTTTACGCGGATCGTCAGGATAGTTGCCGTGCTCGTTGGCAATGGCCAGCATGGCGTGATAGTCGTTGAGCCCAATAGCTCGGGCCATGATGCCGAACTCCGGGTCCTGCTTGACGCTAAAATAGACACTGCCGTTGCTCACGTATGCAAAGCCGCGTTTCAATAACGTTGAGATAATCTCGATCATCTCCGGTATCTCTTCGGTAGCGCGAGCGTAGACAGTGGGGCGGCGCACATTGAGGGCATCCATATCGTGCAGGTACCGTTCGGTTTCGCGTCTTCCCAGCTCATCCCAGGCCATCCCCAGTTTGCGTGCCTTGCGCAGAACATCATCGTCGATATCAGTCACATTCTGGACATAGTTGACGTTGTAGCCAAGAAACTCCAGGTAACGAATCAGGGCGTCAAAGGAGACATAAGTAAAGGCATGACCTAGATGTGTTGTATCGTAGGGTGTGACGCCGCAGACATAAATGCGTACAGTCTTATCGTCTCTAGGGATAAATTCTTCGAGCGACTGGGTGAGAGTATTAAAGAGTTTCATAATTTCTATTCTCCTAAACCGAACAAACGAACGGCATTTGCTGTAGTTATCTGAGCAATCTCCTCCAGGGTCATGCCACGAATTTCAGCCAGTTTTTCAGCGACATATTTGACATAAAGTGGTTCATTGCGTTTGACGCGTAATGGTTGCGGAACCAAGTATGGGCTATCCGTCTCGACCAGGATACGATCTAATGGAGCAATATGTGCTACCTCTGGCAGCGCGTTCCCCTGGCGTGTCAGCGTACCGGCGAACGAGAGCAGAAAGCCCTCGAAGGCCAGGCACTCTTCCGCCTGGTCCACATCGCCGGAAAAGCAGTGAAAGACGCCCCGCAGTCCCTGCCCATGGCTTCGCAGTAACTCAATCACGTCATCATGGGAGTCCCGCACATGAATAATGCAAGGTAAATCGCATGCGCGGGCCAGCTGTAGATGGGCGCAAAAGACGGCCCGCTGCACATCTCGCGGCGAGAGCATGCGAAAATAGTCCAGTCCAAACTCCCCAATAGCCACTACCTCGGGGTTCCGCGCCATTTCTCGCAAGTGCTCGCCCACCTCGTCGCTATACGTAGTGGCATCATGGGGGTGCACTCCTACGCCGGCAAATACCACGCCGGGATGCGTTTGCGCCAATGCCAGCGCGGCACGACTCGAGGCCAGGTCAACTCCAGGATCAATCATGCGAGTAACGCCACCTGCGACAGCGGCGGAGATAACAGCTTCACGATCGGCATCAAAACGGGAGGTATCAATATGCGTATGGCTATCGATGAGCAAACAAACTATCCTTTCCAACCTATCAACAAGCGGGCTTGCCAGGCAGGCGTCTCATTACTTCATTTAGTATAGTCTACGGTGAAATGGCATGTCAAACTATGGTGAGGCTGTGGATGAGCAGGGCTTCTCGAGAGTTCTTTTCAGCTGTGAGCGTGGTCGCCTGCGGCGACCGGGAAAATTTTTGCAGTTTCTGCGCTTTTTGCCTTCCCGAAGGGAAGGCAAAAAGCGCAGAAACTGCAAAAGAGATTCGTGCAGAGGCTCTGCCTCTGCATGAACGCGACTTGTGGCAAGCCATATGTGGATGAGCAGGCAAACTTGACGGGATAGGGTGGGGCCACTACAATGGAGGGACAAAAGAAAGCCTTTTCCGTTTTTTTGCAGTTACAAAGAATAGAGTCTGTAGGAGCCATCAAGGGTGTACTTAAACAACAAACAACAGGAAAATTCTTGCATAGGTACCAACTATTGGCAAGATGAACGAGGGGGTATGCATGCTTGACTTGAATGAACCCACTCTTAATGAACGCCTGCATCGCCGGACACCCGAAGGGCGTTATGAGATAAGTGAGATTGACCTTGTACTCAATATTCGTGCACAGCAGGCAGAGGGTAACATGGATGGCGCGCGTAGGCTTTGCACTATATTGCTGGAACGCTGCGCTCCGGAGTTCCAGCGACGGACGCATGGCTTGCGGCAACGTCCTGAACTGCGTGAAGAGGCTATCGCTAACATGAATGAACACCTGTTGCGCGAGGCCATGGATCCAAAAGAAGTATTTATGACGCAGAATTTTATTCACTATTTGCGCTGCTTGTGTGCGGATGAGTTCACGCGGGTGCTGCGCCAGGAGGGTTTGCACTACCGGCGCGACAAAGAGGGTCGGCCATCAGGGCGACCTCAACATGTGCCTCGCTCACTTATAGAGCCGTTGCGACCGCCACAGGCCGACGACGAAGGCGTGCTGACCGCCGATGTGGCCGATCCAGAAGATCAATATGAGCGACTGCACTCAGTAGATGAGAGCCATCGTATTCTTACCTATCTGGCCGATCCCCTGGATCGCATGATTATGGTTTTACGGGCTATTGAAGGTATGAAATGGGATGACATTGCCGTAATCTGCAAGCGCACCGAGCGTACTGTCCGTCTACGCTATGAACGGGCCCGCAGCTACCTGCGCGAGTGCATCGACAGAGAACACGTCAACTATGTCCATCCAGCACAGCATCAACTGTGATGAAAGGCGTCAAGATATGAATACTTCTGAACTACAACAACTGAAAATGGCATGGATAGCTGCCAAAGAAGCTGGAGATACTAATACACAGGTAAGTCTGCTGCGAGATCATCCAGAAGTGCAGGCGGCCTTAATTGAATTCATCGCGGCCTATGCTGCTACCGAAGTCGCCAGGGCAGATCTCGAGGAGACAACTCTCTTACCGCTTACGCTGCGTGCCAGCCAGACGGCTTTAGAGCGCGTTTTTGACAAACAGGCGATGGCCGCGAATCTCCAGGAACTACGTACACAACGTGGCTTTACTATGGTAAGTGCAGCAAGAGGCCTGCAACTCAGCGTCGACGTGTGGAAAAAATTTGAAGGGGGCGCCATCGAACTGGTCAGCCTGAGCGAACACCAGCTCGAACGCCTGGCCCGTTTCTTTCATGTCACTGCTCAACAGTTCGGTACGATGCTCAACAACAGCCAGCCGGCCCTTACCCTCAATCGCCGTCAAACAGGTAATGCCGCGCGCAGCGAGCAGCAAAGCCCAAAGAAACAGACCTTTGCCGAAGCCATCGAGAAAAGCTCGATGAGCAAGGAGGAAAAACGCTCCTGGCTAGAGAATTAATGATGATATCAAAACCGTTTAAAAAGTGATTACTTGGGGCCCCTTCACACTGTCCCCCAGACAGCGTCCCCCAAACCCCGGCAGAGGGCTGGCCGCCCTCTGCACTCCCGCTTCTACTTTTTATCGTCCTTTAGTAGCAAAACCCACATACGATGCACCCATAAACCAGCCCGGCCTCATACTAAAGCGTCCATTGACGAAACCACGTGGCATAAAACCTGTCAACTCGCGTACCTGTAATCCACTTATCGTTAATAGAGCTTGGAGTTCAGTTGGCTTAATAAAGTCATGGTAGTTGTGTAAACCCGGTACCAGCCCGCCGCTGGGAAAGTGTTCGCCGTACCAGATGATGATTATGCGTGCCAGCAGCGTGCGGTTGATCGTATCAAAGACGAAGACGCCGCCAGGAGCGAGAACGCGTGCAATCTCCCGGATGGCTGCTTGTAAGTTCTGTACATGTTCCAGGGTATCGAAGGAGACAATCGCTGAAAAACTGCCATCAGCGTAAGGTAAGGCTTCCGCGTATCCCTGCTGGTAGTAAATATTGTGACCCAGGCCATTGCTCTGCGCGTGCAGACGCGCCGTCTCTAGAGCGCCCTGAGCAGGGTCTATTCCTATCATGATCGCCTGGCGCTGGGCCAGTTCTTCACAGATCAGGCCACCTCCACAGCCCACATCTAAGATCTCTTGTTGTGCGAGTGCCCCCTTGCCAAATATCTAAGATCTCTTGTTGTGCGAGTGCCCCCTTGCCAAATACCCTGTTGATGCAAGATTCGATATAGTCGCAGCGGTCGCCTGTCATCTGGTAGAGAAAGCAGCCTTTGTTCCACCAGCCAAATGAGGAAAAGATTTCTGACTGCGGGCGTTTGCGTTTAAACATTTGGGTCTCCTTGATGTAACATACATATGTAATTGCGATTATAGCGTATATGCTCATTGAAAAGATAGAACCCGACCTGGCACCCACAAGGGCCCCGCCTCCCTGCATCACCACCCCGTGCCACTACATTTCTGTTACCGCCCCACTCCCAAGCGAAGGTGTGGCGAGCAGAGGAGCGGAGCAGGGGTAGCGCGACATGTAGTGGCACGGGGCAGGGTGGGGCAGTGGATGGGCCCTTGTGGGTGCCAGGTGCGGGCTACAAAGTGTCGGGGAGAGATAGACTGCGTCCCTTAACAGGCATCAGTTGCAACTAAACGCTTTGCTGGAGCGTCTCTATAAGTACGGGGAAGCTTATAGACACCTGCATTTGTAAGTCATAATAGTGTATAACTCTTCTGAATACCTGATGCAGCATGTCGCCTGCGGCGAGCGAGAAGGAGGGAAGTCATCTGGGGACACCCCAGACCCCGGCAGGAGGACTGCGTCCCCCTGCACCCCCTGCTTAGTATTTATTAACAAATTGCCCTGAATATGGGATAAAAATAAGCGGGAAACGTGTTATAATTGGGATGTATATTATTAACCGACTGGTGGAGAGAGGATAAACGCTATTATGGCAATGTTTGAAAGCTTATCAAAACGTCTCGAAGGGGTATTTACTAATTTAAGTGGCAAAGGCAAGCTGACCGAAGCTGATGTCAACGAGGCCATGCGCGAGGTACGGCTGGCATTATTGGAAGCCGACGTAAGCCTCAAGGTGGTGCGCCAATTTGTCGAGCGCGTCAGGGAGAAGGCTATCGGCGCTGATGTTCTGGGCAGCTTCTCTCCAGCACAGCAGGTCCTGGCTATCGTCAATGAAGAATTGATAGAAATGCTGGGGGGAACCGAGGGAAAGAACAAGCTCGACCTGGGTGGCACACCTCCTACAGTTATCATGCTGGTTGGCTTGCAGGGTTCTGGTAAAACGACTACCGCGGCCAAGCTGGCCAACTACCTGCGCAAGCAGGGCCAGCGCCCGTTGATGGTGGCCGCTGACATGTACCGCCCGGCTGCGGTCCGCCAGCTTCAAACACTGGGGAAGCAGCTCTCTATACCAGTTTATTCAGAGCCGATGGGCGCAGACCCTGTTGATATCACTGTGCATTCGCTCAATTATGCACGTGAACAGGCAGCTTCTGTAGTCATCCTGGATACGGCAGGTCGTCTCAACATCGACGAACGCATGATGCAAGAAGTCGTCAGTATACGCGCGCGAGTGCAACCTCGCGAGGTAATACTGGTGGCGGACGCTATGACCGGTCAGGAAGCCGTGCGTGTGGCAGACGACTTCAATAAGGCCGTCTCGCTGACAGGCATGATTTTGACCAAGATGGAGGGTGATGCAAGGGGTGGTGCGGCACTCTCGATTCGTTCGGTAACGGGGGTGCCGATCAAATTTCTGGGAGTCGGGGAAAAAACCGACGCATTAGAGCCGTTCTATCCAGATCGTTTGGCCTCGCGTATACTAGGAATGGGAGATGTTCTTTCCTTGATCGAACGGGCACAAGAAACCATCGATCAGGAAGAAGCTATGAAAGCCCAGGCCAAGTTACAGCAGGGCAAATTTGACCTGGAAGATTTTCTTAGCTCCATGCGTCAATTGAAACGCATGGGTCCATTGCGTCAAGTCATGGAGATGATCCCGGGCTTGAACAAATTGGCAACGACGCCAGAAATGGAGGAAGCGCTCGAAGGCGACCAGATGAAACATATCGAGGCGATTGTCCTCTCCATGACTAAAGAGGAGAGACGCAAGCCCGAGATCCTCAATGCAAGCCGGCGCAAACGTATTGCTCGTGGCAGTGGTTCTACCGTTCAGGAGATCAACCAGTTGCTTGAGCAATTCAATGAAATGCGTATGATGATACGGCAGATGAGCACCGGCAAGGGCAAATGGGCACAACTGGCTCGCCAGTACGGTATGGGAGCGGGTGGAGGCGCGGGCCTGGAAGCAGGAATGCCCAGTATGCCTGGGTTGTCAAGACCAGGTGGGGGAAGTGGTAAGAAGACCGGCAAGGCCGCACGTAAAGAAAAACGCAAACAAAAACAAAAAGCTAGAAGCGGAAGGAGGTAATCCTCTCTATGCGCAAAACGCGTCCAGTACACATGCCTCTACGGTTGGCTCAAGCCATGCTCGTCATGTCCATACTAGGTTTGACCGTGCTGACCACCGCCTGTGGTGGGGATCCCCAGGCACAGCAATCGGCAAGCCAGAATAAGGCGCAGCTCGATCAACTGATTCAGCAAGCACAACAAATAGGGGTACCTGCATCGACCCTTTCTCCTATTCTAAAAAAAGAACAACAACTCAGCAACTCTAGCGCACCTTTTACTCTCTTTAATGACCAACCAGATACAAACTATTATCAAAAGCAGGCAAATCAATATCATGGACTCCAGGTGCAGATGCAACTCCTGATTGCGACCACCACCGATCAGTTCCAGTTGCAGGCCCAGAACGATATGCAGGTATTTCAACAGGCCCTCTCGCGCAGAAGCGCACAGCGTATCGGAAATACCCAACCATTTACTGATCAGTACAATAATGATCAGTTAATGCTAACATCAGCAAAATATCCCAAAGATTATGCCCTCGTCAGTCGAGAATCGCAGAAGGCGATCGAGGCATTGGGTTTAATGGGATCAACCTTTAGCCAGCTCTCGACTTTTAAGAATACCATTCAACAGATGCAGCAGGCTCGCATTGATGTGACTGCCATGAGTGACCAGTACCAGAGCGATATGCGAGTCTTCAATAATGCTACGCTCTCAAGTGATTTCCGGCATCTTGGCACGCTCATTGATGCACAATATCAGCTGGCAGTAGTGAGTTCTATTGCCGCACTTCCCTACGTCAGTACTGCTAAATTGGGCCAGTTCAAATCTCAGATCAGTCTGCTCAAAACCTATGGCATGGATCCCAGCTCCTATCAGAAGCTGTACAACGCTGACCAGGCTTTGATGAACAATGCTAAAACCATTCATGACTACCTGGTCTTCTCTAACAAAATCGATGCAGACATGGCCAGTATGCATAATGATTTAGTGCAAGGTGCATCTACCTACCTGATTGGAGCACTCGACAGTCAAGCCAGGGCCTGGGGCAAGGCTCACGCATATCATGATCTTGTTGACGGCCAGAACTATATCCTCGACTCCGGCTACACGACCGATGGCATTGGCTACTGGCTCAATAGAGAACTGGGTTGGGCTTATCTTCCAGCGGACTTCCAGTCCGTGGTCGATGATGAGAATAACGAGTTCTTCAACCTGAGTATGCTGCAACAGGACTATTCCGACTCGACGCCATATAATAAGGTTCACGCTACAGACATGCAACTGATCAACCACTACCATATAGGTGGTCAGATCATCGTGGTCTCGATGGTTGAGCAAGCGATGCGCCTCTACCAGGACGGCAAACTGGTGCGAGCCTTCCATGTCACGACTGGCCGTGTGGAACGCCCTGTATTGCCAGGATATTGGACCGTGCAGGACCGCAAGGCGCCAGATGAATTCAAATCGCCCGATCCTCCAGGCTCACCCTTCTGGTATCCTCCTACGCACATTAACTATGCGATCCTCTACCACTGGGGCGGCTTCTTCATCCACGATGCGTGGTGGCGGAATGATTTTGGTCCAGGCACGCAGTTCCCGCACAATGACTCTGCCGGTACCACCTCCTTCAACTACGATGGAAGTCACGGCTGTGTCAACATGCAGGTGGACGAGGCGGGGTGGTTATTCAGTCATACCGACTGGCATACCAACATTGTGATTTACTAAAAAGTTAAAGTAAAAGAGCGAGGGCGATCACCGGCGGCGCCGGTGATCGCCCTCGCTCTTTTACTTTATAAAAGTATCATAATCGCGGTAACAAACTCTCTCTCACGACGGGCAGTTGACGGTAAAGGTCAGCGCCAGTAACATGAGTTCGCCAGCTTTTAGCCTTCTGCAGGTCATGCAAGAAGTCTGGTTGTAGATCAATGCCCAACGCCTGCCAGTACAAGCTGATAGCGCGGCGAGCAAAGGCAATATCGTTACGCGGCTCAATGCGATCCAGGTCTTCAAAGAAAAAGCCGCAGCTGGTAAAGCTGTACTGCTGGTAATACTGGGCTTCGAGCAAAAGCCGTGTCCGCTCTACCAGCGCTGTGTTCTCCGGCAGATGCCGCTCTTTACCAAACTGTGACCAGAAGTTCTCAGGCGTCACCCAGCCGTTGCGCAGATCAAGGTAGGCATTGCGTGCAGCCCAGGGATCACTCAGCGCCTCACCGGCGTAGCGCTCAAAAAGCTGATCGCCGCGTTCCGCCAGGTTATTCAGTGCGCGGCGCAGTTCTCCCTTCCAACTGCTATCCCCCTCGGTACATTCACAGCCCGTGTCCCAGCGGGCCACGCCATGTCCGCAGCTCCAGGCGCTCGGCACACGTAGCTCTACCTCCTGGGTGGCCGGATGCATCTGTAGATAGCGCTCCAGCGTGCATACCTCAAAGCCATAGCCAGGCGCGCCAGATTGCACCAGGTGCGACAGGAACTTATCACGCCAGGGCTTATGGTGTCCATACAGCTCACCATCTGTGGCGATAAGCACGAGCTGCGCTTGTCCTGCCTCTTGTTTACTCTTGACAAGGTGACCTGGCAAGTAGGAGGTAGCGAAGAGGTCGGCATTGCTGGTCGTATTCCAGTCAAAAGAGACGCCGCCAGAAAGCGGAGCATTATAGAAGAAAACGGTAATGCTGCGGCCACCCGACAGGCGTACCAGGTATGGTTCTGTCGTATCAATAGGCGTAGCAGCCTGCCATGGAGCAAGCACCGTATAGGTGATACCGCATTGCGCCAGTAAGTCCAGGCATTCCAGATCTACCGCCGTTTCTGCCAGCCACATCCCGTGTGCATTGTGTTCATAGCGATGGCGGAAGTCACTTAGTCCCCACAGGATTTGTGTGAGCTTATCACGGGTGTTTGCCAGGGGGAGAATAGTGTGATTATACGCCTGTGCCAGCGCATTTCCCACCCCGTAGCGCATTCTATGCTGGTAATCGGCAGCAAGAATTTGCCGGTAGACTTCCGGGTGTGCGTTCTCTAACCACGCGGCCAGCGTTGGCCCCAAATCGTAGCTAATCGCCTCAAAATTGCCCGCCTCGGCATTGGGACGATAGCACTCGGCGGAGATCTTTTCGTTGTAGTTGGCGTATGGAGTAGCCCCAGGCTCTACAGGTATAATTCCGGTGAACGGGTCCTCACGGGGAGGCTGATAAAAATGCCCATACAGGCAGAGATAGGCATGCTCTTCCTGAGGGCGAGAGAGTGAATCGTTAGTAATAGTTTGTTCGATCATATAACCACCTGCCCTGGCAAACAGCAGAATCAGCACTGTAACTACCAGACCAAAGTACGGCTTCCTCTTTTTCTAGACTAAAAAACAATGATGACTACAAAGGTACGAGATACCTTGCTGATATCGTATGTATCGTACATTAATATATACGTATCACTATTAAATACGTATCACAATTCTAAAAAGAGACAATGCTTACCCAGGGTTTGTGTAGGGGAGTGGTCGCGCGTGGCTCCGCCACACGCGACCACTCCCCTACACAAAGTACTACGCGCTCAATCCGCGAAGTTGGCCACTACCGCCATGGGCGCTCATAAGAAATTCCTCATAGGCCGCACGCAGCTTGGGGTAGCGCAGCAGAAAGAACCCGGCGTACTCTTGCGAAAGCGGTCGAGGCTGACGCAACAGGCGCATATTTACTTCTTTCAGCAAGCGGTTCCCCTTTTTCCCATTACAGACCTTGCACGAAGCCACCAGGTTTTCCCACGTACTCGTTCCGCCTCGGGAGCGCGGGATAACATGGTCAAGTGTCAGATCGCGGCTGCGTTTACCACAATACTGGCACGTCTCGTCGTCACGCAACAGGATATTCGCCCGCGTCGGCTGTAGAGCCAGGCGCGGCACCCGTACATTGGCCAACAACTGCACAATCACGGGGCGTTCCAGCTCAAGACGTCGGGCTTCAATACTCTCTTCGATCAGACTACGAACACTCTCATCTACAAAGGTAACTTTCTGCTTCGAGAGCAGCACGATGAGACGACGCTCAGGAATGACCGAGAGAGGTTGTAGTGAGGAATTCAGTACAAGAACAGGCATGAATGGCTTCCCTTTCCTCTCTGTCAGAGCCGATAATCACAGCAGACAGCGAGGAAGAAGCGTGAGGAACAGAAAGGGGAAGGGGAGAGCCCCAGACCCTCAGCTTCTACTGCCGCCTGCGACGACGACTAGATAGATACGGATACAAGCGCCTTGCACGTCCAGGTGAGCATGGCACAACGGGACATTTGCTGCTTGCCGGTCGGCCTGTATATGGGCCTATGCAAGCAGGCACCAGAGTACACCCCTCTGCGCGTGCAGTGAGATGTATCTTCTGATATGTCCGCATTTCCAAACTCCTTACACTTCTCGATAACCTGAAAACGTTTCTCTGACACTTCTGTGAGTTCAATGCCCTTAATCGGGTACTGACATCAAGGAATTAAGTGTGCCATCCTGGTCGGGGTGAGAGGACTTGAACCTCCGACCTCAGCGTCCCGAACGCTGCGCGCTAGCCGACTGCGCTACACCCCGGTTTGACAATCCGTGCAAGTAACTCTTCGCTGGCTCAACCTTTT
>WNGM01004863.1_pt1 | contig 25504 bp, 16 predicted proteins | sample 5400571 | NCBI WGS metagenome assembly WNGM01 (sample SAMN13153378, study PRJNA577476) | soil metagenome | isolation source: 100 cm soil or saprolite under Garry oak tree replicate 2 | place: USA:California | collected 2016-06-15 | reverse complement strand
CTTCACGTTATCGCGGGAAACGCTACAGCTTCGGCTATCCGGCGTGCCCGAACCTCGAAGACCAGGCGGGAATCTGGAAACTCCTGAGGCCGGAGGAGATCGGCGTGCAGCTCACAGAGGGCTTCATGATGGATCCGGAAGCCAGCGTGAGCGCGCTGGTCTTCCATCATCCCGATTGTACGTACTTCTCCGTAGAGAAGGATGTGGAAGGATGAGGGGGAAACAGAGCTGCCCCTGAATCAACTTTTTAGAATTGGCGCGAAGAAAGCCGGCGCCACCGGACCTCTATCGCTTAGGAAAGCCCGACAGGGAGCGTCTAATTGTGTTTCTTAGTGTCGAGGCTCCGGGGACTCAACAGGAAAGATCTGGTGGAGTTGTCGGTGTGGTTTTGCTGCTCGACCACAATTTGGCCCAAATTGTTAATGCCCCTCGCTCGGGTCAAAACTACGCCAGCCGCCGCTGGGATCCCATCGTTTAAGTCGGTAATCTGGCCATTTTCCCAGATGACGGCACGACTCTCGCCTTTGGAGTCCAAAGACAAGCCGACCACTTGGCCACTTTCGTTCACGGAGGCGGCCTGACTTCCGCTACCCGGCTCGATTACACCGCCGGGGAGCATACCGAGGTCATGCATCACACTGTTGTCAAAGAGGAAGGCCAGGGTAGACTGATCGGCAATTTCGGCCCAACCGACAACCTGGCGCCCAATATTGATGGCGTTCGCGGTGCTGTGTAAGCCGCCGAGAGTGCCGATATCGTGTATGACGCCGTGCTGCCAGATGACGGCGCGCACCACGCCACCCGAATTCGAGGCCAATCCGCTGGAAACGCCGACAACTTCTCCGTTGTCGTTGATGGCGATGGCAGTGCTTCCGCTGCCGCTGGGTCCCAGGTCACCTAGAGACTGCCTTCGATCATTTTTCCACAACACCGCGCCTCCACGGAGGTTCTTACCGGAGATTGCGCCGACAATATCGCCGTGACCGTTGATGCACTGAGCCGAGCTGGTTTCGCCAGGAGTCCCGAGATCTTTCATGACGCCGTGGTCCCAGAGAAAAGCATGCTTTTCGCCGCTCGCAGTCGTGGATTCGCCGACAACCTGGCCACGGTCGTTAATCGCGTTCGCGACGCTCAGACTCCCGCCAAGGGTGCCCAAGTCGGTCATGGTGCCATTTTCCCAAAGAAATGCATGGTTCGCGGAAGTTCCGACAACCTGGCCAAGATTATTGATACCGGAAACGTTTGCGGATGGTGAGCCGGAAAGACCGCCAAGATCCGTGATCGTGTAAGGGGACGGTCCAGCAGCAAGGGTTCCAAACGCGCACCCTAGAACGAGCAAAACCAGAATCTCTTTCCTGTAAAAGCTCATCAAAGCTCTCCTTAGAAGGAATAAACCGTATGCTGCTCGGCAGTTTGCTCCGCGGAACTCCGGGGACTATTCCAGTATGCAAGAATCATTGCTCTTCGCACTCAGGCAGCCCGTGCATGAGTCCGCATCCGGCGAGCAGTTGCGGTTCAAAAGAACGAACCTAGCCGAACCAGAACTCAGAAGAGGAACACCCTGGAGCGGTCTCTATCGCCGCAAAACGGCTATGGTTTACCAGACTTTCCAGGGCCGTTTGCCAGAGGCCCACAAGTCTTCCAGAAGCATTTTGTCGCGTAAGGTGTCCATGCTTTGCCAAAAACCGCGGTGGCGATAGGCGCAAAGTTTCGACTCCTGCGCCAAGGTCTCCATCGGTTCGCGCTCCCAGACCGTGGAATCGCCAGCGATGTAATCAATGACCTGGGGTTCGAGAACGAAGAATCCACCGTTGATCCAGCCGGAGCCGCCGTCGGGCTTTTCCCTGAAACTGGAGATGACAGACTGCTCGTGGTCGAGACTGAAAGCCCCGAATCTGCCGGCGGGCTGCACGGCGGTCAAGGTGGCAAGCGCGCCCTCGCGGCGGTGGAAAGCGATTAATTCCTGGATGTTTATGTCGCTTACGCCATCTCCGTAGGTGAGGCAGAATGTCTCATCACCGATATGGGAGCGCACACGCTTGAGCCGGCCTCCGGTCATGGTTGTTTCGCCGGTATCGACCAGCGTCACCCTCCAGGGCTCGACTCCGTTGGTAATGACTTCCACTTTGTTGTTTTTCAGTTCAAAAGTTACATCGCACATGTGCAGGAAGTAATTCGCAAAATACTCTTTAATGATATGACCTTTGTGGCCGCAGCAAATGATGAAGTCATTGATCCCATGGAAGGAGTACAACTTCATGATGTGCCACAGAATCGGTTTCTCGCCGATCTCGACCATCGGCTTCGGCTTGACCTGGGTTTCTTCGCTCAAGCGGGAACCGAAACCACCGGCTAGAATCACTGCCTTCATGAAGGAACTTTCCTCCCTTGATCCGCCGCGTCTACGGGCTGCACGAACGAACCCAGCTTGGTGGGAGCAAATAGGCGACCAACTTTCCCGAGCCCTTAGTCGCGCTTGAAGTTCAGCGTGGAAGGCGATGAGTTACACTATCTTATTTATTTTCAGTTGATTAGAAGGACTTTTACAGAGAAATCTGGGGCGAGCCAGCCGCTCTGATCATAGTCAACCGAGTTGATCCCATAGAGCTGAGAAAAAGTTTGCCACAATCTATACTCGCCCTTCTCTGCCGGCCTAAGAGCAGGAGCAGTAAGGGGAGCTGCAAATCGAACCTACTAAGAGATCGCCCCGCTCCGGGAGTACAAAACCACAAGGCTCAGAGCTAAGCTTCCGAAGTTTTCTCCACGAGGCACGATCAGGGCAAAAAAAAAGCGGCAGCAAGCTGCCGCAACCCCAAATGCCCGCAATACCGCACAATTTAAGTTTAGCGGAATTGGCAGAAATGTCCACTGAGAAAGTAGAGCGGATTGCTGACCACCTGATCAACCGCATCGAAGAACTGTTGCCCTAGATCGTCGCGATCGAATCTGCCGAGGACTCCTGCCACGCCGTGTTGAGTCGACCTCCGCCTTCACCATCGGCCGCATTCACGGTTGATGGCGTTTCAGTGCACGCCCGTTTGATCGCGGGTTACACGCTCAGGCATGCGAATCTGGCGTCCACTCGATTGCCCTTGCCGGACTAATCGATCCTAACCACGGCCGTGCCTACTGGAGCACAAGCACCCAGTCAGGATCGCCGGCGCTGTTTGTTCCCGGGGTCGCAAAGGTTTGCGTGCCGGTATTGGGAAACGGCGAGCCGGTTATCGCAGTGAAGGTACCGTTCGTGGGATCGTACCATTGAGCAGTTACAGAAGTTCCTGCAAAATTATTCATTGCAATGGTGAGGGTCGTCGCCGAAGGTACATAGGTCAGGGAAAGCGAGCCATCGGTGATCCAAGCGGTTGTCGCATAGGTGGAGTTATAGAGATTCTCATTGCCCGCGCTGTAAGTGCCATAACCCGCGGTCACAATCTGATGGGTCTGGTCAGACACCAAGAGCCACCACTGGTACTTCGTAAAAAGATTGGTGAGCAGAGCCACCTGCAAGGTCGCAGGGGTGTTCAGGTTGGACTGCCATAAGGAATCAGAGTGATTGACGTGGGTGTTCCCCCATACATGGCCGCTTGCTCCGCTCGTCATCATCCAGTACATCTGGCGCCGGAGGACGAGTCCGTCCGCAGGCGTGGAGACGCCGCCGATTGCCAACATATTGGTGTTATTCGCTCCCTCCATGTTGGCTTCGGTGAGGAAGAGGGGCGAGACCGGCGAGCTGGTGTAGGCCTTGAGGGCATAGTCGTAGGTCTCGTAATAGGTGTAGACGCCGTCCGCATGGATATAGGGAACGATGGTCGTATCCTGGTTGGAATAGGAGCGGTAGTAGTCGAGCTGGATCGTCTGGATATGGTTTGTGTCGGCACTGGCGATGCCTGCCATCTGCTGTTGCACCAACGTATTGTCAGAAACCGTGCCGGGACAGGTGGCTGCCGTTTGCGTCCACGTCTGGAAGTCATTGCCCAACTCCCAGATGATATTCGGGAAGTTCTTGTAGCGATTGCCGAGATACGTGCCGAAGTTCAAGGTCTTCGTAGGGCCGCTGGCCCGCATATCATTCATGTAGTCTGCCGTGGTCAAGGGATCGAAGAGCACGACCAGGCCATAGGAGGCCGCCATGTTGATGAAGCTGTCGAGTTCTGACCAGTAGCCGGGGTTCGGAGTCGCGAGGTCGTAGTCGGTACGGCTCGCGCCGTTGCAAACGCTTGTAATAGTTCCCGTGAAGGGCAGCTGGCCATCGGCGGTGGCCCCCGTCGAGGGACAGTTGCCGTGGGAGCACGAGAAGATGTTTACGGTGTTGAAGCCCAGAGCCTGACGACTCGCAAAGTAGGTTGGCCAGTCTGAGGAAGGCAACACATTCACGATGTGGTGCGCAGAGTCACCGACCATAAGCCATGGCGCTCCTGTTGCATCGATGAAATACCTGCCGTTGGCACTGGCCTTGATGGGAAATTTCGCGGTCGCACCCGTGACCGTAAAGGTCACACCATTGCTGGCGACGCCACCGACAGTGACGACGACATTGCCCGTCGTTGTACCGGTGGGAACGGGAACAGCGATGCTCGTGGCACTCCAGCTTGTCGGCGTTGCGGCTGTGCCGTTGAAGGTGACCGTGCTGGTGCCTTGTGTTGATCCAAAGTTTGTGCCGGTGATTGTGACGGACGTGCCCACCGTACCGGTGGCCGGATTCAGACCGGTGATGTTTGGGGCGGTGGAAGTGGTTACCGTGAGGGTCGCGGCAGTGCTGGTGACGCTGCCTACGCTGTTGCTAACCGCGACAGTGAACTGCGCACCGTTATCGGCGGTAGTTGTTGCCGGAGTAGTGTAGCTAGCCGAAGTGGCGCCGCTGATCGCCGATCCGCTTTTATTCCATTGGTAGCTTAGCGGAGCTGTGCCCGTTGCGGTGACCGAGAAAGTTGCAGTTTGCCCGGTGGCGACGGTCTGGCTGGCCGGCTGTGTGGTGATGTTTGGGGCGGTGGCAGCAGTTACCGTGAAGAGCATGCCATTACTTGCGGTGCCGCCGACCGTCACGACGACGTTTCCGGTCGTTGCGCCAGCTGGGACCGGGGCCACGATGGTTGTGGCGCTCCAGTTCGCCGGCGTTGCCGCAGTCCCGTTGAAGGTAACCGTGCTCGTCCCTTGCGACGCGCCAAAGTTCGTCCCATAGATGGTCACCGACGCGCCCACCATTCCGGAGGCCGGAGTCAGGCTCGCGATGCTCGGCAAGCTCCCGCTTGGAGTTCCGTATCCTCCCTTGCAGCCCGCGGCCGTCAGGAAAAGTACAAAGATAAGAATTGATAGTGCGGCATGTCGCACATTGCAACGCGGGTGTTCTATTTTCATGGCGGATATCCTAATTCCAGTGTTGTGTAGCCGCATTTGAGGACGCAATTCAGAGTGATCACTCGGTCGGGAAAAAAGGTTCCCCCGGCGACCTGGCTCGAATGTGTCAGAGGATGCGGGACTTACCAGGGCGCCACATTCAGGGCAGATGTAATCACTGTACAACAGGAAGAAGAGAAAAGTCACCAGCGGCAGCTTGCATTCTGGGGGCTGAGCGGGCCTTCGAGCCCGCCTAGTCCTGGGCAGTCTAAGATGACGCAGAGGCTCGGCCGAACCACGGTACGGGGAAGAGGGACGAGGGGTGGATTGTGGAAAGACTGGATGTGGGCTCGCCGCGGGCGTGGTGCAGAGACAGGGTTCTTGCAGGTTACGGGCTGTCGCCGAATCGTCGGCCGGGACGAGCTTCCACACCAGTATTCGGTGCGAGGTTTGAGACTGCCGGGAGCAGCTTCTTTTCATCGGCATTTAGTTCAGCCGGAAAGAAGCTGCTTTCAGGCCAGGGATCAAAACACAAATCCCAAGGTGTGCGTTTCGGCGGCTAGTTCGGGAGCAGCCCGTACACTGAGAACGAGTATTGTGCGCCGACGTAGACCCTGCCGTTCGCCACGGTCGGTACGCTCCACTTAACTGCAGGTGCTATGGCGCCGACTCCGCTGCCTGGGCTGCTGAAGAGCAAGGTCCCAACGTTGGTCGCGTCGTAAGCGTCCAAGATCGCAGCACTGCCGTTCTGCCAGCCAGTGAAATCGACGATCCAAACGACACCTCCAGCTGTGCCATTTGCGGAAACTGAGGGTACTCCCCCGCGAGGCGGGAATGTATTGGTCGATGTTGCCGCTTGAGGCGTCGAGATCGTGCCGTTGGAAATCTGGAACTGGCTCAGAGGGAAATTCTGGCCGGTCGTATAGATGTTTCCGGTATTAGCCCCGGTCGCCCAGAAGGCAATGTTGCCATAGTTGCCGCCGTCCAACAGGGTTGTATTGGGTGGCGGGACAGGGACCACTTCCTGCACATCGTTGTTGAACGATGAATGGTTTTTGCCCATGTTTGTTTGATCGAGAAGGTAAAGGATCGCGACTTTGCCCGTCGCAACGGCCAAATGCTGGTGTGTGGCGGAACCGACAGAATCGGGCAGAATGGTAATGCCGGCGGAACCCAAATCGATATCGTTGGCGTTAAAGACGGACTGGTTGAACGGGGTAAACCAGTCGAGAATGGCTCCGGCGGGACTCAACTTAATGGCTGAGTCACCGAAATTCTTCGTTCCGTCGTACGAGCCGTTACCGGTTGAGACGTAAATATTGCCGCTGCCGTCAACGGCGGGGCCAGCACCGCCGCCCCATACGCCGCCTCTAACGGTTCCTGAGGCTCCGGTGGCATCGGTAAGAGTAGTGGCGAACTTCTGCGTCAAAGTTGCCGGGTCGTAGCCCATCACCCAACCGAAATAGGGGGTGTGATCGCCGTGAGATCCAAAGGCAATGTACAGAGTGTTGCTGGCCAAAGTCAGTGCAGGTCGCTGCAAGTGCCAGAATGGAAGGAAGAGCGGGGCTGAGATGACCATGGGCCCGCCAAACTTTTCCGCTCCGGTCGCGAGATCCAAAGCGTGGATCCGGTGGACAAAACAAGGCGAGGTTGTGGTGCAGGTTTGACCGCTCACGGTTCCCACAGTCTCCTTGGTCTTGGGGAGGACATAGATGGTGTTGGTGGCCGGGTCAATCACGGGTGACGAAGTTATTCCCACTTCAGGGACGAGGTCGCCGTTGCCGCCCAAATCTGATGGCACGAGAGTAGTGATGCCGGTCCCGAGGAAGCTCACTTTCCAAAGCTGAACACAGGAAGGCGAGTCGGCGTCAAAGGCGTAAATTGAATCGTGTTCCGTGGCAATAAAGACAACGTTACGGGTGGTTGAGCCAACAGTCAGGTTGGCCACCCAAAGCGGTTCGGCATAGACGTAGCCATCGACCGGGCAGGAGAAAAGCTGCCCGAAGGTAGAAGAGTTTACCGTGGCGGGAGTTAGACCGTACTCCTGCAGGTTTTGGCCGGTTCGGGCATTGTCGTTGTGATGCGTATACACGCCCGCCAAATCCGTCACAGCAACCAGAGCGGAAGCGCTGACCGAAGCATTGGCATTGCTGATGGCGCCCACAGTGTGCTGCCCGGCTTGGGAACCAGGAGTGAAAAGCCCGGCAGTCGAAGCCGTCCCGGTGGTTGAGTTCCCTCCGTTGTTACCGTCCACCTGCCAAGTGACACCAGAATTCGACGGATCGTTGTAGACGGTGGCTGTGAACTGCAGGGTTTGTGACGCGGACTTGGTCACGGCACCACGCTTCGGATTGAGCACTACGGTGAGCGCCCCTGGCACGACCGTGATCGCTGCCGAAGCGGTCTTGGTGTTATCCCCAACAGCGGTAGCCGTCAAGGTTACCGTAGCCGGGTTGGGGACGCTCAAGGGGGCGGTATAGGTGACCGATGTGGCAGTAACGTTCGAGAGGAAGCCGCAGGTGCTGCCGCTGCAGCCCGTGCCCGAGAGCGACCAGGTCGCGCCCCGGTTCTGGAAATCATTGTTTACCGTAGCGGTAAAGGCTTGCGTTCCATATCCTGCGGGAATGGAGGCTGTGGCCGGCGAAACGCTGACAGAGATAGCAAATCCAACTCCGCTGATCGAACGGAAAGCTGCGAGGCCCGCACCCCAGTTGTCTGACGCGGTGAGCGATGCGCTAGCGGAAGCCGTTCCCGCTGCCGGTTGTATTTGATGCTCCGTGATCAGCTTGGTGTTTGGCTCTGCGGGCACGAAATCTAGGATGGTGTAGCCGCTCCCCGCCGTGAACGTGGCGGGATTCGGCGTCACGATTGTGGCTAACAACAAATCTCCGTTCGCTCCCGTTGTAAAGCTTCCGCTGTTAGGCGTTGCACTGCTTCCCGAAGCGGTTACAGGAACGGCGTCGAGCGAGTTACTCGTGGCAACACCCGAATATTCCAGAATGGCGAAACGCAACGGACCGGAGACCGTATCCGAAATCATCACGGTGTTCGCTCCGCCTTTGATGTTTTCCGCGTAGTATATTGCAAAGACAACTGAAGATGGAGACAGGCTGAACTGGTAGGCTTGCTGATAGGTGTTCCCGTTGGAATCGGTGATCGTAAAGACCTCCGCGGTGGTTGAGCCCGCACGGACACAAACCGCAATCCAATTCCCGGCGGTATTGCTCGATGTGAAGGCAAGAGAGGCCGAGGTTGTTGTTCCCGCGTCGAGGCTCTTGTGTTGAACGAGGGCGATGTTGCCCGAGGAAGAGGTAACTGTAAAGTTTACGCCGTTACTCGCCACGCCGCTCTCTGTAACGACCACGTTGCCGGAGGTGGCTCCTGTCGGCACAGGCGCCACGATGCTCGTTGCACTCCAGCTCGTCGGCGATGCCGCTGTCCCGTTAAACGTAACCGTGCTGGTTCCTTGCAACGCTCCAAAGTTCGCGCCGGCGATCGCCACAGAGGTGCCTGCCGGCCCAAAGTTCGGACTCAGACTGGTGATGCTCGGAGGTGGGGTGACGGTGAAGAGCACGCCATTACTCGACACTCCGCCAACGAATACCACTACATTTCCAGTTGTGGCCCCTGCCGGCACTGGAGCCGTGATGCTGATATCACTCCAATTCGATGCCCTGGTCTGCGTACCGTTAAACGTGACAAAGCTCTGAATGGTCCCCACGGTCGGCCCGAAGTTCGTGCCGGTGATGATCACATTGGTCCCGATTGGACCAGAGATAGGACTGATGCTGGTGATGCTGGGTGGTGGAGTGACCGTGAAGGTTACGCCATTGCTCGGCACCCCGCCCACAGTGACAACAACGTTTCCCGTCGTTGCATTTCCGGGGACGGTTACGTTGACGTTCGATCCGGCCCAGCTTGTGGCGGTGGCGGTGGCGCCATTGAAAGTGACGGTACTGTTGCCCTGAGTTGTGCCGAAATTCGCACCGTTGACCGTTAGATTTGCGCCGACTGGACCCTGCGTCAGGCTCAACGACGTGAACTGTCACTACAACATTCCCGCTTGTAGCTCCATTGGGCACGGGGACGACAATGCTCGAAGTGCTCCAACTCGTCGGTGTCCCCGAAATTCCGTTAAATGTCACGGTGCTGGCGCCTTGGCTCACACCGAAGTTCGTGCCCGCGACGGCCACCGAAGTAGCGATGGGCCCAGACGTGGGGTTGAGGCCAGTAATGCTCGGAGCTGGTATCACTGTAAAGGTCACGCCGTTACTCGGCACTCCGCCCACGGTGACCACTACAGGCCCGGTCGTCGCGCCCGCCGGCACTGGAGCGATGATGCTGGTCGCACTCCAGTTCGACACCGTGGCAATCGTTCCGTTGAACGTCACGGTGCTTGACCCGACCGACGCTCCAAAGTTCGTCCCTGTGATGGTTATCGATGTTCCGACGGCTCCGGTCGTCTGGCTCAGGCTCGTAATGCTTGGCCCTGTGCCGCCTCCGCCACCAGCCGCCTTGAAAGCTGCCAACACCGCGCCCCAGTTGCCTGATGCACTCAGCGATGCGCTAGCCGAAGCAATTCCTGCTGTAGTTTGGATCTGATCCTCAGAAATCAGCTTGGTGTTCGGCTCCGCGGGCACAAAGTCTCTGATGGTGTAGCCAGCTCCCGCTGTGTATGCACCAGCATCCGCCGTCGCGATTGCGCCCAAAAGTAAATCACCGTTTGCCGTGGTCGTCACATTCCCGCTATTCGGGGATGAACTGACCGCCGTCGCCACAGCAGTTAGGTCCAGGGAGTTCGATGTCGCAACACCCGAATACTCCAGGATGGCGAATCGCAATGGACCGGAAACCGTGTCGGATACAGTAATGGTGTTCGCACCGCCTTTGATGTTCTCCGCGTAATAGATCGCCAGTGTGACTGCGCTGGAGGTGAAACCAATTTGCGCCGCTTGCCGGTAAGTGTTGCTGCACCGCGAATAGAAACAGCAATCCAGTTCCCCGCGGCGTTAGGACTAACAAACGCAAGCGATGAAGTGGTTGTCGTACCTGCATCCTTGCTTGTGTGTTGAACGAGAGCAATGCTCGACGGCGCGGCAGCCACGTTGGTCAGGGAGAAGTTGGCCGGGGTGGCCACACCCGATACCGAGGCGGCCACCGTGTAAGGGCCACCCGCAATGCTGTTGGCAGTGAAGATTGGCGCGGTCGCCACACCTTGCGCGTTTGTCGTAGCGGTGTGGTCACCGTCACCCCGTTCACCGGGTTGTTTCCGGCGTCCTTGACCGTCGCTTGCAGTTGGGCCGCAAACGTCGTGTTGACGTTTGCGCTCTGCGGCGTTCCGGCAGTGACCGTGATGCTCGCTGGGGGGCCAGCCAGGTTGGTCAGGGAGAAATTGGCCGGAGTAGCCACACCTGTGACAGTTGCTGTAACGGTATAAGGACCACCGGCAGTGCCGTTGGCGGTGAAGATCGCAGCTGTTGCCACACCCTGCACGTTCGTCAGAGCGGTATTCACTCCGCCAGCAAAGGTACCGCTGGCTCCGCTCGCCGGTACCGTGAAAGTCACCGTCGCGCCACTCACCGGGTTATTACCGGCGTCCTTGACTGTCGCTTGCAGTTGCGTCACAAAGGCCGTGTTGATGGTCGCGCTCTGAGGAGTTCCGGCAGTGGTCGCGATGCTGGCCGGTGGACTGGCCAGGTTGGTCAGAGAGAAATTGGCCGGAGAGGCCACACCCGTTACCGAAGCGGCCACACTATAGGGGCCACCGGCCGTGCTGTTCGCGGTGAAGATCGCAGCTGTTGCCACACCCTGCGCGTTCGTCAGAGCGGTATTCACTCCGCCAGCAAAGGTACCGCTGGCTCCGCTCGCCGGTACCGTGAAAGTCACCGTCGCGCCACTCACCGGGTTATTCCCGGCGTCCTTGACTGTGGCTTGCAGTTGCGTCGCAAAAGCCGTGTTGATGACCGCGCTCTGTGGAGTTCCGGCGGTCGCCGCAATGCTGGCCGGCGCGCCAGCCACATTGGTCAGCGAGAAATTAGCCGGGGTGGCAGCACCCGCCACCGATGCGGTCACGTTGTAAGGGCCACCCGCAGTGCTGTTGGCCGTGAAGACCGCGGCTGTAGCCACACCCTGTGCGTTGGTCGTTGCAGTGTTCACTCCGCCAGCAAAGGTACCGCTGGCTCCGCTCGCCGGAGCGGTAAAGGTCACCGTTACGCCGCTCACCGGGTTGTTCAGGGAATCCTTGACTGTCGCTTGCAGTTGCGTTGCAAACGCCGTGTTGATGGCCGCGCTCTGGGGCGTTCCGGCCGTCGCCGTGATGCTCGACGGCGTACCCGCAGTGCCGCCGGCAGCTGTAAAAGCTGCCAAAACCGCGCCCCAGTTGCCAGATGCGGCCAACGATGCGCTAGCCGAAGCAATTCCTGCTGTAGTTTGGATCTGATCCTCAGAGATCAGCTTGGTGTTCGGCTCCGCGGGCACGAAGTCTCTGATGGTGAAGCCGATTCCAGCCGTGTACGTGGCGGCATCTGCCGTCGCAATTGTCCCCAGCAGCAAATCTCCACTCGCTGTGGTGGTCATGCTTCCGCTGTTCGCCGATGTGCCGATACCTGTCGCCACTGCGGTCACGTCAAGGGAGTTCGATGTCGCAACACCCGAATACTCCAGGATGGCGAATCGCAATGGACCGGAAACCGTGTCCGATACAGTAATGGTGTTCGCACCGCCTTTGATGTTCTCCGCGTAATAGATCGCCAGTGTGACTGCGCTGGAGGTGAAACCAATTTGCGCCGCTTGCCGGTAAGTGTTGCCGTTAGAATCTACAACCGTAAATACCTGCGAACTGGAGAGACCACCGCGTATGGCGACCGCAATCCAATTTCCTGCGGTGGTGGGGCTAGCGAAAGCGAGGGATGAAATGGTTGTCGTGCCAGCATCCTTGCTAGCGTGCTGAACAAGTGCAATGCCGGAAGCTGCGAGGTTCTGAGTAGGACACAGTGCCGCTACGAGGAGGAGCAGTCCTAGGATGAGAGACCGATTCCGTGAAGCTTGGATGGCCGTATAGACAGAACGATAAGAACTAAGCGACATGCAGCATCCTCCGAGGATTAGGAACTAGGCTGTGGGCCAATTGCGCTTCCAAGCCCATCCGAAAATCGAGACCAAAGCAAACCACGTTGAACGGGGTACAAGAGGGCTGGATTGACAGTGCCGGCCAGGGATTTCCAAGTTTCCTCGTCAAGTACACGCCCCGATCGCCAAGATGGAACTTGGCGACAGACCTCCACAAACGAAACATCATGGAGGAGGAAGCACTCTTTGCTCCAAACGGGGGCGAGATAATTTGTTGAAATGACAGTACTTACGTAAAATTAAGAGGGGTTGTCCGAGAGCCGATGAGAAGTACGAGGGCATCATTGTGCAGAGCGTTTCCACACGCAGGCACCTCGGGAGAGTCATCGAGGCATTCTCAAGCTGGGTGGACTCTGGATACCCGTGTACAACACTGGCTCGGCGACGAACACGCCAAGGACCTACTTACGCCCGGCATGCCGACAACCTATTTGTCGCGCAAAACGTTGCTAACACCTGGGACGCCATTGATTGAAGCGCCGGTCCTCAGCCGAAAAAGGAAGTAGGAGGTGCCTTCAATATGCTCCCATCCCGGAAGGCTGACCGGAATGCTGGATTTCGGAAAGGTGACCTCTGCCGGCATAGCATCGGTGACGATCGCAACGGCGCCCGTCTGGGCGAAGAGAGAGCGGACCTTTTCCTGACTGTCCGATGAGGCGAACCAATATTCGTTTACGTACGCCGTCGGAATCTCCGAGACGACACGCACGCCCGCCAGCCTCGCCCAGTAAAAACTGTCGCGGGGAATACCTATGGTGGCCAGGGATTGCCCTTCGAGAATACCTAGTCTTCGCAAGCCTTCGGCTACGTCCCCCTGTTCGTTCGGAGCGCGGAGCAGAACGGAGTGGTGAAAATCGTTGATTGCCACTTTTAGAATGCCAGCACCGGTCGTGAGAACTGTCGCGACTACGGCACAGAGCGCGAACTGCTGGACCACATCCTTTCTCAGTAATCTCACGGCTGCAAAGAGGCTTATCCAGAGTATCCCCACAAAAGCAGCAACATATCGCGGCTCAACCCGTACAAGGGCATACATGCCTAACGCCGCAGTTGCCGGGAACCAGAGCACCCAGCGCCGGAGAAAGGCCTTGAAATAGCCAAGAACCGTTCCCTGTGCGATGATCAGGACAAGCAACAAAACCAGATACTCTTTGTGGTAAATCAGGATGTCCCAATAGTTGTTGTAGCTCTCCCGCAGAATGCGTGACTGTCCCGCCGGTGAAAAATGGAATTTCCGCCCGCCCAGCCAGTAACTGCTGCCATACCAGAGCGGAAAAGTGCCCGGGACCGGAGTTGCAAATTCATAAACCGGCGGGTCTATGGAAAGGCGGCGAGGCGGGTGAGTCATATTGTCTCCGCCCTCGATTTGTCCTCCCCACTCCACCGAATTGGCCTGGGGACCGGCCAGCCACATATAGGTCAAAAGTCCGGCGTCTCCGAACGTATATCGTCCCTTTGCATGGGAGATCGCTCTGACCCACGGCCCTGCAATAAGAACGAAGCAAACGGGAGTCAGCAGGAAGGCCAGGGCTCTCTTGCGCTGCCGGAGAGAAATAAATCCTGCAACCGCCATGAATACGAGGGAGAGAGGAAACATGGCGGTCTTGGCGAAGTACGCAAAGGCAAGTGTGGCTCCAAAACCTATGTACGTCCAAGCGTGAGCCTCACCTGACTGCATGCGCAACAAGAGGCCCATGGCGAGATAGACAAAGAGCAGGACGAATATGTCGGGCGTTGAACCTGGATCACCTTGGCCGGAATGCCCGCTAAGGTTTGCCATGAACAGAGACGTATAAAGAAATAATCCCAGTCCCAGCGTGTGCCAGGCGATTTCCGAAAGGCCCGCCGCCTGGTCTTCCGAACGCACGTCCCCTTGTTCCGTTCGAATAAGCTGACCAAGAAAGAATTCAAAGCATCCATAAGCGCCCAGATAACCAGCGAAATTGACGAGATGCAGGAGTGTCGAGTGCCAGGACCGCGGGGACTTCAGGATGTAAAACACAGCCGCTATCAACCAGGAATAGAGGGGGCTGTAGAACCCGTTTATGGCCGAACTCCAGGCTCCTCGAGCGTAATATTCTGCGACGTCGAGGTAGGCCACGCCGTCGTGGTCGACTAAGTTGCGATGCGACCATGCCTGCAGAAGACCCAGCAACGCGACAATCGTCCAGAAGCCAGCTCTTCGTCTTCTCGCTCCTGCAAACCAAATCCGAAGCAGCGGCTCGCCGGAACTGGGACCGATGGAAGCCTGGAGATCGCTCGCCATACCTGGGAGCTTCGAACTCATATCCTCTCCTTTTGACGCAAGCCGATTTTATGCCGCGATGAACCTTGCGGCTGCTAGAGTCCGGAATTTTCGCTAGCTTTCGAAAGCTGACAGGTTTCGCGGGTTTGGCGACCGGTGGACAGGGGTCAGCTTCCCGCAGGTGGCTTGTTACTTGTAAATCCTAACTTCAGGGATGGGTACTACGAACTGGCCGCCCCATTCGCGGAAGAAAATCGGGACGGGTCTCGCGGATACGATCCGGCGAATAAATGGGAATGCGCGTTCCCGGACAGAATCTTCCTTGCTTATGGGGGCTGCGATCCACGGTGTAGTCGAGAAAATCGGTCCGGATCCCGCAATAGTTCAGAAGTGTGTTGCCTTTGCCAGGAGCGCCGTAACCCACAATGCTTTTTCCGCTCTGCTTGGCCCGAATCAAGAACTCCAGCAGCTTGCGCTTTGTTTCTCTTACCTGCTCAGCAAAACGGGAATAGGTCTCCAACAGGGCGTAGCCGGCGGATTGTTCGCGGGTGCGTAATTCAATCACACACGAACCAACGGGCTTGGAAGAATCCTCGGTGTGCCGGGCGTAGATCCGCAAAGAACCCCCGTGGGTGGGAAGTTCCTCGACATCGAAGAGAGTTAATCCGTGGGCGGCAAAGATTTTCTCCACGGTGAAGAAGGAGAGGTAGGAGAAATGCTCGTGATAAATGGTATCGAACTGATTTTGTTCCATGAGGCGCATCAAATGAGGAAATTCCATGGTGATAACGCCCTGCGGCTTGAGGAGGATCTTCATGCCGCAAACAAAATCATTGATGTCCGGGACGTGAGCAAGCACGTTGTTACCGAGCAGCAGATCGGCATGCTTGCCGGAAGCAACGAGTTCGCGAGCTGTGCCGCTGCCAAAAAACTTAATCAGCGCGGGGATGCCCTTTTGAATCGCAACGGCAGCCACATTTGCAGCAGGCTCAATGCCGAGGACTGGCACCTTTTTTTCGACGAAGTATTGGAGCAAATAACCGTCGTTGCTGGCGATCTCCACGACGAGACTCTTCTCCGAAATGGGAAAGCGCTTCACCATCTGGTCGGTATAAGCCTTGACGTGCGCCAGCCAGGTGTCTGAAAAAGAGGCAAAGTACAGGTAGTCGCTGAAAATATTTTGCGGAGCGACATATTCCCGGAGCTGGACGAGGAAACATTTCCCGCAGACATAAACATTCAGGGGGTAGAACGGTTCCATGTGATTCAACTGGTCTGCACTCAGGAAACTCTGGCAAAGGGGGGAGGCCCCTAAATCGACGAAGGTGTGCTCGAGATTGGACTTGCAAAAGCGGCACTGCGGATGACTGGTCGGGTTCTTCATTTCTCTCAATAGGATTTCAACATTGGTCTTATTCTGATGTCCGTAACTTCGGCAGTTGGCGGCAAACAAAGGGTGTGCGTCACCATCGAAGCGATATCTTCCGGTTGCACCAATAGCTCCGGGCGGTAGGGCTTACCCTCTTTTTTGAACAGCGCCTCCATGCGAGGCGTGGCGGTCCGGCCGGGATAAACGCTCAGGACGCGGATGCCGTCGCCATTGACTTCGTCGCGCAAACTATCGGCGATGGCTCGAAATGCGTGCTGTGTCGCGGAGAACTGGCCCACGGTTGCGGGAGAGCGTAACCCCGCAGAGGAATTGATGAAGACGACTTGGCCTTTCCGCTTGCGCAGGAGGGGCAGTAGCGACTGAGTCAAGGCATAATGGCCGCGAACGTTTGAACGATACATCAAATCAAACTCAGCCAGTGGTGCGCTCTCGAGCGGACCGTGGAAAATGGCACCTCCACAAAGTACGAGGACATCGACGCGACCAAAATCCCGGTTGATCTTTTGCGCCAGCGACTGGATGTCTTCATCGCTGGCGAGATCTGCACTGCAGACGTGGCTCCGCCCCCCATTGCCGCGGATCCGTTCTGCAACGGTTTCGAGGGCTTCGCGGCGACGTGCCACCAGGCAAACCTCAGCCCCATGCCCCGCAAGGGCGAGCGAAATGGTTTTGCCGATGCCACTGCTGGCTCCGGTTACGACCGCGAGTTGATTTTTCAGGGTATCCATGATTCGCGTCTAAAAGTTCCGTGGTCAGCCGCTGGTGACCGCGCGCATGGCGCTCGCGACGCTCTTGGCGATTCCTGCTTTGGTCAGCCCGTGGCACTCCTGCATGTATTCCTGGCTACCGATGTAAGGTGAAAAGCCGGAAGGAACCCCAATTCTCTTGAAAGGGACCTTAGTCCCTTCGGTTTCGGCCAAAACTTCCGCGACGGCGCTTCCCAGGCCGCCAACAACGCTGTGCTCCTCGATGGTGAAGATCGCACCAGTCTCGCGAGCCGCTGCTAAGACAGCTTCCGTGTCCAGAGGCTTGATGGTGGGCATGCTCAACACGCGCGTCGCGATTCCTTCCTTTACCAAGCGCTCCGCTGCCCTCACAACATTTTGCAAGATGCCGCCCGTGGAAATCAGTGTGGCGTCTCTTCCTTCGCGCATTGGAATCGCTTTGCCAAGTTCGAAATCTATCGGCGATTGATGTACGACGGGCTCGCCGGCCTTGCCCAAACGGAGATAGCAGGGACCGTGATAAGCGATGACCGCACGCGTGGCGGCCCGGGCCTCGACGGGGTCACCCGGAGCGACCACGGCCAGCCCTGGCATCGCGCGCATGACGGCGAGGTCTTCGAGGGCGTGATGTGTGGCGCCCATCGCGCCGTAGGTGAAGCCTCCCCCGACAGAAACAACTTTCACATTGGCGTTGTGATAGCAGACATCGTTGCGGACTTGCTCCAAGCAGCGCAAGGTTGGGAAATTGGCGATGGAATAGGTCAGGGCAATCTTGCCGCTGAGGGCCATACCCGCGGCCATGCCGGTCATATTTTGCTCAGCCACGCCGGCGTTCAGGAATTGCCGAGGGAGTTGCTCCATGAACGGAGTAACCACGCCGAACCCTAGATCGCCCACAATCAGAACGATGCGCTCGTCCTGTTTGGCCAGCTCAAACAGCTCTTTGATGAATGCGGTTCTCACTTGGATTGTTCCAGTTCCGCAAGGGCTTTGGTCATGTCTTCGCCAAGTGGAGCGCGATAGTGCCAGAGGAGTTTGTTCTCCATAAAGCTTACGCCCTTGCCCTTGACGGTGTGCGCGACAATGCAACTCGGCCGGCCGGCTTCGAAAGGCACCTGCGTCAGAGCTTGTTCAATGGCTGGTAGGTCGTGGCCGTTCAGTTCGCGGACCGCCCATCCAAAAGCGCGCCATTTGTCGGCCAAAGGATCCAAATCGATAACTTCTTTGACGGCGCCGAGGCTCTGAATCTTGTTGTAGTCGACGATAACGGTCAGGTTGTCCAGCTTATGGTGAGGCGCGAAGAGTGCTGCTTCCCAAACCGAGCCTTCATCACACTCGCCATCGCTGATCAGGCAGAAGATCCGGCTTGGCCGGCCGTCGCGCTTGGCCGCGATTGCCATCCCAATTCCCACCGGGAGCCCATGACCCAAAGATCCGGTGGATAGTTCGACGCCAGGCACGTTCTTGTGCATCACGTGGCCGGCGAGGGGTGAGCCATTTTGATAAAACGTTTCCAGCCGTTCGACGGGAAAATAACCACTCTCCGCAAGGACCGCGTAGAGAGCTGAGCACGCATGTCCTTTGCTCATAATGAACCGGTCACGATCCGGCCAATCGGGACGCTGTGGATCGTATCGAAGCGCTCTTCCGTAAACGCCGGCGAGCAAATCCGCAGCCGACAAAGCACCTCCGATGTGCGAGGCATTTGCCTTGCCCGTCATGCGGACGCAGTGTTGCCGTATTCGTTTTGCAAGCTCACTGAGGTTGATTCGCGTTTCGTGACTCATTGCACGTCTCTCTTCAATTCCCGCCTAGGGAAATGAAAAACTGCTCGTCGTTCATGCGGCGAACAACGGCATCGAGAAGCAGCGCTGCCGGTGCTCCATCTGCGACCCGATGATCAAAGGTGAGACTGAGCATACAGGTATGACCAATAGCGAGCTCGTCGTTGCGCACTACTGGCCGCTGAACGATTCGTCCGATCCCGAGGATGGCGGATTGTGATCCGTTCAAAATAGGAGTGAAAGCATCGATGCCGTGGCCGCCCAGGTTGCTAACCGTCGCCGTGCCGGCTTCGACGTCAGCGGGCTGCAATCGCCCGGCAAGGGCGCGCTCTGTCAAGTTCCTGACTGTTTTCACGATATTTGCAAACGGTGCGGAATCGGCATTAGGGACCACGGGAACGATCAGACCGTTGGGCACGGCCACAGCAAAGCCGACATTGATCTCCGCAAATTGCGCGATGCTGTCGCCTTCAATCACGGCATTCAATTCCGGGCGCTCGCGAAGAGCAGTTGCGAATATTTTGATGAAAAGCGCATCGTAGGAAGGCGCCTGACCTAACTTCTCCGATAGGCTCCGGCGGGCGGCAACCAGAACATCGGCGCTGGCTTCTCGGGTCAGGGTAGTAGACGCTGCCGTGGCCAGTGTCTTTCGCAAACGGTCGGCCAAGGACCGGCGCAGACCGGCCATGGGCAACCGCTCGCCCGCGCGATTCCCCGCCGCGGACAGTGGTCCTGCCACCTCGCGTTTAGAAAGCAGGGCTTGGATGTCCGCTTCGACGATCCGGCCGCCCGGACCGGTTCCAGTCACCTGCTGGAGATCGATCCCATGCTGCGCGGCAAGGCGTTTTGCAACTGGGCTAGCCCGCAGTGTTCCCGAGGAAGGCAAGTCTTTCCTGGGAGCGGGCGAGATAGCGGCAGGCCCTAGGATGCGAGGTGCCGCGCCGGTCTCACCAGGCGTGCTGGCGGGAACGGTTTCCCCGTGACGCAGGATGTATCCCATCAGGGCTTCCACGCACAAGGTTGTTCCTATCGCTGCTACCTGGTGCAAAATGCCTTCCTCAGGGGCCGGTACATCGAAAGTAGCTTTTTCCGTGGTGATTTCCGCAACGGGCTCGCCGATCGCGACCCGCGTACCTGCAGGACGTAACCACGCCGTCAATACGCCCTCCTCGGTATACATTCCCATGCTCGGCATTACAATCGCTCGCGCCACCCGAATCAGGCTCCCGTTCCGAATATTGCGTGCACCGCAGATATGACCTGCACGGCGCCAGGCGTGTACTGCGCCTCCAGGACCGCGGCAAAAGGAATTGGCGTGTCGGGTGCCGTCACCGTCTTAATCGGCGCATCCAAATTGTCAAAACCCTTGTCGGCGACGCGTGCGGCGATATCGCGAGCCACCGAGGCGGTAGGCGTGTCCTCATCCACGACGACCAGGCGGCGCGTGCGGGAAACGGATTCCAGAATCGTATCCTCGTCGAGTGGCGAGAGCGTCAGGACATCCACGACTTCGGCGTCGATGCCCTCAGCCAAAAGAGAGTTTGCCGCCTCCACACAGATATGGGTCATTCGCCCGATGCCGCAGAGAGTGACGTCGCGGCCGGGGCGCACGATTTCCGCTTTCCCAATGGGCACGGTGTAGGATTCTTCGGGCACAGGCCCTTTGGCCCGCAAGCCCAAAAACTTGTGCTCGAGAATAATTACCGGACCATTGTCGCGAATCGCGGCGATCGTAAGTCCTTTCGCATTATAGGCCGTGGAAGGAACGACCACCTTGAGACCGGGTATATGGGCCAGCACGGCATACAGAGTTTGAGAATGTTGCGCCCCGGCGCCGCCTCCATACGTTCGGTTGTCGCCGCCACGCGTGCCGTAGGCGGTGCGAATCACCAACGGCAGGTCCACCTGGCCACCCATCATGTAATGCATTTTGGCAGCCTGGTTCATGATCTGGTCGTAGCAACAGCCGATCAGATCCACAAACATAATTTCGACGATCGGACGCAGTCCGGACATGGCCGCGCCTACTCCTGCGCCCAGGAAACCCATCTCCGCAATTGGTGTGTCAAGAACGCGTTCAGGCCCAAATTCCGTGATCAAGCCACGCGTGGCACGGAGCGGCCCGCCCCAGGCGTCTACAAAACCTAAGTGCGTGCGGCCCGCCCCTCCGGCAACGTCTTCACCCATGACCACGATTGTCGGGTCGCGCCGCATTTCCTGGCGAATCGCTTCATTGATGGCCTGGCCAAAACTCAGCTCACGCGCAGCGGCGGCGATCATTTCCGCTCTCCTTCGGGTTCTGCGACGTATACGTCGGTAAACAGGTCGGCGGGCTGCGGCAAAGGACTAGCTTCGGCGAAGGCCACAGCCTCATCAATTTTCTTTCGATTAGCGGCGTCGATGCCGTCCAGCTCTTCTTGGCGGACCGCTCCCTGCTCCAGCAAGTTTTCACGGAATCTTCGGATGCAATCGCGGCGCCGCGCAGCCTCTTCTTCCTCTTTGGTACGGTAGCGGTGTGTATCATCCCCCTGATGGTGACCATAGTAACGGTACGTCATGCACTCAATCAGGGAAGGCCCCTGGCCCGCGCGGGCGCGCTCCACTGCAGAAACCGCCGCCTCCCATACCGCGATAACATCCTGGCCGTCCACAGTTACTCCCGGCATGTTGTAGGCTGCTGCGCGATCGGCGATGTGTGGAACCGACAGAGCGTACTCAACCGGCGTTGATTGGGCATAACCATTGTTTTCGCAAACGAACACCACCGGCAGCTTCCAAATGGCGGCTAGGTTCATGGCTTCGTGGAGCGCCCCGATACCGGCTGCACCCTCGCCAAAAAAGGATGCGGCTACTTGCTTCGTCTTGCGCACTTTTGCCGACAGTGCGGCTCCCACAGCATGGGTCGCTCCCATACCAACGATGGGGTTGACACCCAGCATGCCAACACGGACATCGGTGATGTGCATCGAGCCGCCCTTACCGCGATTGCTTCCGGTTGATTTCCCATAGAGCTCGGCCATCATACGCTGCACTTCCACGCCTTTTGCGATGCAATGCCCGTGGCCGCGGTGGGTAGAGGCGATCCAGTCGGATGGCTCCAGTGCTGCGCAGACGCCGACCGCACACGCCTCCTGACCGGTGTAATAGTGCACCGCCCCGACAGGTACGCCAGTCTCGACAAGCCACTTCAAGCGCTCCTCGAATTCCCGGATCAGCGTCATGCGCTCGTACATCCATAGCAACACCTCGCGCGACGGCAGTTCCTGCGCCAGTCTGCCGATTCCGTTAGATTGTTGAAGCACGGTAATTTTCTGTTCTTTTCCTAGAATTGAGCGATTGGCGATGACATTCCAAGATTTCTCCAATTTTCGTCCATACGTTGAGCTTACTCGAAGATCGTCGGGCGGGACGAACCCCGACCATCCATTTGAATGTCCACACGCCGAGATTGCGAAATAGGAATAACGGAATCCCCGCGACGTAGTACTTCGTAGCCGGTCGAAGACCGAATTGTCGAATGTTGGCTTCACAGTTATGAAACCACCACCTCAGGAAATATTCTTTCTCGATTCGATTCTTCTGCACCGGGTGATAGACGACGGCTGAGGGTTCGTAGCGCAGCCGCTCTCCGGCAGACAACAACCGGGCTCCGAATTCCATGTCTTCGTTCCGGATTTCGCTGCCGGGGCGGGGACCCAAGTCGGTTCGAAAACCACGGTATTTCTCGAACATTTCCCTTCGAAAGGCCATATTGGTACCGAATGGAGGCTCGTTAAGTTGACCGGCTTCCGGCCCCAGATCGAACGAGACGAGAGGCGCCGCCGAGTGTTGGCTCTTGAGTGAAAGCCAGCCAGCAGGAGGGCAAGTCCACTTAGAGACAATGCGGCCTCCGGTGCCAGCCCATTGGTGGTCATGCAAAGCCGCCGTCAGGTTCTGCAGCCGACTCGGCTCGACCGTTACCTCGTCATCCATGAAAGCTAGAATGTTGCTCCTAGCCTCCCGAATTGCCGCGTTGAGGGCGTGTGATTTGCCCGGCTGTGGCTCAAACAGATAGCGAAAGCGACTTGGGTACCGGCTGCAGAACCCCTTCACTACCTTTCGGGTCTGATCGCTCGGGTTATTATCCACCACCAAGATCTCCCATTCGAATGATTCTGGAAGCGCCAACGCGGCAGCACTACAGTGCCCCATGGAGACTCTGGCAACGGTTGTACGTATACAAAACAACGGTGATCGTCGTCTCAGGCTCGCGTTCCTTCAGTTGCCCGTCCATGCTCACCATATCCGCGGCTGATTCAAAGCAGAATACCTCGGATTCGATGAAAAGTTGGCGCTATCGCTCAAAGTTGACCATCCACTGATCGGGCGACCATTCAGAGGCGATTTGCTCGTCAACGCTGATCGTAGAAATCTCGAAAATCAACTAGAGAACATGGTCGACAACTTAGTCTAGATCTAGCGTATCTTTTCATTTCGGGCAAAAGATGGCCATTTGCGACGTCCGAATCGAGAGCTGGTAGTCTTCCAGAAGTTCCTTCATGAACTTTGGGGTAAATCTTCGTTCCGTATAGGGTTTCTTCTGGTCAGAACCGAGACTCGCCAGCAAATCGGCTGTTCCTTCTAGACTTTCCTCGTCGGGACGCAACCCAATCTGCACGGTTTGAAAATGGCTGGTCCTAAGCAGTTGGAGTACCTTTTCCTCGGGTAGCCGACCCGCCCTGACCAGGTCTCGCACAGAATAGGGTTCGTACTCAAACGGTTTGCCAGCCTCGTAGCAGAGCAAAAGGCTTTCGCATAGGGCCGGTCCCGGACGCGATTTCACAAATTCGACTGCCGACCGAAACTCCTTTTCCTGAAGGGGTAGAACCCGAAGGCTTGCGCGGTCGCGACGGAGCTCTCCAGGAACGAAAATCATGATGCTGATGAAAAAGAATGCAGACATGAGCGCTGGCGCCGAGTTCGAAACGGAGGGCCGCGGTCCTGCGAGCGCAAGGGCAATATCGGACAATGCCAGGCCGCAAGCGATCGCGGCGGCGGCCAAGGCGTTGAAGAATATATTCAGATCAACACCGGATCCACCGGCTAACAAAAAGCCGAGGAGGTGACTCAAGACAAATGCGGACGCGAACAGCGTGCGCGAACGGAATGAATAGATCGACCAGGCAGTTCCGATGACGAGCAGGCTCTGAAATCTCTCTGCGTATTGATGGAACTGGCTCCAGGCAATCCAGTACGAATAAGAACGACCGCCGCCACCCATCAAATGCATTGGAAAATAGCGACCGTCAATCACCAAAGTCATAGCCGTAAGAAACCCGGCGGATAAGAGCATCGCGCCGGCCCAAGTAACGAATGCTCTGCGTGATCGAAGCAGGAGATCAATCGCTACTGCGGCGGGAAACACAATCAAGTTATGCTTTGTAAATCCGGCGAGACAAAATAGGAGCGCCGAAACGCACAACAGACGATTCGAAACTGGATTGCGAAAATAGAAATACACACCCGCAATGGATAAAGCTTCTCCGAGCAGCTGAGGATCATACATCCCGATGCGGTCGGCCCTCAGGAGCGCGATCCCAATTTCATACAGCAAGAACGAAAAGCCAGCAATCTGCCGCGAAGCACCTCCACGCCTGACGATCAAACCCACAAAAACACCAGTCACCATCAGCGAAGTCAGCGAGACCAAACGGCCTATCACAGTAAAGGTGCTGGCAGTTCCCAATAAAGCTACTAAGTGGAATGAAAGCGGTGGATAAGCCGTCCCGGTCCCGAAACCCTGTGGAGGGGTGCCGTACAGAGGGATTCCGCTTGCCACCATTGCCGCTCGGTATGCGTTCCAACCTTCGTTGTAGTTAATTTCCACATTTGCAAAAGTACGCCTGAGAGGAAACCAGACAAGCGCAAGCAACGTCGCTATCATGAAACCGTTCACGGCTTTGGACAGCCAAGTGTCACTCGGCGTTTCACCGAGAAAAAAGTGTCGAATTTTCGCCGCTGTACTCCGCCGATTTTGATCGGCGCCTGTATTCATTGTCAGTAGCGAATTTGAGAGCGAAGAATGCATGAAATGTTATCCTTCCCCTTTTCGGATTCGGCTTCATCCGCAGGTACAGTCACCAGATTAATACGCGCCGCAGACCGGTACGCCAGGTGTGATTAAGTTCGCGATGGTTCGAGCCCTCGTGATTTTCGATCATGAACCTGCATCAGGCCGCACTCGGGCTTCGCGAGGGCGAACGCCGGTCCCGCACCGCCATTTCAACCGCAAGACGCTGTGGGCCTAGGCAAAAGCTTGTTGAGGCAGCAGCATGGAGTGCTACGGTACTGCCAGGGGCCGATACTCGATCAAGAAGTTGTGGGTGGAGTGAGGGCATACACGATGTGGGAATAATGCCGTCGCCACCCTTTGGGGAATGACCTTTCCAGGCGAGCATAGTAGCCCAGGCCCCACATCACCAGCCCTTCCAGACGGCCACTCGAGGCCCGCTGGCGTTGCTCGGCGGAGCGCGTGATACCGGGCGGGAACGGTGGCATATCGATGTAGCCGACATCTGCCCGGGTCCCAGTCTTCTGCAACAGCGCCTGCAAGTCGGCCAGGCGTAACCCTGAAAGTCCGCTGATGTTGGTATGGCTGGGATTGTCTCCGTTGGGCACGAACAAGGCAAACGCCGGGGTCAGCCTCGCCAGGTTCGTAACATATTGCTGACCAGCGGCAGCACTGAGACGCTGGAGCACCTCCGAGCCAAGGCACACGTCAAAACCTGCGGTCAACTCCGGCGCCCGCCCAAGGTCCGACCACAGCACGAATTGTGGTTGTAGCCCGCTCAGTTCGCCCCTGGCCTGAGCCGCAGCCAGGCCCTTACGACCCTTTTCCAGAGCTGCCGGCCGGTCGTCT
>WNGM01000784.1_pt1 | contig 25515 bp, 28 predicted proteins | sample 5400571 | NCBI WGS metagenome assembly WNGM01 (sample SAMN13153378, study PRJNA577476) | soil metagenome | isolation source: 100 cm soil or saprolite under Garry oak tree replicate 2 | place: USA:California | collected 2016-06-15 | reverse complement strand
GCATTTACACGGGCAAAAAAAGGTGTGCCCCTGGTGAAGGGGCATATGTTGGGTGTTGTGAAATTGTCATGAACCCCGGCTTGGAAAGCCGGGGCTTGCAGCAGGGCTACCCACTCTGCGGTAGGCCACGATTTTCCACGTCTCACATGAGCAGACTCAGTCCTTCGGGGCTACGTTCGGAACGAAATAGGTACCAGTGGGTGCGCGGCCAGCCCACTGCTCTACGATGCAGCATTAAACAGGTCTAGCGGGTTAAGCCAGTGTGTTGCATGTTAAACCGTTCCTGAACCTTGTCAAGGCCACCTTTACCCGCGCAAGCGGAGGCTCTGAAAGGAGCACCTATCGATGTCCAAAGTATTCGTCGTGGATGCCAACAAGCACCCACTGAATCCTGTCCATCCGGGTTATGCTCGTCTCTTGCTGAAACAGGGCAAGGCAGCAGTTCTGCGGCACTACCCTTTCGTCCTCATTCTGCATGCCGAAGTGGAGATGCCTCAACTTGAACCACTTCGGGTCAAGCTTGATCCTGGCAGCAAGACGACTGGCCTGGCGCTGGTCAATGCTGCAACGGGCGAGGTGATCTTCGCTGCAGAGATCCTGCATCGGGGGCTGAGATCAAACAGGCCCTTGATGGTCGACGGGGCGTCCGTCGGGGGAGAAGGCAGCGCGCTACCCGATACCGCCAAGCAAGGTTTCTCAATCGCCGACGACCAAAGGGCTGGCTCCCGCCCTCGTTGGAAAGTCGGGTGTGCAATGTCGTTACCTGGGTGAAGCGATTGATGCGTCTTTGCCCTCTTGCTGCTATTTCTCAGGAGTTAGTACGCTTTGATCTGCAAGCGATGGAGACCCCAGAAATTGCGGGAAGAGCTTATCAGCAAGGCACCCTGGCAGGCTACGAGGCAAGGGAATACCTTATAGAGAAGTGGGGTCGGAAGTGTTGCTACTGTGGAGCAACTCACCTCCCCTTACAAATCGAGCATACCCAGTGCCGAGCTAAGGGTGGGTCAGATCGCATTTCTAATTTGTGTCTCGCCTGTGGACCCTGCAATCTGAAAAAAGGAACAGTGGATATTCAGGTGTTTCTGGCAAAGCAGCCTGATCTCCTCAAGCGCATCCTGGTCCAGGCCAAGGCGCCGCTCAAGGATGCGGCGGCAGTGAATGCAACGAGGTGGGCGTTATATGAGCGGTTGCAAGCGTTGGGACTGCCCATCGAGTGCGCAACGGGCGGGCGTACCAAGTTCAATCGGGTCAGCCGAGGGCTAGAGAAGACCCATTGGCATGATGCTGCCTGCGTCGGGGCCAGTACCCCGGAAATCTTACCGATTCAGGGGCTTGTGCCACTCCTCTATTACTGCTCAAGGCTATGGATGCAGACAGATGTGCAACGTGAACGAGATCGGATTTCCTTGCTCAAAGCCAAAGGGAGCAAAAAAGGTGAAAGGCTTCCAAACGGGAGATATCGTCAGAGCCATTGTCACCAGTGGCACAAAGCAAGGGACATACATGGGACGGGTGTTGGTACGTGCTACCGGGTCATTTGACATCCGAACCAAACACGGCAGGGTCCAGGGGATTAGCCATCGCTTCTGTACGCCGATCCATCGCTGCGATGGCTATAGTTACAGGCAAGGAGCAGGTCATGCAGCCCACCCCACCCAATCCACCAGATAAGGAAGGGCCATTCCTCCCCTGGTTGGAAACGCAGGGGCATCCTGGCCCGGCTTCGGTGATTATTGGCCCCCGCGAACAATTCTCATGTATTATCTTATGGGGTGTATCTGGGGTATATGAAACTGTTTCAAAAATGACCACGGTGGAAACAGAGGGGAAACTTTCAGGCTTTGATTGTAAGGGAGAGAGGGAGCTTTTTTCGCCTCAAACTTCCGTCCGGTGTGCCAATAATGCCGTTTTTTAGTATAACGGAAGAAAAATGCTATGAAAAGATATCCTAATCTATCTTCCCCTCGCCACCGTGTAAAAACAGCGAGCCTCATCGTTATTTGCTTCCTCGCTGTTGCCATCCCCGTCGCTGCATTTCTTGCACAAAGGTCGGTAGAGCTACAACACAAAACCGTATCCATATCCACAACTTCCTCACAGATGATATCTGTTTATTCGCACGTAGATATGGTTGAGACACCCCTTGCCAGGCCCACGCAAAAACCTACCGCCAACTCTGTAACAAAAACACGGCCTACCGCTACTGCGACAACGAACAATTCGGGCAACTTTACCATGCTGTCTCCTGGTGCCGCATTGCCAACTGAAGCGCAGTGCGCTGCTCGCGTTCACTTTTCTTCCTGGGAACCGCGGCCAGATAACTATGCAGCGAATCACCGGGTACCGGCAGCCCAGCAGATTGCTGGTATGGAAGCGTGGAATGCCAGTATTGGCTATGATCCCAAAGCAGATTCTCTCCGCAAACAAATCTCAGGCAACTTTACAGGGACAACCGACGAGATATTGCAATGGACAGCGTGCAAATGGGGCATAGACGTAAACATCGTGCGGGCGGAGGCTGTGATAGAATCGTACTGGCACCAGAGCCAGAAGGGCGACCTGACGACTGACAAGAGCCTGTGCCCGCCGGGGACCTGGAACGGCAACAATTGCTACCAGAGCTACGGCATTCTCCAGATCAAGTACATCTACAGCAAGGGCGAATGGCCGATGAGCCGCGACGACACGGCCTTCAGTGCCGAGTATGTGTACGGAGTTATCCGTGCCTGCTACGAGGGATGGACAACCTATCTCTCTGATCGCACACCCTCGCCTGGCTATCCTACCTACCATGCAGGCGACATATGGGGCTGTGTCGGTCGATGGTTCAGCGGCGGCTGGTACGACCAGGGCGCGATACATTACATTAACACCGTCAACAAACCTCGCCATGGATAGTTTACAAATCCCGGCAATGATGCTGACAGAATCCCTTTTGAAGAGGATCACTCAGCACCTTCTCGAGGAAATCTTTCGTACTCAGCTGGCAGAGCAATGCCAAATCGCTCACACAGTGCAGAAACATCACAATAATCATTTTCATCAAGTTCATAACCAGAATGAAACTTCACCATCCATTCGGCTGAAATGCACTTTACCGGATATCCCTGAATTGACCCAGTGCCAGTCAATGAATCAAACGGATACTCCACTCCAAAAATCAGCTTTCCATGAGCATCAAACGTGTAGGAGTGGAAATCGACCTCATGTCCCTGCTTATCACCCATGACAAAGTTACAGTCCCGAGTATCATCACGGGGAGCATCCCTGTACCCACGTGCCTCAAGCAGCACACGGAGTTTCGGGACATCTTTGTGCTCTAAAGCGATGTCTAAATCTCCGTGTAAACGAGTTTGTTCACCCAACAGGGCATCGACGCCCCAGCCACCATCAACAACGACCTCAATGCCATGCTGGTCAAAAAGCTGCAGGAGTTGAACGACGACATCTCCACTCATTTCCGCGTCGCTTTTTGGCTCAAATCTTTCAGATGGTTTCATATATTACCAGCGTACCTCAACTTCTGAACAGAACAAGCGTTCACAATCTTTCATGCCAGAGGGTTGATATGATAGCATTCACACGCCTTACCACCATCGACATGTTCGGCTGCATCGGCGGCTCTCTCGGCGCCGCCACCGGCGTCATCCTGCTCGCTCTTGCCCTCAACATCTTCCTCCTGCGCACCCGCCGCACGTGAGACCTGAATGTGTGGCAAACATGAGTTGTCTCGAAAAGGGAGCCTGCCTCCTCACATCGGTGCAAACCGATAGTCTTCAATATATATCTTCAATTGATCCATAGAATTACGATTGCATTTTATATATAGATAATATATATACTCCATTTATTCGGAAAAGATGGATTGGTGATCTATCCATCTATAGATCTAATGCTCCAGAATAGGGCAGTATGGAGCATGAAAAAGCTAAAGGAGTGCTTTTATGTCATCAAATTCGTACGTCATCGGCAATTACCTCTACTTATTGGCCGTCGTTCTGGTCTTTCTCTTTAGCTGTCGTAGTTGGGCATTCATCAGAGTGACCTTCCTTTACTTTATCTTCCTCACCTTCTTCGCGTGTCTCGCGCTCTATGGCAGCGGTTTTTACCTGGAGTCACATTTAGCCCAATTTCACAAGGAGGGCAGGCTGGCAACCTTCCCCTTTACTCTCGACGACGGTATGCCGGATGCCAATACAATTTCCAAAAGTAGTGCTACGTACTGGAATTACCTCATCCCGCTGACCGTCATTTTTGTGACATTCCCACAGGCAGTGACGAGAAGCGCGGGTTTAAGCAATGAAAAGTCGCCGACTAAGGTCATGGGAAAGTTAGTGCAAGCCTACGGCTGGCTCCAACATGTGTTCTCCTTTTTTAAAAAATCGTTGCCATACATCACAGGAACGGTTGCCAATGTGTATGACATTGGCGAAGGGGTTTCGTGTTGATCGCGCTTTCGTCGCTGGCCTCGCCATTTTCCAAGCAAAACTGGGTTCTGACGGTGATTAGCTGCTTCTTTATCGTGCTGCTGGCAGGAACCGATTTAGCCAATACCAGGAGCAAGGGACTGATCTCGATCGCCTTGCGGTTGTTCGTCCCCGGTATCATCGGGGCTCTCCAACGTTTTGCGGTCTTCGTCCTGCGCCTGCTCACCTATCTCTTCTGCATTCTCCTCACCGCCATGATAGGCTTGAATCTGTACCTTCAGGCTCAACACATTTTTCACACCCAGAGCCTGAATATCTTCGTCATCATCGTCATTCTCCTCTTAGCCCTGGGGGGTGTTGATCCTCAATTTCATGTTCCTCTGGAAGGTAATCACCTTCCCCATCAAGAAGTTGATCGAATGGATGGAAATTGAGATAGTTGACCCGAGCGGAGCCATGTAGAGCTAACTGAAATTTGCAGCGTATTGGGGTCTATTCCACATATTCCAGAGGACGATGGCATTCACCACCAGTCCTAATGCACCCAATTGCTCTTCCTGTCCTTCACGGTAGCGTTGTCGGACCTCCCCTTTTTGTCCGAAATGCGTCGCTCGTGCCAGACTATGGCGACTTTCGCCCATCCAGAGGGCGCATTGCCGCTGGTGATCTCGCCACGTCCGGGGGCCTCGATACTCCCGGCTTTTGCCGGCGAGACGCCAGTTCTTGCTTCAGAACAGCCCAGACGATGCGCAGCTCGAACAGCGATACCAGGGGCTTGAGCAGGTGCTGGACCTGAAAGAAAGTCACTGTCACCAGTGGATCAGACGCGGTCAGACCAATAATGCGGCGCGTGTACCAGTTGAACAGACGTGTGCCGAGAGAACTGTGACCTTCGGTTTCTGGATAGCGCAAGTCTTCTCCTGTTGTCAACATCCAGGCAGTCGTTATCTCTCTGGCAATCGCTTTCTGGAAGCGCTGCGGAAAAGCGATCGATGTGTTGTTTCCAAGGCGACTCTGCTGTTCGCGCAGGCAGGTATCTAGCGTCTTCGCTTCAATTGCTGCGACGGACATGCCTTGTCCATACACAGGATTGAAGCTGCACACGGCGTCGCCCATGACGATGAAGCCTTCTGGCAGACGCGACAGACGTTCATAGTGCCGCCACCGGTTGGCGGTATACTTATACAGGGCGATGGGAGTGATCGATTCGGCCTCCTTGATGGCTTCATACAGGTCGGGCTGGGCCAGGCTGCGGGCATAGTCCAGAAAGCCAGCATCATCATCGGGTGGATAATCGCGCAGCGCACCTGCCAGAGTGACCATCCAATACCCGCCCTCAATAGGAAAGATGACTCCCCCTCGTTTGTTGTCGGGGGGTGTTCCCAGGACAAACAAGATCTTCCACTCGGTGGGAAGCTGATCGGGACAGCGATAGAGGCGAGAGGCATATCCAACATCAATTTTAACGCTGGTTTCTTCCACGTGACCGTATCCTAAAGAGGCGAGCCACTGGGGCGTACGCGACCCGCGTCCGCTGGTATCGACAACCAGATTGGCTACCAGCTCGTCCTCGCGCTGTTCCCCGCTGCGATGCCGCAAGACGACGCCGGTAATACGTTCATCATACGCACTCAAGCGGGTGACCTCGCAAGCATCCATGACATGCACATTGTTCCTGGCTGCCAGGCAGGCTCGCACATGCTGTTCCAGAAAGGGTCGGCTTTGGAACAGCGCTTTGAAAGGGCTTGGAACGGGTGCCATCCACACACCAAGATGATACCGACGAATGTCAGATGGGCCCAAGGGGACGGCTCCGTCCTGGGCGAGTGCGGCAAAAAGGTCGGGGAAGTAGTCTGCCAGGAGAGCTGCTCCACGGGCCAGTAAGCCATGCGCGTGCTGTCCCTGCGGGACGCCTTTGCGCGACTGCGCATCATCAATCAATCGATCACGTTCAATAATCGTAACTCGTTCGAAATGCTCCGAGAGAACACGGGCTGCCAGCAACCCGGCCATACTCCCACCAATCACGATAGCATGATGAGTGTCGAATCTATTCTGCTTTAATACTTTATTATCTATCAACAAACGTTATTCCTCCTGACGGTATTGACGTTTAGACTCATTTGGCCCACGGGATGCGCAACGAGATGGAACTCATCAGGAATTGAGCTTGAGAGCAGCCTTCATGGCTTTCATGGCTCTCCTGTTTTCATAAGGAAGAGGTATTACTGATCTCTGGCTTGAAAAAGGCGAGAGTGTTAAAGTAGCCTGTGAAGGCACTTCAGCCTAATGCACATCTCGTTGCGCATCCCGTGGGTTTGGCATCGAGGAGAGCTTGCTGTACCCAATGAGTCAGCAATAAAACGAGAAGGAGAAGCATTTTTAGGATACAGATTTCTGTAATCAAGTTCCTATTTTTACGAACATCCTTGCATTGCTCTTCATAGCAAACGAGCCACGCCTTCCGCCGCGTCCCCTCGGCGTCCTCGTCAGGTTTTCCTGACAAGGATATCCAACGAACCTCTTACCCAGACAAGGATGAAACCTCCACCTCAATCAGCAGACCCTCGTTCCCTCGAAGGTGTACCTCTGAGAATGGGATGAGTCCCTCACGGTCTCCGTGCGTGGAGAGCAGGACACGACCTTGACCCTGTTCCGGCAGCGTCACCACCTGGTCGTGCGTTGAGAAGTTGAGAGCCACCAGGCAGCGCTGGTCAGCGTACTGGCGCAGGTAGACGAAACAGGTAGCATTCTCCTGCTCAACGGACTGGTATGAACCAAGAGTCAAGGCACCATGAGAGCGTCGAACGTCGAGTAAGGCTCGCGCCAACATCAGGAAGGAGCGCGGATCGTGTTGCTCAGCCGCCACATTAAAGGTCTGGTAGTCGCTTGCGACCGGTAACCACGGCTTCACTCCAGCAGGACAGAAACCAGCGTTGGTGCTGCTATCCCACTGCATCGGAGTGCGTTCTGGATCACGACTCTGCTCCGGATGCTCCTTTCCTTTCGGATCATGCATCAATGCTCGCGGAATCGGGATATTCTGCATGCCCAACTCATCGCCATAATAGCAGGTCGGCGTGCCACGCAGTGTGAGTAACAACATCTGGGCCATCCGCGCCTGCTCACGTCCCACACGTGTGGCAACGCGAGGACGGTCATGATTGCCCAGAACCCAGTTAGGCCAGGCCCCTGGGGGAAGAGCACCTTCATACGCATCGACTACCTGGCGAATAGTACTGGCCTCCCAGGTCGGCAACGTCACCAATTGGAAATTGAAGGGCAAGTGCGCCTCGTCAAGCTGCTCACCATAGTAGTGCATCAAGCGAACAAGCGGCAGATAGATCTCGCCGATCAGCACGCGCTCTCCATAGTGGTCCACCACGGCACGCATCTCCCGCACGATCTCGTGTATACCCGGCTGGTCTTCGGTAAACCATCCGAGCTGACGAGCATTGGGAAGATCGCCTGGCTTCCAATCAGGATTCATGGGATTATCGCGAAACTGCTCATCTTTGAGCAGCAACCAGATCACATCCACACGGAAGCCATCGACCCCTCGCTCAAGCCAGAAGCGCAGGACATCATACATCGCCTGGCGGACCTCTTGATTGTGCCAATTCAGGTCAGGCTGTTTCACATCGTACAGGTGCAGATAGTATTGCCCGGTGTGTTCATCGAACTGCCAGGCCGACCCGCCAAACCTGCTCATCCAGTTATTGGGGGGACCGCCATCGGGGGCAGGATCATGCCAGATGTACCAGTCGCGTTTTTCGTTGGTGCGGCTCTCCCGCGCCTGCTGAAACCAGGGATGCTCATCAGAGGTATGATTGGGGACAAAGTCCAGGATGACCTTGAGGTCGCGCTGGTGGGCCTCGTACAGCAAGCTGTCCAGGTCCTGCAGCGTCCCAAAGAGCGGATGAACATCGGTGTAATTGCTAATATCATAGCCAAAGTCTGCCATCGGAGACGGAGAGATGGGCGAGAGCCAAAGAGCGTCAACGCCGAGCCAGCGTAAATAGTCCAGTTTGCTGGTGATTCCGGGGAGATCTCCTATCCCATCGCCATTGCTGTCGAGAAAACTCCGCGGATAGATCTGGTAAATCACCCCCGTTTGCCACCAGGAGTGCGCATGTGTCATGGGTTGTTTTGTTTCTCCTCTCGCATATTGTTTCTGTAGTATATCATCTGCTTTACAATATTTATTACCATTTCAATAATTCAGTCGAACATTATCTATCGGCACTCCTCAACATCTGTGGTGGCTCGTGCATTCAATTGTTGCTGTGGGCTTTGCTACCTTAATTGAACTCCTACAACAGAACGCGTGACGCGTAAGAGATACAGACTATGGATACCTCCATTGAGCGAAACGCTCGAAGAAACGTTCAGGAAACGCTTTCTATACTACACTCATAGCATGTGATTTAGCGCATTGTTCCAGGAACAAATCCTTAAAACAAGGAGACAAATATGGAAAGCAAAGTCAAATCAATGGGGCATCCTCTTCATCCGATGATGGTCAACTTTCCGCTTGGTCTACTAATTACAGCCGCAATTTTCGACATTGTCCGCCTGGTCACGAATAATAGCCACTGGTCGGAAATTGCTTTCTGGCTGATTACAGCAGGTGTTATCGGGGGGCTGCTTGCGGCAGCAATTGGGACGATCGACTGGTTAGCGATACCAGCGGGTACGCGAGCCAAAAAAGTTGGTTTATGGCATGGAGGAGGCAATTACCTGATACTTCTATTCTTCATCGTGAGCTGGTTCCTCCGCTTGCAAGCGATAAGCAGCCCTTCCATAGTAGCATACGCCCTTTCCTTTCTCGGTGCGGCGCTGCTGGGAATAACCGGCTGGCTTGGAGGAGAATTAACCCTTCGCATGGGCATCGGTGTTGACGAAGGTGCAAATTTAAATGCTCCCAGCTCGCTCTCAGGGCTGCCAGCCAGCCAGCAAGGAACCAGTGCAGGTTCACTGAGAGAGCAAGCTGCGAAGTAGGGACGCGATACTACCTTGCGGCATTTCTGCTAGAGCGGAGTCCTGTCATGCTGAGCCTAGCGAAGCATCTCGTTACCCATCGAGAGAGACCCTTCGCTGCGCTCAGGGTGACAGCATGTATGCCGGCTATTTTCGTAACTTACACTGTCGATCGAGAAGATCCTTCCCTACGTTGGACTCCAGGTAGCAGGATCAGCTATTTCTTGCTTTTCAGAGGCCAAATCCTTGACTTCATGCCTACCTCCATCTTCAAAAGGAGGGAACCAGACATAGGGAATGCCCTTACGGGAGGCATAGCGCATCTGTTGTGCAATCTTGCCAGGGCTATGATACATCTCCACGTTCAAGCCGCGTTCGCGCAACAGGTTCGCTGTACGAGCAGTTTCCTCACGCCGCTCAGCACGAGGGAAAATGACCAGCACCTGTGTCGGACATTTGGGGCCTACACGCAATCGCTTCTCTGCCACGAGTTTGGCGAAGATGCGGGTCAATCCCAAAGACATCCCCACTCCTGGGAGCTTGCGGTTAATGAAAGCGCCTGCGAGATTATCATAGCGCCCGCCCGAACAGATGCTGGGATAGGTCGGAAATTCGAGCAGTTTGCCCTCATAAACGGTTCCCGTGTAGTAGTCGAAGCCGCGGGCAATCGACAGGTCGGCGAGCAGCGTTCCCTTCGGCAGCGTGTGGAGAGCATCCATGACGAACGCTAACTCTTCTAGCCCCTTGTTCAGTAGATCAGACTCCACCCCCAGCGCTCGCACGCGCTCAACGAAGGAGAGATCGGTGGTGCGGATGCTGGCAAGCGCAAGGCAACGTAAGGCCACCTCACGCGACAAGGCCAGGTCCGCTTGGAGCAAGGACAGCACACCATCCTCCCCGATTTTGTCGAGTTTGTCTACCAGGCGAATAGCTGAGATCGTCTCCTCAATTTCTAAGCCTCTGAAGTACCCTTCGAGGATTTTGCGATTACTGACCCGGATCTGGAAATCGCCCACCTCAAGGCGACACAGGATGTCATACATGATCGCAGGCATTTCTGCATCAAAATGCAGTGGGACCTGATCGAGGTTAATGACGTCAATATCACATTGATAGAACTCGCGATACCGTCCCTCTTGTGGTCGCTCACCTCGCCATGCTCGTTGCATTTGGTAGCGTTTGAATGGGAACACGAGGTCATGGAAATGTTCTGTGACGTAGCGCGCCAGGGGAACCGTCAAATCGTAATGGAGGCCCAGGCGTGGCTCGTCTGCCTCGTTATCCATTTGTAGCCGTTTGACCGCGTAGATTTCCTTGTCCGCCTCCCCTTTGGCGAGGAGGGCCTCGATCTCTTCGACCGATGGCGTTTCAATCGAGCAAAACCCATAGCTTTCAAAGATGCGACGGATGTCATCCATCCACTTGAGTTCGACCATGCGCTGCTCGGGCAACCATTCGGGGAACCCGCTCACAGTTGACATGACAGACTCCTTCCCAATTCATAGTGCAGTTGTGCTAGATGGTATAAGGGATCAGCGTAGTGGTAGTCGTTCACTTGCAAGAACGAAGACTTGCTGTTAATGGAGTGGATTGTATCACGGTTGGTGGGTATGTTCCATAGTGGGGAGTGCTTCTGGGCTTCTGCGTATCGATGGCGACTGGCCTCTTCATGGTAAGAAAAACAGGCAATGTAAGCATCTTCGGCAAACAAAACTGTCATCTTCAGAATTCTCTGGCCTATCTTTTTCGTCACTGAATGACGTACTCCTTTCCTCTTTCGCCTGCGTTACCGTTGTCCGATGACCAGTTGCTCTCGCGCCACTTCAATAACCTCTTTGGTCACTGTTCGCAGCTCATTGATCTGTAAAATGCGTTCGACCTGACTCAGAAGGCGGTGGATCAGCCGAAAGTTCCCTTCCGTGATGCGCAGGATGGCAGCCACCACCTCCATATCCGTAAAGTCATCTGCTTGAAGGGCCAAGCCCCATTGTTGCCACCGCTGTTGCAAAATGAAGCGTGCTTCTTCTGGACTCAAGGGGCGAAACTCATGGACAAACCCGACACGGGAATACAGTTAAGGATAGCGTGCGAGCCGTTTTTCCAGACCAGGCATGCCAATGAGAACCAGCCCCACGCGGCTTCGATCATAGATATCTCGCATCTGTTCCAACCCTGCCACCTTGAGGCGATCTGCTTCATCGACCACCAGCAAATCCATTCTCTCGGGCGGATCAAGGGACAACACCCAATACTCTTCTCCTCGCTGGACATGCCCTGCATCCTCGATCAGATAATTTAATCCGATGCGTAACGCTCTGACCTCCTGTTCGATGCGCTTCGGCGTATTCGCTACAGCTGGGGCGTACAAGATCGTATGGCAACCAATCACCTCGACTGGAGGAGACTGGACACCTCCTCTCCTGGCAAGCAATGGTTCCAGCAGTTCCCACTGCGCGTAATGCCGAGCAGAAAGCGTTTTCCCGACTCCTGGCAGACCATAGCACAAGCCGATATAGCGATAGCGGAGGCAGGCCTCGCAAAACTCCGCAAAGCGTCGATACTCTTTGGTCACGATGAACTCGGTCTGAGACGCTGTTTCTTCTTTATTCATTGATGTACCGTTTTAAGCGAGGGGCGGGAGGAAGCATGACCGATTCCACTTCAACCGGTGTCAACGGTGGCTCAGGTCGATGAACATCAAGAAAGCGTTCGACTACAGCCAGACGATCATCGATGCCTTGCCGAACCTGCTTTCGTCGTTCATTGCGTGCCTGGATAATCTCCTTCAAGCTGATCTTCTGTCCGTCGAGTTCCGGGCAGATGGCGCTACACAGAAAGTGGTCGTGATGGAAGACGCGAATCTCCCCGACATCGCGTGGATCATACCGAATCGTCACCTCTTCGCTGACATACGCGGCCAGGGTGGTATCCAGATAGTGGCGGCCTGACCAGTGAATGCCGTCGGAATGCACCTTCCGCCCTTTTGCCACCGTTAAAAGGAGTAAATCAAGTTGCTCCAAGGAATCAGGCATCCGTGGGAGAAAACCTCCTGCTTCTCAGCGGGCTTGCGGTGCTTGCTTGGTCTCTTCGTGCAGCCGCTGGTGGTAGTCCGAGAGCAACCAGGAGCAGAATCGGGCCTCGAATTCCGGCAAGATCAGTGAGGCCATAACTTCGGTGCTTCCTTTCGGAGCATACCCAGGCAATTCCGGCAGCAGCATCTGCTTGACGGTGCCAAAGAACCGCTCGATTTTGCCGCGGCCACGCGGGACACCAGGTAAAGAGAAGATCAGGGTCATCTTTAAGTCAGCGGCGACCTGTTCGAGATGCTTGGAAATGAAATCGCTGCCATTATCAGTATAGAAGGTGCTCGGGATGCCGCACACATGCCACCGTGGGTCTTCTTTGCGCCAGATAGCTTGGTGTAGTGTCAACGCCGTTTGGAGCGCAGTCGCTCGCTGGAAGCCGACAAAGTAGCCCGCGACTGCACGACTGTAGTCGTCAAGTACGACGGTCAGCCAAGGTTTTGCTGGCTTACCATGTTCATCGAGTAACCAGATGGGAAGCAAGCTATGATCAGCCTGCCACATGGCATTCGCGTGAGATGCTTCTCGTCGATAGACCAGATCGTATGCGTCTCCATATCCCTTTGCTCCCTCATGAGCGAGTGTGACGAGCGCCGGGTCAAGGTGGTGAATGATGTCATAGACTCGGCTGTAACTGGGCTGTTTCCAACCCTGTTCTGCCGCAATGGCGCTTACCTGTCGGTGGATAGCGGCTACCGAGCGTTTCGGCTTCTGGAGGGCCAGCCCCTCAATCAGCTGAACGAGCGTCGCAGGAATCCCTCGCCGTTCACCCTCGTCAGACCGCTCCTGTTTGGCAAGCCCAACCAATCCTTGGGTTCGATAGAAATGGTCCAGCGTTGAATGGTGCGCAAGGACAGTCCATGCATCTGCGCGAGCTGGGTTTGTGAGACCCCGTCCTCAAGGGCTGGTTTCAGCAGAGAGAAGCGTTCCAGCGCCAGCGCTCGCTGGGTTTCCGTTAAGGTTGTAAGGAGCGTTGTCCTCTCTGTCATACTAAAACTCCTCCACGAATTGAGCAGCAACATGCTCCGGCGGGTTCGTGTAGCGAGAAATATACCGCTGGGAGCGATGCCCAAGTCGCCGTTCTAACTCGTACGAGTCAGCACCTGTCACCTTCGCCAGATGAAACGCAAAAGTATGGCGCAGATCATGAGGGCGCAACGGGGAAATATATCGTGCAGGATCACGAATGTCAGCATCATGCCAGTGGCCGATCTGCGTCAAAAGCAAATTAATCGCTTGCGGAGAGAGCCGTCCGTCAGGGGTCCGCGCCGCAATGCTCTCTGCACTCAGGAAGAGAGCACTCGTAGTCGCTGTCACATCATTCGGTCGCTCTTTCTCCAAATAGTCGGCGAGCGCCTTGCGTGCATCTGCCGAGAGAAAGACTGTTCGCTCAGTCTTGCCTTTGCCTTTGACACGAGTGATGCGTGCACGTTTCACGGTACGCAGGGCTTCTGGCATGTGTGGTTCGACCTGGTCGAGATCGAGGCGAACCAGCTCCTCGCGGCGCAATCCAGTGGCCAGCAAGACGTAGACAATGGCTCTATCTCGCCAAGGGCGGCCATGTGCCTGGACAGGAACCTTCCCATCCCGTTCTTTTTTCTGCAGATGACGTCCTTTCACCTGATGGAAACGCTCCAAGCGATCACACAGGTTCTTCAATGAACGCACTTGCTCAGGACTGAGGGCACGTGGTTCGAGCGGTGGCAATCCCAATTCACCAATCCCCTTGGCAGGATCTCCTGCTGGAAAGAGGTCGGAATCATGGGCATGGATCCAGGTGGTGAAGGCAGAAAGCGAGGCCAGATGGTTATTAATCGTCGAATGAGCCAACTCTTGCGCCAGCAAAGAGTTTTGCCAGGCAATCACATCGCGGTGCAGGCAGGTGGAGAGCCGATCATGCCCATAGGCATCTTGAAAGAAAGTCAAGAAGCGGTGCAAATGCAGGGCAATTTTCTGAGAGACCTCTTCGGAGCGCACGCCCACCACTGCCAACTGAAGATAAGACGCGATACAAGCTTCCAGGCTGTCAGGCATGGTCTCCTTTTTTGGCATGAAACGCATTTGCTCCTTTCGTAAAGCAAATTTGTCGAGATCTGGTACGTTTTTTGCTTGTAATTGCATGAGGTTTTGTGCTATTCTCTTGACGGAAGGGTCATTCTGTCGACTGACCTTTGTCTGGACTCTAGTCAGGGTCTCCGGCAATTTCCAATGGTGCTTATGAAGACTGAGACCGGAAGCCGTGATTTGTGCTCAAAATGCATTCCAACTTCTCAGTCTTGATAAGCAAGAAGAAAGAATGCCTGACACCCTGCTAGTATACCCTTGTTACTCCTCCCAGGCAAGTATATCTTTTCAGTCATCTGTGTTACTGTTGAAGGCAGAATAGTTCTGGCGAGGTAGCACCCGATACTCTTCTATCTGTACGGCGGTCTCTGCTGCAACCGTTGCTTTTAAATGTCTCCTTCATTCGGCTCTTTGGGCGAATGAGTGAGCACAGTGTGCTTGCCAGGAAAGGACTCGGCGATGGCGGATCGCGTTGGACAACAACTGGGCAACTATCGTCTGGTCCGCTTGCTGGGAAAGGGGGGCTATGCCGAGGTCTACTTGGGTGTGCATATCTACCTGGAGAGTCAGGCAGCCATCAAAGTCCTCCGCACCATGCTGTCGGACGAGCATCAAGCAGACTTCCTCACGGAAGCACGGCGGCTGAGCCGGTTGAAGCACCCCCACATTGTGCATCTCCTCGATTTTGGGATCGAAGAGGAGGTTCCTTTTTTGGTAATGGAGTATGCACCCAATGGCTCGCTGCGTACCAAGCATCCAAAGGGCTCTCAGGTGCCACTCGCAACGATCATCTCCTATGTGAAGCAGGTGGCTGATGCCTTGCATTACATCCACAGACAGAAGCTCGTGCATCGGGATATCAAGCCGGAGAATATCCTCCTGGGGCCAGACCAGGAGGTCTTGCTGAGTGATCTTGGCATTGCGGTATTAGCCCATACCACTGGCTCACTTATAGCACAGGGACAGGCAGGGACGCCTCCCTATATGGCCCCTGAGCAGATTCAGGGGTTGCCCCGCGAAGCGAGCGATCAGTACGCCTTGGGTATTGTGGTCTATGAGTGGTTGAGTGGAAATCGTCCCTTTCATGGGTCTTTTATTGAGTTATGTACTCAACACCTGTCTGCTTCACCTCCCCCCTTGAGTGAAAAGGGTCCGGCAATCTCGCCTGATGTTGAGCAGGTGGTGCTGATGGCTCTGGAGAAGGACCCGAACCGGCGCTTTGAAAGTGTGCAAGCGTTTGCGACAGCTTTGGAACGGGCTTGTCAACTGACACCATCCCATCAGGGTGCTCTTCCCAGGGAAGTTCCCCTTCCAAGCGAGCCCTCGCTGTTCACCCATGCAGGTGCAACGATCTTACCAGGCCAATCGTCGCAGCCAACGAACGTCGTTCCCTCACCGAATCAACCGTTAGAACCAGCCGTCGCAGCCACGTCCACCCATACTCCGGATGTATCACCCCCCACAACAAGAGAGGCTGTGCCATCCGGAGGGATTCAGTCCCCTAAACGCGTGATCTCACGGCGCATTGTCTTGGTGGGTCTGGCGGCAGGACTCGCTTTCACGGGAGGGATTACTTATTTGTTAGCGTCACCTAATTGGGCCCCTACTTCCACCCATAGTCCGACTCCCATTTTCACTTACAGGGGACATTCCGGCCCTGTAACTTCAGTGGCATGGTCCCCCGATGGTAAGCACATTGCCTCGGCGAGCGTTGATGGGACGGTACAAGTATGGGATGCGACTACGGGAAGTGATGCGTTAATCTTTCGTGGAGGAAGTGCTCTCGTTACCTACTACATTGATTCCTCTCGCACGAGTAATCCTGTTCCTGTATGGTCAGTGGCATGGTCCCCCGATGGTAAGTACATTGCCTCGGCGGGCCAAGATCACGCCGTACACGTGTGGGAAGCAATCGAGGGGGGACGTACTCACGTCACTTACGATGGTCATTCTGATGATGTAGACTCGGCTAAGTGGTCGCCCGATGGCACACGCATCGCCTCGGGGAGTGCTGACCGTACCGTGCAAGTGTGGGATGCGCTCCATGGGGGAAGGGCTCTCGTTACCCATAGTGGCTATTCCGCTCCCGTAAAATCGGTGGCCTGGTCCCCGAGTGGCACGCGCATCGTTGCCGGAAGCAGAGATGGGACCGTGCGGCTATGGGATGCAACCAATGGGGGAAGGGCTCTCCTCACTTACAATGGTCATTCTGATGCTGTAAACGTAGTAGCCTGGTCGCCCGATGGCACGCGCATCGCCTCGGCCAGTGATGACCACACCGTACAAGTATGGGATCCGACCAGCGGGATCACCTTGATCACCTACAATGGTCATTCCGATATTGTAAACCCTGTGGCGTGGTCGCCCGATAGCAAAGGTATTGCCTCGGGCTCCTGGGATTACACCGTGCAAGTATGGGATCCGACCAGCGGGATCACCTTGATCACCTACAAGGGTCATTCCGGTCATGTAAACGCAGTAGCGTGGTCGCCCGATGGCACGCGCATCGCCTCAGGGGGCGGGGACAAGACCATACAGGTATGGGAGGCGATGTGATTTTGGACAGCGGATTGCCGATTTCTAGCCAGGGGCTAGTCACCATTATTGACATTGGTATACAGAGTGTCGGCGTGATTGCGCTATAGAGTTCTGAAGAAATTACGCCAGAGAACTCTGAAGATGACACAAAACTATTGACATCTCTCCCCTTTTTATGCTATATTTCCAGTACGTACTGATATTCCATTATGTATTGTTTTGCTCGCACAGGAGAGAAAGGAACGTTGTGTGAACGCATTGAGCAGTAGAGATGACCTGGATACTATTCCGGTGCTGCCGGATGATGTGCCTGTGACCATGCCCGAACTGCCTGCCAGACTGATGATTACCTCATTTGAGCAGTTCAAGGCTACCAGCGAGCCAGTGCGCTCGCGTATCCTGGGGGTTATCCAAAACCAGCCCGCTACTGCCAAGCAGCTAGCGGACAGGCTGGGAGCAACGCCCGGCGCAATTGGGCATCATTTGCATGTGCTCGAAGAAGCTGGACTGGCTAAGATTGTGGCCAGGAGACTGGTGCGTGGCATCGTCGCCAACTACTACACGCGCACGGCGCGTATCTTCAAATATGACCTTCCAAAGGATGTGACAGGCGGCGAGGAAGTCTCCCTTGAGATCATGAACAAGGCGCGTGATGAAATGGTGGAAGCGGAGGCAACCATTGACGATGATCCGTATCGCAGTGATGGCTTCGCGCACATTCGTCTTTCGCCTGATCGTGCCCGTTACTATTCAGAACGTCTTCAAGCGTTGATTGATGATGTGCTGCACGAGACGCCCGACCCTGACGGCAACGTCTATGGCATCTTTGTAGCCATGTCCATGTCTCCGCCCTATATGCAAGGTTCCATCACAACGCCCTCAAGCGATGCTGTTTGATCGTCTGGACAAGGAGTCTACGATGCAAAATAACATGCAGATGGCAAAGGCACCCGGCAGCAGGCTCAACAGCGATTTCTGGAAATACTGGACGGGCCAGACCATCTCAAATCTCGGTAGTTCGGTTACATTGTTCGCCCTGCCCTTGCTGGTCTACAAGTTAACCGGCTCCGCCATCAACCTGGGCATCTCCGGCGCAGCCGACTTCCTGCCCTATTTGCTCTTCGGGCTGATTCTGGGCGCGTGGACGGACAGGGTAGATCGCAAGCGCATGATGATTTTCACCGATATCGCGCGTGCCATGATCGTGGCAACCATCCCGCTGCTGGCGGTCCTGGGTGCGCTCCCTGTCTGGTGGATTTATGTAGTGGGCTTCGTTCACTCGACGCTGACCATCTGCTTTGAAGCCGGACAATTTGCAGCCATACCCAGCCTGGTCAATCAAGATGACCTCGTAACCGCCAACGGGCGCATCCAGGCTAGCTACTCTGCTGCTCAGATCGCAGGCCCACTGCTGGCAGGTTTGCTGGTAGCCATCGTGGCGCTACCATCGCTCATGCTGATTGACTCCCTGTCTTTCCTCGCCTCGTCGTTCTCACTCGGCCTCATCCGCATCAGTTTCAATGTGAAGACAGGCGAGCAGCGGGCAAGGAGCAACATTCGCGCTGATGTTGTTGAAGGGTTGCGTTACGTGTTGAGCCACCCGGTGCTGCGCAATATCTCGATAATGATGGCGATGGTCAACTTTGTGAGCAGCGCATCTTACGCTCAGCTTGTGCTATTCGCGAAAGTGCGGCTCGCTGCAAGTGATGTCCAGGTGAGCCTGCTATTTTCGGCAGCAAGCCTGGGTGTGGTGCTTATGGGTCTTCTGGCAGGGCCACTGCGCAAGCGCTGGTCGTTCAGTACGGTAGCATTGGGCGCGCTGATGCTGGAAGGTCTGTTGGGCGTTGCATTTTCGCTGATGCGCTTGTACTGGATCGCGGCCATCCTCTGGTTGCTCGCAGGTGGATTAGGCATTCTCTTTAACATCAATACGGGCAGCCTGCGGCAAGCCATCGTCCCGAATCATATGCTGGGCCGCGTGATAAGTATCGCCAGCGTGCTGGCCTGGTCTGCTATTCCTCTTGGCAGCTTACTTGGCGGTTTTGTCGTTTCCTGGACGCACAACGTCGCCCTGATCTTCAGCATAACCGGCGTGCTGACATTCCTGATCTCATTCTGCTTTTCTTTCACCGCGCTTGGGCATGCCGACCGGTACATTCCGAAAAAGGAGGAGGAAGTGCCTACTACTCTTCCCAAAGTTGTGGGGCCTTTTACAGATTCATAATCAGTTCAACGGTATGATGCGTTGCGTCTTCAAAGATATGCATGTCATCCACCATATTCTTGATCAAGAACAGACCCCAGCCGCGCGGCGATTGCAGTCCGGCAAGTTTGGCCTCAATGTCCGGTTCAACCGTATCGTCAGGGAGAAGGCGGGTACCTCCATGGTCAACGATGCGCACCAGGAGCGCTTCATTAGAAGCCTGTACTGTAATAGCAACGGGCTTCTCTGGCAGATAATGGTTGCCGTGTTCCATGGCATTCATCGTTGCTTCTGCTACGGCAGTTTTCAACTGCTCCAGACGTTCTTGGGAGAGATGAAGTGGCTGGACGGCTTGAACCACGCGCTGCATAGCCAGGCGCTCGTTCCCCGGTTCGCTGGGAAGCGTCCATTCGTCCAGCGTGAGCCAGGCGTTATATTGCGTGTTCGTTTCTTCCTCAAACATGTGTATCGTGTCCATCTGAGTTGTTGGCCTGCTGGTGGTTTCGCGTATTTTGTACGTTTCAACCCGCTGCAGGCTCACCATGGTCACATCGTCTTCCTGTTCCCAACCGGGACCGGTAAACTCATCAAGCTTGCTTAACAAGTAATCGATCACCGGAGTATTGTCAGGATGTTCCTCTAATAGAGTCATCAGGCGTGGGAAACCAAACATAGCACGTTTTGGGTCGTGGGCCTCCACAAGGCCATCACTATAAAAGAGGATGCTGTCGCCAGGAACTAAGGTTGCTTCCTTCTCTTCATAGGACATATCCGGCATCAAGCCCAGGGGCATACCGGTTGCCAGTAGTTCGGACGCATGGCCATTGTGACTCAGGTAGGGCAAATCGTGACCGGCATTGGCGTAAATCAGCCGTCCGCTCGCCGTATCAAGGATAGCATACAGGCAGGTCACAAACATTCTGGGGGGGATATCCTGATAAAGGAGATTATTCACTCGCTTCAACACAGCTCCTGGCGAGCCTTCCCCTTGAGCGACAGAACGCAGCATGCTGCGAGTGGAAGCCATGACCAGGGCGGCTGGAATCCCTTTATCTGTTACATCACCAATGATGATGCCGAGGCGACCATCTTCAAAGGAGAGGAAGTCATAAAAATCACCACCTACTTCTCGCGCGGGCTTATAATACTCAGCCAGCTTCCAGCCGGGAAAGATGGGTAGATCTTTGGGGAGCAGCGTACGCTGGATCGAACGCGCAACATGTAGCTCCTGATTGAGGCGCTCGCGTTCCCGTATGGCTCCCTGTTGCTCACGTATCATCTGCGCTACTCGCAGGGCTGGCGCAGCCTGTATAGCCAGTGTACTCAACAGCCCCCGGTCGTCGGACGAATACTGCTGATCGCTTAAACGTGGTCCCAACGCCAGGAGACCAACAAGCTCACCCTGGCTGACCAGGGGAACGACCAGTTTGACACCTTGTCCCTTCAGCGTTTTGAGGGCAGGCGAATCCAACTGGAGCGAATCGACCTCCACAGCGCCAGAGGTCCTCATGAAGTACGCAACAATCGGATCGTTTGTAGCGATCTCAAATGTAGCATTTTCTTCATACTGGAGTTCGTTCGCACCGAACCGAGGTTCGACCTGTACGTCACGTTTGCTATGCCAGGACCATCTGTCGCGAATATGCCGTAATAGTGTAGGTATGCTGTCCATATACTCCATCCCAAATTGCTATCTATCGTCAGATGTTTCGTCCCTTTCTGAATATTGTAACGCAACGGCTGAAACAAAGCCGCTATGGTGAGCGTGGAGATGACAATATCGGGCGACCACAAGAGATCGCCCTTTTTGTCATTTTTCTCAAGTTTAATGCCCGATGCCCATCTTACGGACCCATAACACTGGCGTGAACATCTTATATAACACGGTGCGAATGGTGGCATTCTGGAATATGTTCCAGAAATACGCCCACTGCACCTTTGGGTCGATGCAGGTTCTGTAGAGCGCTACAGGTTCGTTGACGCCGAAGCGCGCTGCCAGCGCTGAAAGTGTGTGTTGCCAGAAGGAATCCTCGGACCTGGAGGCGCCGAAACGGAAGCCAATTTCATAGGCTGGATCGAAGCAGCGCATCAAGACCTGCACCTGGACAACAGTGCAGTTCTCTTCTTCATAGGCACTAAAGGTGATCCACCCTGCAAACACATGATCTGGTGGGGTCATGAACGTAAAGGAAACATCATCGGCATAGATGACGGCCACCCCGGTAGAGAGCGGGAGACCCACCGGCAAGTCACCGGGGATCCGCATGTTAATAAGCCCTACCTCGCCGGGCGCAATCCCGCTCAGAGGAGCATAGAATCTGTTCCCCTTTGGCCAGAACTGTCCGAAGTTCTCTTTCCACGTTTTGATAACCTCGGCTGGTGTTACCGAAGCACCGACCAGGCGCACGCGGTAAATCTTATTCCACATCTGCCCAAAACCTTGCAGTGGACTGAGAGGCCGGCGGCCTTCTACATTCAGGTTGAGAGCCCCTGTAGGAGTCCTCTCTATCTTAAAACTTGAAAACTCCTGCGCCCAGTAAGCGGCATCGCGTGGTTGCGTTTTATCAGGTTGGTTTGGTGTCACAATCATCGTGTATCTCCTCATTTGACGCTGTGCTTAGTATGCCCTGGCTGCGGCCAGAGCTTCTTCCTCAGTCGCATAATTTCTGATGGCATCGTCTAAGCGGGTGATGGCAAAGATTTTCTGGTAATGGTCGCTTAACCCATAACACAACAGGTGCTGTTTCTGCCGTTTAATACGGATGAGCAATGTAACAAGCACACCTATTCCACTACTGTTCATGTAATCCAGCGCATTGAAGTTCAAAATGATACTACGTGTGGTTGGTGTACTGGCGTGGGTGTAAGCGTCCATAAGTGCGGTTTCCGCAAAAGCCGTGATTTCTCCTTGAATGTCTATTACGCTGGCTGTTGCGTCTACTCGCCTGACATTCGTCGTTACATTGACTTGTGGCATGTGTTAATGCTCCTTCTATCTGTAGCAGTGATTGGAGACCGCTGGGACGCGATAAATCGGGTCCCTACTTCATTCATCCTGAACGCCAGCTAGCGGTAGGAGGAATGGATTGCAAATTGTATTGTGCAATTGTAGTATAGTGAAGACAGCGTTTCTTAAACGTTTCTTGGATCGTTTCCTCAAAAAGATTTCAAATTCTGAACCTTGCTTTTCAAGGCAAGGTTCAGAAAAACAGTTCGCAAGGTTTCAGGGGAAAAATACCAAGAAGTGAGAGAATACAGTGACCATAACATGATACTGGCTACGGTGTGACTAATGTGATGCTCCAATAGCACCAACAAACAATAGAAACATGGCAAAGATAACGAACAAAGCGGGAGGAACCACGACAAGAACGAGCATCGCTATGAGACACCCATACCCATCTGGATTTGTTCCAGTGATCTTTTTCGTTTTATTCGCTTCTAGCAGATAAATGATGTTGGCAATAAGCCCGGGTATCCACAAAAAGATATAGAGCACCAGCGTGATGATTGCCGGTGTCGTATAGCTCTTGGTGAATTGTGCTTGAACTTGCCATTGTTGGTATTGGTTCATCGGTGGCTGCTGATAGGGTGGTTGTTGCCATTGTGGAGGCGAAGGTGGAAAACCTGCTTCCTGATAAGGAGGCTGCTGGGGATAGAACGTGTTTGGCGGTGGAGGTGATTGCCACGGTTCATTGTTTGGTGGTTGGTAAGACATGAAATAGTTCCCCAATCTTGTATAAATTGACAGTAGAAAAATGTATACCCGATTAATTTGAGTATACTACACAGTGGAAGGAACATATATTCTAGTATTTGCTTTAGTAGAAAAACAGAACGGGTGCGGTTCTCAATAGGTGGACGGTATTGCTGCTACTGGTACAATCAAATAGACCATTGCGGCTGACCAACTTGTATTGCTGCGCGCTCCAGGACCGCTGAAAAATAGTACATTCTGTGGGTGTATTGAGGAAAGCTTTCATTTTTTGCTACTGATTCTTACAAGATGTTACCATCTCTTGCATTCTGCACGCTTCTCGCGTATACTCGATCTATGAAGTTGTCGAGCTACGCCAAAAAACTGGGAATCCATTACAACACGGCTTACCGGATGTTTAAACGCGGACAGATTGCGGGCTATCAACTGCCCACTGGCACAGTGATCATCGAAGAACCTGTCGCGCAGCGTGTGATCTTAGAGCCTCGGCCGCCGTTTGTCGCGGTCTACGCCCGTGTATCAAGCAGCGAGAACAAACAGAACCTCGACACGCAAGCCGAGCGGTTGATTAGTTGGTGCAATGCCCAGGGGTGGTCGGTCGGCAAAGTTGTCAAAGAATGTGGCAGTGGGGTCAATGACCAGCGCCCCAAGTTCCTGGCACTCCTGGCCAATCCCACGATCAGCCGGATCGTCGTGGAGCAGAAGGACCGAGCGTCCCGCTTTGGCGTGCCCTATATCCAGACCTTACTGGCTCTTCAGGAACGAGAACTGGTGATCGTCAACACGGCGGATACGGCAGAAGACGATCTGATGGGCGACTTTGTGGCCATCATCACCTCGTTTGCTGCCCGGCTCTACGGGCGCAGACGTGCCAAACGGAAAACGGCACAAGTGTTAGCTGCCTTGCAGCAGGATGGACCCTCGCGTGAGTCACAAAGAGACACAAACCCCTGAGCAGGAGAAGAAGAAGCGGAAACGCAAGAAAAAGACGAAGCAGACGCTCACCCATGCCGTCACCCACATTCGTCTGATCGAGGCCAATGCAGGCAAGCTCTCGGCCCTCGACCACCTGATGGCGGTCTATCTGCCCCTGTGTCAGCAGTACATCACTTTGTTTTGTACAGAGGAGACGCAACCTTCCCAATATGCAGCGCCTGTCTTTGCCAGCGAGCTTTCTGCGCGCCTGCATCGGGTCGCGATACAACAGGCGGCAGGCATCGCCAAATCCTGGCGCACGAACCGTCAAGCCGCCTATGAGACCTACCTGGAAAATCTGGCTGATTATGCAGAGGCCAAAGCCAAAGCCACGGCGTCGGGGAAACCACTTGAGACGGGACGCAAGGAACCCGTATGGCGGGAATGGAATGTGCCCCAACTGCGCGTCCCCGTCATGCAGGCCAACGTCAACGTGGTGGTGGTCGAACCATCAGAAGACTCCACCTTCGACTACTGGCTCAGAATAGCGACTCTCGACAAGGGCCACCCGCTGCGAGTCCCTGTGAGACTCGCCGCCTATCACAAAAAAATCATCGAGGGGAAAAACCTCAATAGTTCGACGACGCTTCACCGACGCAATGGGGTGTGGTGGCTCACGCTCTCGTTCGATACGGACGTTCCGATCGAAACCGAAGCATCAGCCCCAACGGTGGGCGTAGATGTAGGTATCGCCAACTTTCTCACTACGAGCACCGGGAAGCAGTACGGCACCATGCATGGCCGACTGCGCGAGCGCCACCGACGGGATCGGGAAAAACGCAGGCGAAAGGCCAAGCTCAGGGCTTGCTTGAAAAAGAAAGGCGTATCTTCGGAGGATCTTCCTTCCACCAGCAGTGCGACTGGGCAACGCTTGGCTCGTCATGTCAAGCAGGAAATCAACCGAGCCGTGAATCTCCTGCTCCATGATCATCCTGATGCACGCATTGTCTATGAGGATCTTTCCGTTGCCTCGATGCGCTTCAAGTCAAAGGCACTGAACGCCTATCTTTCCACCTCGAACCTGGCACACATTCCCAAGCAACTGGCCTGGGCGACCTCCAAACGTGGCATGGCGGTCCACACGGTCAAAGCCGCCTACTCCTCACAAGAGTGCCATTGTTGCCACTACCCAGACCGAGCGAACCGGCCAGATCAGGCAACATTTGCCTGTATAGTTTGTCATCACCGCGACCAGGCAGACCACAACGCCGCAGCTAATCTGGCCAGTCGCTTTGGAGACAAAGAACTGGCAGCGTGCACAAACAAGGCCGAGGTGAAAGCCCTTCTTCTCTGGCGGCATGAGCATTGGAAGCAGCACAACAGGCTCATCGTAGTTGAGCCTCCCGTCCAGTTGGGTTTGTGGGGGATTCGTTCTTCTCACCGGCTTTAACGGACGTGTGCGACCCGTTTCGTCGAAATCGGTGCAAATCGAAGGATGACGAACTAGCGAAAGCTAGACAACTTGTTCCTTGATGAGAGGCGCAATTCCTCTCCCCTCTGGTGATGAGGGAACAGCATAAGCCCTGA
>WNGM01002696.1_pt1 | contig 25619 bp, 28 predicted proteins | sample 5400571 | NCBI WGS metagenome assembly WNGM01 (sample SAMN13153378, study PRJNA577476) | soil metagenome | isolation source: 100 cm soil or saprolite under Garry oak tree replicate 2 | place: USA:California | collected 2016-06-15 | reverse complement strand
TCTCATCGAAGACAATCGATTTGTCCACATAGGTCTCCGACGCGATGGTGTGTTTCTAGGCGAGAGAGATCACAACGGCGATCCGCTGCCCGAATTCATCGGGGCGCGGCCCGGAGATCTTACCGACTTGATGTCGGCATTACTTGAAGCAAACGATCGCATGATGGCCGACGAGCTCGATCCTGTCTTGCAGTCCGCAGCCACGGCCTTCGGGTTCGTTTATGTTCATCCTCTCCAAGATGGGAACGGCCGCTTGCACCGCTGCCTTATCCACCACGTTCTCGCCGAGCGAAAATTTACACCGCCAGGTATGGTCTTCCCGGTCTCGTCCGTCATGCTTGACCGCATCGATCAGTACCGGGCAACACTGCAATCCCATTCTGGACCGCTGATGAGATTCATTGACTGGCGACCAACACCTCAACGGAATGTCGAGGTTCTAAACGACACTGCCGATCTCTACCGCTATTTCGACTGCACTGATACAGCAGAGTTCCTCTATGCTTGCGTCCAGCGGACGGTGCAGTTCGACTTGCCGCGCGAAATAGACTTCCTCCGCCGGCATGATGAAGCGCTCAGACGCATTATGGACACGGTCGACATGCCCGATAGACTCGCCAAGGATTTGATCATGTTCGTTCAACAGAATCATGGAGTGCTACCAAAAAGGCGCCGAAGCCACGAATTCAGCAAGCTTACTGACGATGAAGTGGCGGCACTTGAGGCTGTAATACGTGAAACCTTCGAGCACTTCGAGAATGACAACAACGCCTTAGACCACATCACAACATCTGAAGGCTAGATGGCGCAAAGACTATTGAGATGCATCCGCTCCGTGCGCCTCTCCTGGTCTCCCAATGTCAAACCACATCGCTTGGGCCTCCTCGGGCAAACGAGCCATGGGTGAGAGGGTTACACTCTCACCCATGCCGATGGCAAGAATCGAGACTTCTCAATACGCACTTCCGAAATGCTTCATAAACAGGGGTTTCTGGGGGTTTACGAGATTTTCTTTAACCGAGGGATTGAGGGGCAAGATTCAGATCGCAGCCACTACGACAGACACCAAGAATATAAGATTAACTAAATAAAGGGGTTGCAGAAATGGCGGAGAGGGTGGGATACTCACCCAGTCTCCTTTGCTATCCTACCATCTTTTCAGCAACATGCATGAAACCAGCATGAATATTGGCGATTTCTACGATCTCGCCTGTTTCAACTCTTTCAACTGTTCCGCATGAATAGAACCAATTTTGCGCCGGAACAGACACCAAAGACACCAAGCCCACTACTCACATCGTCAAATCACCATTCGGGAGCTGGGCGACCACAACTTCATAGTTCTTCACCACGGGGGAAGGATTGATCAATTCCCTTGCCGTGGCTCCATCAACATCCGGGCCGGTCAGAGACTCCAGAGAAGATGCGGATTCCCAGAGTGACAAGAATAAGAATTCGGTACAACCTGTGCGTCTTCTGGATAATAGAATTGCCCCCCGATTTCCTGGGGCCTCGCGATACGCTCGGAGCAATTCCTCCTGAATGTACGTAAGATGCTCGCTGGTCTTTGGTTCTGGTGCGACTCCTTGCCAAACCCGTGCGATCATATTCTTGAAAATGGCGGGGAGGGAGGTGCCTGACGACTCATTGGTTCCTCGGCTCGTTGGCAAATTTCTTCATGCTTTGTTCCTGCAGCTTGCGGGGCTCCCGCCAGCGCGCCCGCTGCCCGGCCTTGGCGGGTTTGGGATCTTCGTAGTCTTGAAGCCAAGAAACGGAACCAGTCCACAGAGTAGCCCTGCACGCAAGCGCGTCCCCAAGAAGTGCGCGCATCAAGTCACTGCCCAATCTTTTTCCTTACCGCTTTGCCTCCTCCTGACTCCTCGTACGGATGGCCAAGAGGTTGAGCATTTTCTGATCGCCTTCTTGTAAAGCGACCTTCTCTCCTTTCTCCTCGAATGCGTTCAGGAACTCCGGATCTTCCCAGGCCCCCAATGCGACTTCTTCCCAACTGAACAACTTGTAATCGCCAGGCGGAATCCCTCGCAAATCAAAGTGTCCGTACTGATCAGTCGTCTGGGTCTTGTACAGGCGGTATTGCGTGCGATGCCCCACATCGGGCACGACCACGACCCACACCCCCGCAGCAGGCAAACGATCTGCGTCAGATACCGTTCCCTGAATTCGTGCGCCATGTGAACTGATGGTGATTTCTAGCGTAGCGGGCGCTCCCCGCACGACTGCGAAGCCGTCTTCTAGCGCGCTCGAACCGCCGTACTCAACACCTTTGATGTAGCAGTCTCTAGTCTCGCCGCCGACCTCTGCATAATACCTTCCCTCACCGACGTCCTTCAGCATAAAAAAATTGCCGCGGGTTACCCGTGCACTGCCCCGGGAAATGAAATTCGAATCCGCAGGCCTCGCCCTTACCGTAAGCTCCTCCTTCTCCAGACTAGGTTTTCCGTCCCAAATGATTTGCCCATTGATGTTCATTCCTGGCGCGATCGTCAGTGCAAGTCCCTCGACGTCGGCATTGCCGACCTCGACGGACATCCGTGTCGAGTAAATCTTTCCTTCGTCGAACCACAATGCTGTCAGCACATACGAACCGAGGAGAACCTCGGGAATGTCGAAAGAGCCGTCTTGCTTTTCTACATTGGCGTGCTGTACAGAGTCCCATTCGCGACGATTCGTTTTGGGCATTAACATCACGTTTGTTCCGGCGCCAGGTTTGCCGGTGATTTGGTTGTATACGCGTCCTCGGATTCGGTGCGTGAGGACTTTGCGCAGGAGAATATCAGTGGAGGGGATTTCCTCTCCGCCCCTTAGGACAACGGAGATTGCTTTTCCGATATCAACTGTCCCCGGGTAGTACATCTTTGCGTAACCCTCTTGCTCGGTTTCCGAACTTCCTGAGTCCTCGGCGCCAGCGAATCGGCTCCAGGGCGGATACACAGCGCTGACAAAATATCGGCCAGGTGACAACCCGAAAAGCCGGTACTCACCCAAATCGTTGGTTTCAACCGTAGCCCCCATGGAGAGGGCCCGCTTTCCCTCTGAATAGACTTCCCGCGCGGCGGTCACGTTTATCGATGGAAGTGGCTCGCCATCTTCGTCGAGTATCCGTCCGGCGATCACGCCGGAGGGGATCAACCGGAACACAAGGTCTTTTAGCTCCTGTCCAGGCCGCAACGATAGAACGGCACCCGGATCATCCGACTTTTTCTGGCCATATTCTTGCGTGACGAAGCCAGCCCGGCTGACTGTAAGCCGGTAGCGCCCGGGATCAATCCCCTTTAGTTCAAATCGACCGCCTGCATTCGTAACAGTGGAAATAGCCCGAGTCCGATCCTCCATGCTTTGAAGATGAACTCTGGCTTTCGTCAGAGGCTCGCTGCTCGCGAGCTTCACGACCATGCCCGCGATGCTGCACTCGTCTTTCTTTTGTGTACTGCTTTGCGACTCTCGCGCGGGTACCTGCGCCCCTAGCGAGGAGGCCAGCAGGAGGCTGGCAAGCGCGAGCGAACGCGGAACCGAAACTACAATTCCGACTAAAGAGCGGCGACCCACTAGGATCCCGACCAAATGCCGAGCAGAGTCACGTGAAGGAATGCCTCGACCTGAGATTTCTGCTCCCAACGTATGCGCCGATCCTGCTTTGCTGGACACACCGCAATTACTTACGTCGAATCTCCGGCTGCTTCCTCTTCTTCAGTTCGCTTGTGGCGCTGTCTGGCCTTTATGTTCTGCCGCCTCCGCCGTAGGCATCTCCCTCAGCCCCGGCAGAGTGACGTGAAAGAATGCTTCGACTTGGGATTTTTGATCGCCCATGTAGGCTCCCAGCCAGTCCTGCAAGACGTTGCCCTCCGGAGAAATGACGATGGTTTGCGGAGTGCTTCCTAGTTTGTATGTCTTTACCATTTCAGGTGACAGACTCGAATACACCGGAAGCCTCAAGTCGTTCTTTGCGACGTACTCACGCAAGTCTTTTTCCGACAAAGAGATGCCGATGAAGCGATACCGGGCGCCCTCTTTGCTCAATAGAGTCTTTAGACTATCGATGTTGCGCGCGCACCACACGCAAGGAGGCGTGAAGATGTACAGAACCGTCGGCTGAGTCGTCCCCTGATAGGAGATCACATCCTGTTGCCCATTCAGTCTCTTAGCCGCAATTGGTGGCACGGATGTGCCGATTTTGAGCAGGCGTTCAGATGCTTTAATCGATTGGAAGTGAGTGAAGGACCAGATTCTGCGTGCCAAGACCACGTTGAGCGAGACCGATGCCAACAACAAAAACGCTCCAGCCATAAGCACGTAACGCCCAGTCCCAACAGCCTCCGTTCTGGTTCTCGACACGTTGGTGCCGCAGTCTGTAACTTTTGATACGCTCATATCTAGCGGCCGCCTCCATCCATTCACAACGGCGCAACTCTTTCGTTACTTCCTCGCCGTGCCGCACGAGGTTTAAACTACGTTCGAACACACTCGCGTTGTTCCACTCTCAGAACTCAGATTTTTGTGTCTCGCGACTCAAGACGGGGCATTGGTGCCGCAGTCGTCCTGCTCGCTGTAGCCGTCATGACATATGAAAAAAAAATCGTCGGGCTCCCAACTCGCTGGACACTCGAAGTCCCCCACCCCAGCATGCGGCCCACATACGTAAATCACGTAATTGCGATACGCTGCAGTACACTGTGCAGACGTACAAGAAGATGCGCGTACAGACTGAGTCCCCACCAAGGCGGAACACATAACGACAACCAGTACGACCACGAAGAACGTCCAGATCCGCCCAGCGCCCCAACTGACTCCCTCTCTATGGGTTCTTGTTCTCATCTTCGTTCCTCTCTCAGCCAATTCGCCCCTATCCGCAAGGCGTGGCTTTTGTCTTTGAAGTCATTTCCTTCCCGCTTGCGTGAGAACTTCTCAGACTTTCATAAACATAGAGGCTTAACGTTCTCGGGGCAAGAAGAACTGATTGGCAAAATCGCTGATATGTTGGCTCAATCGCTGACCTTCCCAGGACACATCGAATCTCGAGATCATCGTTGGGCTCGAAGCCGAAACTTCCTCGGGGTTACGCCGTACTCTTTCTTAAAGTTCCGTACAAAATGACTTACATCGCCCGAACCCGTATGAAAGGCAACCTCTTTAACCGAGAGAAATGACGTTTGTAACAAGTACGCCGCTCTTTCCGCGCGAAGGCGCCTGAGATATTGAATGGGAGACAGACCTGTTTCTTGCTTGAAGAGCTCCCGGAGCCTTGCTGCCGACAGATTCACGCCCCTGGCCATAATTTGCTCCGAAAGTCGAGCGCTAAGAGAATACTTCATCGTCTCGATAACCCGCTCAACGCGTCTATCCATAAAATCCGACGTCCACAATTTCCCACGCTAGGCTTAAGTATCCGAGCATGCCGTGCCGTTCGGCCTCCGGCGCCATCGGTTTTAGCAGTGACCTACTGTTGCCTTCCTGGCTCAACACCCTGTAATCCGTCGCACGTTTACATTAGGAGCGTCTAGTTGCCCGAGTTTGTGTTACGGCCTACTCGTCGCTGCCGCTACGCTCAACTCACGTCCTTTCCTTACCTCGCTGATTCCCAATACGGGGTTCTCGGTGGGAGGGCCATTGCCCTTGCCGAGGCAGGAATATCACCTACTGGACTCGTCCGCTCTAGCAGACGAACCCTGGAGCTCCCGGAGCTTGCTCCAGCGTGCATATTGCTCGGCTTTGGCGGGATCAGAGTCCTCTTCGCCCTTCAGCCAAAAACAAAACCAATCGACGTTCAGCTCGAGAGATGTCTGACGCTCCCACGGTTTCACTATCAAATGTGAGGCATCTGGTAGGTAAATCATCTCAACGGGCTTTCCGAGGCGGGACAACCCGATGAACCATTCCCACCCAAGCAGAAGGGAATTGGGGCCAAGAGCCTGTGCCAAGAACGGTGTCTGCACGTTATTTAGGTTGAATCCGGGCGAACGCTCTAGCCAAGAAAGGAGTCCTCGCCCAAACGGCGGATCTACATTCAGCGTCTCCATTTCGGCTACGCCACCCCATGAATTGTAGAAGGCGATATAAGGGAAATAGTCGGCCTCGGTCCCATCTGCGACACTCGCCGCCCCAAAGCGGTAGCTCGAGTGAGTGAGAGCATATTTTACAAACAACCCTGTTCGGCTAAAGCCAATGAGCCCGACGCGAGTCCGATCGATCAGATCTAACTGTTCTAAATGGTCGATTGCACCCTCAATTGCCGACGTTTCCCTGAGAACCTCCACGGGAGTACCAATACCTTCAAAGCTCTCGTCTGCTTGAAGGACCAGAAACCCTCTGCTTGCCAGCGGCTGCGCTGCAAAAGCCGTAGAATCGTAAGGCCCATCAATCCAAAACCTCGTGGCATTGAATCCATGGGTTTGAATCACGAGTGGATACTTTGCCCCTTTTATATAATCCGGCGGAAAATAGAGGCCGCCGTTGACCTCATGACCGTCGGATGCTTTCCATTTGACCTCTTCCACTCTCCCTAAGCTAAGGTCACTAAATCCTGGATTCAGGTCCAGCAATAGTGACTTCTGGTTAGATTTTCGACTTACTACCACGATCCTGGGAGGCGTGTGCAGACCTTCTTCTAAAGCGACAGCAAGACCACCGCCTGCCGCCCGCGGTGGCTCCGCTCGTTCCCATCCGTCTCCCTTCCTTCGGTAGTAGACCTCGGGGGCCGGATTGCGGCCGGTGATGCTGTTGATTCTTCCACGCTCAAACTTCAACAGGTCGGTCCCAGAGTCCCACTGGACAAGGCGCAAGTCCTCCGTCGTGATTTCCACAATCGTGCGGCTAGGAATCTTGATCTCGGCAACATATTTCTTTGATTGTCTGCTTTCCTTCTCCTCAGGATCGGCGACGTCCAGCGGGAGCCAAACACCAGCCACGACAACAGAACGGCTGTCAGGAGCCCAAAAAACCTCCGAGCCGCCAAAGCCAAGCCCGATGGGTGCATCAAGCAATGTTTGACTGATGCCGTTGTCCAAGTCGAATAATGTGTACCGGAAGATGCCCGTAGAGCTGCCTGTCACTCTTCGGCGGACGGCGGCCCGGAAGAATGGATCCTCGTATGCCGACCAACTATCGGGGATGCTTGGAGCCTCTGTGGGCACAATCATGTATCTGCCGTTCGGTGAAATGGCTAACTCGTTGTGATAATCCGTGTGCAGAAACTTCCAGCGAGTTTCTACCCTCACAACGCGTGTGTCGCCAATCTTCATATCGAACAATTCGCTATCCGCTTCCTGATCGCGAGATGGGATATACCCGGCAATCAGATCTGACAGGGATTGGCTGGAAACGCGAATGCCTCTGCGTCTTGCGTTGTCGTTGATAAGGGACCCTCTGGGCTTTACTGCCGCAAATGCAATTCGGCTCCCGCCCGCACTCCAACCGTAGGAGAGTAAACTTGTGGGATGTCTGGTAAGCCGCTGCAATCGGCTGGTTGTGAGGTCGAATAAATAGAGTTGCTGCAATTGGCCGGGCCGCTCACCCAAGAACGACAAGCGATGGCTGTCAATCCAGGCTAGTTGCTGGATCGCTGGTCGGTTCGAGGAAGAAGCCAAGGTTAGCAGCAGCTTGGCCTTGGGCGACCTGTACACCTCGCCGGTATTCCATAGCAGTACAGAGTACTCGTTCGTGTTGTTTTGGAGATTTCCCTTTTTCACCGTGACGACGAAGCGCGTTCCGTCGGGTGAGAATTCCGCAACAAGTCCACGTGAACTACCTCCTACCGCGTAATAGGGATCAGCTAATGTAACCATTTGAATACAGTCTGCAACGCTTACGCGCTTTTTCCCTGGAGCAAGTGCAGCTGGCTTAGCATCGGTTAGACTTTGACCTCTTGCTCCGCCCCAGGCGGTCGCGAAGACAAGGCAGAACAGAAGGGAGGAAACCCTTTCGCTATGGCGCGGAACTCTCTTCATTCAAGCCTCCACCTCCCCCGAGGATCATCGCAGAGCAGTTCACCCTGAACTGCAGACGATCGAAAACTCAATATGCCATTTAGAAGAGTAGTTTCAGCGCAAATTGGATTGATCGCGGTCCACCGATTTGATAAAGCGACGAGAATCCGGCGTTCTGGCTGGAGAGTGATTGATTCAGCATTTGAATTGATTGTCCGAAGAAGGGGCTGCTCAAATCGCCTGTAGGGTTTCCGAAGTTAGGGTGGTTCAGAACATTGAACATTTCTGCCCTGAACTGCAACTTGAGCGACTCATGAATTGGAAAGTCACGATGAACCGCAAAATCCCATTGCACCGCGTGGAAGGCTCTTTCGGCGTTGCGACCTAGTGTTCCCTGCCGGAGCGGGAATCCTGTATTGGGATCAATCGGCGGATCAGTAAAAGCAGCCGGGTTCAGTGCCTTGCCGCCGGGGAACTGGGAACCGAAGAGGTACACGGGCACACCTGGGATCACGTCCGGTCGCACGTCGCCATTGAAATCCGCGAAGAACAGGCTTGAATCGTACAACTCTGCCGGAAGAGCTGAGCGTGCCAAGATGAGACTGTCGAGGGACCAATCGGACAATACTTTCGAGATGAAACGATTAAGTCGTGGAGCGGGGAAATTGTACGTCACACCTGCCGACACGCTGTGGCGAATGTCAAAGTCGGATGGTCCTCGATTGTTGTTACCACCGGCAAAGAAATTAGATTGCGACCCCGTAAAAAAGCCAGACGACCCTGAACCGGTGTCAATCGAATGTGACAGGGCATAAGACGCCAGGACCTGGAGACCATGCGCCATTCGCCGCTGGTAGCGCATCTGCATCGAATGGTAGTCGGACGTTGCGAAATTTCCAATTAGATTCACTTGGGAGAAACTTGGGTTTGAAAAAAAAGATTCTGTCTGCATCAGGCGACGGCCCACCGATCCGACGTAGGACACTGAAAGCGCCTGACTACCACCCAGGGATTGCTCCAAGGCGACGTTCCATTCAAGCGTATAAGGAAGCTGAAGGTTGGGATTAAATGCAACCAAGGTGCCGCTGGCGAGGCTGGTTGCCGAGATCGGGGGAGGTGGAAACGAGGATGGATTTGCAGGGAATGTCGTCCCAGCAGGGAGCCGTTTCCTCGCCCCAAACGGAAACGTCCCGCCTTGCAGCGCGCTGCCAACCTCTTGCGTTGAGAGGTCGTAAAAAACTCCGAAACCACCACGGATTACTGTTTCGTGCCCCGGTGTCCTTCTTAGTTGGTAAGCAAGACCGATTCTTGGTCCAAAGTTGTAGTATTTCGTACGGAAAATCGGTGTTCCGGAGGGTGCAACCGCAAGCGTGGTCGGATCGCTGAATCCAGTAACTGCTAACAGGTCTGGACCACCACTGGTGGAAGGGGAAAAGTCGACGTCCCACCGCAGACCGTACGTGAGGGTTGCACGCTCTGCAAGTCTCCAAGTGTCTTGTGCAAATGCACCAAGATTATTGAAAACGAGAGTGCCTCCCCGGTTGGCCAAAATTTGGACGAATGCAGACTTTTGAGCGATAACCGAGCTGACTGTCGCAAAACCTGGCTGTAAGAGGTAGGAATTGGGGCCAAAAACGGGGAAAAGGCGACGATAGTCGAAACCGAACTTTAACGCGTGCTTACCCTTTTGCAGAGAAAGCCCGTCGGTTAAGTTCAGCTGCCGCTGTAGGTTATTTGCATTCTTCCCAAGGGACCACAGCCCCCCCTGTAACGTAAAAATCGAAAAGCCGAACGATGAGTCTTGACTCGAAAAGGGGCTCGGAAATAGGAGGGTATCGGGTGGGACCACGGCACCGCCAAAGGTATCCAGAATGAGATTGCTCGTCCCTCTGTTCCTGCTGTAATTAAAGCGGAAATCATCAGTCACCGTGTTAGTCAGCGCCCATGTGCTCCCGAATGTAAGCGTTTGGGTCGTTAGTTTGAGTGCCTGTTTTGCATTGAGAGCACTGGCATTCCCAACGGGACGCCGGGTCAGTGACTCGCTAGGTGCATAGTTGTACCGCCCGAATAAAATCAATCGGTTGTTCACCTTTTGATCGATACGAAGACTGACGGCATTCAGCGTGGATGGGTTTGAATAGCTGGCGTTAAACGGGGCTTGCCCGGTCGGGTTGCCCATGCTGTCGAGGATCTCGGGGCCATTGGGGATTGGATATGCATTTAGGAACGGCTGGACCGCTGCGGGGGCGGATTGTCGAGCACTGAGCGAAGGCACCGTTGTAATGCCGGTTTGCGGTAGACGCAACCGTAGCCCTTCGTAAGATAAGAAGAAGAAAGCTCGATCCCTAACGATGCGCCCCCCCAGAACTCCACCGAAATCGTTCTGACGCTCTTCCGCCTTTCGAAGTCCATTGCGGTCCGCGAACCAGTCGTTAGCATCAAGAACGTCATTGCGAAGATAATCGAAAATCGCACCGTGCAACTGGTTCGTCCCAGAGCGCGTGACAACGGACACCTGCGCACCAGGAGTGCGGCCAAACTCTGGCGCATAAGAAGAAGTCTGAATGCGAAATTCTTCCATCCCATCCACTGAGACGAGATTGTTGGTTCCACCCAACACACTGAAGCCGGGAATTGAACCGCCGGCATTCTGATTAAAGGATAGGCCGGACGTGATCCCGATGTTCGCTCCGACGCCATCTACCGTAAAATAGTTGGCACTTGGACGCTGGCCGCTGACGCTGAATTGCCCAGGCTCCGCAAAACTTGCAGTCGTAACAACCACACCGGGCGTAAGTGTGAATAATGTCTGGAAGCTTCGCCCGTTAAGTGGCAGGTTTTCCGCAAAATTCCGGTCCACAACAGTGCTCACCGCTGCATCCGTTGTATTCACAAGTGTGGCAGCTCCGGTAACCGTGACCGTCTCCGAAACCGACCCAATCTCAAGCGAGAAGTTTTGCTCTAGCTTGTCCTGGACGTAAAGCTCAAATTCCTTAATTGCGATTTCCTTAAAGCCCGGCTTGTGGACCATTAAGTGGTAATGGCCCGGCACCAATCCAGTAAAAAAGTAAATGCCCGCCCCGTTGGTCTTGGTTGTCACAGCCGTGCCGGTTTCGATGCGCGTCGCAGTCACCTCGACATCCGGGACGACACGACCGTTGGGATCGTTTATGACTCCGCTGAGTGTGGCCGTTTCCGTCTGTCCAAACGCAGAAACACCGACCAAGAAACACAAAACTAACGCCATTAACACACACCTCAAACGCATGGCAGTGGACATGATTCCTCCTCCGCCTGTATATGCGTAGGGGCACCGTGCCTTTGTACCCGCTTACTCTGTGAAAGAACTGCTAAGACCCTATTCAGAGCATCTACGGGCACTCCGTTCCTCATGGATGGTTCGGGGGCGTTCCGAAATACGCTTCGAGTATCGGCTTTCCTGTAGGCGCTGTTGCTGTACGCCCGGCAGGCTCAAGAGTCACAAAAACCGTGTCGATCTCTTCGAGAACCTTGGGATCCTCGAACTTCATTGCCCAGCGATGTTGACTCTGATCATCGTTGTAGAAAATTCCGAGACTACGTGGCCGCTTTGCGTTCAGCTGGTTGCTATTACTTCCCCAAGCGGCATATACAAACTTACCGTCAGCGGTGTTCTTAGTCGGAAGGTCGAAAGCGTAGAAGATGAGCGACTTCCCCTGCGTGTAGAATGCACGTCCAAACGCCTTCCTCGTCCGGCCCTTTCCGTCCCTGTCAACCACGTCCACGATGTGCAACTCGCGCGCACCCATGATGTCACGTATCTCCCGCCCAGCCGACAGCATCTCGCGTTCGCGATCAAGACTCGTTGAGACTTCACTCAATCGGGCTTCCCGGTCCGCCAATTTGTACTGCAAAGAGTCAATCGCCGCCTGGCTCTTCGCAACCGATGCCTTTGCCTGCGACAGCACATCCCGTGCCGCATTCAATTCGTTGCGTGCTAGTGCCACTTCTTGCACCTGCGTACTTGACTGCAGCTCGATAGCTGCCAAACGGCTCTCCACTTCAGCCGCGTGCTGGTCCGACGCGCAGAGCGTCTTCCGCAAAGCACTGTTCTCTCCCCGCATCTGCTCCACCTGTTTCTGGAGCCCGGCGACAACGGCCTGCAAATGGGTCCCTTCCGTCTGTAAACTAGGTCCACTTAACGATTGGGTTTTGGTCACGTTAGACGCTGTCGGGGAAGTCTTCCTGTTATCGGGCGCCCGGCCCCTCCGCAACCCCACACCCGTTCCAACTCCCGCACCCAGCAAGAAAGCAGCTGCAATTCCTGCCGCGATTAGGCGTTTGTAGCCCCGCGCAAAAGGAACCGTAACAACCACGGGGAGGCGTCGTGCGACAGCCGCTCGCGCGCGACGGCGCCGCTCGTCTTCGACCGTGGCATCTTCGGTTGTTGGCCCGCCCGCCAAAAACGCTGTCGCCGCTACGGATCTACTTTCCGCAACAATTTCCCGACACTTGCTGCAAGATTGTTCATGGCGAAGGAACTCCTCGTGCTCCTCGGGAGAGAGTTCTCCAAGCGCCGCCAAACATGCCAGTTCTTCAAATCGTTCGTGCTCTGACAACTGACACCTCCGGAGCCACCCGCTTTCCTACAGTGCGCGGTGCTCTCGTTTCAATACGCAACCCCATTTCCTCTTGCTCTTCCGCCTCGCCCCTTGCGCCGAGAACTTTGCGCATTTTTTCGAGACCTCGGTACAAGTAGTGACGTGCATTGCCGAAAGAATCGTGCTGTTCATGCGCAATCTCATTGAGAGATAGTCCGCGAAAAAAGTACGCCTCGACAACCACGCGCTGCTTTTCGTCCAAGTGCTTCAAGGCCTGCTCGATCAGCCTTGTTGCCTCCTCTGGTGACAGGGCAGAGGGGGCTTTGGACTCTTGCACGAGCAATGAGGGATCAAGCTCATCAAACTGGATGCTGGAATAGAAACGACGACTCTCGAGCTTCCGGCGCTGATCTATCGCACGGGTGTATGCGTACCGAAAGAGCAAAGCGCGAAATAAACCCCTCTGCTCATCGAACCGAAGCATACTTGCGTGGACTTCGAGAAAAAGTGATTGGGCGAGGTCCTCGGCTTCCGCTTCATCGCGGATTACCGCGTTGGCAAGACGGAATACTTGACCCCAGTAACGGTCGAACAGAACAAGGAACGCTTCCTGATTCCCTTGCGACGCTTCGCGGCATAGAGATTCATCCGGAAGACGTTTCAGTTGCTCCGGACTACGCGGCCGGCTCGAGAAAGTCATCTCTACCTCTCACATCGCTCTCCGTTCGAAATTCGGAGAGGCTTGGGATGCGCACCGCGATCAGAAAGATTGCCCTGCTCTGCCATGAGGACCCTCGACCAGATTGAACACACCTTACAACTGATCTTTGTCGGATGAAAGAACTCTGTTAAGGACCAAAGAAAATTTAATTCTAGGTTCGATTGGTACAAAACACACTCCTTTTACGCAGCACAAAAAAAGTACTAGGGCGCATTTTCGTAAAACCTTTTCCATCGATTTCGTGTCTACTGTGAGAGCACGGGTGTGTATCAAGAATGGACGGTGTTCGCCACGCATCTCTTGTGCGGGGGGACTCCGCCCTGTGGAGTCAGTCATCGCCTCCAACTCACACGAGGAATTTGCAACTGCAACAATGAACCTAGGTAGGAGCCCCGCGTAGAACGAAAGGCGAGGTGCTGTGTATCCCGGCGTCGAGCTTCGACTCTATCGCTATGTGGCTGTGCTTGCGGAGGAATTGAATTTCACTCGCGCCGCGCTGCGTCTGCATGTCGCTCAACCCTCGTTAAGCAAACAAATCCGTGACCTAGAGAACTACCTTGGCGCGCAACTTTTCGAGCGAACCAAGCGAGACGTGCGATTGACAGCGGCGGGGGAAGCATTCACGGCGGAGGCTAGATTGACGCTTTTCCACGCCGATCGCGCGGTCCAGGGAGCGCGGGCGGCGAAGGGACAGTACCGTGGCCCCTGGAGCATCGGCTATTCGCCGCTGATCGACTTGCGCATTCTGTCCAAAGTGCGGGGACATTTGGCGTCGACACATCCCGCAGCTGACGTGCGCCTAGTTAGCGCGCACACGTCGGAGCAGGCCGATGGGCTGGTGCGTCCACGCGGGACTCGTCATTCTTCCAATTCGGGAACAAGCGCTAGTCTCGGAGGGATTGTATCGCGAGGCGTTGGTTCTGGCGCTTCCAACGGGACATCCGCTGGCGACTAGGGATACGGTCCAAATAACGGACCTCGATGAAATTCCGTTGGCGACCATACGCGGGGACATCGAGCCACGCTTCGGCGAGGATTTGAATCGGATTTTTGGAGTGGCACGGGTGCGCCCGCGCATAGCTCAGCAAGCAACGACGCAAGCGGAAGTGCTCGAACTAGTTCTCGAAAGCGGTTTTCTGGCGGGGTTGATCATGCCTTGGGCTCAGCATCCAGCACGAGAAGGAATCGTGTTTCGCAGGCTGGTGGACGAGTTTTTGACCGCGGAAGTGGGCCTGGCCTACCTGCGGGACAACGGTTCTCCGATCTTGAAGTCCTTGCGTAAATTTCTAATTGACGTATTCCAGCCCTTGTCGCCCGAGTCTGGCTGGCCTGAACGCCGAGCGCGCCAGATGACCCTCTTTTGACTACAATTCCCCTACGGGCAGTTGGCCCGCGCGGGCAGCCGGCCATATATAACACTCATCGTGTGTAGACTCATCGTGGTCATCAATCGAATGATGGCCGCGTGCCAACGAGCGATCCCAGAGCCAATTTCGGAAAGCAGGTGCGCAAATTGCGCCTTGAGCGTCGCCTCTCGCAAGAGAAGCTAGCGGAACTAGCGAACCTGCACCGCAACTACGTTGGCGGAGTCGAACGTGGCGAACGGAATATCGCGATCATAAACATCGTTGCGCTCGCGCACGCACTCAAAGTAAAACCCGCCAAACTTCTCGAGCCCTCGTCCTAACTTTTTTTAGTAAGGATCGTTCTCCGCAGCGAACCAGCTGCTCGAACCGATTGTTGTAGCGAGACTCCCAACTGCGGGTGAGACTGTTGCTGCAGACCCTGACCGCCTAACGCCAGAAAATACAGAGGCCCGGGCGGCCCATGCCAGTCTGACATTGGAGGCCAATTATGCCAGACGAGAAATTCAAAGGAGAATTGCTATTCAGCTTCTTTCTCCACGAAGCGGAAAACTTGCATAACAGAGTCGACTGGTTTCTCATCTTTCATGGAATCCTTCTCGAAGCTTTCCTGGCTGCGCACTATACCGCACATCGCATCACGATAGGGGCACTGGGTTGTCTGGTCAGCTATGTGTGGCTTGTATCCGGTATTCGTCAGTTGTGGGACCTCGGACATCTCGTTAAGTCGACGTCGGACGGGGTAATCATGGGATCCGGCGCGGGCGACCTTTTTCAACGCCTATTCGAAGCACGTCAGCGATACCAACCTTCCTGGATGAAATGGGCTCGCGCCACTCCGGCCTTCTGCATAGTCCTTCCCATTGCGGTCTTGGCAGCTTGGCTCGTTGTAACAGCAACAGCTACAGAGCGCGGTGTCAACTTGCCAGTCCTGGCTGTTGCAATCGCTACACTACTTGCGTGCACTGCCTTGTGGGCAATCGTACAGCCCGGGCCGAAAATCTCGCCCCAGGCGATTGCCCACTTGTACGACACAACTCGTCCAAGTTCGGATGAACAAGGTACCGAAAAGCGCGTGTCTTGAAGAAGAAATCGCGCGCGGGTGATGCGGACCTGGCATCTGGGTTTGCTTCCAAAGTCGGCTTCGGGGGAAACAGCTGTTAGTCAAGACAGATCCGGGAAACGCGGTGGCGTTTAGACACCCACTCTGGGAGAGAATGCTCCCCCTCTCCCCCAAGTCCCGCGCGCCTACGGCATTCTTATCATCGCCTTAGCGGCAATCCACTTGTCCAGCGTCCCTTCAACAGTTTCAACTATCGGAAATGTTTGAAACAAATTTTGCTTACAACGGCTTTTTCGAGACACCAAACCAGACACCACCACGCCCAATTACCCCCAGATCTCCGTTTGAGGCCAATCTCCGAGCAGCTGACGATAGGTCCACAATTGCTCCCTTCGGAACCGTGAGATTGCGTCCTTCCCAACACCGCATTGGCCGCCAAGTGCACCGTCTAAGTTACTCGACTGGGTCGAATTGTGCTTTCACCTCCTGAACCTTGTTGTCTCCGGGGAGAGCACTGGGATCGTCTAGACCTACCTAGCATTCGGGCCATGAATATATTGTGATCTGCCCATTCAACACTGTATTATCCCCGGCACAGCCATTTCTCCAGTGGAGATCAGTTTCGTGTTGGATGAGGATCGGTAAGACTCCCCTCGAAGAAGAGTCGGATTGCCAGTCCTTGAATTGGGGGTAAACCGATGGAAAACGAACTACTAACTCGGTGGTCCTCCGCCCGAATAAGCCGCGTCCTATTTATTCTCGCCATCGTTGTCCCAATCGCAGGAATTGCATACGGTTCGGCTCGCGGTGTGCCGCTAGATCAGCTCGGTGGAGTCATGATTGCATACTGGGCGTTCTCCTTGGCGAGTCTGTTGGCTGCATTTCTCGACGCTGGAAAACGTTCGCGCCCGCTATGGATCGATCGATGGCTCCTTCTTGTCGGACTTGCCATTTTTGTTCTCCCTTCGGTCAAGGTCGCGTCGCGGCTACTAGCAGTGGCTACGGAATCCGAGGTGAATGTTCCACTATCCAAGGAGTCTACTCAACCAGCAGCTCCATCGAAAGGATGCCGACCAGAACTCGTCAGTTCCGACTCTGGGCCAGTGTCGAATTCGAAGAATGGGCGTAGCGGCCGGGTTGCCTGGTACTTTTGGGTCGGGAATCTTTACACATGGCAACTCAACGTGTTGATTTCGGCGGGCGCTAATGGGGCCTCCGGCACTGCTTCCGCCGTTGGGACAATGAGTTCATGGAACTCGGTTATCGTCCACCCGATGTCTGCCACGGCCTCGGCCAAAGGTTCCATCGACTGCAGACCTGCGGCTGGTGACTGCGTTTGCTTCACAGGGTCGACGAGTGACATCCAGAGTGATCGGGATTTCATGGCAAGCGTAGAGGTGCAGAGTACGGAGACTCGTGCAGGAGCACAACTCAAGGTTGTTTCCTCTGCTGGGGTATCGGGAACGGCAGGTCTTTCTGGAGTGAAGGCCGGACTGAACGGCGGCGCAGGAGCAATCGGCGTCGAGCTTCAAAGGCCGAACACGGCTCGTGATGTCATGACTAAAGCCAAAAGCTATTCCTATCGCTGCGTCAACTTGTAGTGAATGGCTAACACGCGCTCGAACCGGCAGTGGCTTGCGCGGCACTTAGAAGTCGCGGCTCAATCCCGGCGTTTAGTTAGAGTTCGCTCTTGCTTGTTGCCTCCTGCTCCTAGAAATGGCTTCCCGGCACGCCGTGGCACCACACTGGGCGCTTCACGGCGTATTCGGAAGTTATTCTGCAAGTCGCGCGCTCCGCTCGCTCGTTTCCCGCGTCTCAAATCACCGGTCGCCACTCACAGTTATGTGGGTGTACGTGATTTCGCAGCGCGTTGGTCAGAGCTAGGCAGCGACCCTTGGTGACCCAACCCGCCGCGAACCGGCAGCCGGGGCCTGCTTTTCCTTGAGCCAGGTAGCAACTTCATCGGGATCAAAGCGGACTGACCCCGAAATCCGAAACGACGGAATGCTTCCGCTCGCCGCCATCTTGTAGATATGTTGTGGAGTCACACCGAACAGTTTCGCAACCTCAGCTACCTTGAGCGCCCCAATTCTACTTTTCAATGTCTCGACGAGTTTCATCGCAACACCCCGTTTCTGGCTAACGAAGGGATAGGAACTCCTATCATCTCAAAGACTCGCCCAGGCTTTTGGCAGTGTCTAATACTTCCGTGTCTCTGGCTGATAGCTCATGCCTATATGGGCGTCTGAAATGCAAACACCTCGACAGATCGGCCTCCGTTAGCACACGTCCCTGCCAGGGGACAAACTTTCCTGTCATGGCCGTTGCCATCCACTCCGGCCTCAACAAACCAGCGGTTTCTAAGCCCTTTCGGTGAATCGCATTCCGGTTTGGTTCCTGTGTCTGCCTGAAGGAACCAACCTTCATACACCGAAAGGACAAAGAAAATGAATTCAGAAAGCATCAAGAAAGTCACAAATCAAGCCATCGAGCAACTCGTGGAGGCGTTAAACGCTGGACACAGCGAAGCACTCACGCGGTATCTGGCGGCAATGGCGAAGTTCAGAGCGTACTCGTTTTTGAACGTTCTTCTTATTCTCAAACAGTGTCCGAATGCTGGCCGCGTTGCTGGTTACCGGACCTGGCAGTCGTTCGGACGCCAAGTGAGACAGGGCGAGAAGGGCATCATGATTCTCGCGCCGATCTTTCGCAAGCGGACCGAAACTGCCGACGAATCAAACACCACGGACGAAGCTCGTAAAGTTGCGGGCTTTCGCGCGGTATACGTGTGGGACGAACAGCAGACGACTGGAAAGGAGCTACCTCAAATCGGGAGCGTGACCGGCGATCCGACCTTTTACCTTGCGCGGCTCGAAGAATTCGTTCGAGCGAGTGGCATCCGTCTCGTCTATTCCGCCGACATCGCCCCGGCGAGAGGAATGGCCGAGAAAGGGAAAATCACGCTGTTACCTGACCAAACTCCGGCGGAAACCTTCGCTACGTTGGTTCATGAACTGGCGCATTCGGACATGCACTTCGGAGAGCGCCGGGCCGATACCAATAAGCGCGTCCGCGAGACGGAAGCGGAATCCGTGGCTTACGTTGTTTGCTCGGCCATCGGGCTTGAAACGGGCACGGCCGCGCAGGATTACCTCGGCCTGTACGGAGGAGACTCGAAGCTGCTGCTAGAGAGTCTTGAGTACGTGCAAGCGACCGCTTCGCGCATTCTTGATGCGATTGAAGAAAGACCACAACAGCAAGCTGCGTAGTTCCAATTTTGCGAGGGCCTCGGCTTCACCGCCGAAGCCCTTTTTTTTGCCCCGCAAAGGAACGGAAGCCGAAATAAACCCTTATAGATGTTGGCTATGGCGCGCAGACAACAAGGTATTGGACGAATGGATTGGGCGCAAATAGGCTCCGCCGCATATTCGGCGCGACCTTCGGTCGCGCCATTTGGAGTGACCCAGAAGAGGCGGGAGGGCCCCATGAAGATGCTCGGAGCAACGTGCTGGCAATCTCTCAAACCGTTCGTTTGGAAGATCACAATCGGTGTTAGTGCCGTCCTCGCTCTGGCCGGCAACGCCTTCGCTCAGGCAGGCGGAGCCTCGCCGTGGGAGAACGCGGTAAATGTCTTGCAGACGGCATTCACCGGTCCCATCGCAAAGGGGCTTGCTCTGGTCGCCATCGTTGTTGGCGGGCTGACATTTGCCTTCGGTGAGGGAGGGGGAAAGAGAACGTTTGCCGGAATCGTGTTCGGCCTTGGCATGGCCGTTCTCGCTGTCAACTTCCTGACATGGCTGTTCGGCGTTTAAGCCGTCCCAGGGCAAAGAAGATGCAAGCCAACCCCGTGTTCCGGTCGCTCAATCGCCCGCTCACCATTCTGGGAGCGGAGCGAAAACTGTTCTTCTTCGCGCTGGTAATGGGCGCATGCGTATTCAATCTGTTGAACAGTTTGGCCGGGGCCGCAGGGATATTTTTTGCACTTTATTTGTTCGCGCGGTGGGCGACGCGGACCGACCCGCAGATTCTGCGGTTTCTGCTGAACTCCACGAAGATTCGCACACAGTACGACCCGATGAAGTTCGACCCTGTTCAGGTGCGGAGGCTGGACCGTGTTTAAGCTGGCGCAGATCACGAAGGATTATCACGAGGCCGCCGCGCTGTGCACGCAAGTGAATCTCTTCGGCTTTGTGGACGATGAAATCTTCCTCACCAAGAGCGGCGATCTCGGGGTCGTTTTGAGCATCGAGGGCGTCGATTACGAATGCCTCGACGCAAATACGATTGAAAATCTCACACGCCGGGTTACAGCTATGTTTCGGATCTTCGATGAAAAATGCCGGGTGTATCAGTACCTGTTCAAGCGGAACCGGGAGAACATCCCCTTTCGGACCTATCAGAACGCAATCGTCAATGCAGCGATTCAGAACCGCATCGCCTACCTCAACACAAAAGCGGAATCCCTGTATTCCTTCCGGATTTATTACGTCGTTCTCTACGAAGCCTTCCGGTACAACGCTTCAATCCTCGACAGCCTCGCCAAGTTGGCTTCGCGCCCCGGCGAAACTGTCCACGAGCTTCGAGCTCTTTTTTCGAATCGCAAGCAAGTTGTCCTGATCGATGGCGCACTCGATGGGGCGTTGGTTGCGTTGCGTGCGAAGGCACGAAGTTTTCTCTCGCAGCTCGGGGATTTTGTCAGCGCCCGGATTCTCGAAAAGCATGAGGCGTTTTGCGTTTTGAAGAGGATTCTGAATTTCTCGCCACTAAAGATCGAGAACGCGCGTCTCAAGCACGACACGTTTCTCGACTACTATCTCTGCGAATCCCACGTCGAGTGCCACCGGGGATTCCTCCGCGTGGACGATTATTACGTGAAAGTACTGACGCTCAAAGACCCGTCCGCGCAGAGCTTTCCCCTGATTTTCAAGCAGCTGCTCGAAGTCGAAGCCAATTATTTCATTTGCAGTGAGTGGCAAAAACAGGACCAGGCCAAGAGCCGGAGCTTCATCCATTCCCGCCGGCGGCACTTTCACAACACAAAGCGGTCGCTGGCAAGCTACGTCACCACTTCAGATCAGCCGCAGCGCGGTGACGACGTGCTTGTGGACGAGTCGAAGGAAGCCCAGATTCGGGATTTGGGTGAAGCGCTCAAGGAAATCGAGATTAAGGGCAACTACTTCGGAGCTTACTCCCTAACCATCGTGGTCTACGACGAAGAGCTCTCCAAGGTCGAATCGGCCTGCTCTGACTTTTACAAAGCGTTCAATGTCCACGACGCCCAACTCTACGAAGAGAAATACAACCTCTTTAACGCCTATCTCGCTACCGTGCCCGGCAATCATGCCTTCAATCTGCGGTCCATGCTCATCCTCAACACGAATTACGCCGATTACTCCCTGCTCTTTACGCTGCATTCCGGGCACAAGGTCAACGGCCATCTGAACCAGGAATACCTCGCAGTGCTCGAAACGAACCACCGCACGCCGTACTACCTCAATCTACACTGCAAAGATACCGCCCACACCGTAATCCTCGGGCGGACAGGGGCTGGGAAAAGTTTCCTTCTGAATTTCCTCATTACCAATCTGCAGAAATACGATCCCTATACATTCATCTTCGATCTGGGCGGGAGCTTTGAAAGCCTCACGCGATTGTTTGAAGGCAGCTACGTCAAAGTCGGCCCACACAGCAGCGCGTTCAAGATCAATCCCTTTTGCCTCCCGAAAACGAAGCCCAATCTCGACTTTCTCGCTCTATTCGTGAAGGTTCTTGCCGACAACCATAGCGGCGAAAAGCTTTCGCTCGAAGAAGAGCAGGAAATCTACCAGCAGATTGAAAATCTTTACAGCATTGACCCGGAGCTGCGCACTCTGGGAGTGCTGGCCAACACGCTCCCGCGCAGGTTGTCAGTGAAACTCCAAAAGTGGACGGCAGGCGGGCAGTTTGGGTTTCTCTTCGACAACACAGAAGACACGGTGAGTTTCTCGCGCTTCCAGTGCTTCGACTTTCAGGGAATGGAACAGTACCCGCAGATTCTGGAGCCTTTGCTCTTTTACATCCTCCACCGGGCCAACCACGCGATCACCAATCGCGAAATTACTCACATCTTCAAAGCATTTTTTATCGATGAGGCCTGGACGTTTTTCCGCAATCCCCGCATCAAGAGCTACATCGTAGAAGCCCTCAAGACCTGGCGAAAGCAGAACGCCGCGATGATCCTCTCCACGCAGTCGCTTGACGAGCTGCGAAAATCCGACATTTTGGATGTCATCATCGAAACGTGCGCAACGAAGATTTTCCTCGCCAATCCCGACATGGATCGCGAGCTGTACCAAAACCAGTTTCACCTGAACGACGCGGAAATTGATCTCATTTCCACGCTGATCCCGAAACGGCAGTTTCTTATCAAGAACCATGAGATCGCCAAGGTTGCGAATCTGGAAGTAGACGCCAAAAGCTATTGGCTGTACACGAACGATCCCTTCGACAACCGGAAGCGCGTGGAAGCCTTCGAAAAGTACGGCTTTGAAAAGGGCCTTGAGGTCCTGGCAGGAGCGAGGCCATGAGAGACAGGCTCAGCGTTTTCGACCTGTGCCTGCCAGGTATCGTCGCCGGAATGATCTTGGCAGGTGTAGTACTGGGGGTAGGGGATGCTATGTTTCCCGACGCCTTCCAGAAGATGTTCCCCCGGGAAACATTTCTGCTCCTGGCGGTCGCGATTGTCGCGGCCAGCGTCATTGGTTTTGTCAATCTCCTCCTTCCGTCCCGCGAGGAAGAGAAATCCCCGAAAGACATCTCGTCGAAGTTTCGAGCAGGAGGCCCCGATGTTGATTAGAATTCCCCGCTTCGCGTTTCCGTGCGTTTTGCTAGCCGCTTTTGCCGGGCTGTTCGCCCGGCCTCCCGCGGTCCATGCGGATTCCGGCGCGCGGACCGTCAAGTATGCCGAAGCAGACATTATTCCCATTCACGCGAAGATTCGGTTTTCGACGCTGATCGTGTTGCCGGTGAATGAGGAAATCTTAGACGCCACGACGGGCGACAAAGAGTTTTGGATCATTAATGGCGCACACAACCTCTGCTATCTCCATCCCGCGCAGCAAGGGATTCGCAGCAACCTGAATCTCATCACCTCGACCGGGCACGTGTATTCCTTCCTCCTGACGGAGATCAGCAACCAGCCGAATGCTGAGCCGGACTTGAAGATTTTTGTCGAGCGCAAAGAGGAATCAACGATCAACGGAGCCTCGGGAGTGCCGCCGCTTGCCCGAGCTTCCGAGGTGCAGGCTTACAAGGCCGCTGTGGACGCGGCTCGCGCGGATGCGGCGCAGGCAGTCCATGCTGCCGAGGAGCGAGCCCAAAAGGATATCAGCGAGTATCGCGAGCAATACGCGGGAAAGCTCGAATTCGACTACAGCTATAACGCCAAGGGCGCCCGAGCGCCTTTTTCTGTCGCTGCGATCTACCACGACGACAAATTCACCTACATCAAGTGCAGCGCCCAGGAGAAACCAACGATTTACGAGGTGAAAGACGGCAAACCGAATCTCATCAACTTCGAGCTGGCCAACGGCGTGTACGTCATTCCAAAGATTGTGGACCGGGGTTACTTGGCGCTGGGAAAGAAAAAACTGAGTTTTGAGCGGCACGGAGGGTAGCGGCGATACGCGATGCGGGAGAGTCCCATGCCCGACAAGAACGAACATAATGCTCAGGCTGAAACCAATGCGCAATTGCGCGGCACGGTCGAAAATAAAGCGCCGAAACCCGCAGGGCTGCTTCCGAAGAACACGCAGCAGCTCGTGATCCTCGGCGTGGCGGTCGTCATGGTCCTCATCATGTGGCTTACCGGAGGAACAAAGCGTGCGAGATCGACGGCTTCTCTGCCACCAGCGACGCGGGTGCAGCCTCCGAACCCGGCGACGGTCGAGGATTTCAAGCAAACGATCCAGCAACAACAAGCGGCGACACGACAGCCCATTTCGCCATCGAATCTCGAACGGCTGAAAGCCTTGGGGTTGGCTGGCGACGTACCTCCAGGCGGCGCAGTCGTGCCGCCAGCCGACGGAAGCATTCCGCAACCAGGAGGCGTTGTCGGTGGCGCGGCGGGCCAGCAGCCGCCACCTCCTGACCCCGTAAAAGAAGACCGGAAGAAGCGACAGTATCTGTCGCTGTTCGCCCCCAACGTTGCCTTTACCTACCGCAAAGGCCAGGAGGCCGAGCAACTCGCCGGCGCAGGGCCTAAGAGCAGCAATCCTCCCAGTCTGGACGATTCGGCGCAGCAGCGTCCGAGCAATTGGGATGCGCAGCTTCGCGAAGCGGAGGCGCAACTTGCGGCACTCGGCCAAACGGGGCAGCGCGATACAGCGCCACCAACGTCCGTCTCCGTACAACAGAAACAGTCCACTGCCGAGTCAGAGCGGTCAAACCCGGACGTATCCCGTCCCGGTACCTTCAACTCGTTCGCCGGAAAGCGATACGTGGCATTCGAGGGCACGGTCCTTGAAACGCTTTTGATCAACCGCCTCAACGGCACCTTTTCGGGCCCGGTCAACTGCTTGGTGACAACAGATCTCTATTCCCACGACCGCCAGCACATTCTGATCCCCGCCGGGACCAAAGTGCTTGGAGAAGCCAAAAAGGTCGAGGCATTCGGCCAGCAACGGCTGGCCGTTTTCTTTCATCGGCTCATCATGCCAGACGGCTACTCGGTGAGCTTGGACCAATTCAAAGGACTCAATCAGATCGGCGAAACCGCTCTCCGCGACAAGGTGAACAACCATTATCTGCAAATCTTCGGAACGTCGTTGGCTGTGGGCATTCTAGGCGGTGTCGCCGAAGCCGGAACCGGCAACGTGCTCAGTAATTCGCCTTTGGACCGGGTCCGCGAAGGGTTTGGCGCGAGCATCGCGAATTCATCGATGAATATCCTCGACCGTTTCCTGAACATCCTGCCCACCGTGACGATCCGCGAGGGCAATCGCGTGAAGGTTTATCTCTCGGGAGATTTATTGTTGCCGGATTACGCGCAGCACACCATGCAACCTGATTTGTGATTGGAGGGAAACGAATGAGAGGTCTCAAGTACGTAGCAGTCGCAATCCTTGCGTTAGCCGTGGCCGGATGCGGCAAGAAAGAAGAAGAAAGCGAAGTTGTTCCTCCTGGATTCTGCAAGACCGAAGCCGAATGCCAGCCGATGGCCGATCGCGAAAACGCACGCCAGGAGGAACTTAGGCAAAAGCGGATCACTCAAGGCGTGCATGAGCAATATTTGCCATGCGGCACGTATAAGCCGACGAAGGCCCCGAACGGCTACTGGAACGTGACACGGGGCGCGGCGGGATGCCCTTCCACGGCGAGCCAGCAAGACCCACACCCCGATCTTGGCAAGGCCAAGAAATCAGCACACTAGGAAGGAGAACCGAATGAAATACATCGCAAAAAGGAGCGCCGTTATCGCTGTCCTGATAGCGGTGCTTTTTCTCCCCGCCGTGTCGCAAGCGCAGTTCGGATTCGGCGGGATTGTGTACGACCCAACTAACTACGCCAATGCAGTCCTGCGTTACAACCAACTTGTCCAGCAACTTGTTCAACTCAGGCAAACCTACCAGCAGGTCCTAAACCAGTACAACCTGGCGCTTCAAATGTCCCGGAATCTGCAGAACATGCCGGCGCGTTATCGCGCCACGTTTTCCCAATGGCGCACCTTCACAGCAAACGACCTCTACGGAAACACGCGCGGCTGGGTTGGCGCGGCAAACGGCGCGGGAGCCCAGACGGTGAGTCCCGCGTATCAGCAAGCTACGATTCCTCTTCTGACTTACAGTCAGGCGGACCTCAACGCGATCAATCCCGCAGACGCACGAAACCTCAAATCGGTTTACGCTTCACTTCAACTCGCGGACGGAGCGAACGTTTCCGCATTAGCCACGGTTGGCAATGTCCGCGCCAATG
>WNGM01001011.1_pt1 | contig 25641 bp, 17 predicted proteins | sample 5400571 | NCBI WGS metagenome assembly WNGM01 (sample SAMN13153378, study PRJNA577476) | soil metagenome | isolation source: 100 cm soil or saprolite under Garry oak tree replicate 2 | place: USA:California | collected 2016-06-15 | reverse complement strand
TGGCTCGGTGAGATCACCCGCAGCCGCGCCCGTGCGGTGTTGTTGTCGCGCGAGTGGGCGGGAGGATCCCTCGAGCCGGTAACCGACTTTTCAAGGTGAAGGAGAACTCCATGATTCGCAAGCTCTTCGGGCTCGCCGTCGTATACGCGGTGCCCACCCTGTTGGCGGCGCAGACGCCGCAGATTCCCAACGAGCACGCGTCCGACCAGGGCAGAGCCATGGTCGCGCTGCACTCGCAAGGTGGCGCGCACCGGTCGACGCACCGGCGCGGAGACGTGGTCGCCGTCGACGTGACGCGCAACCCCAACGCCGCAACCCGAGCGGCGCGGGCGACGCCAGCGATGCCGGGGCATGGCGACCTGCCGAACGTGGCGGCGCGCCGGGCCACACCCGCGACGCCGGCTCACAAGCAGGGCCAGCCGACCAACCCGCATCGGCCGTAACGACAGCACAGTTCAAAAGGGGACGTAGGGGCGCAGTAGGCTGCGCCCCTACTCGCTTTTCTCCCACCGTACCCCTCCGTCCCCGCGCGTCATAGCTTTGGTGCCGTGAAGCGGGGGATGGTTGCGCTGCTGGCGGCGGTGATCACACTTCCCGCGCCGGCGGCCGCGCAGACCGAGATGTCCGTCGGCCTGGGCATGGGCACCGTGCGGTATTCCGCGGGCGCGGGTTTCGGCACGGCCGTGCTCTCGCCCGCCATCCGACGCACGTCCGCGGCCTGGACGGCGGATTTTTCCGGCTCGGTCGCCTCGCTTCCGGGCGGCGCATGGGCCGCCCAAGGACTCACCGGCCTCTCTCTGGTCAGCGCTCCGCTCGCCCGGCCCGTGCGCTTCAGTGCCGAGCTCACACTCGGCGGCACCACGCGTACCGATGGCGGCTCGACCGCGGCGGCACACGCCCTCGCGGAGTTCTCGCGGTCTGCGAACACGTGGGGGCTCGGGATCGGCGCCGGCCCGTCCAGCGGCGCGATTTCGGGCGACCTACCAATCACGGCGTTGCACAGTCGCGCGCGGGTGTGGTGGCGACCGGGAAGCGGCGCGGGGGCGCAGGAGCTCCAATTGAGCGTCGAGCCCACCCGATTTCCGGACTATTGGTTCACGGACGCGAGCCTGGCGGCCACGCTCGAGCGAGGGCGGGCGATCGTGTCGCTGTGGGTCGCCGGGCGGACATCGGCGGCCTTCCCGTCGGAGGGAGCCGGGGGCGCGTTCGTGCAGTTCTACGCGACGCCCAGGGTCGCGGTCGAGCTCGGCGGCGGGAGCTATCTCCCGGATCCCTACCAAGGCCTGCCGCGCGCGGGGTTCTTCGCCGTGGGCGTGCGACTCCATCGCTCGGCGCGCGCACCCCGGACGCAGTTGGCGCCGCTCGTGCCCGGGGTGCGGAGCGACAGCCTGGTAGTGCGTTTCCGGATGGCGGGGGCCCGCTCGGTGGCGATCGCGGGCGATTGGAACTCCTGGGGGCAGGTGGCGTTGCGCCCGCTGGGCGACGACGTCTGGGAGGGAGTGCTGGGCCTCAGGCGCGGCCTCTATCACTTCAACCTACTGGTCGACGGCTCGGATTGGGTGGTGCCGAACGGCGTGGCGACCGTGCCCGACGGGATGGGTGGGATGGTGGCCGTACTCATCGTACCGTAGTGTAGGGCGTCCCTCTCACGATGGGCAAGCAGCCGGGTGCGATGGACAGTCTGGTGCCGCTGTTCGTCGTGCTCGACTTCGTCTACGGCATCGGTCTGCTGTGGGTGTACGCGGCGATCCGGCCGCGGTTTGGTGCGGGCGCGAAAACGGCGGTCATCGCGGGGGTCGCGGTGTGGTTCTTCGCCGCCCTGCTGCACTCGTTGGGAGAGGCGCCGATGGGGTTGTTCCCGCAGCAGATGTACACGGTCGGAACGATCGTGGAGCTGGTGAAGTATGCGGCGGCGGGGGCGGTGGGGGCGTACGTGTATAAGGAGATGTAGGGTAGATGAACGGCGGGGTGCCCACGGAGGACGCCCCGCCGCACTCATTTCTCCTGCCTGTCTGCAAATTACGGCGTCAAAGGTGTACAGCTGTTGGGCAGCCCGCGTGCGTTACACTCCGGGTCTGGAATCGGCATCACAGGCGCGACGTTGCCGCCCACCGGGGGCTGCTTCGGAATGTCTCCCATACGTTGGAAGCGACGCGCGTCGATCCAGCGAGTGCCCTGCTCCCACAATAGGGAATACCGCCGGTTGTACAACAACTCCTTTACGAAGTCCGAATCCGGGCTGGCGATGATGAGCGTCGTCGGTGCGAGTCCACCAGCGTTTTGCCGAACCAGATTGATATCGGTGAGCGCTGGTGCCTTCGCTCCCGTGAACCACTCCGCCTCCGCACGTAACAACACGAGCTCCTCGTCCCGGATGACGGGGATCGGGCGGGCAGGATCAGCAGCCCCCCCCGTGAAGTACATGGTGAACTTCTGCTGGCCGATGATGCTGATGCCGCCCAGCACCTGCGTGTCCTGCGCCGCTACGATCTTGTCGATGACCCGCTGGTCGGGCTGGCCGGCCGGTTGGAGCTGGGCGTCCACGCTGTCCGACGGGTGTGCGAAGTAGGTGACTCCGTTGAGGGGCTCGGAGAGCGCATTCGCAACGTCTCCCGCGGCATTGGAGAAATCGAAGTAGGCTCCCTTGGCGAAATCGCCGGGGCTGTTCGTGACGAAAGAGGCCGAGAGGGCCGCGAGTGCCGCGGTATAGCACGGCACGCCACAGCCCGCCGCAGTCGCGCGCAGTACTTCCGCCTTGGCCGCGAGCGCCCGGTTGAACTTGAGGAACGACACCGGCAGGCTGAAGTCCTCCGCGTTCAGCGCTGTCCCGGCAAACCCCGGAGGAAGCGGGAACGGGAACGGCGTGCTGTCCGCCCGCACGAGGTCCGCTCTCGCGGAGTCTAGGAGGTGCAGCGCGTAGCCGTACACGCTGTCCTTGGTCACGAACGGGGCGGGCGAGGCGGTAATCGACACGTCCACGTCGACGGCTGCACCGAGGGAGTCACGCGTCTCGATGAGGTACAGGAACGCGAGCGCCTTGATCGTGTTCGCCATCCCGCGTGACGCCGCCTTCTCCGCGTCGCTCACGTCCCCCGAGCCGACACGGTCCAGCGCCGTAAGGTAGATGTTGACGCCGCGAATCGCCGAGTAACGACCGAGCCACAATGCGCCCCCGAAGTTGCCAGTCAGGGCGGCCAGGAAATACGGTTCCTGGTAGTCGGGCTGGTTGTTGCCGGACAGGTTGATGCCCTCCCGGCCAAGGGAGCCGATGCGCCAGATCTGACCCTGGATGTCGCCGCGGGCGCTCGCGAAGATCCCGGTCGCGGCAGCCGACAGCTTTGCCCGGGTCGGCGCCGTGAGCAAGTCTTCCTGGTTCGGCTGGTCGGTATTCGGCACATTGAAGAAATCGGTGCACGACGCCACCGCGAGCGCCGCCGCCAGGAGGCCCGCCGCCATTAGTTTCGTGGTCATGGTCAGAACCCCGCCGTGATCGAGAAAAAGAAGCTTCGCATCGGCGGATAGGGGCCGAGGTCGATGTTCCGCGAGACGGCCTGCTGGCCAAAATTGCTCTCCTCGGGGTCGTACCCGAAGTAGTCCGTGATCAAGATCAGGTTTCGCCCCGTGACGCTTACGCGGGCGTTGTGGGCGCCGAGCCGGCTCGCCCACTGTTCCGGCAGATCGATGCCGAGACTGGCCTCGCGCAGTTTCAGGAACGTCGTGGACTGCACGAACGGTGTGGCAATCCCCCAGACGTTGCACGCGTCATAGCGCGCCCGCCCGGCCACCGTCGCTTGATCGGGAGCGAGGCCGTTGCAGTCGTACAGCGATAGCGTCTGGTTCTGCTCGGCGCCGCCGAACTGCCAATCCCACAACATCGAGAAGGACAAACGCTTGTAAGAGACGTCGTTCAGGAACGACCACCGGAACCGCGGGTTGGCCTGGCCGAGGTAGCGGGTAGCGAGCGTTCCTCCGCCGCCGGGCACCGTATCGGTGCCGATGATCTGGGTGATCGGCTGGCCCTTTTGGATGAAGAACTCGCCGTACGGCAGCCCGAATCCCGCCACGGGCGGTCGGAAGCCGCAAATCTGAGCACCGGGCTTGCAGATATCGGGGCTCGGCAGGTCCTGTACCCGGTTCTTGAGGGATGTGTAGTTGGTTCGAAACACCCAGTTCAGATTCTTTGTGCGGACGGGCGTCACGCCCAGCGCGATCTCAAGACCCTCATTCCACAGCACTCCGCCATTGAAGATCCGGTTCCCATAGCCGGTGAACGGCGCCGGAGTCGCTTGGAGCAAGAGATCGTAGGTGTGCCGGGTATACCCGGTTATCTCGACGGACGCGCGGCCGTTCCACAGCTGCGCATCTACTCCCGCCTCGAACTCCTTCAAGCGCTCCGGCTTGATGTTCGGTGCGCCCGCCGTGGGACCAACGACAGTACCTACCACCCCACCGATGACCGCGGTCGCGAGCGGCGTGAACTTCTGCCCGAAGATTGGTTGATTCCCGGTCTCGCCGTACGCGCCCCGGAGCTTGAGCTCACTACCTTCGCCAAGCAGCCCCGGGAACCGGTACGAGGCCGAGGCTTTCGGGAACAGATAATACTTGTTCGGATCGCCGTTGGCGCTCGAACGCTCCGCCCGAAACCCCCCGGACAGTAACAACCGCTCTTGGAGCGCCAGAACCTCTTCCTGCCCGTAGAAGGCGAGGGTGCGCTCTTTGGGGTTCCGCTCGAACGGCCCCTGCAGCACGGACGCCTCGTCGATGTTCGACTGGCCCGGGAGAAGGCCCTTCGCGACGACGCGTTCCCGGCTGAGCTCGCGGTCCTCGACCTGCACCCCCGCGGATGTCGTGGCCTTGAGCGCGCCGGTAGCAGGAACGTAGCTGTGAATCGCATTGAGATTCCAGTTCCACTGGCGGCTGTCGGCGTTCGATCGCGTCGACGTTCCGGGATTGGTTTGAGTCTGCTCGAAAAACAGCTCAGGCGGCGACACGAGGACCGCTTTTTGCTGGAACAGATCCATGCCGCCCGCGCCGACGATCTGCAGCCGGTGGTGGGCCGTCTGCAGGGCCTCCCAGGTGAGCGTTCCACCGCCGGTGAAGCGATAGACCGTTTCGGTGGCTTTGGCGAGTGCCGCTGTCTGGAGCGGGTTCGAACCGAGGTAGCCGATCCCGGGCTTGGGATACGTGCCGGCTGTCGGAAGCAGGTTGACGAACCCGGGAACGTAGGCGATCGCGTACGTCACGCTCGCGCCGTTGTTGTCGTTGTTGGTGAACCCCTTGTCCGTGGCAGTGCGGTTGAACCCCATCGAAACAGCCAGGTGCAGCTTATTCGAGAACGACTGGTCGATATTGGCGCGGAGATTTTGGCGCTCGTCGAATGTGTTACCGACGATGCCACCATCGCGCTTCGAGCCGCCCCCGAAGAAATAGCTGGTGTTCTCCGTGCCACCCGTAACGCTGATATCGGTTTCGTAGCCGAGCGGCTTGGAGTCGGTCAGTTCCTTCAAATGATCGTAGAACGGCAGCTGGCCGCTCACCATGTACGACGCGATACGCGCCGACGTGTACGGGAACGTGTCGCTAAGGCTGAACTGGCGCGTCGCCGGGCCGCGCTGCAGCTCCGAATACCCCATCCGCTGCGTGATCGTCGCGCGGGCCTGCCCAGGCTGGCCACGCTTCGTCTTGATGATGAGCACGCCGTTCGCCGCCTTGGAGCCGTAAATCGACGACGCGGCCGCGCCGCGCAACAGCTCGACCGACTCGATATCGGCCGGGTTCATGTCGGCAAGGCGATTCACGGGATCGTCCTGTTGCTCACCGAAGCCTTGGTTGGAAGAGCTCCGGGTGACGCTGAATAACCCCGTGGGCAGGGAGGCATTGCTGTACAGCACGCCGTCCACCACGAAGAGCGGATCGGGACTGCCGATCACGGTGTTGTTGCCACGCACCTGGATCTGCGTCCCGCCGCCCGGCGCTCCCGAGTTCTGGCTGATGATCGCGCCAGGAATCCGCCCAGCGAGCGATCGGTCGAGCGCGGGGGACGGCACCTGGGAGACTTCTTGGCCGCTCACGGTGGTCGTTGCGGTCGCCGCGTTGCGGCGCTCAACACCCGTGGCCTGGCCGGTGACTACCACCGCCTCGAGGTTGAACACGTCCTCTTGCAGCTGGACGTCGACTGTGGCCTGGCCGGGGGGCACGGGGATCTCTTTACGCTTGAACCCGATGCGGCGGAACGCCAGTGTCGCGGCGCCGGCGGGCGCCGAGATCGCGTAGCGACCGTCGCCGTTGGTCACGGCGGCGAACGCCGCGCCGGTCACGGACACGTTGACGCCCGCGATCGCCTCGCCGTTCGTGGCCGAGGTCACGCGGCCGGTGATCTGGCGCTCCTGGCCGGATGCGCCGGCCGCGCCCAGCGCCACCAGCGCTAGGGCGAAGAGCGAAGTACGCTGTCCCACGAAACCTCCTCGAGCGGTGCCACAGAGTTCACCACGGTGAGCCGCACGAAAACCCCCATATGCTGCGGTTCATTCGGCGCCCCCGCAAGAAGGGGCCCGCCAGGCTAATTTGAAACGCGCCCCCGCCCCTTGCCCCGACCCCAACACCCCGGAGGCCGTTCATGAGCGTGGACCGCCGCACCTTCCTCGAGCGCACCGCCGCCGCCACCGCCGCCGTCGCCTGGCCCGGCGCTCCCCCCTCGACGCGTCGCTCCGACGACCTAGCTCCGATTTTCACCGAGATCGAAAAGCGCCACGACGAAGCGGTGTCGCGCCTGCAGGAGTGGATCCGGCAGCCGTCCATCGCCGCCGAGAACCGCGGCGTGAACGAGGGCTGCGAGCTCACCATGCGCCTGCTCAAGGACGCGGGCTTCGACCCGGTGACGAAGATCCCGAGCGACGGCCAGCCCGGCATCTTCGCCACGCTCGACGCCGGCGCCCCGCGCACCCTCGGCCTCTACTTCATGTACGACGTGAAGCAGGCCGATCCGGCTGAGTGGTCGTCCCCGCCCTGGGACGCCGCCCTCGTCGACCGGCCCGGGCTCGGCAAGGTGATCATGGGCCGCGGGGCCGTGAACCAGAAGGGACCCGAAGCGACGTTCCTCGCCGCGCTGCACGCCATCCGCGCGGCGGGCAGGAAGCCGCCGCTCAATTTCGTGCTCGTGGCCGAGGGCGAGGAGGAGATCGGCTCGCCGCACTTCCCTCAGATCGTGCGCCGGCCCGAGGTGCAGGCCGCCCTGCGGCGCGTCGCGGGGATCTTCATGCCCTCGGCGGCGCAGGCGTCCGACGGCCAGGTGACCATCACGCTGGGCGCCAAGGGCGTGATCGAGTGCGAGGTGGTCTCGAGCGGGGAGCGCTGGGGTCGCGGGCCCAAGAAGGACATTCACTCGAGCAACAAAGCGCGCGTGGACAGCCCGGCGTGGCATCTGGTCGAGGCGCTCGCGACGCTGGTCTCGCCCGACGGCAACGAGCCGGCCATCGACGGCTACGCCGACAAGGCCCGCCCGCTCTCGGCCAGTGAGAAGGCGATGGTGGCGACGGCGGCGCGCCGCCTCGACGAGGCGGTCGCGAAGCGCGAGATGGGCGTGGACCACTGGGTGCACGACGTGAGCTGGGTCGAGGCGCTGGAGCGCCTCGTGTCGCGCCCCACGGTCAACATCGAGGGCCTGGTCGGGGGCTACACCGGTCCGGGCGGCAAGACCATCCTGCCGCACCGCGCGGTGGCGAAGCTCGACCTGCGGCTCGTGCCCGACATGACGGCGGCCGAGTCGCTGGCGGCGCTCAAGGCGCATCTCGCCAAGCGGGGCTTCGGCGATATCGAGGTGAATATGACGGGTGGCTACGATCCCACGACCACGCCGGGCGACGCCGCGCTCATCAAAGCGCAGGTCGCCGTGTATCGGCGCTCAGGGATCGATCCCGTGATCCTGCCGCGCATCGCGGGCTCCTGGCCAGGCTACGTGTTCACGGGCGATCCGCTGCGGCTCCCGGCCGGCCATTTCGGGTTGGGGCACGGCAGCGGCGCGCACGCGCCCGACGAGTATTACGTGATCGAGTCGCAGAACGCCGGCGTGCGGGGGATCGACGGCGCGGCGCGCTCCTATGTCGAGTATCTGTACGAGGTGGGGCGGGGGTGAGGCTCGGGAGGGGGCAACAAAAACCGCCGGGCGCGCAATCCGCGCCCGGCGGTTTACTGTCCGGTGGTGCGAGGTATCTAGAAGCCCGCCTCCGTACCGCATCCCGCCGGCTTGGTGGACCGGGCGTCGCAGTCGAACTGAGGGAAAGGGAACTTGGCGAACCGCTTGGCCGCCCCAGTGCTCGTGGCCTCGGTGGGCAGCGTCGCGAGTCGACCGTATCGGCGCAAGTCGATCCAGCGATGGCCGCCCTCGAAGGCGAGCGAGTAGCGGCGGTTGTACAGCAACTCGTCCAGCAACGCTGCTTGGGTCACGGGGCCGGCATAGGCCAGGAGCTTTCCGGACTTGATCCGGATCGTGTTGAGGTCCGCGACGGCGGCGGCGAGATCCGCCGCCCCACCCTTACCGATGTTCGCCTCCGCGCGGATCAGTATCAGCTCCTCGTTCCGAATGATCGCAATCGGGTCGATGTTGCTCTTGTAGATCACATACTGCAGCTGCGACGTCAGGCCCTGCGTCGTCTTGGGATCCGCGAGCCGTGCGGTCTTGCGCACGAAGCGGTCATCCTTCGTGATGCCGTTCCCTTGCAGCTGCGCGTCGGTCTCGAACGATGGGTGCGCCACCAAGGCCCGGGCGTTCGGATCGTATAAGGCGTTGGTCTCGTCACCAGAGACCGTGGCGTACGAGTAGTAGACGCCATCGTCCAGGTTCGCGGTCGTGTCGATGAAGGAAGCGCTCAACGCGGTCAGGGCCGAGTCCCAGCAAGTCGTGCATCCGAAGCTGCCCTTGTACACCTGCACACGCGCCATGAGTGCACGGTTGAACGTGCGGAACGACACGGCAGTAGTGAACCCGGTGAACCCCGGGCTCAGGTTAAACGGGAATGGATCGTCGCCGGCGCCGAGGGTCGTGGCCGAATCCAAATGGGCCGCTGCGGAATCGAGCACCCGGGCAATGTGAGCGAAGATAGCATCTCTGGTCACGATCGCCGCTGGCGGTGCGAGTGGGTCGAGGTCGGTGGGGATCCCGGCGCCGTTTGCGTCCCGGGTGACGATCACCTTGAGGTAATCGAACGCCTGGATCGTTTGCGTGAACCCGCGAATCGCCTCTTTCTCGGCATCGTTCACAAGGGGCACCTTGTCCACCGCCGCGAGCTCCAGATTGGCATTGCGGATGTTGCGATATGGGTTGGCCCACAGGTTGCCCCCGAACGCCGGGCTGCCGCCATCGAGCGGGCCTACGAGCATCTCGCTCACGAAGCGGGGATCGGCGGGATCAAGATTGTAGGACTCCCGGCCCAGAATGCCGAGGAGCGACACGTAGCCGTTCTGCGGCGCCACCCCGGTGCGCGTTCCCAGCAGCAACCCCGAAGCGACCGAGAGGACCTGGCTGCGCGTCGGGTTGTTCTGGAAGTCACCGAGATCGGGGCTGTTCAGGTTGGGCACGTCCAGGTCCTTGCACGCCGCCAGCGCGACGAGGCCCAGGCAGGCCGGCAGCCAGCGTGTCGCATTCATCTTCGAGTACCTCGCAGGCGCGCTCATGGTTAGAACCCCACGTCGACGGCGAACCAAAAACTCCGGCTCGGCGGGAACGGTGTCACATCGATATTGCGAGCGATCGGTTGGTTCCCGAAGTTGCTCACTTCCGGATCCACTCCCGTATAGGGCGTGCTCGTGAACAGGTTGCGTCCGCTCACGCTGAGGCGCGCGTACCGAGCGCCCTGCCAGATGCCGTGAAGGACGTTCGGCGGGAGCTCATAGCTCAGCGTGATCTCTCGCAACTTGAGGAAACTGGCGCTCTCGATGTAGTTCCGCGTCACCTTCGTGAAGCCTGCGAGGCGCTTCTGCCCCACGGTCTTCAGCGTATCCCCCGCACTCGTGACCAAGGTGTCGCGGAGCGGGTCCGCGTAATCCGACGTGACTTGTCCGAAGTCGTACAGCAATCTGGTGAGATTCAGGATGGCGCTACCCTTCTGCCAATCGAGCAGGAAGTGCACGCTGAATCGTTTGTAGGTGAGGTCGTTCGTGAACGACATCCGGAAGTCGGGGTTCGCGTCGGCGATTTTCCGCACGACGATATCACCGACGCTCTTGCCGGGGTAACTCCCAGATGCGATGTCGGCGGCCGTGAGCGTGTCGTTGCCGACGATCTGGGTCGCGGACGCCCCCTGCTCCACGCGGAACTGCCCGATCGACGCCCCGAAGCCACCGGCGCTAAAGGCCGGAATGGGCAGCTCGGTGATGACGCTGCGGTTGCGTGAAAACGTGGTCCGGAAGAGCCAGTTGAAATCGGGACGCTGTACCGGAATCAAGGCCAGTGACACCTCGACGCCGCGGGTACGGAGCTTCCCGCCGTTGAAGATCTCGAAGTTGACCCCGCCGATCGGTGCGAGCTGGCGGGGCAACAGCAGGTCGCTGACGTTCTTCTGGTATGCGGTGAATTCAAGGTTGGCGCGACTGTTCCACAACGTCGCATCGAAGCCCCCCTCCAACTCCCGCTCCCGCTCGAAACGGAGATCCTTGGCGCCGGTCGTGTCGCCACCAACGGTACCGGGGACGCCGCCTACTTTCCCGGTGATCCGCAAGGAGGTGAACTTTTGGCCGTAGAACGGCTCGTTCCCGGCTTCGCCGTACGCCGCTCGCAGCTTCAACTCGTCCACCGCCCCCGCCGGGTGCAAGAACCGGTACGAGACCGAGGCCTTGGGGAAGTAGTAAAGCTTGCTCGCATCCGCGTTGAGACTGCTCTGGTCCGCCCGAATCCCGGCCGTCAACAACAGACGCTCCTGTGACGCGAGGAATTCCTCTTGGGCGAAAAAGCCCAGATCCTTGATCTGCGCCTGGTCTTCCGTGATCTGGATGTCCTTCCCGGCGGCGACGTTCTGCTGTCCCGCGTTCAGATCGCGGCTCGTGATGCGCGAGGTGTTGGTCTTGCGTTGCGCGTGCTGTAAGCCGATCGAGGTGGTGGCTGAAAACGCGTTGCTACTGGGCGTGAAGGTATGGATCGCGCTCGCGTTCACGTTGTAGTTGAGGTTGTCGGTGTTCGAGAGCAGCGACGTGCCCGGTTCTCCGTCGTTGGGCTCGAACTGCAACTCCGGCGGGAAGAACAGCGCGTTCTGTTGTGAGAATTGATCCACGCCACCGGTCGCCACAAAGCGCAGATAGTGCCGTCCGGTCTGCACCGCGTCCCATTGGAGGTTTGTGCTCCCGATGAACCGCCACACGTCTTCATTGTTCTTCATCAGTGCCGCCGTCTGCACCGGATTGCTCGGCACGAACGGGTTGCGGGCGAACGTGTCGCCCGGCACCTGACCCAGATCCACGAAGCTCGGCGTGCCCGAGAGCACCACGTAGAAGCTCGTCCCCGTATTGTCGTTATTGGTGAGGCCGCGTTGCGCCAGTGTATGGGTGTAGCTCGTGTTGAGAGTGGCGTGGACTCGCGATCCCAGTCGCTGGTCGAGGTTCAAGCGCACGGCCTGGCGCTTGAAGCCCGTGTTATCGATGATACCTCCGTCGCCCTTCGAGGTCACCGAACCGAAGTATTGTGTGTTATCCGTTCCGCCGGAAAGGCTGAGTGCCGTTTCGTACGAGAGCGGTTTGCGCCCCGCCAGCTGGTCCTCGAGGTCGAACGCTTTGCCAGGCGTGTATCCGGGCAGCTGCAGCTTTACGTACGGGTTGGACGTATCCGCGCGAAAGAACCGGGCCGCACTCGCTCCGAACGCCGCCTTGGCCGCGAACGAGTCCGGGAAAGTTCGCTGGCCGAATTTCTTCGAGATCTCGAACACTCCGAATCGCTGCACCACATCGAACTTGGGCGCTCCCGCCTGTCCGCGCTTCGTTTTGATCACGACGACGCCGTTCGACGCCTTTTGTCCGTAGATCGCCGATGCCGACGCCCCGCGCAGAATCTCGATGTTCTCGATGTCGTTGGGATTCACGTCGGCGATGCGGTTCACCTGCGCGTCCTGGTCGAGCGAGGGGTTTGACCCCCCCGACGCGGCCGTCACCGCATTCTGGTTGGACGGGATGGCGATGTCGCTTACGATCACCCCGTCTACCACGTACAGGGGCTCGGCCGTCGCGTTGATGGACGTCACGCCGCGGAGCCGAACCTGAAGGCCGCCGCCCGGCGCTCCCGAGTTCTGTTGGATGTCCGCGCCGGCCACCTTCCCTTGCAGCTGCTGTTCAATGCTCGGCGTGGGCGCGTAGGCGAGGTCCGACGACGAAACCGCGGCCACCGCGTTACCGGCGTTGCGGCGCTCGACGCCGGTGGCGATACCCGTGACCACGACCGCTTCGAGGTTGAATACGTCTGGCTCGAGAGCGAACTCCACGCTCTCCTGAGTCGCGGGGACCACCACTTGGCTGCGCTTGTAGCCGATGCGCCGAACGACGAGCGTGACCTCTCCCTGAGGCGCCGACAAGGAGAACTGCCCTTGATCCCGCACCAGGGTGACGATGGTGGTTCCGAGGACGGAGACGCTCGCCCCCCCAACCGGCTCATGAGTGGTGGCGCTGATGACCCGACCGGTGATCTGGCGTTGCTGACCGGCCGCCGCCCCGACCCCGACGGCGAGACTCAGCGCGAGCGAGACAAACAAGGCACGTGGTATCACGATCCCTCCGGACCTGGTTACGCCGCACGGAACGGTAAACGCCCGCTACGTTGCGCGCGATTCCCGAGGTCCGCAAGGAGGGGAGGTCAGGGCGCGACGGCCGAGGCCGTCGCCCGGCGCGCCCGCAACGCCAGATACACCGGCGGCCCCGCCACCGCGAGCAGCACCGCCACCACCACGCCCGGCAACCCGATCGCCCGGCTCCGCACCTCGAGCACCAGACCCGCGACGAGCACCACCAGCGGCAGCGACGCGAGCGCCACGAGCCACGGTACACCGAGCGGCACGCGGAACGCGCCCCGCAACGTCGGCTCCGCGCGCCGCAGCCGGATCAGCGCCGCGAACTCGAGCCCGAGCGCCGCCGTGTAGAGCAGCACGTCGCCCGCGAGCAGGCCGCCGAACGGCAGCAGCGCGAAGCCCGAGTACACGAGGGCCGATACCAGCACCGCGTTGCGCGGCGTGCCCCGCGCATCGGTGCGCGCCAGCGCCGCAGGCAAGAGCCCGTCCTGCGCCAACACCAGCGGAATCCGCGAATACACGAGCAGCAGCGCGTTGAACAGCGCGAACGCACTCAGCATGCCCGCCAGCGCCACCCACACCCCCAGCCATCCGCCCACTACCGCGCGCGCGAGCCCCGGCCAGGCGCCGTCCGTCCACGTCGTCCAGTCGGTGAGCGCCAGCACGGGAACGATCGTGAGCAGGTACACGACGGTCACGAGCGGCAGCGCGCGCGCCAGGGCGCGCGGGTATGTGGCCGACGCTTGCTCGATCTCACCGCCGATCGTCGAGGCGTTGTCCCAGCCGCTGTAGTTCCAGATGCTTTGCGACACACCAATGCCGAGGGCACCCAGGAAGGACGTGCCCGCGGCGTGAAACGGCGTTACCGGGAATGGCGTTGCGGAAGCCCCTAGCCAGCGGGCGACCGCCACAGCGGCGAGCACCGCAAACGGCGCCAGCACCGCCGCCACGAACCACCCCGACGCCGTGCCGACCACGCGCGTTCCACGCAGGTTCAGCCACGTCGCTCCCCAGATCATCGCCAGCGCCACGAGCCAGCGCTCGACCCAGCCGAGCCCCGGCAAGAAGAAGCCCAAATACTGGATCAGGAGCACCGGGTAGATCGCCATATCGAGCAGCGAGTAGGTCCACGACAGCCAGCCGTTCCAGAAGCCCCAGAACCGGCCAAACGCCCGCTTCACCCATTGGTAATAGCCGCCCTCGGCCGGGAGCATCGAGGCGAGCTCGCCCACGAGCAGCGTTTCGGGCACGCTGTAGAGGAGCGGCGTGGCGACGAGCAGCAGCAGGGCGACGCCGGGCCCGACCGAGCCCACCAGCCCCTCCAAGCCGAACGGCCCGCCCGACACAGTGAAAAACATCACCGCGACGAGCGGGCCGAGTCGCAACCGGGAGGAACGTACGGCGGGAGGCTCGGTCGTCACGAATGGGCGTGCTCGTGCCCAGCGCCCCAGATGACGTGCGGATCGTCGCCCGCGAACGCCAGCACGTGCACCATCCAGCCGAAGATGTGGGGCAGGAACCGCCCGCCCACGGCGGCGCACCGTTCGGCGGTCGCGATGCTCGACTTGGGGCCGAAGACGGGCCGGCCCTCACGCGTGTCGCGCCACCGTCCGCCCTGACCCCGGGGCGGCACGCACCAGTTCACGTGCTCGTGCCAGCGCGCCACCGACAGCGGGACGCGGGCGTCCAACTGGTCGAGCGACGCGCGCCCCGGCGCGGCGTACATCGCCCCCACGAGCTCGAACGTCCCGCCCGGCTGCTTGCGGTACAACAGCGACGTCGGCTTCGCCGGGTCGAAGCGCAGCATCTCCGCGAGCGCCCAACGGCGGTTGGTGAAGTGATAGACCGGCTGTGGCACCCCGGGGAGGAACTGCCGGAAGCCGTCCGCCTCCGCGACTCGCACATCGCGGTACTTGCCGAGCGCGGCACGCATCTGGGCTACGATGACAGCGGCGCGCGTCGAGTCGGCGACGCTGCCGGGACGGAGCGGCGTGAGCGTCATGTGCGGGTCGGCAGGCATGGGTCCGCCCATCGCTTCCTGGGCCGCGAGGGTCGCGTGCTGCTCGGTCGAGTCCATCGCGTCCATGTCCTGCGACGCCGGCGCGTTTTGCCGGGCGCGGCACGCCCCGCTGAGACCGGGCGTGGCGAAAACGATGGTGACGACGACGGCGAGCTGGCGCATCGCCGGTAATCTAGATCAGGGCGTCGTCGAGACCAGCATGGAGGATCTGCGGCTGGGAGGCCGCACCGGCCTGGCAGTCCGGCCCAGCACCCGCTCGTACACCGCGAGCTCCTGACGCGCGATCCGCGGCCACGCGAAGCGCTGCGCCTTCTCGATCCCGGCACGCCCCATAGCCTCGCGCCGGGCGGGATCGCCCAGTAGCGCGATGGTCGTCTCCGCCCACACGGCGGGATCGTCCTTGGGGATGACGACCGCTTCGTCGCCGCCGGCGATCACCGAGCGGAAGCCGTGGTTGTCCGACACGACCATCGGCGTACCGCACGCCATCGCCTCGAGCAGCGTGACGCCGAACGACGCAATGGTGGTGGGACACAGGTACAGGTCGGTCGAGCCGTAGTAGGCGGGGCGGTCCTCGAACACCTGCCCGGCGAACCGCACGCTCGCGCTCAGGCCCTCCGCCCGTGCGCGCCGCTCGTAGTAGCGCCGCCACGGCCCGTCACCGGCCACGGTGAGGACTGCACACGGATAGCGCGCCAGGATCCGGGGCATGGCTTCGAGCAACGTGCCCAGGCCGTTGCGGGGCTCGATCCGCCCGAGGAACAAGAGCCGCGGATGGTCGGTGAGGGCGTCTGTGGGCCGGCGCCCGTTGGGCTTGAAGAAGGTGGTGTCCACGCCGTTCGGGATGATGTCCCACTGGAGGTCGAAATAGCGGGCGTTTGCCTCGACCACCGGCTGACTCACCGCAATCGTCGCGGCGTGGCGGTCGAGGATCCTCTGGAACGGGCGCCGGAACACCCGGCAGCCCAGCGAGTGCGCGAACCACGAATGAAAGGTGGCGACCACGGGAATCCCGGCCCGCCATGCCGCGAACGGGGCCACGAGCCCCAACGTGGGGGCAAGGCCGCCGTGGACGTGCACGAGGTCGTAGCGCCCGGCGCGGAACAGCTGCTCCAGCCGCCGACGCAGCCGCCATCCGGTGGTGATGCGCGACACGCCGCCGTTCGCGTAGATCACCCGGCTCCTGCCCACCCGGCGCACGAACGGAGCGTCGCGATGGTCGCCCATCTGGGACGTGACGACCGTGGCGGTGTGGCCCCAGGCATTGAGCTGCAGGGCGAGATTGTGCACGTGCTCCGGGATCCCCCCGAGCTGGGGATAGTAGTCCTCGGCGACCAGGGCGATGCGCATGACCAACCTGTCAGGCGAGTGGTGGACGGGCGAACGGCTTCGTCACTGTGACCCCGGAGCGCGCGTCGCGGTCACGCTCGCCGCGAGCCGGGTGACGGCGGCGAGCACCGCCCGGGGCTGCTCTTCATAGATGAAGTGACCGGCCCCGGGCACCGAGTCGAGGGCGAACGAGCGGAGGGTATGCTCCAGCAGTCGCACCTCCTGATCGCCCACGTCGCCGTCGTGGCGCGCCCCGCCCACGATCAGCCGCACGGGGCAGCGCAGCTCGGCCAGGTGGGGCGCGAGCTTCTCCGGCTCGCGGGCGTCGCCCATGGCCAGATAAGCCCTGAGCGTCGCGTCGAGATCGCGCGCCGCCCCCGCGGTGTACCCCTGGACCACGTCGTCCGTGACCCAGGTCGGGTCCCCCGACGAGTCGATCAACAGGCCGCGGATCTTGCGCCGGATCAACCGGATTCCGCCGAACAGCTTGATCCAGGGGGCGAACCGCAGGGCCCGTTTGAACGCCGGCGTGAGCGCCGACTCCGTCGGCCCCCCCTCTATCGACACCAGCCCCCGCACCAGGTCGGGGCGATGGTAGGCGAGGCGGAACGCCTCCGACCCCCCGATCGAGTGGGCCACGAGCAAGACGCCTCGCACACGCAGGGTATCGAGCACCGCGGCGATGCGGCCGGCCTGAGCCGTAAGGGAGTAATTCGCCTTGCGGGGACGACTGGACGACCCGATGCCCAGCGGCTCGACCACCACGGCCCGGTAGCCGGCGGCGGTGAGCAGGGGAACGAGCTTGCGGAACCCGAACGCGGAGCCAAACAGGCCCGGGACGAGCACCACGGGCGCTCCCACGACCCTGCCGGCCACCTCCACCGCGAGCGATTCGGTGGGGGCGACGGAGACCTTGAACACCCGCGTGGTGGACGCGCTGTCGCTGAGCAGCAGAACCGCGAGCAACCACACGTGCCCGTGATCTCCTCGGGAAAACGTCGCAGGTGAGTGAGCCGGACGCCCACGGCCGCAGGGAGACCCGGTGGAACGGTCCCGCGTCACGCCCGGCGACTGAATATTAATGGATCGTGCCAGCCCGCTGCGCACCCCGCTGGGAAACGCTCGGGGCGCGCAGCGGTGGGGGATTGCTACTTCTTGACCGCCATGACCGCCGCCAGGGCGTCCAGGTAGCCGGTGCCGACCTCCCACAGGGCGAACCCCGGCAGGGGGCGCGCCGTCTGGGTGATCGCCATGGCGACCTGGTCGGGAGTGAGCGTGCCGCCGGCCGCTTCCTGCAACAGCGCCACCACCCCCGCGACGTGCGGCGTCGCCATCGACGTGCCGGACGCGCAGGTGTAGTACGGCAAGTTCGCCTGGCTGATGGCGCAGCTGCTGGTCAGATCGAAGTCATGGGGCGCGTCGGCGGCGTTGAGCACCGTGCCGGTGGACGCGCGGGTCGAGACGATGTGCACGCCGGGCGCGGTGATGTCGGGGTGGTACAGCTTGTCGCCGGGCATGCCGCGCGAGGAGAAGTCGGCGAGGATCGGCGCGCGGTTCTGACCGGTCGGGTCGTCGCAGTGGATGGCCGAGTTGGTCGGATCGGGGCTGACGAGTTTGCACCCCGCGGCCACGCCGATCACCCACGGCGCCACGCTGTACGGGTTGAGCGTGTTCTGATCGGGCCCGTCGTTGCCGGCGGCGAAGACGACCGTGATCCCGTGGTTGTGCACCGTCTTCGACGCCTTGTTGATGGGATCCTTGGGATCGAACGCGCCGCTCGTGCCCCACGAGTTGTTCACGACCTTGATGTTGTAGGCCGCTTGATGGTCCAGGATGTAGTCGAATCCGGCGAGCGCGAAGAAGATGAAGAGCACGTCTCCGGTACCGATGCCCACCAGCTGCGCGCCCGGCGCCACCCCCGTGTAGTAGCCGGCCGAAGCGGTCCCGAGGCCCGCCGTGATTCCGGCGACGTGGGAGCCATGACCCACCGACGTCTCGCTGTTGGGCAGGTTTTCGGCAAAGATGTCGACGCCCTGCTTGAGCGGCTTGGGGGCGGAGTTTCCGAACGTGACGACGTCACTCAAGTTGAAGATGACCTTCACGTTCTGGACGGTATGGCTGGGGTAGACCAAGTCCGGGTTGTAGAGCCCGTCGATCCCCGAATCGAGGATCGCGATCCCCATCCCTTTTCCCGTGATCCCCATCGCGTGCACGGCGTCGGCACGAATCGTCGGGACGCTCTCGTGCAGCATCAGGGCGTAGAGGCCCCCGCCATGCCCGTAGTACTGGAGCTGGCGGTTCAGGTACACTCCCTGGACGCCGGGTAGGGCGGCGATCGCGCTGATCTGGGCCGGCGTCGCGACCCCCGCGACGAGCTCGAGATGCTTGAACTGCACCACGCCCGCGCCGAGGTTCAGCATCGCGCTCGTGACCGCGTCGCGCGTGGTGACTGTCTCGTCGTAGTTGACGATGATCTCGAGCGTAGCAGTGGGCGCCGCGCCGGCGAGCGCGCTCATGAGCGCCGGGTCGACCAGGCTAGCCTGCAGGCGCGGCGACGCGGGACGGGCGGGCGCGGCGACCTCGCGCGGCGCCTCGCACCCGGTCACGAAGAGCAAGGATGCGGCGAGAAGAAGTCGTCTCATCGGACCTCCACGGCGACGTTGGGGGGGCGCAACACCGGGAATCGTCCCACCCCATGGTGGCAAAACCGATGCCGATCGTCGACGTGGAGGCAAGGCGGCGGGGGATGTGGCAACGATGCCACGGCGCTGTCCAGGAGCTGTCAAGGTTCGGCGAGTCCTCTTGTGACCCCCTCAACGGCCGCGCATGTTCGGCGTCCTCAGGATACGCTCCCGACCCCCGGTCGCCCGCCGTCAGCGTTCATCCTAGCACTTCGACATCGGAGGCGACCATGCAAAGTCTCAGGCACGCGTGCGTGCGTGCGGCCCTGGCGGCGGTATTCGCGTCCGGGGGCTGGTACGGCGGCGCCGCGGCGCAGGACCCCCGCTCCGCGCTCGATCCCATCACGAGCGCGGTGATCGAGCATCCGATCACGACATCCTCGGGCGTCGCCCGGGACCATTTTCTCCGCGGTCAGCGGGAGCTCGATCTGGCGCGGTTCATCGACGCGAACGCGCATTTCAAAGAAGCCGTCGCGGCGGATCCGGACTTCGCCTTCGGCTACCTGAATGTCGCGAACACGGCGAACTCGCTGGCGGAGTTCAAGAGCAATCTGGCGCTCGCGGAGCAGCATGCCGCGGGCGCGTCGGATGCGGAACGGCTCCAGATCCAGATGGCCCGCAAAGGGTTCGACCAGGACCTGACCGGCCAGCTCGCGCTGGGGCAAGCGCTCGTCCAGAAGTATCCCGGCAGCCCGCGTGCCTGGCTCGCGCTCGCCGGCGTCCAGGGAGCGTTGAACCGCAACGAGGAAGCTCGTGCGTCGATCGCGAAGGCGCTGGCGCTCGCGCCCCGGATGTTCGTCGCACACACCACCCTCGGTCTGTCGTACGTGTTCGGTGAGCCGCGCGACTTCACGAAGGCACTCGAGCACATGCAGGCGGCGGAGAATCTCGCACCGGAGGAGCCTGGAGCGCACACGTTCCTGGGAGACGTGTACCGTGCGCAACGCCACCTGGAGCAGGCGCGCGACGAGTACGCGCGAGGCCACCAGTTGAACCCGCGGGACGCGATCCTGCTCGTGAAACGCGGCCACGCCAACACGCTGCTGAGCGACTACCCAGCGGCGCGCGCCGACTACGACTCCGCCATCGCCGTGGGCCGGGCGAATGAAAAGGCCGCCTACGCTCCGTTCCGGGCCTATGTCAGCGTGTATGCCGGGGAGCCAGGTGCCGCCATCGACGAGCTCAATCGGCTGGTCGCGTCGGTCGACGGCATGGGCGTCCCGGACCCCAAGGCGGCGAAGGTCGCCGCGTTGAGCAACGTCGCCGTGATCGCGATTCATATTCGCAACCAGCCGGCGGCGGATCAGGCGCTCAAGCAGCTCGCGCCCATACTCATGAAACAGGCCGACGAGGCGGCGAATCCCGCCTTCCGGCGGGGCCAGGAAGCGACCGTCGCCTACTTCGACGGGTGGTGGGCGGCCCGGCGAGGGGACTACGGGTCGGCGCAGCGTCAGGCGGACCGCATCGCACAGCTCCTGGCACCGGACGCGAACCCGCGCAAGCTCGAGCCGATGCACCAGCTCGAGGGGTTCATCGCGCTGTATCAGGGCAAGTACGGCGACGCGGCGGCGCACCTGCGACAGGGCAACCTGCTCGACCCCTACATCAAGTATCAGGTCGCCGTCGCGACCGAAGGGGCGGGGGACGTCGCGCAGGCGAAGCAGCTGTACCGAGAAGTGGCGGAGTACAATTTCAACACTGTGGGTTTCGCCCTGGTGCGCAAAGACGCGCAGCAGAAGGCGGGCACGAGCACGCCCTAGAGCACCGTCACGCCGGCTTGCCGAGCGCCGCCCGCAGCTCGGCGAGCCGGGCGCCGATCGCTTCCGGCGGGATGGCGACCAGGTCAGGCGGCAGCAGCCGGCGACTGGTGCATTCGAATGCCGCGATGAGACGCTGGTACTCGAGCTCGAGCGGATAGGACGGCGGCTGGAAGTCGTGGATCAGCTCGCGCAGCAGCGTCGTGCCGAGGGTCGTCTGGCCCGCCGCCGCCAGGCGCCGGCTGCCGCGCACCAGAATCGCTTCGAGGTCGGCGGCGGAGAGCGCCTCGCGGCTTTCGCCGAGCAGCGCCGTCGCATCGACCCCGGGCTCGAGCGCGATGCCCAGCCGTTCCCGCAGCAGATCGAATACCCGCGCGCGCTCGGCGACCGTCGCGGGCGGGAACAGCGCCAGGTGCTCCTCGGCCCGCCCCTGACGCTTCAGGTCCACGGGCACGAGGTCCGGGCGGCTGGTCATCAGGAACCAGATCACCTTGCCGCGGCGGCGCGTGTCGCCCATGAAGGCCGCGAGCGAGGCGAACACGCGCTCGGAAACCCCGGAGTCCGCTCCGCCCGTTTCGCGCGTACCGAGCGCCGCGTCGGCTTCGTCCACCACCACCGCGACGGGGCCGATCGCGTCGAGCAGCGCCAGGACGCGCTCTAAATTCGCTTCGGTCTGCCCCTGCCACTTGGAGCGGAAGTTCAAGAGCTCGACGACCGGGATCCCGATCTCCTTCGCGAAGCACTGGACGATGAAGCTCTTGCCGGTCCCCACCGGCCCGCAGATCAGGTAGCCCATCGGCACCACGTCGAGCCGTCCTTGCGACAGCGCCTGCGCCGTCTCGCGCAACTGTGCCTTGGCGCCCTCGTGCCCGGCGACCGCGTCGAGCCCGACCTTGCTGGTCATGAACGTGAGCAGGCCGCCGCTCGCCTCCTCGATCAACCGCTTCTTTTCCCGGGTGAGCGCGTCCTGATCGAGCGGGGCGCCGCCCGCTTCGGCTTCGGCGAGCAGGCTCTCGAGGTGGAGACGCGTGAGGCCCGCGGTGAGGATGGCGACGCGGTGCGCGTCCACGACGGCGAACGTCTCGGGGCGACTGCCGCGCCCCGCGAGGTAAGCATAGCGCTCCTGCTCGTCCGGCACGGGGACCGTGATTTCGAAGGTGCGGGCGTCGCTCACCAGGGCGGCCGAGAGTGTCGCCGTCGTCTCCGCGAGCAGGCAGAACGTCACACGGCGCTGCAGGAACAGCGGCTCGCTCGCCCAGCGGCGCAGCGTAACGATGGCGCCGCGATCCTCCGCCGGGAGCTGCCCCGGCTCGCCGGCGGGCGCCACCGTTTCTCCATAGTCGATGATCACTGCAGCCGAGAAGCGCGGATTCCCGGCGAGCTGGTAACGGAGGTACGTCTCGATCAGCTGCAGCGCGCGGTCGGGATCGCGCGGCTGTACTTGCGCCAGATTGGTCCCGCCGAGTTTGTCGTACGCCTTCAGGACCATCTTGAAGTCGTTCTCGACGTCCCGGTCGGAGAACCCGATCCCCGCGCCGCGGTCGTAGGTGACGATCGCCGAGCGGTCGTTCAAGATCACCTGCGCGAGGCAGTCGCCGATCGTGCCGAAGCGCCGGGCGCCGAGCGAGTGCAGGTCGCGCACGCCGGGCCCGGTGAGGATGAAAAAGTCGATGCCGCGCTGGCGAATGCGCCGCTGCAGCGTCTTGGCCCAGGCCGGAAGCGACGGCAGGTCGGTCATCGCGCCGAGACTAGCACGGCGCCCGAGGCTCTGTCAACGACTCGAACCACCTATCCGATGTCCGGAACACGCCGTATTCTTGCGGTCAGCATATGCCGCGTGCCTCCGTCGTGGCGATTCTTGCCAGCCTGCTCGCGAGCCGCTTCGCCGCCGCGCAACGCTGTCAGGGTTTCTTGTCGTTTCAGCGACGACCGGTTCAGGCGTTCGTGCGCGGACAGTTGGGCGACGAGTCGAGATGGTATGCTGCGGGAGTGGCGCTTGGCAGCACCGGCGCGTTCGCGGAACTGGAATTGGGAGCGATCGACGTCGATGCCTTCGCGGCCGCGTCGTCGCGCACCATCAGGGGCGCTGTTGGCTACCAGGTTCCTCTGAACGAACGCGGTACAGCTCAATTATGCCCGATTGCGCAAGCGGTATTCGCGAGCGGCCCCAAGAATGTCAATGGGAGCGGCTTGGACTACAGTGAGACCGATTTCTCGTTCGGTCTGGCGGCCGGTGTCGTGGCAAACGGCACCGCTCCGCAGGTCGAGATCATACCCACCGGGTCCATCGCGTTTGGAAACGCGAACGGCACGTTCACCAATTCGTTGGGCTCGGTTTCAGATTCCCATTCAGGGGCGTTTGGAGTTTTCAGTCTCGGGGTGGGCCTCGTGCTCGGTCAAGAAACAAGCATCACGCCCTCGATCTCGCGTCCCTTTGGAGTGAGCGGTGCTTCGACGACCTTTGCGATCAGAGTTGCGTTCGCCTTCGGGGGCGCTCGCAGCAGGGTCCTGGGCACTCCTGCCACATCATGTGCAAAGCTCGCGAGCACTGATTCCACCGTCTACGACACGACGCAGGTCACCGAGCGCGCCAGTCTGCGGAGCGCTCCCGAGCCTACGTACCCACCGATCGAGCGGGATCTCGGCGTCGAGGGTCGGGTGATCGTGGCCGTGGTCGTCGGGGCCGATGGCACGCCCGATCAGAGCTCCGCGCGCATCGTCCAGAACGCCGATCCAGCCTTTGATCGTGCGGCATTGCGCTGGATCCGGAGCGTGTCCTACTGGCCGGCCTGCCGTGACGCTCAGGCGGTGCGCGCGCGCGTCGCCCAACCGGTTGACTTCTGCGTCTTCGGGTGTCGCCGCGGCAAGTCGTGATGCAACGCCCTGTGCTGAACGACCGCGCAACCTCCCTGCTGATACTCTGCGCCCTCACGCTCGCGGCTGCTCCGCTCAGCGCGCAATCCACGGCACCGAGATCGGGTCCCCTCGATGCACGTCTCCTTTCCGCACTGGTGTGGCGCAACGTCGGTCCCTTCCGCGGGGGACGGATCTCGGCCGTGTCGGGCGTGATTGGACAGCCCGGCGTGTTCTACGTCGGCACCCCGAATGGCGGCGTCTGGAAGACGACGAGCGCGGGAGAAACGTGGTATCCGATCTTCGATTCCGTCAGGAGCGTTTCGTCCATCGGCGCCATCGAGGTGGCACCGTCGGACCCCAACGTGATTTATGTCGGGACCGGTGACCTCAACTCCTTCTTTGAGGGGCTGGGCGACGGGATGTACAAATCGTCAGACGCGGGGCACACCTGGCGTCGGATCGGCCTCGAGGGCACACAGCAGATCACGTCCATCCTGGTTCACCCGCGCGACCCAAACCTCGTCCTGGTCGGCGCGCTGGGGAACTTCTTCCAGACCCAGAGGGACGCGCGTGGCGTCTTCCGCTCTACCGACGGCGGAGCCGCGCGCGGCGGACGCGCCTGACGTCATTTTCGCCGCAACGAGGTTCCGCTACTTCCCACTGGGTGCCGGCAACCCACCCAACGCGGACACGGCGCAGACGCGTTCGCGTCTCTACAAGTCCACGGACGGCGGCCTCACGTGGCGCGAGATCTTGGGCGGCGGCTTACCGTCTCTCACGGGTCGTGTGTCCATCGGCGTAGGGATCGGGACCCCCGCGCAGCGCGTCTATGTCATCGGTGACTTCGGACTGTATCGCTCTGACGACGGCGGCACCTCGTGGCGCCGTATGGCCGCCGACGATCAACGGATCGCGAACGCCCAGGGCGGCTACAATAGCGGCGTGTTCGTCGACCCGAAGAATCCCGACATCGTGTACACGTTCCATGTGACGGCATACAAGTCCACCGACGGTGGCAACAGCTTCACCGCATTCAAGGGCGGCCCTCCCGGCGGCGACGATCCGCAGGTGATGTGGATCGACCCCACCGACGGCAAGCGCGTGCTCATGGGCTACGACCAGGGCGCGATCGTCTCGTTCGATGGCGGCGACACCTGGAGCTCGTGGTACAACCAGTCCACGGAGCAGGTCTACCACATCGCCGCCGACAACGCGTTCCCCTATTGGATCTACGCGACCCAGCAGGACGCGGGCGCGATCGCGACCAACAGTCGCGGCAATCTGGGGACGATCACGCCCATCGACTGGAAGCCCGTGCCGGGCTGGGAGTGGGGCACGATTCTGCCGGATCCACAAAATCCCAACGTCGTCTACTCGAGCGGGCTCAGCATCTCGAAGATCACGTACCCCGGCGGCGAATGGATCAACGTCGGGCCGGAGCAGGACCCGTCGCTCAAACTGCGCGTGACACTCAACCTACCCATCCTCTTTGCGACATGGCACGGGCGGCGCGAGCTGCTCGCCGGCTATCAGTATCTCATGGCGACTGCTGACGCAGGCGCGACCTGGTCGAAGCTGAGCCCCGATCTCACCACGCCTCATCCCGGAGTGCCCGTGCTCACCGCAAAGCGGGTCCCAGTGCGTGATTCGACCGCGCCGCCCCGCCGCTTGGCCATTTGGTCGATCGCGGCATCGGCCGTGACGCCCGGCGTGATCTGGATCGGGACCACGAACGGCCTGGTCCAGGTATCGCGCGATCATGGCAGGTCATGGACTGACGTTACGAACCCGGGCACCGAGATCGGTGTACGCCCGACGTTCCCGACGGTCGAGGCATCCCCCTTCGACGCGAGCACCGCGTACGTCGCGCTCGACGCGCACTATCGCGGCGACTTCGACCCGTACATCTACCGCACGCGTGACTATGGGAAAACGTGGACAAAGATCGTCACGGGATTGCCGGTCACCGTGACCGGCGGCGCCTTCGTGCACGTCGTGCGAGCCGATCCAAAACGTCGCGGTCTCCTGTTCGCAGGTGCCGAGACCGGAGTGTACGTCTCGTTCGACGACGGCGATCACTGGCAATCGCTGATGGGCAACCTGCCCACCACGGTCGTCAGCGACCTCGCCATCCATGGGAATGACTTGATCGTCGGCACGTATGGTCGCGGGATCTGGATACTCGACGACTTCGCGGTGCTGCGGCAACTCGGCAATGGGCTGGGAACTCGTCTCTTCAA
>WNGM01000779.1_pt1 | contig 25671 bp, 32 predicted proteins | sample 5400571 | NCBI WGS metagenome assembly WNGM01 (sample SAMN13153378, study PRJNA577476) | soil metagenome | isolation source: 100 cm soil or saprolite under Garry oak tree replicate 2 | place: USA:California | collected 2016-06-15 | reverse complement strand
GGTGGTGGCCAGGTCTGGGTGGCGCAATACCTGACTGATGTGGGGCAGCGCCGCTCCTTGGCGGAGCAGCTCGGTGGCCAGCGCATGCCGCAGCCGGTGCGGGCCCACAGCAACGCGTCCTGTTCGCTGGCATGCACGGCGGACCACGTCGCCGACCGAGCACGGGTGCAGGCCCCGCAGGGGCGCGAGGCTGGTCAGGAAGACCTTGCGGGTCTCGGCGTGAGGCCGCCCGTCGCGCAGGTAGGCGGCCAGGGCCTCGCCCACCTCGCTCAGCAACGGCAGACGGTCCTCGCCGCGGCCCTTGCCCCGGACGCGCAGCTCGCCGGCCCGCCACTCGATGTCATCCAGCTCCAGGCCGGCGACCTCGCATGACCGCAGGCCCAGGCGGGCCAACAACATCAAGATGGCGAAATCCCGGAGCTCGGTCGGCTGTGACCGGTCGCAGCTCGACAGCAGCTCGGCGACCTCGGCGGCCGCCAGCGGGCCGGGCAGCGCGGTGTCCCGCCACCCAGCCACAGGTGGCACCGCCGCGGCCAGGTCCCCAGCGATCAAGCCCTCCAGATGGAGGAACCGCAGCAGCGACCGCAGGTCGGTCACCCTGTTCTTGGCCGACCCGACCGCAAGCCTGGAGCACTCGCGGAGCAAGAACCCGGCGACATCGGCGCCGCACAGCCTCTCGACACCGGTCTCGCCGCCCCCGATCAGCGAGCGCTCCGACAAGAACCGGCGGGCCCTTCCCTCGTAGTTGAGGACCGTCGACCGTGCCAGCCCCCGATCGTCGACCAGATAGCGCCGATAGCGTGCCAGCAGCTCCTCCAGCGGCGTCGAACGGTCAGCCTCCGGCGGCGGGACGACGCCTTGGCTCCTCAAATAGCCAAAACAACGGGGCCAGCGTCCGCGCCGTCGGCACCCGCCGCTGCCCACCGGCGCGCCGAGCATCCAAGAACCCTCGACCCGGCCCTCCGTCAGCTCACCGACATCGATCTCGACCTCCGACATCCACCGGCTCAGCTGGCCCATCAGCACGACCTGGGTGACAACCGAGTTCCGTGTGAAGCCGAGCCGCGCCAACTCCACCCCATACCCCTCCGCCAATCGGGCCAGCGGACCGCCACCATGCACCCATGAGACGTTGCCCATCGTGTCCTCCCTTTCCCGGGGCACAACGCCCCAGCAGAAGGACCGATTCAACTCGCCGGTGATTATGCCGACCTCATCGACGCCGCCACGCACCAGAAGCCCACCCGCACAAGGCTCCTCGGCCCTACCACCAACGACGTGTCGGGATTACCCCGAGGTCGGGATTAGTCCATGAAAGCGTCGGTGCGGCAGTGATCTGATCTGAGCAGCGCGCAACGAAGTTGAGCCTCCCGCCCGCGCCCCCTGGTCGGCGTTGGGCGTCGTGCCCGACCTCCTTGAGCAACTCGGGTGCAAGGCCGCTGGCCGGAGCGCTGATCCGCCGTAGGCCCGCTACCTTGTCCATCCGCGGCGTCGCGAGAACGACCGAGAAGACCTCCAGGGGAGGCGTTGGATGGCGCCACCGCAGTCCAGTGATTCCGGGACGGCCCCCACGGGCGATGCCGACGTTCCCCAGTTCGTGGAACGGGACCAACCGGCTGACAGCGGCGGCAGTCACAAGATCGGCTCGCGGGGCGCCCGTCTCGCTGGCCTACGGTGCTCAGTGTTCCGCCACCAGCTCCACGGCGGTGGTGATGTCCACGCAGCCGCCGATCGTCCGCGCGACCGGGCAGCGGTCGGCGTGGAAGCCGAGCACCCGCTCGATCGTGGCCCGCTGCTCCAGGTCGGCGACCAGCCGATACGTCACGTGGATCCGCTTGACCACCAGCACCTTGCCGTCCAATTCGATCTCGCCGACCACGTCCGCCTGGAGACGACCGTCTCCGGCCGGGATGCCGCGCGCCTCCAGCGCGCCCCCGAAGGTGCCCGTCAGTCACCCGCCGGCGGCGGCCACCAGGTAGTCCAGCGTGGTCGGCTGGGGCTCGTGCTCGCCGGGGTCCACGCCGTAATGCTCGGCGACAGCGCCGTGCACGCCGAACACCACCGGCTCCTGCTTGGCTGGGAGAACGGCGGTGCGCAGCGGACCCCCGTGCCGGGTAACGGTGACATGCGAGCGGTAGGCAACATCGGCCATCACGAACCTCCAGTGCCACTGTCCTCTACCCGAAGCCATGGTAGGCCTGGCCCGGGCAACCCACCGGGGGACCCAACCGAGCCGGACGGCACCCTGGCTGCAATCTCGATTGAGCGGCGGGACCGGGGATCCGCGGGGGGTCACGGCCGTCGAGCGGGAGGTGTCGCCGGTGCACCGTGAGCACGGCCGGCTCGTCAGTGTTGGACGCCGTCCAGCACGGCGTCCATGGCCCGGTAGACATTGGTCCAGCGGAACGCTTTGGGATCGAGTGCGCCGTGCAGGACCAGGCCTTCGCTGAGGGCCAGCAGGATCGAGGCCAATGCGTTGGCGGGGACCTCTGCCAGCTCGCCGGCTTGGATGCCGTGCTCGATCAGCTCCCCGACGGCGATGCGCCGGCGGCGGACCGTCGCCGCGAAGCGCTCTCGGGTGGCGGGTTCGCCGGCCAGGGCCGACCACAGGTCGGCGCGGAGCTGCACCCGGGCGGGGTCGGCGGCGCGCTGCAGCGTGTCGCGGGTGAAGCGGCGCAGTTGCTGGACGGCGGGTAGCTGCTGGGCGCTCAGCTTGGCGAGCAGGTTCTCCATCGCGGCGGCTTCGTCGTCGAGCAGCGCGAGCAGGAGGTCCTGTTTGCGATCGAAGTAGCTGTAGAAGGCACCTTTGGACACGGCCGCTTCGGCGCAGATGTCGTCGACGGTCAGGTCCCGCCAGGCCATACGGGCCAGCAGGCGCCAAGCGGCGTCGATGAAGTCTTGACGGCGGGCGGCGCGAGCCTGCGCGGTGATCTTCGGCACGGAACCTCCTGCTGGTTCAGGAACCGGAGCGGCAGGGGACGACTCCACCAGGCTCGCAATAAACCGACTGGTCAGTCTTAGTGTCCAGTTGCCCGTGAAGCACGGTTCCCGCGCGTCGAGCACCGTAACACCGAGAATCCCCGAGTAGCCCGGCCTGAACTTGGAGGCGTTGGCCATCGAACGGGTGGCTGCTGGGGCTCTGTCAGGTCCGGTCGCGCCCGTAGACCCACGACACGAAGACGACCTCGCGCCCGTCCGGATCCCGGTAGGTCACGCCGCCGTTCGCGTGCCAGTAGGGGTGCTGCGACGTCGGCTCCACACCAGCGGCCGCCATCCTGGCGATCAAACGCTCCTGGGCCGCCGCGTCGGGCAGGTAAAATACCAACGTATCGATACGTTCGACCCGGACAACCGGCTCAGCCGACCGGACGATCTCCAGCTGCACGGAGGTGTCGGGGAGGCCGAAGATCGTGCCGTCCTCGCCGTAGCTTCCCGCAAAGCTCTCCAGAACCGGCAGCCCGACCAGGTCCCGGTAGAAGCGGACCGCTTGGTCGTAGTGGGCGCTGGAACGGCCGACGCGCAACGCGCCGACCGGAAGATGCCCGGGCCAGCGTCCAGTTCCCTCGGGCCGGTTGGACATGGTCACAGTCTATGCGGCTCAGGCTCCCTCGCCGCGGCGCGGAGACCCAGGCAATTGCGCGTCGGATTGACGCGGCGTCGTCGCCCCCAGAGCGTCGCCGAGGGGTGGCGTGACCGGTTCACGGAGCCTGCGGCGATATGCCCCGGGAGCCATGCCGAAGGCGCGCGAGAACGCCCTGGTGAAGGAGGCCTCCGAGGCGAAGCCGGTGCGCCTGGCGACCTCGAACAGCGTGCTGCGCTCCTGTGCGAGCAAATGACGCCGCGCGAGCCAGGCGGCACCGGGTCACGTAGCGCATCGGCGGCTCACCGGTGAGCTGGCGGAACCGTTCGGCGAACGCGGAGCGTGACATGGCCACCTCGGACGCGAGCTCCTCCACGGCCCAGCTCCGCGCCGGATCGGCGTGGACGAGCCGGATCGCCAAGGCGATCCGGGGGTCCCGCATGGCGCCCACCTGCGGCTGGTCGGCGTTCGCAAGCGACAGGAGGTACGCGCGGATGGCCTGGGTGAGCAGGAGGTCGGCGAGGCGGGCCAGGATTGCGTCCCTTCCCGGGCGGGGCTGGCGGACCTCGAGATGCAACACTTCGAGCAGCGCCTCGCGCCATGCCACGGTCGTTGGGTCCTCTCCCTCCAGCCGCAGAAGCGGGGGCATCGCAAGCACGAGCGGATTGGCCTGCGCTCCCTCGACCATGAACCCGCCGCACAGCAGCTCGGTGCGCGGGCCCGATCCCCCGTAGCGCAGACTGCTTCGCTGCTTGGGAGCCCTGGCGAGGATGTCATCGAGCCACTCGATCTCCGATGCCGGGGCGTCGCGCATCTGGTGGCCGCGCCCCGTCATGAGCAGCACAAGGTCGCCGGGGTCGAGCCGGACGGGCTCCTCCAGGTCATCAACCTCCAGCCAGCAGTTCCCGTCCATGACGACGTGGAAGGCGGACACCTCGCGCGCACGCACCGCGAACCCCCACGGTGCCCGCAATTCGGACTGGCAGTACACCCAACCTATGATCCCGCGCGCCTGGATGTCTTTGCGCTTCGTCCGGGATTGTTGACCAGGGCGCTCGTGTCCGCGATCCACGGCGTCTCGGCAGGAAAGCGCGGACGTTCGGGGCTGTCGGTGGCCCCGATGCGGTTCTAGATTCTCGCGTGCTCCGTTGGCGCCGGCGTGCGACCACGCGCGTCCCGCTGCGGATTGATGCAGGAGGCGCACATGTCCAGCCCCAACACCATTACCATCGCCGAGGAGTTCTTCGCGGCGTGGACGACCGGCGACTTCGACACCGCGCGACGCCTGCTCCATGACGACGTCAGCTTCCAGGGACCCATCGACGCCTTCGACAACGCCGAAGCCTACCTCGCTGCGCTCGGCGGCCTGTCCCAGATCGTGAACGGCGCAGAGCAGCAGCATGTCTTCGTCGACGGGGACGACGTCTGCGTGATCTACGACCTGATCACCAGCACGCCCACCGGCAGCTCACCGACCGCCGAGTGGTACCACCTTCGCGACGGCAAGATCTCCTCGGTTCGCGTGTTCTTCGATGCCCGCCCCTTCGCGGCCATGTTCGAACAGCGGGCGGCAACTGAACGCCCGCAGCCTCCACCGCAACTGGGGCCGCCGCTAGGTCCTGTGTCGTGGCGGGCCGTACTTGTGTCGGTACTGTCGAGGACCCAACCCGGTGGCCTGAGTGAACGCGCGTCGGAACGCCGTCGGATCGGCGTAGCCGACTCGGGCCCTGATGTGGTCGACGGGGTCGATACTGGTTTCGAGCAGTCGCCTGGCCACCTCGATACGAATTCTCCGGAGGTAGCCGCGGGGCGTCTCACCGGTGGCGGTCTTGAAGCGACGGTCGAGCGTGCGGGTGCTGACACTTGCGTGCGCGGCCAGCTCGTCGACAGAGACACCTGCCGTCAGGTGCGCCTCCATGAAGGACTGCACAGTGGATGAGCTGGTCGCCGTGCTCGCGATAGGGGCCGACGGCGACGTAGGGCAGTTGGCTGCGGCGCTCGCCGTCGATCAACATCACCTTGGAGGCCAGCACCGCCCGGTCGTGGCTGCCGTAGCGCTCGGTCAGGTAGATGACCAGCGTGAGAAACGTCGTGGCCCCACCGGAGCTGATGACGTCGCCGGCGTCGACGATCATGCGCTCGGGCCTGAGGAGCACGCACGGGAAGCGGCGGCGGAAGGCGTCGGCCGCGATCCAGTGGGTGGTCGCCTCCTTGCCGTCGAGCACCCCCGCAGCCGCCGCCAGGAACGCCCCGGTGCACGAGCTGGCGACGCGAGCTCCCCCCGCATGCCACCTGGCGATCCACGGCACCCAGGTCCGGTTGCGCTGGAAGGACGGCTCCAGATCGTCGTCCAGCCCGGGAACCACGACGAGGTCGGGCGGATCGAGCTGGGCGGCGGCGACATGCGGATGCATCACCACCCCATCCCTGCAGGCGATCGGACGCTCATCAAGACCGACGAGGCGGACCTCGAAGATCGCTTGGGCATCGGGGTCACGCGCTATGCGCCAGGCCCGGTCGGTCTTGCGGAGCGCATCCATCAGCCCGGCGGTGTTGATCGACGCGCAACCGGTCGGTGCGGTGATCGCCACCGTGATCATCCCGGCGTTCGCCCCCCTCCGAGTGGTCGGCGTACCCACTTTGGCTGTGGCTGATTCGGCCGGCAAGTTGTCCTACCAGACACTTCCTGACCGCCGCCCAAGCTGCCTAGCATCGCAACCACACGCGCCGGGACCACAAAGGAGAGGATCGATGGCGGCCCAGCTGGCCAGGAATGCCTGGGGCATCGTCAATCACCACCAGCAGCAGGGAGTCCTCGAGCTCCAGTGGTTGCCATCGACCACCGACATGACCGACGACGACTTCAAGGTCACGCTCGAGCTGTTCGCCGAGCAGGCCGAGCGCACGGGGGCGCCATTCCTGCTCATCGACGCGACCGACTTCGTTCATCAGTTCGGCGAGGGGGTCATGGAATGGCGAAATCAGCAGATCATCCCCCGCTACAACGCCTCCGGCACCAGGAAGTTCGCCTTCCACGTGCCCGAGGGGTTCCCCGACGTCATTGAAACCGGAGGTCAACCCATCACCGACGGGCCCGCCACGTTCCCAACCGCGTGGTTCACCGATCGTCAGCACGCGCTCGACTGGCTGAGCGGCGAATGATCGATCTCGCCACCACCGCGCCGAGCGCGATGAGCGGAGCGTCGTCGTCACTCATGGCTGCTGCTCCCCGGGCCACCAGGCCTCGATCGCGGCGACGATCTCCTCGGGGGCGTCCTCCTGGATGTAGTGCGAGGCACCGCGCAGGATCACCGTTTTATGGTTGGGGAAGGTGCGTTCCCACCGAAGCCGCTGCGGGCCCTTGAACGCCTGGTCGCGGTCGCCCCACACGATCAGCGCGGGAAGGTGGGCCACGCGGGCAAGCCCCTGCTCGACCTCGGTGAGCAGCTCATGGGCCGTCAGGATCTCCCTGGGCATCACGTGGACGGGAACTCGCGACGCCGGGGTGGGGTGGGGCGCCTTGTACATGGCCTTCTCGGCGCCGGAGAGCTTCTTCCGCTTGACCCCGCCGGGAACGAACACGCGTGTGAACAGGTCCAGGCGCTCGACCAGGAAGCCGCCGGGGAACGTGCTCCCCAGGAGCTTGGAGAACCGCTCGAAGGTCTTCTCGCCCCGGACCGGCCACCCCCAGGTGTTGCCGATGACCATCGCCCGGAACCGCTCGGGATGTCGCACCGCCACGGACAGACCGATCGGTCCGCCCCAGTCCTGGACCATCAGCGTGATGCCCTCCAGCCCGAGCTGGGTGACGAACCCCTCCACCACCCGGGAGTGCTCGGCGATGGTGTAGCGATACCCGGGCGGAGCCGTCGACAGGCCGAAGCCCGGGTAGTCCAGGGCGATGCAGCGGAACCGGTGCTTGAGGCCGTTGACGATGTGGCGGTACAGGAACGACCAGGTCGGGTTGCCGTGCAGACCCAGAAATACGGGTCCCTGGCCCTCGTCGATGTAATGGATCCGGGCGCCGTCGACCTCCGCGAAGTGGCTCTCGAAGGGGAACAGCTCCTGGTTCACCCATGCTGGTCTCGTCGCCATATGCCCTCCCTCTCTCCGGCTCCCTCAGCGTCTTCGCATCCTGGACCTCGGCGCGTCGGCAGGGAAGCGTGAGCGGGGTTGAGCGGCCCCGGGCCTGCGCTCAATTCGCCGGAGGCGGTCCGTCTGAGCGTCTGGCGGGGGCGGCTCGCGGCCCAGAGGCCGTAACCGGAGCCGGCGGCGACCAGCGCCAGCGCCTCGGCGATCGGGCTGCCGCCGAGCAGGGCCGGTCCCTGGAGGGCGTGCGCCGCCGCCAGCAGCGCAAGCGCGCCCAGCGCCACAGTCGCGCCACCGGCAGTGGCCACCACCGCCGCCACTGGCTGCGGGGGCTTGCGCGCCAGCCCTCGGCGAGCCTCGGCCAGGCGGCCGCCGTCAGCACAGGGCCAAGATGGTAGGTCGTGGTCGGATGCCAGACCGCCAGCCCGACCCACACCGCAGCCAGCCCGAGCGATGCCGACAGCGCCCACCCGCGCCCCAACACCCTGGCGCGGGCCGCGGGGGGCTGCTGGGTGGGCGGCAGGTGTGGCGCGTGCGCGGCGACCGCCGCCAGGACCTCGTCGACCGTCGGATTGACCAGCACGTGAGGGCCGATCACGACGGTTGGGACGGTCTCGCTGCCACCGGCCACCCGGCGGATCAGTGTCGCCGCATCCTGGTCGTTCCAGATGTTGATCTCGTGCAGCTGTAGCCCGGTGCGGTGCAGCCCCCGCCGCAACGTCCAGCAGAAGCCACAGCCCGACGCCGGTAGACCTCGACCGCCTCGGCCGGCTGGGGATCATCGTGCATGCGCGCGGCTCCTTGCCAGGACAGCGGGATCTCGACACCGGTGACGAGTGCACGCGGCTGCGGCCCGCCTGCGTCGGGAACTGTCAGCGCGAGGACACAGTTCCGCCGTCGGCGGTTCCAGGTGGGTGGCGCCCCCCCGGCAATCAAGCGGCCGGGTTGCCCGTCCAAGTGGGTGGGACGTGGTGGACGGTGGCAGATGAACGATGAGCCTCGGGGCGTGACGCGGCGGCGCTTCCTCCAGGCGCTGGGGGGTCTGGGCCTGGCAGGTGGCGTCTCCTTCCTGGTCGCCCGTGGGATCGCCTTCCGGCCGGCGCCGCCGGCCGCAGGGCGTGCCGGGCCGGCTCCGGCCACACCGGGGCCGAGCGCCGCTGCCGCGCCCGCGGCCGACTGGAGCGCACCTCCAAGATCGTCGTCCCCACGACCCTGGGCATCGACACCACCCGCAAGCTCCTGGTCGCCGGCGAGCCGCTCCGCCAGGTCTGGTCGGACGGCACCCTGCCATGGGCCCTGCTCCACGCCGCCCTGCTACTGCTGCTCGGTGCGGTCGTCTACCAGGCAGCCATCCGCCGTGGCCTGCGCGAAGGGAGGCTCGGCGGCTGATGACCATCCAGCCCATCACGAACACCTGGACGGCCCGACGGGTGCTCACCGCCGTCGGCAACGAGACCGTCAAGGGGCTGCGCCGCGGCTGGAGCGAACGGCTGCAGATCCTGATCGAGCTGCCGCTGTTCGTCACCTTCGTGCTCCTGCTCGGCTTCACCGTCGGGCAGGGCACCACCATCGCCACCACCGGCAAGCTCGACTGGAGCCTGGACCCACGCCAGGCCGGCTGGCTGTTCATCGGCATGGCCACCTTCACCTACACCTACCTGCACATGCAGACGATGTTCTGGCGGCTGCTCGCCGAGATCCAGGCCGGCACCCTGGAGCAGACCTACCTCAGCCCGCTGTCATCCTGGGTCCACGTCGTCGGTGGCAGAGTGCTCGCCGCGATCGCCGAGACCACCGTCGTGGTCGCGGTCATGTACGCGGTCACCAGCCTGGCCGTCCCCTCGGCCTGCACTGGCGCCCCGACACCCTGGTACCCCTGGCGCTGGTCATCGGAGCCGCCGGCCTGGCCCTGATTGTCGCGGGCATCACCCTGGTCTGGAAACGCATCCAAATGCTCAACGACCTGGTGCTGCTGTCGGCGCTGTTCTTCAGCGGCGCCGTCCTGCCGCTCACTGAAATGCCGCGCTGGGCCAAGACCGCCGCCACGCCCCTGTTCATGACCCACGCCGTCGCCAGCCTGCGCACCGTCATGCTCGACGGACAACCCCTCACCATCAGCGGCACCAGCGGCCTGGCCTGGATGCTCACCACGGCGGCCGCCTGGTTCATCGCCGGCCTGCTCGTCTTCCGCCTCTGCGAGCGGATCGCCCGACGACGCGGCACCCTCTCCCACGCCTAACGGTGCTCGCTATGCATGACGGTAGTTGGAGGCCGCCATCGCATCCGCGGAGTGCCATGGCGGGCCGGAACCGGCGAATCAGCGCCGACGGTTGCCCTCGCCGTCCCGTCGTGCTGCTGAGCGTCGGGGCCGCTGGCCACCAGCCAGGCCGGCGCACGATCGTGCGCCGGCCGCAGCGTGCCCCAACCGTGTTCCTGATCGACGTCAACCTGCACAAACCGATGCGTCACGGCGTCGGACACGCTGTGCCTGTCCCTCCAGGACGCCGGCTGCTCCCTCCGCCGGTGCAGTCGATCCTGCCGCGGGGGCGTCCTCACCGTAGCAGGGCGGGTCGGCCCTACCCGGCCGGGGCGGGCAGCGGTGCTGCGAGCTGTGCTCAGCGTTCGAGCTGCGCCGGCTTCGGCCGCGTTCGCAGCGGCGACATGGACCGCCCGAGTGGTGGCGCGTTGAAGCATTGGGAGGTGATCGTCAGTGGTGACGGCGACCGGGCAGGAGGAGCGGCTGGCGGCAAGGCTGCTGCGAGGTGCCGTGGGCGGGATCGTGGCGGGGGTGGTGTTCGCGGGTGTGACCATGTGGTTCACCGAGTCCACCGCCGGGAAGGCCGACATGCCGCTGCGGATGATCTCCACCATCGTCAAGGGCGACAAGGCGATGGCCGCGGGCACTACCAGTGTGGGCCTCGGGCTGGTGGTGCACATGGTGGTGTCGGCGCTGTTCGGTGCGCTGTTCGCGCTGGCCGTGCCCAGGCTGCGGAGCAACGGCACGATCGCCCTGGCCGGGACGCTGTACGGCGGGCTGCTGTACGTGGTGAATTTTCTGGTTTTGGCGCCGCTGGTGTTCACGGTGTTCGAGGACGCCAACCAGCCGTTCGAGCTGTTCGGCCATATCGTGTTCGGCACGCTGCTGGGATTTGCGTTCTTCAGTTCCGGCGCCCGCCGCGGCGAGCCGGTCCTCGCGCTCAAGTCGTGGGGGGCCAGCGGGCGCGGCGAGCAGCCCATGATGAGGTGATACGCGCCGGGTGGGCACGCTGGAGGAACATGACGTGGCGGGGCGACGAGGAGTTCCTGCGTGCCACGCTGCCGACGCTGGACCTGGTCTACAACCTGGCCCGGCGGCTGGTCCGCAGGCAGGCCGATGTCGAGGACCTGGTGCAGGAGACGTACCTGCGGGCCTGGATGGCGTGGACGGCCGGGAGCCCGCCGCGGCGGGTCGAGCCGTGGCTGGCCACGATCTGCCTGAACGCCGGCCGCGACCAGCTCCGGCGGGCCAGCGGCCGGCTCGAGGTCCCGAGCGGCGGCGCCGGCATCGAATGGGACCTGCCGGACACCGGCGACGTCGAGGGCGAGGCGATCGCTCGCGCGTGGCGGGAGCGGGTGGAGCGGGCGATGTGGGGGCTGCCCGCTGAGCAGCGCATCGCGATCGCGCTGATGGACCTGTGCGGGTTCACCGCGGCCGAGGTTGCCAAGCTCACGGTGCACCCGCGCGGCACGATCCTTGCGCGGGTGCACCGTGGCCGCAAGGCGCTGGCCCGCCTGGTCGCAGAGCAGGAGGTGCGTGACCATGCGCCATGATCCCGAACGCGCCGCGGCTGCCTATCTGGGCGGCGAGCTGTGGCGGCGCCAGCGTGAGCGGTTCGAGGCGCATCTGCTGGGCTGCGACGACTGCTGGGGTGAGGTGCAGGCTGGCCGGCGGGGCCGCGCCCTGGGGGAGTCGCTGCGCCAGGCCGCCCCCCAGCACCTCCGTGACCGCGTGCGGGCGACCGTCGAAGTCGAGGTCGTCGCGGCCGCCGGCGTGCACCCACGCCCGGCGCGGTCTGGCGTGCGGCGATGGTGGCACGGCCCGGCAGGGCTTGGTGTCGTGGGGGTCGCGCTTGGGCTGGTGGTGGCCGTCGCGGTGGCGGTCACGATGCTGGCGGGCGGCGGGGAGCCGGCTGGGCAGCCCGCGGCGATCACCGCCGCGGTACGCAGCTACCCGGCTGGCGCGCCGGGCTGGAAGCCGAGTGCCGACGTCCCCCCGGCCCGGCTGCTCGGCGACCTTGCCTGGCAGCGCTCCAGCCGGGGCGAGGTCGCGGGGCTGCCGGTGGTGGCCTTCCTCTACCGGGATCTGGCCGGCGACCGGGTGCTGCTGCTGCGCGGGGCGCGCCCGTTTCCCCAGGCGGCTGGCGCGCGGCACGTCAGCAGCGGCGCGACCTGGCTGGCTCGGGTGGACGGCCTGGCAGTGTTCTGCGCCGACCGGCCCGCCCCGTCGCTGCTGGTCGGCGCCGACCAGACCAAGGTCCAGCTTGCCGCCGAGCGGCTCGGCCTCGCCTGATGCAGACCGCCGGCGGCGGGCTCGACGCGGCCCGTCCCACTCGGCGGGGTAGGGTACCGCCGGGGCCGCAATGGCCAAGTGACGCCTCTGCCTTTCTCGAGTTGTGGTCAACGCCAGGGAGCCCGTCCATGACGCATCCGATCGCTCGGCTGCTCGGCTACGCGACCGTGGCGGCCGGCATGGCAGCCGCCGGCTACCTGGGGCTGGTGACCGGCGCCTGCCCGATCGATCTCGGCATCGGCCGGCGGTCGCGGCCGCTCGGCCCGCAGCTCGTCGAGATCGCCGCGCCGCGCCAGGTGGTCTTCGACCTCATCGCCGAGCCCTACCTGGGACGCGCCCCGCGGGCGCTGGCGGACAAGCTGCATGTGCTGGAACGCGGCAGCGACCTGGTACTGGCGGCCCACTTCACCCCGCTCGGCGGGCGGCTGGGCCTGGTCGCCCAGACCGTGGAGACCGTGCGCTTCACCCGGCCCGACCGCGTCGACTTCCGGCTGGTCCGCGGACCGGTCCCGCACGTGGTGGAGGCGTTCGTGCTCACCGAGCAGCCCGACGGCGCCGGCACGCGGCTGGCCTACCAGGGGGAGATCGCCGCCGACCTGTGGCGCCTGGGACAGTGGTGGAGCGGGCTGGTCGCCCGGCGCTGGGAGCACACGGTCGCGGCGTCGCTTGCCACCGTCAAATCAGAAGCCGAACGGCGCGCGGCCGTCGCGGCACGCCAACGGCATCCTGGCCGTTGACCAGTGGAAACGGAGGTGGTCGTGAGCGAGCAGGGGTGTGTGAACCTCGAGCGCATGCGGACGGTGTATGAGCGCGAGCGCGCCGCGATGGCGCGGACCAGCCCGGACCAGCGCGCCAGGATGGTGCGGGCGCAGGCCAGCATCGACCGTGACTGCCACATGGTCGGCCGGGTGGGACGGTTCCGGCTGGAGTCCGACGAGCCCGCCGACCGCGGCGGGACCGACACCGCGCCGACCCCGCTGCAGTACCTGCTGTTCGGCGTGGCGACCTGACTGTTGACCCAGACGGCGCGGTTCGCGCCGCTGTACGAGGTCCAGATCCAGGAGGCCACCGCGGAGGTGCGCGGCCGCTTCAGCCCGGCGGACAAGCTCGGCCTGGAGGGGCCCGGTGGGGCGTTCGAGGAGGTCGCCGTGGTGCTGGAAGTCCGCAGTCCCGCCACGGCCGAGCGGGTGCGCGAGCTGGTCGCCCACGCCGAGCGGGGCTGTCATTCCTCGCAGTCGTTGCGCGTCGCGGTGCCGGTGCGCCTGCTGGCCCGCCTGAACGGCGACGACCTCCGGCTCTAGCCATTCGCTCAAGGAAATGCGGCGTGGGCGACGGCGCACCGCTTCTTGGCTGCCGGTCAGGTAACGCCCGCAGCGGTCGCGTCGTTGTTCTGAAGGTGAGCAGGGACGTTCGCGTCGATCCTCCAGGACTACGCGTGCGTGGGCCGCTGCGACCCGCAAGCCACATCGGGAGTTCCCTGTGCCTACGGGGCTCCGCCGGGACCCCACAGGGAGGAGAACGAGAGGGGTGCTCCGCCCGTGGCCGCACGCACCGTTGAGGTCGACCTGCCGGCACAGACGACCCTCGACCAGGCCATCGTCGCGCTGCTCAAACTCCGGCGCGGGGATGTGCCAGGCGACGCCACCCTCGAGCGCGCTGCCGTCCTGAGGTTCGAGTACACCACCTCCCAGGAGGCGACGCCTGCGGTCCCACCCCAGGACATCACGCCCGAGTCTTAAAGTACTGACGTATGGAAGTTCGTGCGTGGTCAGGAGCCGGCTGGTGGAAGGTGCTCCTGCCAGGCGTTGGGATCGTCCAGGTACAGTCCGCAGGCACAGTCCAGGGCCTCCTCGGGCTCACCGATCGGCAGGCCGCTTGGCAGCACCGAGTCCTCGTACCCGTCGTGGCTGGCCAGGTAGATAGCGAACCCCCACAGGCTGGCTGAGCCGCTGTAGCGCAGCCGGCACAGCGACAGGACCTCGCCGGTTTCGAGTTCGCCGTCGACGTAGGCGAAGCGGCCGCGGAAGCGGACGGCGACGCCGGCAAGGCCCGGCCACCGCTGGCGTTGGCGCTGGCGGAGCCGCTGGCCAAGGGAGGTCTTGGTGGACTCGGGGATCGCGGGTGGCATCTGTGTCATCTTGCCTGATCCGCGCGCGGTGTGTCGCGTCGCATAGGCTCCCTCCTCGGCCAGCCAGCGGGCTTGGCTTGTGCGAGGAGGCGATGGTGGCACGAGGTGGCGGGCGCAGCCCGTTTACGGTCACGCTGACCGCGTCGCAGCGGCGGTTCCTCAAGGCCCTGGTGCGCAGGCACACCGCGCAGCAGCGGCAGGTGACCAGGGCCAGGATCGTGCTGCTGGCCGCCGCGGGGCTGGCCAACGCCGCGATCGCCCGCAAGCTGGGGCTGGCGCCCAACACCGTGGGTAAGTGGCGCAAGCGGTTCTGCCAGGAGGGCTTCGACGGCCTGGCCGACCGCAAGCGCTCTGGCCGCCCGCGCGCCTTCCCCCCGGTGGTGGTCGCCTACACCAAGGCGGTCCCCTGTGAGCTGCCCCGGACCCGCGGGGTGCCACTGTCACGCTGGAGTCTTGCCGAGCTGCGCGACGAGCTATTGGCCAGCGGGCTGGTCAGCCAGATCTCGACCACCACGCTGTGGCGCTGGCTGGCCGAGGACCCGATCAAGCCGTGGCAGCACCACTCGTGGATCTTCCCCCGCGATCCCAACTTTGCCGCCAAGGCCACCGTCGTGCTGGACCTGTACCAGCGCGTCTTCGCTGGCCAGCCGCTGGGCGAGAATGAGTATGTCATCAGCGCCGATGAGAAGACCTCCATCCAGGCTCGCTGCCGCTGCCACCCCACCCTCCCGCCAGGCAGGGCGCGGGTGATGCGCGTCGAGCACGAATACGAACGCCGGGGCGCGCTGGCCTATCTGGCCGCCTGGGATGTCCACCGCGCCCGCCTGTTCGGCCGCTGCGAGCCCACCACCGGCATCGCCCCGTTCGATCGGCTGGTCGCCCAGGTCATGACCACCCAGCCCTACGCCTGTGCTGAGCGGGTGTTTTGGGTCGTGGACAACGGCAGCTCCCATCGCGGCCAGGCATCCATCAAACGCCTGGAGGGCAGGTACGCCAACCTGCGCCTGATCCACCTGCCGGTGCATGCCTCCTGGCTCAACCAGATCGAGATCTACTTCTCCGTCGTCCAGCGCAAGGCCCTGACCCCCAACGACTTCGTCGACCTGGCCGAGGTCACCCAGCGCCTGCTCGGCTTCCAGCGCCGCTACCAGCAGACCGCAGCGCCGTTCGACTGGCGCTACACCCGCACCGACCTGGACCGGCTCCTACGCCGCCTGGATGACAAGGGGCAGCAGCAGTTCACCAAGGCCGCATGACCCACCACGCGACAACCCTGGGTCAGCGCCTGGTGAGCGGGCGCGGGGTATGCTCCGGCCCACCGATCAGCAGTGCTTCGTCTTGTGGCGGCGTCGGCGCATGCTCGCTCAGACGACGGCTGCTGAGGCCAGCCGGGGAGGCCGCCATGAGCTGGAGGGAAGCCGGCCAAGCCTGGGGCGCCCGGGCAGCCGACTGGGCCTACCTGTGGGAGCCGTTCCTGCGACCCGCCAACGACATCGTGTTCGACAAGGCCGGGGTGGGCCAGGGGACCCTGCTGCTCGACATCGGCTGCGGCTCAGGGTATGCGGCCATGGTCGCCGCCCAGCGCGGCGCCACCGTGGCCGGGCTGGACGCCGCCGCGGGGCTGCTGGCGATCGCCCGCCTGCGGGTCCCGGCCGGCGACTTCCGAGAAGGCGACATGTTCGACTTTGCCGTTTGCCGACGCCAGCTTCGACGTGGTGACCAGCTTCAACGCGATCTGGTACGGCCACGACGCGGCGCTGGTGGAGGCCCGTCGGGTGCTCGAGCCCGGTGGCTGGTTCGGCCTGGTGTGCTGGGGTCCTCCCAAGCGGGTCGGCCACGCCCCCTACTTTCTGACCGTGGCGGCGTTGACCCCCCAGGGCCAAGGCGAGGACTTCATGGCCTTGTCGCTGATCGGCAAGCCAGGCATGGCCGAGGCGATGATGCGCACCGCCGGGATCACCCCGGTGGAGCGGGGCGTGGTCTGGTGCACCAGTGAGTGGCCCGATGAGCAGATCGCCGGGCGGGCGATGGCCTCCCCCGGGTTCTCCTGGCCGGCCCTCGAACACGTCGGCGAGGAGCGCTTGCGGGCTGCCATGGCCGAGGCGATCGCACCGTTCAAGCTCCCGGGGGTGGGGGTCCGGCTGACGTCGGAGTTCAACTACCTGATCGGCCGCGCCGAGCAGGAGCCTCTTGAGCCGCCATGATCGGCGCACACCGCCCGCCACACAAACCACGCACGAACTTCCATACGTCAGTACTTAGACGCGGCCCGCGTTCGAAGTAGCCGAGACACCCAACAACGCACGCATCCTGGCCGGCACGACTTGGCTGCCGCAACCGGTGGGGTGGCCTGGTGTTCCTGATCCCCGGTGCCGTCAAGAGCGCCTACCACCCGGCGCTGTGGCGGCTGTTCGCCCTGTCCAGCCACGCGCCCAGACCGCCACCAGTGGAGCCGCCCGGTGAAGTGGGTCACCCGCGCTCGTCCCAAAACCGATCGGATCGCCTGTCCCTGGCTGTCCACTGGTTCATCGACCCGGCCGCCGAATCCTGTACGTGCCCGCCGACCAGGTCCTGTCCGTCGCCGAAAAGCACGGGAGGCGTGCTGGTGCGGGTCGCCCGCATCGTCCACGCCGCCGACATCATCAGCGATCTCAACAGCGATCCGCCGGGCCCGTGCCTGCTGGCCATCGGCGACGGCAGCTTGGATATGGAAGCTCCGCCGGCACCGGCCGACGGACGAATGCGCTTGACCTTGAAGCGCGCTCCAGGGTCTACCGTACGGGCGATGACCATGACCGTTTCTGACCTGGCCGCCGAGGTCGGCCTCAGCGGCGATACCGTGCGCTACTACGAGCGGCTGGGGCTGCTGCCGCCGCCCGCGCGGACGGCTGCTGGCTACCGCCAGTACGACGCCGCGGCGGTGCAGCGGCTGCGGTTCATAAAGGGCGCCCAGCGGGTTGGCTTGCGGCTGCGTGAGATCGGCGAGCTGCTGGCGATCCGCGACCAGGGCTTGTGTCCGTGCGGGCACACCGAGGCGCTGCTGCGCGGCCGCATGGTTGAGATCGACGCGCAGGTCGCCCAACTCCAGGCGGTGCGCGCAGAGCTGGCCCGCATGCTGGACGACTACCCGGGCCAGGCGGCCTGCCGAGACACGCCGATCGGCCAGTGGTGGTGCGAGCAGGAATTCGTGCGGGAAGGAAGGTGAGCTAGATGGCGTGCCCGGAGTGCGGATGTCCGTGCGACGAGTCTCCCTGTCCGACGTGCGGAGCACCCAAGGATTGATCTCATGACGGCCGACCGTCGCGCGGGCGCTCCAAGTGGTGGAGCACCTAGCGGGCGGGTCGGAGGATGCGACGCCGGCGTGCCAACCATGCCGTAGCACCGGCCACGGCGGCCAACGCGAGCCCGACGGCGATCGGCACGGTCGGCTGCACGCCTGCGGCGGTGGTGGGGCGGACGGTGAACGCGACGTTGTCGCCCATCACCGGCTCGTCCCGGTCGGGCCGGTACCGCACCGAGAGTGTGTGCTGCCCAGGGTTGAGGTGGTGGAGCGGCACATGGGCCTGCTGGCCGGCGCGGATCTGGGCGGGCTGGGTGGCGCCGGTGCGACCGGTGGTTGGGTCGATGGGGTGCTGGTCGAGGGTGAGGGTGTAGGCGACCTGGTCGACGCCGCCAAGCGTCCGTTGGGCGTAGATGACCGCCTGGGGGTCGGCGTCGACGGTCTGGCCGGCCTGGGGTGCCAGCACCAGCAGCACGATCGGCACGTGTGCCTGGGCCGGCAGGGCGCCAACACCTGCGAGCAGCGCGGCGGCAAGCCCCACGACCATCAGCGCCCGCGACCCCACCGCTCGCCACAACAGCAGCAGGGACCGCCGCGGCGTCGCGGGCTGGCGGTGGCGGTTCGGCTGGTGGAGGGTTCGCGGGTGGCGGGCCGCTCGATGGTCGAGGGCCCCCCGCGACCCAGTCCAGAGGGTCGGGGCGTTCGGGACTTGGCGGCGGTCACGATCTGGGGGCTCCTCGACATATCGGGGCGATGGCACGGTCAGGGGACGCTGACCCGAAGGTAGCGGCTGATGGCGGCGCGCAGCTCGCTTGGGGTCAGCGCGCCGACGTGGCGGCCGCGCAGGGTACCGTCGGCGGCGATGAACACGGTGGTCGGCAGGCCGGCGACTCCGAGCTTGGCGGCGGCCTGCCCGTCGGGGTCGGCGGCCAGCGGGTAGGTGACGCCGGTCTGGGCGGCGAAGCGGCGGGCGGCGTCTTGGACGTCGCGGGGGTGTGGCTGCGGGTCATGACAGGAGCGGCCGCACGGCGGCCTCGATCTCGGAGGCGACGGTGGGGCCCTCGCCCAGGCGGGCGCGGATCACCCCGGCGCGGTCGATGACGAACATCCACGGCTCGGTCGGCAGCTTCCAGGCGCTGTAGAGCGGCGCCGGCTCGCTGAGGTCGCGCTGCGGATAGATCTCCACGTGGATGAAGTTGGCCTGGCTCCCCAGCTTCTGGAAGGCGAGGATCTGCTCGTCGACCACGGGGCCGCACACGCGGCTGGTGCACAGCAGCGGGGTCGCGAACGACACCACCGTGGGCCTGCCGGACTTCAACGCCTGGTCCAGCGAGATCGAGTGTATGGGGCAGACCGGGGTGCGGGTGCAGATCTTGGCCAGTCCGGTGGGGCTGGTGGCCACCAGGGTCGGGCCGGATAGGGCCTTGCTGCCCACCGGCGCGGGGACCTGCTGGCTGGTCTTGATGGCGCCCTGCCCGGCGGCGCGCTGGCTGGCGACCTCCACGATGGCGGCCGCCTGCCAGGTGCCGGGCTGGGGCAGGTCGATGTTGGCCAGGTAGAAGCCGTTGCGTTGGCTGCGGGGGGAGCGGTCGTGGGTCTGCTGGTAAGCGCTCAGTTTCAGCCAGCGGGCCGGGAAGGGGCCGAGCGCCCGGCTGGTCTGGTCTCTGGCGAGCCACACCACGGGGCTGGCGCCCTCGACCAGCGCGTTGGTGGGGCCGGCCAGCCCGACCGCGACCCGGCTGCGGCCAGCGGGGAGCAGGCTCTGGGCGCCCAGGATCGAGAGCTGCGGCGCGTCGGCGACCAGCGCGCGCAGCGAGCTGGCCGCCGCCTGCCGCTGTCCAGCGGAGGAGGCGCCGCCACCGCCGCAGGCGGCCAGCAGCTCGGAGGCGCCCACTGCTCCGGCGGCCATTGCCGCCCAGCGCAGCAGGTCCCGGCGTGAGTGCCGGGCGCCGCTGATTGGGTTCGGGGTGGGTCGTCCTTGGTCTCAGCGAGGAACCTTGTGCCGGTCATCATTCTCATTCCATGGTGCGGGGCTTGCCTTCTCTTACTTGGCGTCGGAGTTCATCTAACGCGTTGGCAAGCGGGCGGCAGAATGGAATGAAGCTGGACCGAACCTCTCATCAACCTCTCAAGCGACGCGCTGGCGACGACCTTCACAAGGGTGTTGTGCCGTCCGCTTACGGTTGCGTGCTCGGAGCGGCCGCCGGTTCGGTGGGCTCCGGTTCGATGCGCGCTGACGGCGCCTGCCGCCGCCGTGGACCCGGGCCCGGCTGCCGAGCCGTGGACTATGGCAGGACCAGCTCGAACAGCGAGCCCTTGCCAACCGTGCTGTGTGCCCGGACCGAGCCGTGGTGGGCCTCGGCGATGGCCTTCACGATCGCCAGGCCCAGCCCGACCCCGCCGGCCTTCCGGTTTCGATGCGGGTCGACACGGGCGAACCGGTCGAAGATCCGGCCCAGCTCCGCGGCGGGGATGCCACCGCCCGAGTCCGCCACCCCAAGCACGACCGCCGCACCCTCCAGGTGGGTGCTCAGCTCGATGCGGCCGTCGACGTCGGTGTGCGCCACAGCGTTCTCGACCAGCGCATCCAGGGCCAGAGCCAGATGGTCGCGGTCGCCCAGCACGGTCACGTCGGCTCCCAGCCGGTGCGACCAGCACCGCGGGGTCGGGGTCCAGCGGTTGCGCGTGTCGACCATCAACGGGTTGACCTCGACCGGCGCCAGGTCCAGGAAGTCAGGGCTGCCGGCCGAGGCCAGCAGCAGCAGCCGGGCGGCCAGCCGCCGCAGCCGCGACAGCTCGTCGGCGACCACCCGGGCGTCGGAGGCGATGACCGGGTCGGTGGCGGCCTGCTCGATGAGCTGGGCATGGCCAAGTGCCACGGTGATGGGGGTACCCAGTTCGTGGGAGGCGTCCTGGATGAAGCGGCGCTGCTGCTCCAGCAGCCGAAGGTTCTCGGCCATGGTCGCCAGCCGCCGGCGGCCGTGCCAGACCATCACCAGGAACATCATCGCGATCAGCGGGACCTCGACCAGGTACTCGCCCTCCTCTTGGCCCTGCAGAACCTGCACGCCGATCACGCCGCCGGTGGCCACGGTGACCGCGGCCAGGGTCATGATCGTGGGCTGCAGCCGCCACATCCGAAAGCCGTAGATCACCGTCAGGCTGACCCAGATGATCAGGAACGGCACGGTCTGCCAGGCCGGCAGCAGCCGCATCGCGGCCAGGTTCAGTCCGACGAAGATCACCCAGGCGATGTCCACCCAGGACGAGCGAAGCCGGCCAAGCGCCTGGCGACGCCGGATCGTCATCGGCGCACTTCCTCGCCGCTCACCATGGTGGTCGGGTCGGCTCCCACTTCTTCACCTGGCTTCGCGCAACAGCTCGCCTGGCCGTCGACGTCGGTGATGCGGGCCAGATCCCAGGGCAACCGGCCTTGCCATCCAGCGTCCACCAGCACCTGGCATCCTGCTCCGACATGAGGTAGCAGGCAATACCCGATTCAGCGGTGCGACCGTGTGCGCGGTGGGTCAGCGGGCGCGGGTTGGGGGGAGAGTGATGTCGAAGCGGGCGCCTTGGCCGGGTCCTTGGCTGTGCGCGTGGATCTGGCCGCCGTGGGCGTGGACGATCGCGCGGGTGATGGTGAGCCCGATGCCGCTGCCGCCGGTGTCGGGGCTGTACGTGCGGGCCCGGTCGACGCGGTAGAAGCGCTCGAAGATGCGCTCCAACAGCTCGGGAGGGATGCCCTCACCCGTGTCGGTGACCGCCACCTGCACCTGGCGCTGGGGGGTGGTGGTGGCGGCGACCTCGACGTGGCCGCCGGGTGGGGTGTGGCGCAGCGCGTTCGCGAGCAGGTTGGCCAGCACCTCACCGATGCGGTCGGGGTCGGCGGTGATCTGGGGGAGGTGCCGGTCGATCCGCGCCTCCAGGATCACCTGTTTCGCGGTGTAGGCGGCTTGGGCTGCCTGGACCGCGGCGGTGATCAGTTTGTCGGGTTGGCAGCGGGTCGGGTGGAGGTCGAGTTGGCGTTCCTCGGCGCGGGAGACGGCGTTGAGGTCGTCGACCAGTCGGCGCAGGCGGGCCGTCTCGGCCTGGAGCACCTGGAGGGTCTGCTGGTCGCTGGGCATGATCCCGTCGCCGACGCCTTCCAGGTAGCCGTCGATGGTGGCCAGGGGGGTGCGCAGCTCGTGGGCGAGGTCCGAGAGGAGCTCCTGGCGGCGTTGCTCGGAGGTGTGCAGCGCCTGGGCCATGTCGTTGAACGCCCCGGCCAGCGTGGTCAGCTCGTCGCCGCCCCCAGGTGGGGGGACGCGGGCGATGTAGCTGCCGTGGGCGACCTGCCCGGCGGCTCGGGCCAGCGCGCGGATGGGGCTGGTGATGCGGCGGGCCAGGATGAGGCTCACGCCCAGCGCGGTGGCGACCGCGACGCCGGTGCCGGTCCCAAGGGCGACCAGCATCGCTCGGGCGAGGCCCTCGTCGAGATGGCGGCCCACCGCAGGCGGGATGGTGCCAAGCGCCATGCGGACGTGGGTGTGGAACACCCCTGGCGCGACCGCCAGGGCGACCACCCCGAGGGTCAGCGCGCCGGCGACGACCACCAGCATCTGCGCCAGCAGCAGCTTGGCGCCAAGGCTGCGCCGTAGCCACCCGGCCAGCGCACTCATCGGTTTGGTCCCATGCGGTAGCCGACCCCGCGGACGGTGAGGATGTGGCGTGGCGCGCGGGGGTCGTCGCCGAGCTTGCGGCGCAGGTTGGCGATGTGCACGTCGACCAGGTGGTCGTCGCCGTACCAGTCGGCGTCCCAGACCCGGTCCAGGAGCTGCTGGCGGCTGAGGACCACCCGGGGCCGCTCCGAGAGGGCCTCCAGCAGGTCGAATTCCAGGCGGGTCAGCTCGACCGGCCGGCCGTGCAGGTGGACCTCGCGGGCGGCCGGGTCGACCACGAGGTCGCCGAGGCGGCGCACCGGCTCGCCCTCGGCCTGCCCGGGCGCGACGGCTCTTGGCCGGCGCAGCATCGCGCGGATGCGGGCGACGAGCTCGCGGGGGGAGAACGGCTTGGTCAGGTAGTCGTCGGCGCCGACGCCAAGGCCGACCAGCTTGTCGACCTCCTCGGCGCGGGCGGTCAGCATGACGATGTAGGCGTCGCTGAAGGTCCGGATCCGCCGGCACGCCTCGATGCCGTCCACCCCAGGCAACATGAGGTCAAGCACGATCACCTCCGGCTGCCAGGTCCTGGCCAGCTCGACCGCCTGCTGGCCGTCGCCGGCGGCCTGGACCTGGAAGCCGTCGCGTTCCAGGTAGCTGGTGACCAGGCGGACCAGCGGCGGCTCGTCGTCGACCACCAGCGCGCGGACCGGTGCCCGCGTCTGCTCGCCAGCGGTGTCAGGGTGAACGTCCACAGGCCGGCCTCACCCTGTCGGGGTGGTGGCTGGCTTGCGGGCGGCCAGCCGTTCGACGATTCCGAGCTTGAACCGCTCCTGCCGCTCAACTTGGAACCCCAGCGCACGCACCTGCTCCAGCGGGCGGCGACGGAAGTGCTCGCCGCCCAGCGGGATGGTGACCAGCTCCAGCAGCCACTGGACGGCCCTGGTCGGCCAGGCCGACCCGGCGATGTGGTCGGCCAGCAGCAGCCGCCCACCGGGGCGCAGCACCCGGCGCATCTCGGCGACCGCCTGGCGGTCGTCGGGGATGGCGCACAGCGAGAAGGTGCAGATCACCGTGTCGAACGAGTCGTCGGGGAAGGCCAGCGCGTGCGCGTCGCCCTCCTGCAGATCGACGGTGCGGCCGATCGTGCTGGCCCGGTCGCGGGCGCGCGCCAGCATGGCCGGGCTGAAGTCGACGCCGGTCAGCCGGATGTCATCGGGGTAGAGGTCCAGGTTCAGGCCGGTGCCGATCGCGACCTCCAGGACCTGACCGTTGGCCTGCCGGCAGACCCAGGCTCGGGTGTCGCCGAACAGCTTGCGGTCGAAGAACTGCATCTGCCGGTCGTAGCGGAGCGCGTGCTTGTCCCAGTAGTTGCGCCAGCGTGCGGTGGTGGTGTCGCTGGCCGTGGCGGGGGGCATTGCTGGTCACCTCCTGAGTCGTGCCTCGCGCAAGCTTTAGCGTTGCCGCTCCCGGGGGTGCTGATCCAAGGCGCGCAGCGTGACCAGGCGCCGCTGGTACTCGTCCTCGTCGATCTCGCCGGCCGCGAACCGCTCGGCCAGGATCCGCTCGGGGTCCGGGCGGTCCGGGTGCCGCCGGGTCCAGTCGGAGCCGCGGAAGATCGCCACGATGGCCCAGATCACCAGCCCCCAGAACGCGATCATTCCCACCGACATGGCCAGCCATCCCCACCAGCTCCAGGCCTGCATGCCCCACATCATCGTCGATCCCTCCTGCCTGCTGTTGGCTTCCTATGCGAGCGACGCTACGACCGGCATCTCAAGCCTGTGACCAAATGATCCTCAAGGTTTGGTCAAGCCCCCTGGCCGGTCAGGTGATCGGGCAGACCGGCGCGCCGGCCACGCTGAGCAGGGGAGCGGTCAGGGCGAGCAGCTCGGCGACCAGCGGCACGATCACGACCAGGCCGGCCAGCCACAGCGCGTCGCCCGGGCCGGTGGGCGGGGTGGTCAGCCGGTGGACGCGCTCGATGGTGGTTGGGCCACCGGCGCCAAGCCCCGTCGTGGGAGCGGGCGCGGTGGCGAGCTTGGCGAGCGCGGTGGCGATGTCGGCACGGTTGTGGTGGTGGACGGCGTCGTCGTCGGCTGCCAGTTCGACCATGCGGGCGACCGCGCTGTGGGCGGCCCGGGCGGCCGGCAGCCAGGGGAACCCGATCCGCAGGACTTGGGCGGCCAGCAGCAGGGTGTGGTGGCGGCGGGTCTGGTGCGCGCGCTCGTGGGCGAGCACCGCCCCGAGCTGGCCAGGGTCGAGCTGTTCCAGCGTGGCGGTGGTGACCACCACCGCCCCCGCGCGCCCCCTGGACCGCCCAGGCAGGCAGTAGGCCAGCGGAACCGGATGGTCGAGGACGGTGACGCCTGGCAGGCTCGGCTCGGTGCGCCCAGCCAGCGTCAGCAGCTCACGCTGGCCACGGGCCGCACGCCAGGCACGGATGCCGGCGACCAGCCCGCCGGCCAGGAGCCCGCCTGCCACGAGCGCCAGCAGCGCAAGGCCGATCAGGGGGCCGGGTGTGCCGGTGGGGGCGTCCAGCGCTGCTCGCAGCGCCATGGTGCAGGTCGCCAGCAGCATCGCCAGGTCGGTCAGCAGGCGGCTGGACCCGACGACAAGGAGCAGGGCGGCGAGGACGACGGCTGACAGTGCGCCGGCGGTGGCCAGCAGCCACAGGTAGGCGGCCGCCTGCGGGGCGCGGTCGAGCCGCTCCAGCCGGCCGAGGATGATCGGGGTGGCGACGCCGAGGATGCCGCCGGCGAGAAGCACGACCACCAGCGGGGGCATCACGCCTCCCGCCGCGTGGCCTGGGGGTGGTCGGCTTGCAGCGCGGCGCGCAGCTTGGCGGCCTGCTCCGGGGGGAGCTGCTCGACGAACCGCAGCAGAACCGCGGCCGGGTCGCCGCCGGAGCCCAGCAGGCTGGCCATCCGCTGGGCCGTGTAGGCCTCGCGGGACTGAACCGCCCGGTAGGTGTGGGCCTTGCCGGTGGGGTGCTTTTCGAGGATGCCCTTGCGGGCCAACCGGTCCATCACCGTCAGCACGGTGGTGTAGACCACCGGCCGGGACCGGGCCAGCTCGTCGACGACCTCCCGGCCGGTCACCGGACCCTCAGCGGACCAGACGACCTCCATGATCGCCTGCTCCAGCTCACCGAATTCTCCTCGTGCCACCCGCGCGTCCGCTCCCTCGTGGTGGGCGCCTACCGGCCGGTGGTGGCCGGCACCGTCACGATACCCGCTGGGTGGGTGGCGGGTCGGCATGGACGCGGGCCGGGGTCGGTCGGGCTGGGACCGGGGCGCGGTCGGCGAGGGTGTCCTGCTGCTCGGCGCGCAGCGCGGCCAGCTCCTGTTCGAGCCGGGCGATCCGGTCGGCGGTGCTGGCCGGCGGCCTCTGAGTCTGCGCGGGTGT
>WNGM01001586.1_pt1 | contig 25711 bp, 16 predicted proteins | sample 5400571 | NCBI WGS metagenome assembly WNGM01 (sample SAMN13153378, study PRJNA577476) | soil metagenome | isolation source: 100 cm soil or saprolite under Garry oak tree replicate 2 | place: USA:California | collected 2016-06-15 | reverse complement strand
GACGTTCCCAGAAGCTCCGCCCGGGATGCTGATTGGTGTGGGACGAGTGGGAGCGCCTCGGCCACCCCGGATCGCCAGCGGGTGTCGTTCCCCCGGCCGCGCTGAACATCGAGGAGCCGGGCCTCCAGCACGCTGGCTTCCTGGAGTCCGCCGCCAAGGAGGCCCTAACGCTGGCTCGGGAGGCCGAAGCCTCCGAGATCGGCGCTGGCACGCTGGAGACAATCCAGCGCAAGGTCGACCGCTTCTGCCGCGACTACCCGACCCTCCCGCCGGCGTTGCTGGCGGCGCGCACACAGCGCCAGCTCCACGAGGTCAAGCAATTGCTCCGCGGGAGGGTCACGCTGGCGCAGCACCGCGAGCTACTGGTCGCCGGAGGCTGGCTGTCAGTCGTGCTGGCCTGCGTCCAGTTCGACATGGGCGACCAACCGGCCGCCGAGGACACACGCGACGCCGCCTTCCAGCTCGGCAAGGAAGCCGAGCACCAGGAGATCATGGCCTGGTCTTTCGAGCTCCTGGCATGGTTCGCTCCTGGTCGCCGGACGCTACGAGGAGGTCATCGACCACTCCCGAACTGGTCTGCTGCTGGCGCCCAACACCTCGGCCGGCGTCCAGCTCGCCGTCCAGGAAGCCAAGGGCTGGGCTCGCCTCGGCAACCGGGCCGAAGCCGAGCAGGCCATGCGGGAGGGACCAACCGCCCTGGCGCGCCTGCCGATTCCCGTCCATCCAGAGCACCACTTCGTATTCGACGCCTCCAAGCTGTCGTTCTACGCCGCCACCATCTACGCCTGGCTCGGGGAGGCCGAGCGAGCGGTGGAGCACGGCAATGAGGTCGTTAGCCAATGCCTCGCGTTGCCTAAGATCGTTCGATGGCCCGTCCGGCAGGCCGAGAGCCGCGTCGACCTCGGACTGGTCGCCGTCCGGCGAGACCAGCTCGATGAGGCGCACCACCTCGGCACGCTCACCCTGGCCTCCCAGCGCAGGGCCGGTAGCAGCATCGGCCGAATCGCCGAGCTGGACCAAGCCCTCGTCCGCGCTATCCGGATGCGTCGGAGGCCCGCGACTTCCACGAGCGCTATCTTGCTGCCAAGGAGAGCTTCGAGCAGGGGGCCGCGTCCTGAGCAGAGGAGCCTGATCCGCCTCGGCGCGCTCGCCGTCCTGTGGGGATCGGGCTTCCTGCTCATCAAGATCGCCCTGGAGGGCATAAGTCCCATCCAGATCGTCCTCGGCCGCCTGGTCGCCGCCGCCGTCGTCATGGTCGCCGTCGTCGCTTACCGCAAGGAGCACCTGCCGCGGCGCCTGGTGCCGTTGGCGCATCTTGCCGTCATGGCCGTGGTTACCAACATCGCCCCCTACTTCCTCTTCGCCTGGAGCGAGGAGCACATCACCTCCAGCCTCGCCGGAATCCTCAACGCCACGACTCCCCTGTTCACCCTGCTACTTGCGGTCAGCACCCACACCGAGCGCCTCACCACGCCACGTCTCGCCGGCCTAACTGTCGGGTCCGTAGGCGTCGTGATCCTGGCCGCGCCATGGCACGACGGCGGCCTCAGCAGCTCGCTTCTGGGGATCGGCGCCGCGCTGCTGGCCTCCGCCTGCTACGCCGCCTCCTACGTGTACGCCCGCCGATTCCTCAGCGACGGCGCGCTCTCGCCGCTGGTGTTGTCCGCTGGTCAGATGATCGCCGGCGCCGCCCTCCTGACGCTTCTCGCCCCCTTCGTCGCCCGCGAACCCGTAACACTCGCGGCCAATGTCGTTGCCAGCGTGATCGTCCTCGGAGTCTTGGGGACAGCCGTCGCCTACGTGCTGAACTATCGGCTGATCGCCGACGAGGGCGCTACCGCCGCATCCACAGTCACCTACCTACTACCGATCGTCGCCGTCCTGCTTGGCCGCGCGGTCCTCGCCGAGCCCATCGGCTGGAACCTCCCAGTGGGCGCCATAATCATCCTCGCGGGCGTCGCGCTCTCCGACGGTCGGATCGGCCGAATCCAACGGACCATCTCCCAACGGCAAGCCCAACTGGAACGCGCGCCTTGACTACGCTGGCTAGCTTCACGACCTCTGGTTCCGAGGCGTCATCCCTGGAGCAGCGACAGACATGATCAGTCATCGATGGCCAGTCGGGTGGAACCGCCATGCTTGGTGGCGCGGGGGCGCATTCGCAGCTTGATTGCGCGGCGCGTGAATACATCGCTGGTTGCTCGGTTGGCCCAGACAAAGGCCTCGCCTGGAGACAGGCCGGCCAGCATCGGCGCCGTGAGATCGCCAAGAGCCGCAAGGGACTTCTGGACGTGCCGAAGCCAGCTAGGGGCGTTGAATCGATGGAGGATCACCGCCGACGACAGCTCGATGACCGCTGGCGGCACGTGAACCGGGTCTTGCGAGGCAACCACAACCGAGACCCCCTTGTGGCGCATCTCGCGGATGATCTCCACTACCTGGTCGATGAGCGAAGCCCCGAGATACTTGTGCGCCTCGTCGAAGACCATCAGCTTGTTGAAGCCGTCACTCCCCATGCCCGCGCCCGCGAAGACGTTCAGCATGGTGACGAAGAGCCCGAGCGCCTCCTCCTTCTCGACGAACTCATCACGCAGATCGACAATCACCACCCGACCGGGAATCAGTAGCGAGCGCAACGAGCGGTCGTCGTCGATGAAGCGGGCAGCGAGATCGAGCCTGGTATACGCCAGCGCTCGCTGGGCATCGCTGAGATTGGCGGCATTGAGCCCGCGGCGAATGGCCGAGGGCGACAGGTCATCACGTTGGCTGCGCATCACCTGGTTGAGAATTTTCAGGTACAGAGAGTCGTTGCCGGTCGCCCCCATAAGGAAACGCCAATCCGCCACGGTGAGCTCGCGGCTGGCGAACGCGATCGGCTCGACGCGGATTCCTGGAAACTCGTCACGGCGGCGATCGACGGTGTCCGCGGTAGTCAGTACGACGACATCCGGCACAGCGGTGGGATCGGCCCCAAGCTTCGCCAGCGCCGCAACCTGGGCGGGATCGTCGTTTTGATGCACCATCGAGACGAACTCGGGCGGGTAGTCCTGCGTCTGGTGATAGTGGAAGACCACCGCCGCGAGGGGGCGCGGCAGCAAGTTGACACCGGCAATCGGCTGGACCGCCATCTCGAGGATCGACCCGAGGGTATAGCTCTTGCCTCCGCCCTGGACGCCGAACACCGAGATCGTATTGCAGCCGTTCAGGTCGAGCGCGACGCGCCGCCATTCCTCGGCGGCCACGGCCCCGAGGAGCCCGAACTGGCCGGTCGGTCGTGAGTCGCCCAAGAGCACGCTGAACTCCGGCGCGGCCACCTTCCTCGCCTCGCTGGCGCCCGCGCCAGCACGTTCGGGCACGGCTGGGGCGGCCACGGCGGTCGGCTCGACCTCGCTTGCAGGAGGGTGCTCGTCGTGGCTAGACGGCTGCGGCTGCCACGAGGCCGGTGTGTCGCGTGTGCCGGAGGCGGTGCCAAACGTGGACCGGACCGAGCCCCAGGTCGGCTCGTTGGCCATGACGTCGCGCAGCCTTGGCGCGGGTGCGCCCGGCTCGGACGGCTCCTCGGAGACCAGCCGGCGCATCCCCTCGCCGAGCAGACGGTCGATCACGTCGCGGCCCACCACCCAGATCGGGAGCTCCGGATCCTCGTCATCCAGCCTCGTGGCGGCGGCCTCCGGACGGAACACCAGCCCGGTCGTCCGCACCGTGAGGCTGTAGCCGCCGTCGAGGTCAGCCAGAAAGTGCCGCAGTGGGGTTGGCCCTAGTTCGCTCACGAGCCCGTAGCGCTCCGCCCGGTCGAGATAGAACAGGAGCACCTCGGCGAGCTGCCAGCTCTGCACCTGGCGGTCGACGCGGTCATCAACAGCAGCGATCTCGAAGCGCTCGCGTAACGCCGCGGCCGTCGCCGTCACCTGCTCGTGAATGCGCGCCCGGAGGCTTGATTCAAGGCCGGCACCACTGTGGCATTTGGTCTCGACGACCAGGAAGTCCAGGTGGCGGTGGTCAGGATCGGCCGAGACCAACAGCAGATCCCCGCGGAGTCCGGTGCCGGCCGCGGACACTGCCAGCTCCGGGTGCGCGTCCAGCGGGATCGCCATCGCCTCGCTTAGCAGGCCGTAGCCCTCGCAGAACAGCTTGGTGAGGGCCATCCCGAGGGCGGCCTGGGCCTGGTTCGGCGATGCGAGCAGGCGTAGCGCGAGGCGGCCCGACAACGCCCGCATCGATTCGATCAGCAGCTTGGCACCCTGACTGTCGCGGTCGAGCCCGAGCTGCTCGACCAGCGGCATGACCAGACTCTTCAGCTCCTCGCCAGCGCGGGTGGTGAGAAGCAGCCGCCGTCCGCCGGACGGGGCGAACTCCGGGGTGAAGTCGAGTAGATACCCTGGTCGCTCGCGCCGGTCGCTGGCGTCGAAGTACTCGAGTCCCAGGTTCTGGTCGATGATGATGACCCAGATCGAGATCGCGTGGGCGGTGTAAAGCAAGCTCTGCTGACCCTTGCTGAGGTCCAGCTCGGTCACGGCCACGCTCGGCCCGGTCTCGTGTCCGGGCGCGAGCATTCGCGCCTGCGCCGTCGCGGTCGCTTCGACCAGTTGCGCGAGCAGTTGCGAGCGGGCTGGCGCGCCTGGAAGCTCCGGGCAGGACGTGGGGGCCGGGCGGCGGATCCACCGGTAGGCGGTGCCCTGCCCCACGAAGCGGACCGGAGCCGCCTGGACGAGGCCGTGCACATAGCTCGAGCGGTCCTGTGGGGCGACCCTGGAGACCGCCGGCCGGGTCGGGAAGCTGTCCAGCAGGATCGTCACGTGGGCGCTGAGCGCCTCCGGGTTGGCTGTTAGTGCCCGCAGTGGCTTCCTGGACCAGGAGAGCTTGGGGAAGAGCGGCGACCGTCCGGGACCAGCCAGCCGCGCCGCCGCGTCCGAGAGCTGCCGTTCGGGATCCATCAAGGCGCGGAGCGCTCCGCCGACCACCTCCAGCTCAGCGGTGTCGTCGGAGCTCGTGAACAGGCGCAGCTCGTACCGGAGCGCTGTGTGTTCCCCCAACCTAGCTTCTAGGTCGACCAGCGCGTCGACCAGCAGTGCGGCGTCACCAGGGTTCACCACATTGACGACCAGCGTGCCGAGGTAGGGATGCTGGTCGACGAAGGCAGCGAGCTTGTCGGCTAGAACCTTCGCGGTCACCTCGGTCGGGGTCGACGCGACGGACGGAGCCCCGAGACGCTGTTGCAGTAGGGAGAGCACGGCACGCGAGTCCGGCAGGCGGGGTGGGAGATATGCCCCCCAGCCACCGGGCAGCTCACCCGCGTCGACGAACCCAGCGCGCCCCGCTGTAACAAGCAGCGATGGCAGGCCGGCGGCCGGGAGGCCGCGCTTCCAGGTGACAGCCAGGTCCCGGGCGGGGCCCTTGCGCTCGGCCGCAGCCTCAAGCCAGCTCCGCGCCAACTGCTGACGCTGGAGCAGCCAGAGCAGCCGCAGGGGGTGCGTCGGGGGTAAGAGCGCTACCCGGCCGACGCCCGGCACGTCCGCGAGGATCAGATCGAGCTGAAGCGCCTCGGGGTTGCTCGTCGCGAGCCAATCGGCGTAGGCGGCCGCGTACCGCTCGATCAGGGGACCGATGCCGCATAGGTCAGCCAACGCGACCACACCGCTGGCGAGCTGCCGCGCACCCGCCAGGTGCTCCTGAGTATGATCAGCGCTCGCCAGCACCTTGGTGGTCCTGAGGGCCTCGAAGACGAGGGCCCGCGCTGCAGCCAGCTCCGCAGGCAGCCGGATCGGGCCGCCACTCTCCAGGTCCAGCGGCGCCGTCGGTGCTCTTGCCAGGGTCACGTGCGCGTGGCCGCTGTGCTCGGGATGCTCAAGGATGAAGATCTCGAGCCGGCGGAGGCGCTGGCTCAGCCGCACCTTGTACTGGCGCTGGTTATCGAATCGCACCGACGCCGCCGCGGTCTCGGTGCTCGCTCCGAGGGTGGTGAGCCAGGCACGCTCGATCGGTCGGGCGGTGCGCGGGTCGCGCCCAGCGGCCAGGAGGCTGAGCCGGGCGAGCATCTCGGCCTCCGCATAGGAGGCCACGGTGGTCGAGGTGACCGGAGGCAGCACGTCCTCGCCGTTGTCTTCCGGGTCGAGCAGCAGGAAATCGTCGCTCTCGTTGCTCCGCTTTCCCTCCGGTACGGCCGGGTCGCGCAGCGGCTGGCTGCCGAGCGGCTCGTCGCGCTCGTCGAGCGGGACTACGCGGACGAAGTAGACGCCGCTCGGCAGGTCCAAATCCTTCAGGTGCTTGAATCGTTTGGGCCGCTTGCCGGCGACCGCGCGGATACGGTCGGTCTCCCAGACGACCTCGCCGTCCGCGCTGACCACCTCAAGGCGGAAATAGGCGAGACCAGGTGCATCGCCTGGTGGCGGGTTGGTCGTCCATGCGATCGTGAGTTTCTGGCTCGACTCGTAGACGTATAGGTCGTCGTCCTCGCGGTTGGGCAGCTTGAGCGGGTCGACGTCCACCCGCACTTGCCCTGGAGGCGGGCCACTCTCTCGCAGCGGCCAGCGTTCCAGCGCCAGCGGGCGCCAGCGCGAGATGGTCGCGATGGCCTCACCCCAAGCCTCCACGCCCTTGCCGTCAAACGAACGTAGCAGGATGCCGAGCTGGCCGCGCAAAGCCGTTCCATCGACGAGGGGGAGGCGCAGCAGGCGCTCGAGGGGGGTCTGGTCTGCTGCCCCGAGGCGCTCGACATTGACCAGGTTGCGCCGCCCGAGGCGTCCCCCGACCTGATCGAGGCCCTCTTCCAAGAGGTCGAAGTCCGGGATGAGGCCGATTGAGTAAAGCGCAGCCCCGACGATCCATGGCTCTGGGCGTTCCTGTGCGGCGACCGTGGCAAGGAATCGGAGCTTTGCCGAGTCACTGACCGGCCAGCGCCGGCGTTTGATCTCGGCGAGGACCCGCCGCACGGCCTGCAGCAGCGGGGGTGCCAGTCGCCCCTCGAGCAGGCGCTCGACCTCGCGCCACAGGCCCTCGACCGGGAGCAGCCGAAAGGTCGAGACATCGACGCTATCGCCGGCGGCCAGCTTCACGTCGGGAGGGATCAGTGCGACGAGCACCCGCTCGCCGGCATTGCGGCGGGCGACCACTCGGTGCACTCCGACTCGCCAAGGCTCCTCGCCGGCCTCGCGGTCGACGAGGTAGACCTCCGCGGCACCTTCACCCGCAGCGGCCCATCGCGCGGCCAGAGCTTCGAGCAGGTGCCGGGGCAGTGCTTCCAGTCGGAGACACTGACCCGGCCCGGCCTGCTGCACCTCGCGGGCCAGATGGCCGTCGAGGACCGCGAGCCACACCTCGTCGACGGCCTCGGGAGGCAGGGGAGTCAACAGCTCAGGCATGCTCAACCTGGTACCTCGGGCGGAGGGTCTGCGAGTTGTAGGCGTCGGACAGGTCAGTGAAGAAACCGATCTCGTGCAGCCGCCGACGGAACTGGCGCTCGTTCTCCTGCCAGGCCGCGTACTCGTCTGGCGGTACCGCTTGCCGGTGCGACGGAGCGTGGACGACGAACCCGTACCGTGTCCGCAGCCAGTCGATGAACCAGTTGAGCAGCACGACCCGCGTCCGCAGGTACCCGTCGGAGCCTCGGTCTACAACGGCGATCTGCGCCAGCGTCTCCAGCAGATGGCTGTCGAGGGCGAACCAGCGCGGGGCTCCCTGACCGGCGGTTTGGCGCATGAACCCTCCTGGGCGGTTCTTCTGGGTAAGGGAGTCGATCAGGTCGACCATGCGGCGCCGCTCGATCGGGAGCCGCTTGCCGCAGATCAGCTCGACCAGCTTCTGAAGCGGCGGGATCTCCTCCCGCAGGAGCAGCTCGACGGTCCTGGTTCGCTCCTCGTCGGGCTCCTCGAGGCGGAGCAGCTCAAGGATCTGGCCCTCGAAGAAGCCGTCCATGTCCGCTGGCCGCTCGCGGACGAGCTGGTAGAACTCGCCGGCCGTACGGCGCCCGGCCGCCCCGGTCATGCGGTCATGCAGACCGGCGAAATCCTTGAGTTGGTTGACCACGAAGACCGCCCGGACGTAACGGGGCAGCTCGCCAAGCACGCTGGCCGTCGAGGCGCGGGCAAGGCGGCCCGGCCTCGACCCGGAGTCGTCGCTGAGGTCAACGGCGAGCTCGCTGGCGAACGGGCAGTCGAAGCAGCGCGGATCCTGCCGCTCCTCGGCAAGGCAGCGCGGCGCCGAGCGGCCCTCGAGGGCGGCCTCCACCTGAGCGGGAACGAGCCGCAGGAGGCGGATCACGTACAGGGCGAGGTGCAGCCCGATGACCGTGCGCATGTAGCCGGCCAGCACCTGGCGTGGCACCGCATCCTGATACGCGAGCAGGCAGCGCAGGTCCTCGGCGAGCAAGTGGCCCTGGCCGAGACACAGCGGCCGCACCGGGATCGGTGTCGGACCGGTTCTGGGCTGCACCCGGATGCCGGTGGCGTCGACCAGGTTCAGAACAGCATGCGTCTCGAGATCCAGCTCGGTCGTCCCGTCGTACTCGTCCCGCATCGGATCCAGCGCGGGGCTGAAGAACTCCTTGAGCCGGGTCAAGAGCTCGCGGTCGGCATGGTAGAGCAGCGCCCACACCTGGTCGGAGGCACCGTAGTCCTGCACCGCCTTGGCGTTGGCGAGCTTGAAGGCATTTAGGTGCAGTGGCCGGGGCCCCACGACCGTCTCGCGCTCGCCCTTGCCGCGGTGCATTACCTGAAGCAGGTCAGAGCGGAGCCAGGCCGCCGTGACCGTCTCGTGGTCCTCGAATCCGGGGAACCGCCGTGGGCTCGCCATAACCAGCTTGACCAGCTCGTCCACAGTGATGGTGGCGCGACGCCAACGGGCCAGGGGTCGACCGTCGGCACGGAGAAGCTCGAACAGCTTCAGCATGGCCCGGTCCAGATGGATCGTCTTTCGGTCGAGGTAGGTGATCTCCTCGGCCTTGAACGCGAACTGCCGCGCACCCGGCTTCACGACTGCACCTCGCTCAGCTCGATGATCCCTCCAGGCTGGGCCGCAATCCGGTACATGCGCTCGTCCGCGACAAGAAGCAGCTCCCTGTTGGCGAGCACGCGGAGCCGGTTGAAGAACAGCTCAATGTGTACCAGCAGCCCTCTGCGCTCATCGACCGAAGGCATGTAGCCCTCCCGGAGGCGGTCCAGCAGCTCCAAAACATCTAGGTCCACTGGCAGCACCGTGTCAGCCGGCCCGGGCTGGCACACCAGCTCGAGCTGGTCAGGCTCGGCTTCCATATATGGAGCGGCGGCGCGCGCGATCCGCAACTCGAAATCATCGGCGGGGAAACGCCGGAACCCGCGCAGGCCGTCGCTGCCGTCACCCACGTCGCCGGTCGCCAGCCACAGGGCCACCTGATGGTCCAACGGGTTGCCCATGCCCTGTGCCGCCGAGAGCGCCTGGACGAGGCGGTCCCGGAGCGCCGTCCGATCAGGGCCGCCTTCCGGGGCGAGCGCCCGCTCCATCTCGGGAAGCTGCTTGTATGGCAGCATCTCCAGCCAGCGCTCGTCCCGGCGCTCGAAATAGGCGAGCCGGCGGAGGGCGGCGTGCGCGCGGAGTACTCCTTCTCGGTCCGCCTCGTAGCCACGGCCGGCCTGCTCGTAGACTTCGGCGATCCGCTGGTGGAAGAAGTCCGATTCGCGGCGGGAGAAGCTCAGCCGCGCGATGTCCTTTCTAGTTGCCAGGGCGCGGTCGTCGGCGGGGTTGGCCACGGCGGCCACATCGGCTTCGGCCAGCAGGGCGGCGTTCTGCTCCAATGCCGTCCCCGGCGGGATGCCCAGGCCGCCGGCTGCCTGAAAGTACACCAGGTCGACGACGGCCATGGGGTCCGGCCCCGCCAGCAGCTCCGCGATCTCGTGGCAGTCCCGGTCGCGGAAGAGCGCGAAGGAGATCAGCGAGCGCACATCACGCATGGTCAGGTGGCGTCTCCGGCGGAGCCGGACCAGGTCCGCCAGGCGGCGCAGCCGCTCGGTCACCTCCGCTCCGGAGTCGGGGTCGGCGAAGGTGTCCACGTTATGCTTGATCGGGCACCGGGTTCGGAAGTCGCAGCCCTGGCATGGCTTCCAGAACGGCCCCTCGACGATGACGCGGATCTGCTGGGAGAAGATGCTGTCCGCGCCGCCCGCGGTCACCGAGCGCAGGTTCAGGTTCACTAGCAACAGCTCGTCCCTGCGCGTCCTGCCGGGCTCATCGAGTTCCCCGAGCAGGTCGAGCAGGCGCGAGAAGCGATCGGCGTGCATGCCGATGAAATCGCGCAGGCGGCCCTCGTTGATGGCCGCGACCCGTATGGCGCCGTCGTCGCGGCCGTCGGCCCCGAAGGGGCCGAGGAACTCACTGAGTACCTCGTCGCTGGTCCGCTGTGAGGCACCCTGCTCGTCCTCGCTGCCGTCATAGAGGGTGCGCAACAGCCGACCGTCGTGGGGCAGCCGCATGACCCGTCCGTCGGGACCCTCCTTCTCGACGGTGCCGCCAAGCTGCTTCGCCCTGGTCTCGGTCTTTTGGATGAATGCGGTCTTGCCGTCGCCAGCGTTGCCGGTCACGACCACCAGCCGGTGGCGCCCGGCCAGCACCGCATCGGCCAAGTCTCGGTCGAGCCGGGTCTCCACGTAGGTGCTCTCGGCCAGGTCCGACAGCCCGCGGGTCTCACGGTTCGATCTCCTCGCCTGGCTGCACAGGCCAAGCAACTCGGTCACCATCGGGTTCACGTTCGGCGGAGCGGCGTCGAGCAGGTCGGCCAGCCGCGGCGCGATGTCGCTTGGCCGCTGGCGGTCCGTGGGGACGACGAAGGACTCGATTGCGGCCCAGGCGTCGCGCATATCGGTTGCGCTCGCGTAGCGCTGGTCGGCGTGCGGAGCGCAGGCCTTGAGCAGGAAGGCGGCGACCTCGCCGGACAGCTCCCGCCGGAAGATCCGCGGGTCTCGGGGCCGCAGCGCCGCGGTGGGCACGGCGCCCTCATAGGGGTGCTCGCCGCAGAGTAGCTCGTACAGCGTAACGCCGGCGGCGAACAGGTCGACGCTCGGGTTCCACTCGGGGAATCCAGTGGCGTCTGGCGCCTGGTAGCGCGGAGTGCCAGACTGCGTCGCCGCCGGGGCGCCGGCGAGCGAGGCGATGTTGAAGTCGATCAGGACGACGCCGTCGGTGGCGCGCATCAGGTTGTGCGGCTTGACGTCGCGGTGGACGATCCCACGCGCCTTCAGGTCCCGCAGCTCGTCATACTCGGCCTGAGTCAAGGTCCGCCCGCGGCCCGCCGTTTCCAGCTCGGCGATGCGGCGCTGGTCTGGGTGGATCGCCTCTAGAGCGGCGAGGAGCTGGTCGCCGACCCGCCGCACCTCGTCGACGCTGAGGCGCTTGCCGCCCCTGGCGTACTCCCCGAGCGGCTCGCCCTCCACGAGCTTGGTGAGCAGGTACCACTGGCCCTGGCTGGTTCGGTCGGCCCAGACGATCTCCTCGATGTTGGGATGCGGGCCGATGCTGCGTAGTATCGTGACCTCACGCCGTGCCTCCTCAAAACCACCGGCGTTGTAGACCTTAAGCGCAAACTCGCAGTCGTCCACCGCTCGATACACCCGATAGACGAAGCGGAAGCCCCCGCTACCGAGGATCTCTCGGACTTCAAAGTCATTATTGATGAGGTCGCCGACCTCGTACTCGGGCTTCGGCGGCGTGACCCTGCGCTCCTCACCCGACCCGCGCAGGCGCTCGATGGTCGCAAGCACCTCGGATGCGTCCGCCGGCCTTCCCGCCGGGTGCGTCTGGAGGAGCCCGCGCACCAATTCGGCGAGGCCGGCGGGCATCGCCGTTGGCGGCGGCGTCGCCGGAGTCGGCTCCGCCCCACCGGCCGTACCGCTGTCGAACAGCTCCCAGGCGAGCCGGCCGAGCCCGTACAGGTCGGTCGCCGGGCCGGCCTGGCCCAATGCCGGGTTGCGCAGCTCTGGGGCGAGATACGAGCGGTCTGGCAGATCGACGGCGTCGAGCTGCCAGACCGTGGCCGTGCCCTCGGACACGAGCTTGGCCAACTCGAAGTCGGCCAGGCGAGCCTGGCCATCCGGGCCAAGCAGAACGTGCGCCGGCGTGACCAGCCGGTGGACCACGCCGTGCTCATGGGCATGCGCGAGCCCACGGCAGACGTCAGCGAGGATGCCAAGGCGCTGCTCTACGGTGAGCGGCGTCCCGTCGGCGAGGCGCTGACGCAGGCTGCGGCTGTCGTCCGGGTCGAGCACCACCACCATGCGGCCGTCCTCGTCCTCGAACACCTCCCGGGCGGCGACCACGTTCGGGTGAGCGCCCATGCGCCAGAGCGCCTCCACCTCCCGGCGCAGCCGGGCCATGCGCTCCCGCCGCCGCTCCTCGCCGAGCAGGTAGGGGGAGAGGGTCACGACCCGCAGGCGCACCTCGGGCGCGCCAGGCAGGTCGACCCGGCGCGCCCGGTACAGAGACTCCTCCTCACCCTGCTCCAGGGTCTCGAGCACCTCGTACTCACGGAACCGCATCGTGCGTTCTCTCGGGCCGGTCCGATGCAGGATCGCCTCGCAGACCTTGCGGCCCAGGCCGGCGATCGCCTCGGGCTGTTGCCCGACCGCGCCTGGGTCCTGAAGCAGGCCGGCCAGCTCGGGCAGCTTCACCACCATGCGCGCGGCTTCCCCGGTCAGCTCGAGCGTCACTTGCTCGGCAGCCAGGACCACCACGGCCTCGACCCACACCCGGCCGAGTGCTTGGGCGTGATTGACCAGCAGCGACTTGAGCACCTTGGCCTTGCGCTCGGTCACCAGCATCGGGTTGCGACGCCGCCAGCTGTTCAGCGACCACTCGAAGCGGTCGCCGCGGATGCGCCCCTGCCAACCCTTGACCTCGACCACGTAGACCGCGTGCGGGGCCACCACCACCAAGTCGTACTCGAACCGCTGCCCGCCCGCCTGTGCCACCAGCAGGTTCGGGATCAGGAGGTAGTCCTCGGGAAGCTCCCGTCGAAGCCGGTCGACGACCCACCACTCCGGCTCGTTGACCGGCCCCTCGCCCCCCGGCGGCTCGATCAGCTGAGCCATGCCTCCACCTCTCGAATGGCCCGCTCCTCGTCTGCGTCAGCCTGCTCCCGCAACTCAAGGGCACGGTTGGCGTTCGTGGCCAAGTCCAAGGGGAGTGGCGGAACCTTGAGACTCGCGACGCTCCCGGGGTTGATCGTGGGTATCGAAGTGCCATACGACTGTCCGACGAGTTGTCGACGACCCCCTTCACTTCGCAGGAAAGAGAAGAGCGGCCCCGCAGACCCGGCATGTATCAGGTGGTCTGATGCCGCGAAGCCGTCGAGCCGCTTCCCTACGTAGGCAGGTCGGCCGAGCAGCCCATAGCGCTGGCCCGAACGCTGCACGAGGATCTGTCCTGCCTCGATCACGGCTCCTGATCCCACCGCCTCGTCGCGGCGCAGCCGCGAACGCGCCTCGGGCCGGAGCTGGAAGACGTCGATTCCAGAGACGAATGGCGTGCCGCGCTCGGCGAACAACCGCCTAATGATGCCCGGGCGCGAGACTTCGGCGAGGCTGGCGAGCGGATCGCCAAGCAATGCGCGGGCTTCGGCTGCCCAGCCGGTGTGCGTGAAGGCGTCGAGGCGGGTCTGACGCAGCTCCGAACGCCGCACGATTCCAGCCGCGAGCGCATGCTCGTGCGCGTACCGGAAGGAGCCCGCCAGCGAATCAAAGTAGCCACTGGCCTGGTCAACGAGGCGGCTGGCCTCGGTACGGGCAGCGGCGGCGCGCTCGACCAGCTCGTGGATGCGCCGCTGCTCGGCCACCTCTGGCAGCGGGACCGGCAGGTCGGTCAGGTGGTGTGGCTCGATGTGCTGAACGACGCTCCCGTAGGTGTGCTGCCTGATCATCGCCTGCGCGGGCACCGAGGTAAGGAAGGCGAACAGGTATCCGGGCAGGATGCGACTGCGGCGTGGACGCACATGAATGACGTGCTCGCTCACCGCCATGCCGCCCATCTCTTCACGCCAGTAAGCCGTACGTCCAATCGTGCCCGAGCGTGAGACGAGCGTGGATCCAGGGACACCAGTGAGCGCATCGAGGTCGATGGCGCGCTTGGAGAGCAAGGCGAGACCGGAGAGATCGGCGAGCAGCATGTCCGAGCTGGAGAGAAACGGCACGCCACGGAAGGGGTCGCGGACGTAGCGGCGGGTGAAGCGGGGTGGTAGATAGACAGTGGCCAGCTCGCCGAGTGCGCACCAATGCCACGGGCCGGCCTTGATGCGGTCGCGGGCGGCGAGGCCGCCCTCAGCGTATGCGGCGGCGTCGAGGCGCCTGGCCTGGTCGAGGAGCCAGTCGCTCTTGACCTCGAAGCAGCGGGCAGGCATCGCTCACGCCACCGTGGGCATCTCGCCGCGTTCGACCCATTCGCGATAAGCCTTGGCGATAACCGGCAGGTCGTCCGCCTTCTCGCGCACCTTGATCGTGCGGCTTTCGACCCGCCGCTCGCCGTCGCGCAGCACCTCCAGATCGACCCGCTGCTCCTTGTAGACCTCGAAGCCGTCGGGGTCGCGCCGGTACATGGTCGCTCCCCGGCGGTCGTGGCCGACCTGTTCGGCGATGGCCATGAAGATCGGGTAGTCGCTCTCGGTGAGCGCCGACACCTCGGCGTCGCTGCGCTTTTGCAGGAAGAGCAGGGAGGCCTGCACCCCGACCTGGGGCAAGAACGCCTCCACGGGCAGGTCGACGGAGGCGAGCACCAGGGTGTGGCGCAGGATCCAGGCGCGGATCGCCTCGTTGTCGGGGTTGCCGAGGATCCCGTCCGGCACCACGATGCCCATCCGGCCACCCGGCTTTAGCCACTTCAGGCAGCGCTCGATGAACAGGATCTCCGGGGGCATCTTCTTGTGCAGGTCGCCTGCGCGCTGCAGCCAGCCGCCGTGCTCGTCCCTGAGGAAACGGTGGCCGAGATCGTAGCCCTGGAGCAGGCCCGGGTCATCGATGGGGATGGCAGACCCGAACGGTGGGTTAGTCAGCACCACGTCGAAGCCACCGAACTGAAGGTTCTCGGCGCCGTCGAACGTGCCCGGCGCGAGGTCCTGCTCGCTCACCTCAAGGCTGTTCAGCTCGAACAGGTTCCCGTGGCCGTCGTTGTTGAGCAGCATGTACATGCGGGCGGCTCGGACTAGTTCCGGGTCGACGTCAATCCCGAACAGGCGCTTGCGGGCGTACGCCGAGGCCGCCGCGATGACCTCCGGGCTGTTGCGGAGGCGGCGCAGCTCCGCCCCGCTGCGGGGACTGCGTGCCTCCGCGGCGCGCTGCCGAAAGCGATCCAGGCACGCCACCAGGAAGCGACCGCTCCCGCAGGCCGGGTCGAGGACCCGCTCGTGCGGCTCGGGCGCGAGGATCTCGACCATCGCCCTGACGACGTTCAGCGGGGTGAAGAACTGGCCCCTCTCGCGTTTCATAGTGCTGGCGACGATCGCCTCGTAGGCCATGCCCTTCACGTCGAGCTCGGCGTCGAGGAACTGGTAGCGGGCCAGCTCAGCCGCGACCCAGGCGAGCGGCGCATCGCGCAGCTCGATCTCGTCCTGCTGGCGGAAGACACTGCCGAGCTCCGGGTCCTTCTTCATCCGCGCGAACAGGCCCCGTACCCGGGCGGCGATCGCCTCCCTTCCTTTCTGGGTGTTCCGCTCAGTGATACCGACCCAGAACTGACGCGTGTGCCCGCCGCCCCTTCGCAGCAGCCGCTCATCGTAGATCTTCGAGAAGATCAGCTTGACCATCTCGGAGAAGACCCGCGGCGCCTGCATCGACTGATTGCCGTACAGATAGTCATGGCAGCGCAGCACGGTATCGCGCAGGTCCTCGGCAACCGCCACGCGGGCGGGCATGCGCCGGTCCGGCCGGTCAAGGTCGTCCAACGCCTCCCCCACCCCGGGGAAGTCGATCAGCTCCTCATAGTCGTTCACCACCGGGCGTCGGCGCTTTCGCAGGTACACCACATCCCGCCCATTGGTCCAGAGCCCGAGCTCGCAGGCATCGACGCTGTCGAGGAGCTGCTTTAGCAGCTCGGTCCCGTTCGTCAAGTTGCTTGGCTTGGTGCCTGGCTTGCGGACGACCACGATGCGCTCAGCGTTCGCCAAATCATGGCTATGCCCGGACGCGAAGACCACCAGGTCGGCCTTCTTCCGCTGACGACGTCCGTTCACCTCGATCGGGATCGCCACGTCACGGGCCATCGACTCCAGCGGAAAACCGTATTCCTCTGCGAGCACGTGGATGGTCCGCTGGACTAGCTCTTCCACCTCGCTGACCGGGCGGGGCACGCCGGAGAGAAGGTCGATGACGACTGCCTGTGCCTGGTCGAGCTCGTCCTGCTCGCTGGTGGTGATCTCCTCGTCCGTCTTCTGACCCCCCTGTGGATAACGCATGTCAGCACGAACGGCGGAATCGTATCGTGATGCCCCTTACCTTCGTCGAGTCCCCCGGAGATCACAATTGCCGCCAATGCCTCTATCGCTCCTTGAGATCCTCCTCACCGCTGCTTGGCGGGCGGACCAACGTGCCGGGCAGGCGGAACTGCAGCGGCGTGACCAGGAAGCGGCGTTCTTCGCCGGCCAGGCCGAAGGCCTCCGTGCGGCAGCGTACGCTGCCGACCCAACCAAGCTCTGTGCGGACTGCGCCAAGATCTGCCGCTCAGCTCTTGGTATAGCAGACAAGCCGTCTGGCGGGAGGTCAAATCCGACCAGCATGGCTCACGACAGCAGATGAGCTCGTAACGAATGCAAGATCTGAATCCTCCTCAGCGACCCGACAAAACCATGTCTACAGCCGGTCCCCAGGTGAGAAGCGGCGATGGGCCTCCCGGGCGCGGGCGTCGGCTGCTGAGGCGCCGTAGCGGCGGAGCATCGCCTCGGAGCGCCAGCCGGCGAGGCGCATGAGGTCGGTTCCCTCGCCGCCGGCGGCGCGCCACAAGTGGGCGAAGGTGTGGCGGAACTGGTGCGGATGGAGACCTTCGATGCCGGCTTGGAGGCCGCGGCGGCGAACGATCTGCGCGATGCCGGAGTCGGTGATCGGACCCTTGGGACCGATCCAGAGGGCCGGCGATGCCTTCTGCCTGTGGCGGGCTCGCGCCCGCACGTATCGGTCGAGCGCCTGAGCGGCCTTGCGACCGAACGGCACAGCGCGGTCGCGGCCACCCTTGCCTCGCACCCACACGACGTTGTAGCTGAAGTCCACGTCGTCGAGCTGCATCGCGGCGACCTCTGCGCGGCGAGGACCGGCATCGAGGAGTAGCAGGATCAGCGCGGTGTCTCGGCGGGACTCGAAGTCGCGTCCGGCGCACACGTCCAGGAGCCGATGCAGTGCTGCCTCGTCAAGGACGGGCACGGGCTGCTCGGGGACCGCCGGCGGCTTGAGCTTCGCCATGGGATTAGCCGGGATCTCGTCCTCGTCCTCCAGCCAGTGGTAGAAGACGCGGAGGCTTCGGTACCGGTTCGCGGCCGTGCCGGGCTTGCAGCGGGCAAGCAGCGCGCCGAGGAACTCTTCGATATCTTCAGTGCGGGCGCTGGCTAGCCCGTCGCGCTCCACGGCTTGGAGGTGCGCGGCGAGCTGGCCGAGGGCCTCCAGGTAGGTGTGGATGGTGCGCTCGGCCTTGTTCTCGGCCCGCAGGTGTCGTTCGAACGAGCGGGCGAGAGGGTCTATGCTGTCGCCCATGACCGAATGGTACCACTGTAGTCAGATGCTCTGGCAGTGTTGTGCTACACTACCGGCGCCTCGGGAGAGAGGTGAAACCGCAGGTCAACCGCAGTATTGCACGCGCCGCTAGCTCAATTGGCAGAGCAGCTGACTCTTAATCAGCGGGTTCGGGGTTCGAGTCCCTGGCGGCGCACTCCCCCACACCCCCGCTGACCTGCGGTGTCTCCGGGAGACAGCCTCGAAGGATCCTCGTCGGCGCGGCGTCGTGCATCCCTGGTGCGTCCATCGGTCGAGGGCTTGTCTGACCACGCTCATCGGTACCAGGCGCGACACCCTGGAAACCACACGTGGCCAAGCGTCGCGCGGGCGCGCGACGGTGCCGTCGCCAACGCGCGCTGGTGCTGATGCGTCGCATTGCCGGGCGGTCACCACCAACGGCCCCTTGTGGCCGGCAGGAGCTAGTGAATGTCCGTCACTTCAACCTAGTGCCCCGGCAGCGCGCCAACGCCCCGGGGCCGGCACCAGGAGGCAAAATCCTGATGCAGCGCAAGTCTCAAGGTTCCGCCGAACCGCTGTCTACCCACAGCAGCATCCAGATCCTCGCCAACGAGCACTCCCTGCCCGACGTCCGAGCGTACTGGTCGGTCGGCTCCGATGCCGGCGAGATCAGCGGCGTGCTGTTCCTCACCGTCGAGGCAGAGCACCGAACCGGAGCCTTCGACCACACCGCCACCTTCACGATCTCTGGAACGCCGACCGCGGTTGATCGTGTGCTGCTCGCCTTGCGTGCCGCCTACGCGGCGCAGATCGAGCCGTTGCTGGGCGAGTAGCCACAGGCGGCCCCACCGAGCCCTGAGGACCCCAGGCCGCGTGAGCAAGACCGCGGTGGGAACTACGCCAGGCTCGGTGGGGCCTGCTCCATTCATGCCATCACCCGCCTGTGCAGTTGCCACGCCCGCCACGCCACAACGGTAGTGGCGCCGACTGCACCTGTGACCAAGGTCGGTGACCGCGAGAAATCCCTGGCCGCTGACGGATCTGTCGTAGTTCACGCCGTTGAGGCCGTACCGGCCCGTACGCGCGACCCGCCTGGCACCCGAACGTTGTCCAGTGTCATGGCGAGGTTCGTCGGACCTTCGTAGTCGATGCCAGCGCCTTTACAGGTCGCACCGGCGGCTCCCCACGGTTCCCGTTCCGTCCCCGCTTGGTCCCGATCATTGGCCGTGACATGCGCAAATGGATCGTCGGCAGCTTCAGTCCTGGCTTGGCGTCCCCCAACCGTTGCGCCCCGTCCCGCGCGGCCCGGCGTCGGGCGGAGCGATGGTGGAGCGAAATCCGGTTGGGCTGGCGCCGGTTACGTGGTCACGTGCTGGACTTGGCCGGTTGTCTTGACTCTCGCACCCGTTGGATGGTGGCTGCGCGGGTCTGGCAGTAGCAAGTAGGCGCCGCTCGTCGGCGTTGTTTGGTCGCCCGTCGGGGTCCGATCAGCCCGTCGTACTGGACGAAGTTCGCGCGAGTCTGTAGCCCAAGGGTCGTTGCGAGCAATCGACCCACCGCCAGGCAGGCTGCCTGCTGGGAAATGAACGGTACTGATGGCCGGTAGTCGTCGGCGGGGATCGAGGTGAGGCCAAGGGCGTTAGCCAACCCGCACGTGGGCTTGCCGAGGTGTTGGCGCAGCCGATTGCGCTGCTCGATCGAGAGGGTCGTCAGGTCTTTTTCTGTTAGAGGTTCGTCGCCGCGGGCGAGTCGCCTGATGGGCAGCCCGGTCTCCTGGGCGAGGCGTTCCAGGCTTGAGGGGCCGGCGGACGGCAGGGGGAGCAGGCACCTCAGGCATGGTCCATGGTCAGGAACGACGTGATGGAGCCCGAGCATCGTGTCGCCGGTGGCGGCGTCGATCAGGTGGTCGGGCCACAAACGCTGGGCATGGTGGCGCGCTTCGATGCTGTCGAGGCCAGCCAGCACGATCCGTGGCCATCGACGGGAACGCTGTTCAAGGGCGGTCTGGTACTGCTCGATGGTGGCCGAGATCCGGGTGAGGTCGTAGCCGGTGAGCGCGGACGCGGCGAGGTCGACCTTCCAAGGCTGCTCCTTGGTTTCACGGGCTCCGCCAAGTGAGTAGGTGCCCCGGTTTTCTGGGCTATAGCGCTCGGGGTCTACCAACGCGAGGACGCCGGTGGCGGGGAACTGCCCCAGGATCACGGCGGTGGCGGTGCCGACCGCGCCGAGCCCGATCAGGGAGAGGTCGAGGTGGAGGTCCGCTGGCGGGTCGGGCGCCCGGTCGAGATCGGTCGAGATGGTGACCGGGCAGAAGCGAAGATGGCGATGCAGGGCGCGGCGTGCCGGCGGTGTGCTTGAACGCCTCGGCCGCACCGAGGGCCGCTGCGTAGACGGCGCCAAGCGCATTGGCTGGGCGGTGGATGGGCACACCGGTGTGGTTGGCGCCGAGCAGGTGGGCGCCGTAGCCCTCCGGGATGACTCGGATGCAGGTCGTTGCCGCGTCGGATCCGATGTGGAGTCGCACCGAAGGGTCGGCGGGCGTGGTGCGTGAGACGGTGATGCCGCGCTCGGGGTCGACGGCCTCGACAGCGCCGACCAGTCGGTCCACCAGATCGGGTGGCGTCGCTTCGGGGTTCAGCTGCAGCCGTCCTGGTAGGCGGCGGAGGGTCGTGAGCAGGACCGTCGCGGTCAGTCGTGCTTCGGGCAGGTCCGGTGCCACGCTGACCACGGTCAGGCTGCGCTCCAACCGCCGTTCCAACGCGCTGACACCCGCGCCGGTGGCTTCCCGCGCGAGCAGCAGCGCACGGGAGTGTTCAAGCCGCACGGACGCCGCCTTCGTCGAACCGGACGATGCTTGCCGGTTGGGCATTGGAAGCGGAGGGGGCTGTTGGGCGCCAGATGCTGTCGTAGCGCCACCAGCCCCATGCGGACGGCGTGCGGGGCGGAGCGGCGAAACAGGGCACGATGGTGGCGAGAAAGCCTGGGACGTTGAGCCCGTGGCTTCGGTCGGTGTGGGAGAGGAACGCGGGGCCGCGGTGGGAGTGCAGTTGGGCCCGGACGCGCAGCTGGTGGTCCTCGGCCCAGCCGAACAGCCGCTCCAACGCGGCGCCGGCGACGATGAACTGGTCAGGACGGCGAGTGATGCCCTGGTGTCCGGCGAGCGCCACCACCCTGATGCGGTCGGGTGCCGTGGCCGGCGCCAAGAGGAACGCGCCAGTCTCAAGATCCTCGACGCCGAAGACCTTGATCTCGTCTATGAGACGGTCGACCGCGGAGTCGGGAAGCAACAGTTGGTCGCGGGTCATGCGGCGCGCCCCACATAGCTGGTGTCCAGGTCCTCCTGGAGGGTCTCGATGACCCAAAGGAACGGGTTGCCGGTGGTCGGCCATGCGGTCGGCCCGGCGCGCCACTCCGGGTGCAGGGCAAACCCCTCAGCGGTGAACGGCTTGCAGATGTCGAAGCTCGACGGGCGGTAGCCGGCGATCAGGGGCCAGGCGCTGGCGACCGTGAGGGATCCGCCGATCCGGTCGGCGAACTTCACCGACGGGGCCTGGTGGGGGTAGGTGATCCAGGCGACCCTGACGTAATAGGTCTCCTGCGGGGACCGCCGGGGGTGCACGGTGAGCCAATAGACACCCTCGATTTCGGGGTCGCTGCCGAGCGCACCGCCGCGCTCGGTGAGGAACGCGGCGGCGGGCTGCTCGTCCGCCTCAAGGTTGAGGCGGCTTTCCAGATCCATAGCTAGCGTCGGCCCTGGATGATCTGGCGGACCAGGCGGAAGCGGACTGCATGCGCGTGCCCGGCGACCCGGCCGACGGTCCGGTCGTCTGGCTGCCGCTCGCCCTGGTGCGTGAGGTAGTACTCGTGCTGGGGGTCGTCGGTGATGCCGAAGCTGGCCATCGCCGCGGCGCGGATGGTGCCGACCGGGGTCTCGGGGGTCAGGGCGGCGTGGTAGGGGTGTGCCGCGACCGGGAAGCTGACCGTGACCGCGATGGTCGTCGAGGCCTTGGTGGACTCGACCACTGGATCCTCCTCATGGACACGAGAGTGGGCGCCGTTCACCATAGTGGACGGCCCGAGTCGTCGTCAACTTTGGTGTATGTTCTTCACCGGGGTAACGCCAGTGGGGAGGCGCACGATGGCGGCCAAGCATCTGGGAGCCACCTTGTTCGAAGTCCGGCAGCTCCGCAAACGGTCACTGAAGTCTGTCGCCGATGAGGCGGAGATCTCCCCGGCGTACCTGCAGAAGCTGGAGCGCGGCGAGGTCAAGTCCCCCTCGCCGCATATCTTGGTCGCTCTTAGCGAAGCCTTGGACGTGCCGTATGACCGGCTCATGGAGTTGGCCGGGTACCTCGTGCCGCGCAGCAAGAGCCGAAGCTCTGGAGAGGCGGGCGTGCGCGTGCTCGCGCAAGCGCTTAACAGCGAGGAGCTCACCGAGGATGAGCTCGCAGCCCTTGCCCGCTTTCTGGCCTGGTACCGGGAGGACCAGGACCGACAAAGGAGTCGCGGTGCTGGAGGAACTTGAAAATGCCGGGGAGATCAAGAAGGCCACCGAGCGGCTGCTTGGCGCGGCGGCCGCGCGGGGACGGCTTCCCACCCCGGTCGACGATCTCGTGCGAGCTGCCGGGCTGACGGAACCGGCTGAGTCGATCCTGTCGGAGTCGGTGCTGCGGCGGGCTCCACAGCACATCCGAGATGCGGTCGTCCCGTTCAAGTTCAAGGTCAAGGCGCTCTTGGATCGCAAGGCCCGCGAGATCCACGTCGCGGAGGGTGTCGAGCATCGCGGCCAACGGGACTTCAAGCGCCTGCATGAGGTCGGCCACGACATCCTGCCGTCCCAGCGGAAGCTGGCCTACGCCGATGACAACCGAACTCTGTCGTGGACCGTCAACATGCGGTTCGAACAGGCGGCCAACCAGGCGGCCGCGGAACTGCTGTTTCAGGGCGAGCTGTTCCGCCGGATCGCCGCCGACTACCAGATCGGTCTGGCCTCGGTCGTCGACCTCTCTGAGCTGTTCGGCGCCTCGATCCACGCGACCTTCCGCCGCTATGTCGAGACCCATCGCAGCGCCATGGCCGGGATCGTCCTGGACTCCTCGCCGGTTCGCCGGATCCCGCTGACATACCACCGCCGGGAGGCCGTCCACTCACCGGCTTGGTCGAATCGCTTCGCCGCCCCGCGCTCCTGGCCGTCACACCTGCACGGATCCGACTATGCCTTCCTCGCCGCCGCCGACCAGACCCCAACCTGCGCCACGTCATCGCGCCTTGAGATCGCCTTGCCAAGCCTGGACGGTGACCGACCGAAGCTGCTGGTTGAGAGCTTCAGTAACTCCTACCGGCTGTTCGTCCTCCTGTGGCAGCCACGTCGTGAGGTGCTGAAGCGGCGCCGGACACTTGTCGCGTAATACCGGCGACCGGTCGACGAGGCCCCATCACCACTACGCACCGCCGCGACCACAACCCCAGGTGGCCACCGAAGGGAAATCGCGATCGAGGGGAGCATGCACGTTGTCCGCGGAAACTCCGCCGCTCGAGGAACTGGTCCGTCGCCTCATCCATGCCATCCGCGCCGATCCTCCCTTGTTCGACCAGCCCGCGACACCGGACGGTGCACAGCGCATCGCGGCAGTGGCCGGCCTCTTGCGAGCTACTCGGCTACTAGAGGATGTACTCGTCTGCGTCACCAACGGGGCCGACGAAGCGCCTCTACTGATCCTCAGGACGCTGGTTGAGATCAACATCAATGTGCGGTACCTGCTGACCCACGGCCAAGAAGGGCTCGAGCAGCTCGTCGCCAACCAAGAACGCAGAAAACTTGCCGTCGCCAACGCGTTGTTTGGACCAGACGACCCACGCAGCCGAGACCTCAAAGCCAATATCGACAGGGTGAAGTTGCCTCCCGAGCGCTCAATCGCGCTCCTAGCGACCGACTCCCCGCTAGGCGAGGAGTCCTACAACGGACTGTATCGATGGCTCTCCGGCTCTTCAGCCCACGGAGGAACACAGAGCTGGGAGCCCTACTGGTTCGAGATTGGAAAGCAGCTCCGTGGCGTGTTTCGCCCTCAACTCGATCCATCAAGGAACGAGGCACTGACAACCGCGGGGTTGATCGTCGGCGGGATCGCCAGCGTCGTCTTCAGCACCCTGGGCCTTCCACTACCCACCGGATGGGAAGATCTCGCCGCCGCATTCCAGGCACTCGAGAACGCCGAGAAGTGAAGTTGTGCCTGTGCCTCGCCCGCCGGCTGGCATGGGTACACGACCACCATCACCGGCACCACGCACGGCGCCGGCCCATGCCCCGCCCGGCCGCAATGGACCCAACGGGTTCACAGAGCGCGAGGGATCCTCGCTGCCGCGACCCAAGACAAGCCTGTCGAGCGAACACCTCCGAAACCGCGCCGCTGGCCGTCATCGTCTCCGGGTTGCGGATCGCGGAGGTAATGCAGCAATTGGCCGATATCCAGGCCAAGCACCACGAGGCGCGGTCCGGCGTGGCAACCGTAACCGATGGGAGATCTGGCGCGAATAACGCGCGCAGTGCCGAGCTTGCGCGACCGATGCACGTTGTGGGTACCAGGAGCACGGGAGCGGGGCAACAGATGCGCCGACCGGAACCGCAAGCCGAACATAGGGGCGATCGAGCCGGCGCTGGCGCGGACGATCGCCCCAAGCAAGAACCAGCAGCCCAATGGGGTTCAGGCTGCGTCGATCAGAACTGCGAGGCTGCCGAACAGTCCATTGCCCAATAGGATCTTGTACGGGTCGAAAGGAACCCTGAATGGCCGATGACGATCTTGAGCGCCTGCCACTGATCGATGTCCTGGCTGGAAGGCAGGCCGGCCCGCTGTCGCCACCGATGGCGCAGACGGTGCTGCTGCCGCTGCACGAGTTGGACCCTGGCGTGTTCGAACGAGTGGTCGTCGAACTTGCCTGGCGAGTGGAGAACGCCCGCGACGTACAGTTGTACGGCCGACGCGGGCAGAAGCAGTACGGGCTAGATGTCGTTGGGACCGACCGCAGCGGGGACCGATTTGTCTACCAGGCGCGACGGCTGGGAATGCTGACGCCGTCCGGAATACGGCAGGCGGTCGTCGACTATGCCGGCCCCCCTCGCACTCGTGAGTCGCTGGAACACCCTCCGCCGCGGCGTCTCGAGGCGAAACGATTCGTGCTGGCGACATCAGCCCAGCTGGATGTCGACGCGGCGCTTGTCGACGAACTCGAACGGCTTCGGGCAGAGTATCGAGGCGATCTGGAGGTCGACGTCTACGGCGCGGAGAAGATCAGCCACGCCCTCCGCGATGCGGTCGGGGTGGTCGCTGGGATCTTCGGGCCGGAGTGGGCCAGAGCGTTCTGCGGGATGGAGCCACCGGCCGTTGCTGCCGGCGAGCCAACCGCGTACGGCCTGCTTGAGGATCCCCTCACCGATCTGGGGTTGGCCGAGGTCGACATGCGTGCACAGCAACTCCGCACCGAGCAACCACAGCAGACAGCGCAGATCGAGCAGGAACTCGCCGCGCGACTCCAGAAAGCTGGCTACCCGGGGCACGCCGACCTACACCGCCGCCGCTACGCACTGGCGCTGCGCGCTGCGGGCGAACTCGCCGGCGCGTTCGACCAGCTGTGGGAGGAAGGCTTCGGCGACTTCGAGCGCGGCGCGACCCGCCTCGATGACACGCTAGAAGAGCAACTTGAGGAGATCAAGGACGAGCTGCCGCCGACAGCGGCCGCACGACTGACGGTATTGCGCTGCGCCCTCGAATGGTATGGACAGGGCAGCCAGCTCCCCCTAACGGTGTCGGCCCTCCAGAAGCTAGCAGCTGCCAGGGACCCGTGGGCCACGCAGCTGACATGCATCGTGCTAGAACAGGCCTTGGTCGACGGCCTTTATAGCAGCGATCCTCCTAGAGGCCTTGGCCTTTGAGGTTTGACTTGGTAGGTCGCATGTCAGGCGATCAACCTTTGTTGTTTGGGGATCTCGTCGAGGGCTCGGGTGAGCCGGTCGAGTGCTCTGCCGATGATCGGCGGGAGCGTGTCGGGTT
>WNGM01000828.1_pt1 | contig 25734 bp, 25 predicted proteins | sample 5400571 | NCBI WGS metagenome assembly WNGM01 (sample SAMN13153378, study PRJNA577476) | soil metagenome | isolation source: 100 cm soil or saprolite under Garry oak tree replicate 2 | place: USA:California | collected 2016-06-15 | reverse complement strand
TCGCGGCGGCCCAGGAGAAACTCGAGGAGGGCCGCGCGGCAGTCGCGGATGCGGAGAAGGCCCTGATCACACAACGCGCCGCGCTGCAACGAGACGGAAGCAAGCTCGCGAAGGGGCTCGAGGAAGTCTCGGACCGCCGCACGGAACTCCAAGGCATCCAGAAACGAATCAAACACTCGACGGCAGAACTGGAGGCGCGAGAAGCGGCCTTGTCGAAGCGAGAGGCCGAGATCTCGGAGCGCGCACGAGAACTCGACGCCACTCGAGGCCAAGTTACATCTCAGACGGAAGCCGCGAAGCGGGAGGACCGCCTCCTCAAGGCCCGCGAAGTGGCCGTGTCGAAGGCAGAGAAAGACCTCGCCGAGGCTCAGGGCGCGCTGGCCGCGAGCCAGAAGACATCGAAGGCGGAACGGTCCGCCTTCGGGCGGCAATCTGATGAACTGGCGAAAGGGACGAGCCACCTAGGGGCGGAGGCGAAAGCCCTCGATCAGCGGGAGAAAGAACTCCGCTCCGGGGAAGCGGGGCTCAAGGCCGCCCAAGTGAAACTCGAATCTCGCATCACGCTCGTCGAACGACAGGACGAGATCATTGCGTCGGCGCGTGCAGAACTCGAGAAGCGCGATGCGAACGCAGCCAAAGAACGAAGCGAATTGAAGGACGCGAACCGGGAGATCGAGGAGGCCCGAAAGGAGCTCGACTCGGAGCGAAAGGCCCTCGAAGCCTCTCGAGCAGACGTGGCCGCCCAAACGGACGCGGTCCTGCGCCAAGAAAAAGCCGCGAAAATCCGCGAGGCCAATTTGACGAAGTTGCAGGCAGAAATCACGGAAGCCCCTCAGCGTCCAGGAAAAGGAAGTCCGCGCGGCCGTGGAGACCCACAAGGTCGCAATCACAAAATTCGAGTCCCGGTCGACCGACCTGGAACGCCGCGAGGAGGCACACGCGGCCGCCCTCGCGGACCTCGAAAAGCGAGAATCCGGATTCTCCGCGGAACGATTGGAGTTCCGGCAGTCGAACGTCGAACTCGAGCGGGGCCGCAAGGCGCTCGGATCCGATCGGAAGGCCCTCGATGCGATGCGGTCGGACCTGACGGAAAAGACGAGGGCTCTGGAGGCACGCCTTCGAGACATCGCCGCGAAAGAGGCGACCCACGTCGAGCGCGAGAAATCGATCTCGACCTCCGAGGCGGAGCTCGCGAAGCGTGAGAAGCTCCTGACGTCGTCCCGTAAGGAGTGGGAGGACCACCAGGTTGCCGGGACCCGTGAGACGAAGCGTCGAGAAGCCGCCGCAAAATTGGAACTCGAAGATGCCCGACGCCTTCTGGCGGCCGTCGAGACGAAAGAAAAGCAGCTCGGCCTGCGGGAAACGGAGTTCCGCGCGAAGGAGGCCCAGTCGCGACGTTCCGAAGCAAACCTGGATCGTCGCGAGTCCGTCCTGAATACCGGAATGAAAGACGTGACCGCGCGAGAAGCCGCCCTGGAGGCGACCGAGTCCCGGCTCGGGCAGCGGGGAGGCGAACTGGACCGTAGACAACAGGCGATGGACAAATCCTCGGACGAGCTCGCCGCCCGCAAGAAAGCCATCGAAACGGCCGCGCAGGCCCACGCCAAGGAAACGCGGGATCTCTCGGCTTCTCAGAAGGAGGTCGTCCGCGCTCGGGCTTCGCTCGAGGCACTCGAGAAGCGCACGCGAACCGATTCGAAGAAACTCGAGGGCCGCCTCGCAGCGGCCAGAGCGGCGGAGACGAGGCTCGCTGCCGGCGAGGAATCCCTTCGGACGCGGGAGACCCAACTCGCGGCTCACGAAGCAGACATCAAGGAGACGCTCGCAGACCTCGCCAAAACCGCGAAGAGCTTGGACGACCGCCAGTCGGAGATGAAGGAGCGAGAGGAAGCGCTGAAGGTCCTCGCCACGGCCCTCGACAAGCGAAGTGCGGTAGCAGACCACGCCGAGAAAGGAATCGACCAGCGCAAAGCGGAACTCGATCGTCTCGAGAAGGACCTCGGGGCCACGAAAGAGGGCCTCGCTTCCGAGGGTCGGAAACTCGGTGAGGCGCGGAAGGCGATGGACCGCTCGAAGGCGGAAATCGGCAGACGCGCGAAGGAACTCGAATCCCAGGCCGGCTCGATCGAGTCCCGGGAAGAGGAGGCCGCGGAGTTGAAAACGAAAGCGATGAGTCTCCTCAAGTACGCGGAGAAAGCGGCGGACGAGAAGAGCCGGGAGCTGAAGGAGCGGGTCCAGGAAGAGGACGCCCGCCTCGAGGCCGAGAGGGTCAAAGTGGAAAAGGCCGCGCGAGCGTACGAGGACCTCGAGGAGCGCGAACGGCGTCTCGAGACGGCGACGGCGGAGTTCGAGGCACGGACGAAGGCGCTCGACCAACGGGAGAAAAAGCTGAAGGCCGAGGTTGCCGGGATCGCGGGCGAGCGAGCCGAGACGAAGGCGATCTGGAAGAACCTCGAAGCCGAACGCGAGCGGGTCTCCCGCAAGGAAGCGACGATCGAATCTCTGGTTTCGCGGACGCTCGAGAAGGAACGCGAGGCCATCGTCGGCGAAAAGGAGAAGGTTCGGGCCGCGGCTGCAGACCTGAAGGGCAAGGACAAGGAGACGGAGCGAGAGCGGATTCGGCTTCAGGCTCTTGGCCGGGATTTGGAGACACTCAAGACGCGCCTCGAGAATCGGGAACGCGCGATCAAGAACCAGGAAGCGGAACTCGAGCGTCGCCGCGAAGAAGTCCGTCGGATGCGGGAGAAGATCCAGGAACTCCTCTGATCACTCGCGGTCCGGGATCTTTGACGGCGACGCGGGGGCCCGGGCAGGCCAGCCGTATGTGTGGAGGAAGAGGAAGATGCTCCCGAAGAGCGGCACGAAAATCAGGGAGCTGAGGAGATGGTACAGCGTGAACGGCACCTGCGCTTCGAGGATCGTGACGATCCCCACGCCGAACGGGCGTGTGATGAAGTACCACTCGCCGAAGGCGGTCCACAGGTCGTAGGCGATCGTGACCGGCACGCTGATCGTCGTGAGGAGCGCGACGGACTTCACCCGGAGCAGGACCCTCGGTCGAATCCGACGGCCCAGGAACCCGACGAACACGTAGCCGGAGACCACGAAGAACGTGATTCCGGTCATCGCGTTGAGGCCATAGCCGGCGTACGTCGTGGACCACTCGAGCGGTTGGAGGACCGCCAACGCCGTGAGCGGGACGAGGATCGTCCACCAGCGGCCGAGGAGGGAGCCCGCGAGGAGGCTCGCGGCGAAGACGGTCTCGATGTTCGCGTAGGAACGCATGAGGACCGTCCCGACGACCGCGACGACGATGAGGAAGACCCCGAGCATCCGCGTTCGCGCGTCGCCCAAGCCCGCCTCGAGGACGGCCGACCATCCGCGCCCCATCTCACATCCCCGCCTGGGCCGTGCTGAAACTCCATCGCACGACATCGTCGTCGGACAACGCCCGGTGGTCCGCGGCAATATTCGGGTACGCGCCGTTCACCTGGTACAGCCAATACCGCCCCTCACCGTTGACGGACCCGTTGATCGCCGTCACGAAGACGCCTTGCGGGATCTGGTACCAGACGTAGGCGACGGGGAAGGCCAGCTTGGCGGAGGCCTCGAGGAGGAGTCCGAAGGCCGTGTTGTTGTTCGTTGTCACCGGGGCGTATTGGATCGACCAGCCCACGCCTTCGACATCGAGACGTACGAAGTGGACCGCAGATGCCTGCACCGGGACCGGCTGAAGGAGCAGAGTGGTCGCGTAGAGTCCCGCGATGGCGACGATGAGGATCGCTGCGAACGCGATCGCCTGCTGCTTCTCGGACATCCTAAGGGCCACGGCGAGGCCTCCGTCGAAACGCTAACACAACGAGGACGGCAATCACCGCAGCGACCACGATCGGGGCGCCGAGATACACCCAAGGGGAGAGCGAGGCGGGCATGGAATTAGGGGCCGCGAGCGATTGCCCGAGAGCGTAGACGTGACCGTTGTCGCTGGGTGCGAAGACGACGCCGTCCGCGACGACGGGGGAGCCGAGGATATACTCTGCCGGAGAGGGCTCGAACGACCAGACCAAGGAGCCGGTCGTCGCGTTCAGGGCGTACACAGTCCCATGCGCGGAATTCGTCGCGAAGAGCACCTTGCCGTCCGCATAGGTGATCGACGCCTGCACCGGCCCGTTCGGCGCGAACGACCATCGCCGAACTCCCGTCGTCACATCGAGAGCCACCACGAGACCGTTTCCTCCGAACGCGCCGCCGCCGACGAACACGGTGGACCCGGAGACCGCGGGGGAGGAGATCCCTGCGTCCACTTGGGCCTGCCAGGCTAGCGTCCCGGTCGCCCGGTTGATGGCATACACATTGCCGTCCTTCGAGGGAGCGATGAGCCGCGGTCCCGCGATGGCCGGGGACGCCGCGACGGAGCCCGCTGTCGGGAAGAACCAGTTCTCCTCCCCGGTCGCCGCGTTCAGCGCGAGGACTCCGTACGGCGGGTCGAATGTCACCTGGCTCGTCGTGTTGTACGTCCCCATGATGCCCACATACACGGACCCGTCCGCGGAGGCCGTTGAAGAGTAATGCACGGACCCGGTCGGGTGGCGCCAGGCGACACTCCCGTTGTTCGCCCAGAGAGCCACGACCTCGCCGGGTCCGCCCGACTCGTTGAAGGTGCCGATGAACACCCGATCGAACGCGACCTTCGGGGAAGACGTGATGCCGCTGAAGAGCGGCTGCGCGAGGAGCGGCGTTTCCCACTGCACGCTCCCGTCGGACGCGTTCAGACGAATGACCGTGCCGTTCGACGTGCCGACGAGGATGGAGTGGTCGAAGACCGCAGGGGACGAGAAGCCCCTTGCCAACGGTTCGGTCCAGAGCGTGCCGCCCGTCTTTGCATCGAGGGCGAAGAGGCCATGCATCGTCGTGATGAACACCTTTCCATAGGCCACCGCGGGGGTGGAGCCAATCTCGCGCGCACCGGTGTCGCGGTCCCAGATCGGCCGGATGGCGTCCGGGGCCGGGGAATTGGACGCCCCGCTGTTCGCCAGGTCCCCCCGAAATTCCATCGAAGGCAACGGATCGTCAGGGCTCGGCACCGGCTGACGTACATCGAAGGTATGGGAGTCGAACCCCGCATTGTAGAGAGCGATCGCGTCGCCTTCCGAGACGACGAGGCTCGAAATTCCGACGGAGGTGAGATCCCATCCATGGTTCGTGACGTTCCATTTGTACAGGCCGATGAATCCGGCGGGCGGGTGCCGATTGCCCAAGTCCAAAATGGCGACGCCGAAGGAGGCGTACCACGTCGAAACAATCGCGATTCCGTTCGCGTTGGCGGCCCTCAGCACCGCAAGCCAAGTTGCGTTTGTGACCGCTGGGTCGGAGACGGTCTCGTTTGCCCACAGGTACGTCCCGTCGCCGAGATCGAAGAGGATGCGAATCTCCACCGCGGGATTTGCGAGCGTGGACGGGAAGAGACACACGATGAGGAGGAACACGGCGGTGGTCGCGGCAGTCCCCCGTGCAATCAACCTCACCTGAACCTCCTCCTCAAGTACGTTTGATGTTTGTTCGATGAACTTGACTATATAAGAATGTTGGCGCGGGCTTAATTCGCGAATGAGCACTCTCTCTTTCGATGGAACTCTTGAGGAATCTTCGGGCCAGCACGCGCGTCCTCTTTCTCTATGAAGTGACGACGAGTCGACACTCGCGGCTTCGGACGATCGCGGAGCGACTCGGGATGACCGTGCAGGGTTGCTCGGATTACGCACACGGCCTGGAGCGCGACGGACTCCTCGCGACGGTCGATGGCGAGTATCGAGCCACGAAGAAAGGAATCGAATTCCTCCACGACCGCCTCGTCGACCTGAGGAGCTTTGTCGAGCGAGCCCGCCGCGAAATGGCATTCATCGAGACCACAGCGGCGATGGCCGGAAACACGATTCGCAATGGGAACCAAGTCGGGCTGTTCATGGAAGACGGCGTGCTCGTGGCGTTGGCCGGCCGCTCGTCGCCGTCCTCTGGAGTGGCCGTCCACGATGCGACGAAAGGCGAACTCGTGGCGGTCCGGAGCCTCGAAGGGATCGTGGCCCTTCGCCCGGGACGAATCATCATCGGACGGGTCTCGGCCCGCGGAGCCGGTCGCCGCGCCGTTCCCGGCGCCGCAGCGAAACGTGTGTTGCGTGACGCGGACGGATTCATCGTCGCCGCGCTTGACGTGGGGGGGCTTGCCGCCGCGAAGGAACTGGGGCTCAAACCGCGGATCGAGTTCGATGTCGTCCCCGCCGCGGTCGAGGCCGCGGAACGCGGGGTCAACGTGCTGCTCCTCGCACCCGAAGAGCGGGCCGTGGAGGCCGTCCAAGCGATTGAAGCGGCCAACGCGAAGATCGAGGACAAGATCCCGTACGAGAGCGTGGCGATCGGCTAGTCACTCGAGGATCGACACGGCATCGAGCCGTCCGTCGCCGTCGCGGTCTTGTCCCGCGACGACCCGATAGAAATCCTCTCCTGGGGCATAGCCATCGAGGACGTCCTCGGCGAAATGGGTAAGCCCGAGGATTGCCGCCATCGTGCCGACGGCGTGCAGGCCGCTCAGCACGACGATGACGCGCGCGGGATTCCATGGATTCCGGACCTTCGCAACGAGCCCGACCTGCTCGTCCGCGTACGGCCGCCGCGTGCGGGAGGATTCCATCCGCCACACCTGTTTCCAGTCGAAGTTCACCGCGAGGTGCGGGTTCAGTTCCATCGTGATAATATTGGCGACCGGTCCGCCGACGAGGATCATTTCCTCCTTGCCAGCCCCGAGCGCCTTCACTTCCGTGTCGAGGCGGACCACGAGCCCTTTCCGCGGTGCGAAGAGACGACCGAGGAAGAATCCGAGTTCGACTGCGTACGGTGAGTCCCGGGCGGTCGTGTTGAAGGGGCCGTGCGTGTACGGCGATCCGACGACGATCGAGCCGTCGAAGACGCCATCGCGGGTGAATTCCTCGAGGAAGCGAGCGACGACACCGGCGTGGGGAAGCATCGGAGAGGCGACCGGGTTCCCGCGGCCCTTCAGGACGATCGCGAAGGCCTCCGCCGTGGGAGCCAAAATACGCGCGGAGGCTCCGCGTTTTGGCTCCTCTCGGAGGACCTCCAACAAGCCCGCGGCCTCGAGCCGACGGACGTGGTAATAGACCTTCTGTTCGTGGACTTTGAGCCGCTCGGCCAAGGCGTTCGGGTAGTCGGGTGCCTTCGCGAGCTCCTGCAAGATGCGCCACGCGAGCGGCGAGGTTAAGGCAGCCACGCGTTCCGGCCGATCGAGAATCTCGACCTCCCGTCCCACGGCGCCGTGCGCCGTTTCCTCAACGAGCCAGCGTCGGACCACGGCGCATCATCGGTCTCATTCTATTAACGCTTTTGTAATGGTTATCCGAAAGTTGTAGATGTATTTATAATACAGGCCGCACCTCACCCTCCGTTATGTCGAATCGCTCCTCGGTCCCTCCGTTCCCCGGACCCATCGAATTCTCAGGCGCACAACTGGGCCCGCAAGGGATATACCCGTCGCGCGAGGAATGGGGCGTCCGCCGGAATCATCGGCAGGTGCACCGCACATGAAGGCCGTCATCCTCGCCGCGGGAGAGGGCGCCCGGATGGGTCCCTTCACCGCCTCGGTCCCCAAGGTCATGATCCCCGTGGGGAACCGCCCCCTCCTGGAGTACGTCGTCCAGGCCCTCGCCGAGAACGGCGTGCGGGACCTCATCTTCGTCGTCGGCTATCGTCGGGAGCGCATCCAGTCGCACTTCCAGGACGGGAAGGCGTTCGGAGCCCACATCACCTACGTCACGCAGACGAAGCAGCTCGGAACGGCCCACGCGATCTGGGAAGCCCGAGGACACCTCGAGGATCCGTTCATCGTCCTGAACGGCAGCAACATGGTCGACGCGCGATTCGTCGAGGACCTCCTCGCCGCCGCCCCGAAACCGGCCGTGCTCATCACGCAGAGCGAACGGCCCCAGAGCTACGGGGTCGTCACGGTCCGCGGGAAGGAGCTGGTCGCGATCACGGAGAAACCCGCCGAGATCATCTCGAACCTGATCAACACGGGGGCGTACGTCCTCGATTCTCGGATCTTCGACGAGATCGAGCGCCTCGCGAAGGAAGGAAAGAACGACCTGCCGAGCGCCGTCTCGGCCCTGGCCAAGCGCGCCTCCTTGGCGGCCCTCCTCACGGAAGGCATGTGGGTCGACGCGCTCTACCCGTGGGACCTGCTCCGTCTCAATGCGGCGGCTCTGAAGACGACCGCCGAGCGCCGCGCCGGGACGATCGAACCGGCGGTCACGATCCGGGGCCGCGTCACGATCGGTGACGGCTGCGTGATCCGGTCCGGCGCATACCTCCAAGGCCCGCTGTCGATCGGCGCCGGCTGTGAAATCGGCCCGAATGCCGTCCTCCTGCCGTCGACGAGCCTCGGGAAGAACGTGCGCATCGGCGCCCTGACGAGCGTCGCGAACTCGATCCTGATGGACGATGTCATCCTCGGGCCCGCGAGCGTCGTCCAGGAGTCCGTGATCGGGTCCGGGGTCGTCGCACGGGCAGGTTTATTGGCCGCCTCCGGACCGGGCGACGTGAACATCGAGGGCACGTGGCATTCCGTGCCGCAGATCGGGGCGCTCATCGGGGAGGACGTCGAGATCTCGAACGGCGTGAACGCGGCCGCCGGGACGGTCGTGAACGAGCGGGCCCGCGTGGAATCCGGCGCGAAGCTCCGCGGCACGATCCCCGCGGGAGCGGTGGTCCTGTAGATGTGCGGGATCGTCGGGTACGCGGGTCACCGGGATGCCCTCCCGATCCTGCTCGACGGGCTGAAGCGCCTCGAATACCGCGGGTACGACAGTGCCGGCGTCGCGATCGTGGGGAGCGCCCTGCAAGTCATGAAGGACAAAGGCTTCATCGCGAACCTCGAGGCGCAGCTCCCTCCGCTGAAGGGCTCGACGGGTTTCGCGCACACCCGGTGGGCGACCCACGGGGCGCCGTCGAAGGTGAACGCGCATCCGCACGTCGACTGCACCGGAAAGATCGCATTGGCCCACAACGGGATCATCGAGAATTATGCGAGCCTCCGCGAAAAGCTGCAAGCCCGAGGCCACAAGTTCGTGAGTCAGACGGACACGGAGAGCCTCGTCCACCTGATCGAATCCTATTACGATGGCGACCTCGAGACCGCGACCCGCAAGGCGCTCGGCGACATCCGCGGGTCGTACGCCGTCCTGGCGGTCCACGCGGACGAACCGGGCAAGGTGATCGGGGCGCGGAACGAGAGCCCGCTCGTGATCGGGCTCGGCCCAGACGAGAACTTCCTCGCCTCGGACGTGCCGGCCCTCCTGCGGTACACGGACCGCGTTGCGTACGTGATGGACCGGGAGATGGTCGTGATCACGCCGAAAGGGGTGACGATCAAGGACTCCGAGGGCCACATCGTGCAGAGAGAACCACAACGAATCACGTGGTCGCTTGAGGACGCGGAGAAAGGCGGCTTCGAGCACTTCATGTTGAAGGAGATCCACGAGGCGCCGCAGGCGATCCACGAGACCCTCCTCGGCCGGCTCGCGAACCTCGAGGTGGACGGCTTCCTGTCCGAGGGCGTCACGAGCGTGAAGCTCGTCGCGTGCGGAACCTCTTACCATGCCGCGCTCGTGGGCAAATACATCATCGAGGAGATTGCGCGGATACCCGCGTCCGCGGAGCTCGCGTCCGAGTACCGCTACAGCCAAGGCGCGACGGAGCGACCGCTCGTCCTCCTGATCTCGCAGAGCGGCGAGACCGCGGACACGCTCGGTGCGGCGCGGGAGGCGCATCGCCGCGGATGCAAGACCCTCGGGATCTCCAACGTCATCGGCTCGAGCCTCTCCCGCGAGGTCGACAAGACGATCTACACGCGCGCGGGTATCGAGATCGGCGTCGCCGCGACGAAGACGTTCATCGCCCAGCTGGTCGTCCTGTACCTGATCGCGCTGAAGCTGGGCCAAGACCGCGGAACGCTCGGATACGACGAGCTCGACCGGTTGAAGGATCAGCTTCGGTCGCTGCCGCGGGCGGCCCAATACGTCCTCAACAAGGCGGACGAAATCAGAGCCCTTGCCGAAAAATACGGACGCGACACGAAGGACATGTTCTACATCGGCCGCCATGCAAACTATCCGGTCGCCATGGAAGGGGCGCTGAAGATCAAGGAAATCTCGTACATCCACGCGGAGGCGTACGCTGCGGGAGAGCTGAAGCACGGTCCCCTCGCGCTGCTCACCGCCTCGACGCCCGTCATCGCGATCGTGGCCCAGGATCCGACCTACGAGAAGATGCGCTCGAACGTGGGCGAGGTGAGCGCCCGCGGCTCTCCGGTCCTCGCAATCGGAACGGAGGGAGACAAGGAACTTCCTAAGTTTGTGGACGACGTGATCGAGATTCCGTCGATCCCCTGGATCTTCTCGCCGGTTCCGGTCAGCGTGGCGCTCCAGCTCTTCGCCTACGAGGCCGCGCGGATGCGCGATTGTCCGATCGACAAGCCCCGGAACCTCGCGAAGAGCGTCACGGTCGAGTGACGGGCTCGCAGGGCGCAGGAACCTTCATCGGTCCTCGTTCGCCATCCAGGAGGGGAGGGAGGCCAGGTTCAAGCCAAGAGGCAGTCCGCCAGAGGCGTCATCGACGGGCTGCAGTCTGGATGAACTTGATCACCTTTACTCCCTTGATTCGGCGGAGTTGCGCGATGAGCTCCTTAAGCCGAGCTGTCGATCCCTCCGCGACGAAGATCTGAAGGCAATCCGCTTCGTCGACGTGGGTGTGAAGCATCGTGCGGATTTCGTCGAAGCGGTGCTGGAGCATCGCCAGGTCCGCGCGCGGATTCCCCCGCTCGTAGATGACCGCGAGGATGACGGAGGCTTCTCCGTCCTCTCTGCCCCATTCCGTCACATCGATGAACTCGCGCAACGCCTCGCGGACCGCTTCGCTCCGGCTGCGGTACCGGCGCCGTTGGGCGACGTCGTCGAGGCTCCGGAGGATTGAGTCGTCCATGCTCACACTGACGATCGGCATGCTACTAACAACCGCACGCCACCTACTTGAGGTTTATTAAGACCGGACAAATTCTTAAATAACGGCATCGGATGAGCCGCGCCGTATGGTCGTCGCGCCGCCTCCGTCAAGGGGTCCGAGCCGCGACACCGGCACTGAGGCCGACGTCCTCCGGGTTTCGAACCTCGGGGTCCGATTGGACCATGTCCCGATTTTGGAAGGCGTCAGCTTCCATGTGCGGAGAGGGACCACGCTTGCGATCGTCGGTCCGAACGGCGCCGGGAAGACGACCCTTTTCCGCGTCCTCCTCGGGCTCGTGCCACACACCGGGACGGTCAACTGGTCCGGCCCCGTTCGGATCGGATACGTCCCACAGAACTTCGTTGTGACAGATGTGCCGATCACCGTCCGCGACTTCCTCGGCTTCAAAAGCGGGGCGGGCTTCGAAGAGTCGCTCGCCGCAGTCGGTCTCGGAAGCGCGGTCCTCCCGAAGCGGCTCGACGTTCTCTCGGGGGGAGAGATGCAGCGCGTCCTCATCGCATGGGCCGTCCTCGATCGGCCGAATGTCCTCCTCTTCGACGAGCCGACCGCCACGGTCGACATCGGCAGCGAAGACATGCTCTATGAGAGCCTCAACCGGCTGGAGAAAGAAACGAACATCACGGTCTTCCTGATCACGCACGATATCCACATCGTCTCTCAGTATTCCGACGCGGTCTTGGCTCTCAATCGGACGGTCCGATTCTTCGGGGCATCAAGCCGATTCTCGCAGCCCGAGCTCTTGAAGGAAATTTTCGGGAGCGGTGCAGGCCTCGCCGAGCACAAGCACGACTTTGGGGCCCGGGAATTCCGATGACCGAACCCGCAGCGTACAGCCTCGTCGCAGGGATCTTCGTCGGGTTCGCCGCGGGCTACGTCGGCTCCCTCATGGTCCTGAAGAGGATGGCGCTCGTCGGCGACGCGCTCTCCCATGTCGCGTTGCCCGGCCTTGCCCTCGGACTTCTGTTCAACTTCAATCCGTTCCTCGGTGCGTTCGCGTTCCTGTTCGCCGCCGCGGTCCTTACGTGGTACATCGAGAAGACGACGAGGCTGTTCCCCGAATCGATTGTCGGCGTCTTGTTTGTGACCGCCCTCGCCGTGGGGATTCTGATCACCCCGGAGGTCGACCTCTTGGAAGCGCTCTTTGGCGACATCACGACGGTCACTCTGGTAGACGCGCTCCTCGCGGTCGGAATTTCGGTTCCAATCGTCGTCGTCTCGCGGCTCGTGTACCGGCGGGTCGTGCTGAGCATCCTGTCCGAGGAGCTCGCCCGGTCGACGGGGGTCAATGTGGCCCTCGTCAACTTCGTCTATCTGCTTCTGGTGACCATCGTCGTCGCGGTCGGAATCAAGATCGTCGGTACGGTCCTCGTTGGGGCACTCGTCATCGTGCCCGCCGCCGCGGTGAAGAACGTCAGCCGAAGTCTCTCCTCCTACGCGCTGCTCAGCGGTCTCACCGGGATCGCGAGCGCTGGGTCCGGAATCCTCCTCGCTGACTACCTCCGTTTGCCCGCGGGGCCGCTGGTCGTGACGGTTGGGACCGCGATCTTCGCTGGCGCCCTCATTGCCGGCTGGATCGCTTCCCGATTTTCGTCCTCGGCTTCGGGCGCTTGACGGCCACTGGGACGAACATACCCCGGAGCGTGCTGCTAATGGTCGACGGGGTCGAAGTCGTGTTCCCGTGAGCGGCCAAAGGTCCGTCTCTATGAATACTCCGGGAGCTAACGGCGGATGATTCTCCCAGCATCCCGCCTGGTGGCATCCGACGGGACTGATACGAGGCCGCCGGGGGCCGGCTCGGGCATCGGCTGTTCACCTCGTGTCACAACGTACGCGCCGAATAGAATCAGCGCTCCCCCCGCCAGGGTGTACACGCCGAGCGGGTCCTGCAGGAAGAGGAAGGACAGGACGGCCGCCACCACGACCTCAAGCAGGATCAAGAGCCCGGAAATCGTCGGCGAGATCGTTCGCATGCTCGCGACGTACAACACGAGTGGCGTGAACGTCGGGACCAGGCCGAGATAGGCAATCCCGAGCCAACCGCTCCCGTTCGTCGGAAGGGGCCATCCCACGAAAAACAGGGGAACTGCCGCGAGCAGCGCGGTCGTCGCAAGGATCCCCGCGGTCAAGGCCACGTAGTCCTCCCCGCGGTCCACCATCCTCTTGGCGCCGACGACGTAAAACGCCCACACCACACCCGCGACGAACACGAGCACGTCGCCGGCGAACTGCCCACCCCCCAGGGATGCGGGATCGAGCTTCGTCGCGACCACGACGACGCCGAACGTCCCGACGAGGATTCCGGCAACCTTCAGGCGCGTCATCCTCTCCCGAAAGAACGCCACCATCAGGACCGGGATGATGACCACGTTCACGTTGACCAAGAGCGCGGTCTTGGACGCGGTCGTCAGGAGGATCCCCTCGTTCTGGAGCTCGAATCCAACCGCGTTGATCGCACCGAGAACCCACACGAGGGGCTGACGGAACACCTCGAGATGCAGGCGACGCGTGGCCGCGAGCACCGTCAGCCCGAGGACCGCGCCGATGGCCATCCGCGCGAAGGTCAGGAACAGCGGATCGACCGTGCCGACGGTGAGTTTGCTCCCAGGGAACGAGGTGCCCCAGAGGATGCTCGCGAACAAGATGAGAATCACATCCCGGTCGCGGGCCTTCACCTCCCGGGGGAGAACAATGCCCGCATTGAGTCTTTCGCCCCCGCGATTCCTGCGCAAGAAGCGGAAGAAGTTTAAGGGATTCTCGCGTTCGCCCGAGTGGCGAGTGGGGAGCCATGTCACAGCCAGTGGAACCGGAGACCGGAACTCCGTCGGCGCCGAAGACGGGCCGAGGAAAACTGATCGCAATCGTGGTCGCGGTGCTCGTCCTGGTGGCGGTTGGTGCGGCCGCCGTCTACTACCTGACCCAGCCGCCCGCTCCGACGGGCACGGTCAAGGTCGGGTTCACTATCTCTCTGACCGGACGCTACAACGTCGAGGGCACGAATTCGCGGAATGGGATCGTGACCGCCGCGAATTGGATCAACAGCCACGGAGGAATCACGGTCCAGGGCAAGGTGTACAACGTCAGCCTCGACTTCTACGACGATCAGAGCGTCCAAGGGAACGTCAACACGCTTTACCCGCAGATCATTGAGCAAGACAAAGCCCAGTTTCTCCTCGCACCGTACAGCACCCTGCTCACGAGCACGGCCGCGCCGATCGCGGATAATTACGATCGGGTCATGCTGTCCCATGGCGGCGCGGCCGACACGATCTGGACGCAGACGACGCGTCGCAATCTGGTGGAGGTCCTGAGTCCGGCTTCGGTCTACCTGAAGGGCGCGGTGGAGTGGATCCATACGAACCACGCCGCGGACAAAATCGCCGTGCTCCATGAGAGCGATTCGTTCTCCACTCTGGCGGCCAATTCGGCGATCATCTATGCGCAGTCCCTCGGGCTGAACGTCGTCTACAACCAATCCTATCCGACCGGTACGACAGACCTGTCGCCGCAGCTCAACGCCGCGATGGCCGCCGGCGCCGACGATCTGCTTGGAGGGGGGCACTTCAACGATGGCTTGCTCATCATGAACCAACTCAAGACCATCTGGACGCCGAAGTTCGTCTCACTCCTCGTCGCCGTGACCGAGCCGAGCTTCCAAGCCCAGTTGCAGGCGACGGCAAACAACGTAACGGGCCCGTCCCAATGGGAAAGCGCCGTCGCCTACGGTCCGACCTTGGCGCAGTCCCTCGGCCTCCCCTGGTACGGACCGACGCCCACGGAATTCACCCAGCTCTACGGAACTCTGAACGCCGGAGCGAGTCCCTCGTACCACTCCGCGGAAGCGGGCGGAGCCCTCCTCGTCCTCGCGCAGGCGATCGGGCGGGCGAACAGCCTCAACACGACGGATGTCCGAGCAGCCCTCGGGAACATGCACATCATGAACTTCTTCGGACAGTTCCAGATCGCCTCATCGGGGTTGCAGATCGCGCACTCGATGATCGTGGTGCAGTGGCAGGCCGGGGCGCTCAAGATCGTGTATCCGGCGGACGTCGCGCAGGCGTCGGTGCAGTACCCGTACACCGGATCCTAGTCAGGGGGACACGGGCGCATGCCCGCGCTGGAGGTCCTCGCCACGGACCTCGCCTTTGGCGTGCTCCTCGGCTGCGTCTTCGCGGTCATCGCGCACGGTCTGAACCTCATTTGGGGCGTCGCGAAGATCGTGAATGTCGCGCACGGCGTGTTCATCATGCTCGGGGCGTACGGCGCGTACTTCCTCAACCTGTACCTGGGGATCAATCCACTCTTGAGCGCGCCCGTGGACGCCGCCATCGGCCTTGCGGTCGGAGTGGGTTTCTACTTCGCGTTTCTTCACCGGGAGCTTCGAGGCAAGGAATCGATCGCTCAGCAAAGCGAGATGGTCACCCTCGTGGCCACCTTTGGACTCGCGTTGTTCATCAGCAACCTCGCCCTCCGGCTCTGGACCGGCAACTTCGTCGGCATCCCGTGGAGCCCGGGATCCATCTTCCTCGGATTTCTCCAGCTGCCCCTCGGAGCGCTCTACGTGGCAATCGCGTCCGTCGCGATCATCGCCCTCACGCACATCTTCCTCAGCCGTACGTACCTGGGAAACGCCATCCGGGCGTATAGCCAGGATATCCCGGCGACGCAGCTCATGGGAATCAACCCGACGTTCGTCGCCGCGGTCGGCACGGCCCTTGGATTCTCCGTCACGATGGCGGGCGGAGCCCTCCTCTCGGTGTGGTTGCCCGTGGGGATCAATCCGGGCATGGGCGCCCTCTATGCCCCGATCAGTTTCGTGATCGTGGTCCTCGGGGGACCGGGGAAGATGTGGGGGAGCCTCGTTGGCGGGATTTCGCTCGCGGTAATCATTGACGTCGGGCAGGCGTTCGTGGGCACGTCGCTCGCCACAGCGATCGCCTTCCTGACCTTGATCCCGATCCTGCTGTTCCGCCCTGAGGGGATCCTCCGGTGAAGATTCCGAAGTTGCCGGCAATCGGGCCTACGTTATGGGGCATCGGTGTGTTCCTGCTCGTCCTGGGCGGGTTGGCCCCGTGGATCCCGCGGTTTACCCTGACGATCGTGGTCAACCTCCTGATCTTCGCCGCTCTCGCGTATTCCCTGAACTTCATCACGGGCCTCACCGGATACGTGAACTTCGGCCACGTCGTCTTCATGGCGGTGGGGGCGTACACCCTTGGTTACACCGTCGGGACAATCCGACTCCACCCGCTCGGCGGCGTGGCGCTCGGCGGCCTCGTGGCGCTCGTCCTCGCTCTCGGTCTGGGGGCAGTCACGCTTCGGTTCCGCGGCGTCTACTTCGCGATCGCGTCGCTCGTCACTCCCCTCGCGGGCCTGAACATCGTGCTCGTTCTCCCGGCCCTGGGCGGCGGCCAAGGGATCCTCCTGAACATCGGGTTCGACCCCCTTTCCTGGTTTTACACAATCTGGGCCATCATCGCAGCCGAGGTCGGCTTGACGTATTGGATCACCCACGGGCGCCTCGGATACGGCATCCGCGCAATCAAGAGCGACGAGGACGCGGCGAAATCGTTGGGCGTCAACGCGCCGCGGCTGAAGCTCTTCCTCTTCGCCTTGAGCGGGCTGTTCGCGGGCGCCACGGGCGGCGTCTACGCTTGGACGACATCGGGTGTCTTCCCCGAGGCGGCGTTCGACCTCACCTTCTCCTTGCGAATGCTCGCGATGATCGTCATCGGCGGGATGGGTACGCTCCTCGGTCCCCTGATCGGAGCGATCGCCGTCTACCTGCCTTCGCGTTTCTTCCTGACCATCTTCATCGGCACTGAGTCCATCATCATCGGTTTGGTCGTGATCCTGATTGCCCTGTTCGTCCCAGGGGGAATCGTAGGAACGTTGCGGAAGTACGTCCCCGAACTTCGGAGGATCCTCGAATGAGTCGCACGCTTGAGGCGTCGGAAATCCACAAGTACTTCGGTGGGGTGAAAGCCGTTCAGGGGGTCTCCCTGTCCTTAGAGACCGGACAGATCATGGGCTTGATCGGGCCGAACGGATCGGGGAAGTCGACGCTCTTGAACGTCATCGCGGGCATCGAGAAGCCGACGAAAGGGACCGTCACGGTCGACGGCCGCCGCGTCGATGGCTGGCCCGCGCATCGGATGGTCGAGCTGGGCGTTGCAAAGACGCATCAAATCCCGAAACCATTCCTCGCGATGACGTGCCGCGAGAACGTGGCCGTCGCCATGATGTACGGGAGCCGGCGGGAGGGCGAACCCGCCTCCGCGTTGGAGGAATCGCTCCGCATCCTTGCAACGGTCGGACTCGATCGCCGCGCCGATGCGCCAGCTTCGAACCTCACCGTCCAAGAGCGGAAGCGGCTCGAGTTCGCGCGCGTCTTGGCGACGGGCGCGGGACTCGTCCTCCTCGACGAAATCTTCGCCGGCCTCTCACCGGACGAGCTGCGAGACACAATCGCTCTATTCGCGCGGGTCCAAAAGGAACAGGGCTTCGGCGCGTTAGTCGTCGAGCATGTGATGCGAGCGGTCATGACCCTTTCGGACCACGTCGTCGTGATCGAAGAGGGTCGCAAGATCGCGGAAGGATCCCCGAAAGAGGTCGTCGAAAATCCGGCGGTCATCGAGGCGTACCTCGGCTCGGAGGCGACGAATGTTGCGCCTTGATGGCATTCAGGCGGGCTATGACGGGACCCAAGTCCTGTGGGACGTGACACTGGCCGCTGAACAGGGCGCGATGACGGTCTTAATCGGCCCCAACGGAGCGGGTAAATCGACCACGCTGAAGGTCGTCAACGGACTCGTCCGGCCAACTCGCGGTCACGTCTCTTTCCAGGGAGAGGACATCACGCGGACGCCGGCCCACGAACGCCCCGGCAAGGGAATCGCCGCCTGCCCGGAGGGCCGCCGTTTGTTCCCCCTCCTGACGACGGAAGGAAACCTTCGACTCGGCGCGTACAGCAAGGCGGCGCGGTCCTCCGCGGACGAGACGCTCGCCTACGTCTACGAATTGTTCCCGCGGCTGCGCGAACGAGCGCGGGTGAAGGCCGGTCGCCTCAGCGGCGGTGAGCAGCAGATGGTCGGCATCGGGCGCGCCTTGATGTCGAAGCCCTCCATCCTCGTCCTCGACGAACCGAGCTTGGGCCTCGCCCCGAAACTCGTCTCGGAGATCTTCGTCAAGATCCGCGAGTTGCGCGAAGCCGGCCTTACGGTCCTGATGGTCGAGCAGAACGCATACGCGGCCCTGCGGATCGCCGACTTCGGCTACGTCATGCAGAACGGCCACGTGGTCAAGTCCGGTCCGCCGGACCAGTTGCTCGACCTCGAGGAACTTCGGAAGGCCTACTTCGCAATCTCCTAGGATTTCTCGGGGTCTCGGAACCCGTGCGCGGATCAGAGGCCCGCCCGTTCGAGGGTCTTCTTGGCGCCGCGATAGTGCACCGCGTCGACAAGGCGGTCCCGGACCCGGATCGCTCCCCGGCCCTGCCGCGCGGCTTCCTCATACGCCCGGACGACCTCCCTCGCCCAACGAATCTCGTCCTCGGTCGGCGAGAACACCTCGTTCGCGAGGCGCACCTGCTTGGGGTGCACGACCTGCTTCCCGACGTAGCCGAGGCGTTTCGCTTCGAGGGCCTCCGTCCGGAAGCCGTCATCGTCCTCGAGATCGAAGTACACCCGGTCGATCGCCTCCAGGCCATAGGCCGCGGCGGCGATCACCAGACGCGTCTTGACGTAGACGTTCCCGCCGTATGCCTCGACATCGCCCCCCACGGACGTCGCGAGGTCTCCTGCACCGTACGTCACGGCGACGACGCCCTCGCTCCGGACGACGTCTTCGATACGCAGGACGCCCCGCGCGGTCTCGACGATCGGGATGAGCGCCTTGCCCGTCGCCTTACCGAGCGGGGACAAGTCGGATTCCGCCTTCGGCACAGCGAGCATCGAGACCAGCGGTTCGGCCGCGAGCACCTCAAGGTCCCGCTTACCATCCGGCGTCCCCGGCGCGTTGATTCTAACACCGAGTTCACGATGCCCCCAATCCGCCTTCCGGAGTGCGGATCCCAGGGACCGCCGCGCCGACTCCTTCTCGTCCGGGGGAACCGCGTCCTCCAAATCGAAGAGGATCGAATCGGCCTCGATGGCGGCCGCCTTCGCAATCATTCGCGGATTGTTTCCCGGCACGTACAGCTGGCTCCTTCGCCGCATCGTCGGAACCCCGTCGCTCAGTACGACCTCGGGAGGCCGAGGGCGTGGTGCGCGATGTGCGCGAGGACGAGATTGTTCGAGACCGGGGCGACCTGGTACAGCCTCGTCTCCCGCATCTTCCGTTCGATGTGCATGTCCCGCGCCATCCCATACCCGCCGTGGACGTCCATCGCCACGTTCGCCGCGCGCCAGGAGCACTCCGACGCGAGGTATTTCGCGATGTTCGCGTGCTCGCCGACTTCCTTCGGATCCGCATCGGCCTCGTACAGGCGGGTCGCATGCCATCGCACGAGGTCAGCGGCGACGAGGCGCGCGTGCGCGTCCGCGAGGGGGAACTGGATGCCCTGGTTGCTCCCGATCGCTCGGCCGAAGACGACCCGTGTCTTCGCGTATTCGACGGACCGATCGATGAACCAGCGAGCGTCGCCGATGCACTCGGACGCGATCAGGATCCGCTCCGGATTGAGGACGTGGAGGAGGGGCTCGAAGCCGTGGCCCTCGTCGCCGATCCGGTGTTCGGCGGGGACCTCGACATCGTTCAGGAACAACTCATACGTCTGGCTGTTGAACATCGTGCGAATCCGGGTGCGCTCGATCCCCTTCGCTTCCCGGAGGTCGACGAGGAAGAGGCTCAGGCCCTCCGTCCGCTTCGGGCCTTCCCCGCGGGGCGCCGTGCGTGCGACGAGCACCATGAGGTCGCTCTGCTCGACGCGGGAGATGAAGACCTTGTGGCCCCGGATCCGATAGCCATGGCCCGCTCGTTCCGCGACGGTCGCGATCCGCGCGAGGTCGGATCCCGCGTCCGGCTCCGTGAGGGCGAAGCTCTGCATTCGCAACTTGCCCTGGGCCAGCCCCGGAAGGTACTTGCGCCGGATCGCCTCGGAGGCGAACCGCGACACGAGGAACGAAAGGTAGAATTGTCCGTGAAAGGGCTGGGCGTTGCCGCCGCGGGCGTGGATCTCCTCGAGGAGGAGGGCCGCGTCCGACAACACTCCGCCCGCGCCGCCATATTCGGTCGGAATGAGGAGACCTCCGAAGCCCTGGGCCTCGAACTCGGCGACGAACGCCTCCGGGTACGCCTCGGAGTCCTCGAGGCCTTTCCAGTAATCCGGCGGAAAGCGATCCATGAGGCGCGCGACGGTCGAGAGCATCATTCGTTGGGTCTCACTCGGCGCGAACGCCATGCCACGTCTCCCCCCTCTTGCGGACCATGAACACCCGGTCGAATTCGACGACGGGTTCGCCTCGCTCGTTGAGCCCGCGCGTCCGGATCCGGACGAGTCCGAAGCCGGGCCGGCTGCGGGATTCGCGGACCTCCGTGACTCGGGCCTCGGAGTACAACGTGTCCCCGTGGAAGACCGGGCGGGAGAAGCGGACATCCTCCAGGCCGACCTGGAACCCGTTCCGGCTCGTCGTGTCGACGAGGAGGCCCGCTGCAATCGCGACGGTCAGGAATCCGTTCACGACCCGTCGCCCGAGGAACGGCTCCCCTGGGAACGTCCGGCGGGTGTAGTCCTCGTTGAAGTGAATCTGGTTCCCGTTCCCGGTCAGCAGGGTGAACCACACGTTGTCCGTCTCCGTGACGGTGCGCCCGACCTTGCTGCGCATCTCGGTCCCCACCCGGAAGTCCTCGAAGAAAGGCCCGTCGTCGTCCATGCAACCCTCGGCGAAAGAGGCTCTCGAAACGTAATGAACGTTGTGGGGGCGACGAATCGTCCACCGAAGGGTTCCCGCCGCACCCTGGGCAACAGCCGGTGGCGAGGCCACCTCGGCCTCCGGAGGAGCGCGCGGAGTCCATCTTGAATACTCGACGAACGAGGAATCGTATGAAAGAAGGCAACTCAGTACTGCGATAACTTCATGCTCTCCGACGCCATCCCCTTAACTGGTGCGTCGATGAAGGTAGGCTGCGGTTACGTCGAGAAGGAGATTCGCGGGAATCGATACCTGTACTTCTGGTGCTTCCAAGGCCGCGGGGCCGGCGTCAAGAAGATCGAACGCTACATGGGGCCCGCCTCAGATTCGGAGGCCCGTCGCCGGACCCTCCGGGAGATTGAGGCGTACGCGGCCCGCGCGAATGCGGAGCTCGCGGAACGCATGGCGGCGTGGCGACGCGAGCTCGCAAGACCGTGAGTGGTTGCATCGCAGTACTGCGATAACGCTCGTCAGCCGTCCCTCCTCCGGCAATCCCAGAAACGTTTATGGTGGCCCACCCTCTACGCGGCGTCTCCGATGTTCGAACGGCCCCGCGGGACCAACGACTGGGGTCCCGAGGACATGGCGAAGCGTCGCTTCGTCGAGTCGCGGTTCATCCAGCTCGCCGAATCGTTCGGGTTCTGCGAGGTCTCCACGCCGACGTTCGAGAGCCTCGAACTTTTCACGGCGAAGTCCGGCCCCGCGATCGTCCGCGAACTGTACGCCTTCAAGGACCAGGGAGGCCGGGACCTCGCGCTCCGACCGGAGTTCACGGCCTCGATCCTCCGGTTCTACGTGTCCGACCTCCGCAGTCGTCCGAAGCCGCTCAAGCTGTACAGCACGGGGAACGTGTTCCGATACGAGGAGCCCCAGAAGGGGCGGTACCGCGAGTTCTCCCAGGTCAACGCGGAGATCATCGGCGGCGCTCCCTTGCCCTCGGACGCGGAGGCCCTCGCCCTCGGCATCGGCACGATGCGGGCGATCGGGCTCAAGCAGGTGAAGGCGCGGATCGGGAACATCGGGATCCTCCGCGGATACTTGCCGTTCGGCCCCGCGGACCAGGCGGTCGTCCTCCATTCCCTCGACAAACGGAATTTTCCGATGCTGGACGCCGAACTGGCCCGGTTGGGCCGTCCCGATCTCGCGAAGCCATTGCGGGCCCTCGTCGAGCTCGCTGGGGACGCCTCGGTCCTCGACAAAGCTGCGAGAATCCTCGAAGGTGCCGGGAGCGAGGGATTCGAGTACCTCCAGAAAATCGCCGACCTTCTCGATGCGTACGGCGTCTCCCGGAAGGATTATGCGTTCGACATGGGGGTCGTCCGGGGCCTCGACTACTACACCGGCATGGTCTTCGAGATCGACTCCCCGAGCCTCGGTGCGGAGAAACAGGTCGGCGGCGGAGGCGCGTACAACCTCGCCGAGGTCTTCGGCGGAGAGCGGATCGCCCAGACCGGCTTCGCGCTCGGTTTGGACCGGCTCGTCATGTCCGCCGATGCGGAGAAGACGATCGAGCCGCCGCGACCCCTCGACGCGTACGTCGTGCCGATCGGCGAGGGAGCCCAACGGAAAGCGATCGAGGTCCTCAGCTCCCTTCGGGCGGCGGGCCTCGGGGCGGACATCGATCTCCTCGGACGAGGACCCTCGAAGAACCTCGACTACGCGAACGCGATTGGTGCCCGATATGCGGTGTTGCTCGGCGAGAAGGAGCTGAAAGCGGCGAGGGCCACGGTGCGGGACATGGCGTCCGGCGTCCAGCGCGAGGTGGCCCTGGCCGATCTGGCGGACGCGATCGTCAGTCCGCCGGCGACCCGAGGTCCCGAACCCGCGAAACCCAAGCGGCGAGCCTCGGGAACTCGGACGGCACGCTCTCGCCGACCGTGAGCAGCGGCGACATCGATCCGTAGATGCCGAAGTCCGCCAGGCTCGGCTGCCCGAGGACCCAGTCCCGTCCGTCGAGAATCGATTCGACCATCCCCAGATGTTTGTTCATGTCCTGCCGGAATTCCTCGCGGCGCATCTGGAGGACGTGCCACGGGCCGCGGGCGCGGGTCTGCATCTCCTCGAAGACCCATCGCTCCTCCTCGCTCTTGAGGACCGGCGGGACCTTCGTGACGACGTACCGCCAGACGCGCTCCTCAAGGACCTGATGGCCCCAGTGGTCCAGCGCGGCCGCGAGGCCCTTCTGCCCCCACGGGTACAGGGTCGGCTTCGGCCGGGCCTGTTCCAGGAAGTCCGGGATGTCGTACCACATCACGGGTTTCCCATCCCAGATCAAGGTCGGGACGTAGTCTTGGCCGGTGGCCTTGAGGACTTCCTGTCGGTCGTGGTACGGCGCGTATCGCGTGTCAAACTCCACGCCCTTGAAGGCGAGCATGCGATCCGCGGCGATGCAATAGTGGCTGATGTCCATCGAATACAGGAGCGGACGGGAGGCCATGGAACCCCGAGTCCGCGCCGGGCCTTGAGGTTTGTCGGCGGTTTACGGGGGCCTGCTCAACTTGCAGACTTGGGAGGACGCCGGCCGCTACGCCGGGGAAGCCGCCGACCCGATGTCGCCCCTGATTGCAGCCGCCTAGTCGGCCCTAGCCGCCGAAGCAGCCGGCGCGGTCTCCGCCTTACTGGTTCACTTGCCTTGCGCACGGAACGCCATGATGGCCAGCCCGTTGAGCACGATGCCGAACGCCAAGATCGCGAGGAACGCGTTCCCGATTGCCGTCCAGTCGAAGCCGGTCAGGATGAGCGCACGGGCGGCATCGGCCATGTAGCTGACCGGGTTGACCGTCGAGAAGCTCTGGACCCAGGCAGGCAGGAGCGCCTTGGGGAGCATCGCCGTGCTCAAGAACAAGAGCGGGAACGTGAGGGAAAAGCTCACCATCATCGTTGACTCCGTGTTCTTCGTCCGCAGCGCGACCGTGTTCGAGAGGCCCGAGAACGCGACGCCGAAGGCCGCCGCGAGGAGCATGATCAGCAGCGCGCCCATGACCCCCGTAGCGAACGGGATCCGCCAGCCGAAGAGCGTCAGGATCGCCGCGATGCCGAGGATGATCCCGGCTTGGGCCGCCATCCGCAGGCCGTCGGCGAGGAGCTTGCCCGCCAAGACGCTGCTTCGGCGGATCGGCGCGACGAAGAACTTGTCCATGAATCCGGACTCGAGGTCCGCGACCATTCCGAAGCCTGACTGAGACGCGCTCTGGATGGCGGTCATTACGGCGATTCCCGGCAGGAGCACCGCGACGTAATCGTACGGGAGCGGCGTTGCCGCCGGGCCACCGGGAAAGCCTCCGCTCGTGGCCGACGAGAAGACCGTGCCGAAGGTCTGGCTGAACATGACGAGCCAGATCAGTGGCATGAAGAGGCTGAAGAACAGGAGGACCGGCGTCCTCGTGAGCTTCACCAGGCTCCGCCACGTGACGAGGCCCACCTCGGTGAGCACCCCTCCGGTCGATTCCGCATCCCGTGTCCCGATGATGACCCGCTGCGCGTGTCCAACGTCTGTGACCAAGCTACCGCCTCCGCCTTCCGAAGGAGCGTGACATCGGCTTCACTTCCTCGACGCGCATCTGCCGCCCGGTGTGCTGCAGGAAAACCTCGTCGAGCGTGGGATGTGCGAGCGCGACCTGATGGACGGGGACCTTCTCTGCGTCAAGTCGGCGCAGGACTTCGAGGAGCGTCCCGCCGCCGTCCGCGGTGTGCGCGCTCACGCCTTCGTCGAAGATCGTCGCGCGACTCACACCGGGGACCGAGCGCGCGATTTCGAGAGCCCGGTTGCGACTTTGCTCGAACGCCTCGTCGCGAGTGATCCGGACCGTGATGATGTCCGCGCCGATCGCGGCCTTCAACTCCGTGGGACTTCCCTCGGCGACGATCTTGCCCAGGTCGATGATCGCGATCCGCTGGCAGAGCTGGTCCGCCTCTTCCATGTACTGGGTCGTGAGGAAGATCGTCATTTTCTCCTCCCGGTGAAGGCGGCGCAGGTACTCCCACACCGCGGCCCGCGTCTGCGGGTCGAGGCCCGTCGTGGGCTCGTCCAGGAACAGGACTCGAGGGTGGTGCACGAGCCCGGCACCCAGGTCGAGCCTCCGCCGCATGCCGCCCGAGTACGTGTAGGCGCGGCGGTCCGCGGCGTCTTTCAACTGCAAGACATCGAGGAGCTCCTCGACGCGCTCGTCCACAAGCGAGTTGGGCATGTGGTAGAGCCGCCCGATCAACCAGAGGTTCTCGCGGCCGGTGAGTTCTCCATCGACCCCGATTGATTGTCCCGTGTAGCCGATGATGCGCCGGATGTTCAGCCCATCGCGCTCGACATCAAGACCCGCGACGTGCACAGAGCCGCTCGTCTTCGCGAGGAGCGTCGTGATGATCCGGATGACCGTCGTCTTGCCGGCCCCGTTGGGCCCGAGGAAACCGAAGAACTCGCCCTCCCCCACGGAGAAGCTGACGTCGTTGACGGCGTTGATCTCCTCTTGGCCCCGGCCCCCGTACACCTTCACCAGGTGGCGGACATCGATGACGGAATCCTTCGATGAACGCGGCATCGCGGCCTTCTTCTTACTTTCCGGCCGGAGCGTGACGGCTTCCGACATGGCGCGCTCCCCAAGTGGCTGTCGGCTAAATAGCTTGGCTTCGGGACACGCGTGACGACGTCCAGTAGCTAAAAGAATTAGTCAGTCGGTTCGTCACAAGCCGCGGTCGTCGCGAGACTTGGTCGGACACGACTCTGCGCCATCACCTTAACGCGGAT
>WNGM01001174.1_pt1 | contig 25829 bp, 25 predicted proteins | sample 5400571 | NCBI WGS metagenome assembly WNGM01 (sample SAMN13153378, study PRJNA577476) | soil metagenome | isolation source: 100 cm soil or saprolite under Garry oak tree replicate 2 | place: USA:California | collected 2016-06-15 | reverse complement strand
CCTCTATCCTTGATATGAGACCATCTGCTGAGGTCTTGATTTCCTTTCCTTCTCCTCTAGCCCTTACCGCGAGTTCGCCTGTCTTGATCTCTCTCTCACCAAGAACTACGACGTACGGGACCCAGCCGAGTTCAGCCTCTCTAACTCGACTTTGAAGCGTGTCATCTCGGTCGTCCAAATCCACTCGTAATCCCTCCTTCTCCAGCCTCTCTAGGAGTTTCGTCGCGTCAGGAATGAATTGTTTTGCGATGGGAATTATCCGGGCGTGAACCGGTGAGACCCATACGGGGAGCATCGGCTTCTTTTTTTGCTTCTCCATTCGAACTGCAGAGTCAAGCAAGGCGAAGAGGAATCTCTCAAGCCCGCCCAGGACCGCAGTGTGGATAATAACCGGATAGACTCGCTCTCCCTTCTCATTGGCGTAGTGAATGTCAAATCGCTTTGCGTTTCCGATGTCTATCTGGAACGTTGCTATTTCCCGGGGTCTGTCGAGATCGTCGACTATGTTGTATTCGACGTTCAGGACCCAGTAGTAGATGCCGTCGGGTACGAAGTTGAGGAGTATCGGCTTCTTCTCCACCTTGACAAGGTCGAGGAAGAGATCCTTGTGTTCTTTGAAGAAGGATCGGGTTGTGTTGTAGATGGAGACGTATTCGCGGTGAAGCTTACGAATCTCTTCGTAGATTATTTCGTGGACTTTCTTGCCAACATCGATCGACTGTTTCAGGTTGGTCAAGTAGATATGGAGGTCGGGCATCAGAAACTTTCTGAGGCGGAAGGAGAGGAGTAGTTCTCCGCTCTGTTCCATCCGGTAGCTGTCAGCAACCTCGAGTGTTCCGAAGGGCAGGTTCCGGTAGCTCAAGGTCCAGTCCTTCACCATCGAGAACTGCTGGAAGCAGGCGGCGTATCTTAGCACGAAATCTCTCTCATCTACTGACAGCTCGTAGGCTCTTGAGCCGAACAGTTGCAAGTGTTCTTTGATCGGCTGCACGTTCACGTCGAACATGTTGGTTCCTCGAACGTTGAGGATCGGGATCCCGATTCGCCGAGTCACGGTATTCGCGTAGTCTGAGAGAAGCTGGATCATCATGTCCGCTTCGGGGCCGAACCGCATGTGGCCCACGTCGGCGTAGGACTCCCATTCTATTCCGAATCGCCGTGCGTATTCCAAGAATCGGGGCTGGCCGCCGGTCAGGCCTTTCTTGAGCGCCTCTTTCTCGACTAGAGACTGGAATTCTCCTTGGCCTGGTCCGTATCTGAAGGTCTCCGGGCTGTGAAGCTCCCCAGCTTCATCCATTATCGCATATTCCGACTTTATCGGGGCGGAGACCTGTTTTGCCTGTTTCGAGGTGATTGTGCGAGAGAGCTCTGAGAGAGGGTGGCCCTTCGCTGTTATCGTGAAGCCCTTGTACCAGCCGAACGGGCTTCTGCTAACCTCGTACCCGTTGTCCGCAAGCTTCTGCTCCAGAGCCTTGAGAATCTTGATGGCCGGGTCCCGGCTAGCCAGGCTCGTGGAGAGGTGGGCGTAGGGGTAAATCATGACGCGCTTGGTCTTGAGCCAGCCTAGAACCTCCTCTATCGACTCGGCAGCGTTTGCAACAGTATTTTCCGGCGACTCCTCGTCGGCCTTCTCGACGGTCGAGAACACAACCAGCCCGTCCTGGAGCCCCCCTTTCTTTCCACCGTCAGAGAGAGGCTCAGGTTGTTTGACTGCTTTCTCTTTGGTCTCATACTCGAATTTGTCAGCGTGTATTAGGAGCAGTCTCAAGGCTTCATCCTCCACCTTTCGACCTGTCTGTCCTTCTTCGTCTTCTTCTTCATCTCCTTGTAGTGGTTCTTGCAGAGATAGCTCCTGCCAGTCGTCGTTGTTACCTTTAGTCCGGCTCGTGACGCGTCTTCGGCCGAGACTGAGCGTATGGCGTCTTCTCCGCAGCCGCTGACGTAGCATTTAATGCCCTTGCCGACTTTGCCCAAGCTTTAGCCTCGGCTTTTCGGCTCGGTGCTCTAATAGAAAGTTTCGCGAGATGGAGGATAACCCAGAAAAACTGGATGATTGGCGCGAGGAGTCGTTATGCTGTCAAGGATACAGTTCCTTGTGGAGGGCTTCTTTCAATCCTCGTCCAGGCTCTTCCATCGAGCTGGCCTTTCTCCTAACTCTCTGACGATTATCGGCTTCTTGCTCTCAATAGTCGCTTCGACGTTCTATTGGGGAGGGCTGTCCGGCTTGGAATGGGGAGCGGCAATACTCGTCCTGCTGGTCGGAAGCTTCTTCGACGCCGTGGACGGGGCTATGGCACGAAAATATGCTAGAGTTTCCAGATTCGGTGGAATCTTAGACAGTGTCCTCGACAGGCTTGGTGAGATCGCTCTCTACTCGGGGCTAATTGCTGGATCACTCATACAACCGTGGATAGGGATATGGGCTCTCTCCGCGGCCCTAATGGTAAGCTATGTCAGAGCGCGTGTAGGCGTTGAGGGCATTACGTTGAAGGGAGTAGGAATAGCGGAACGACCCGAAAGACTGCTAATCCTTATCGTATCCACATTGTTCTGGCCCGTGTCCCACGCAATCTTGGCAGGAGGAGTTCTACTGGTAGCAGTTCTTTCCTCGATTACCGTGGTTACACGAGTATATCGGGCTTCTAGAATCCTGTCGAAAGCTCAGTAGATTTCTACATGCGTCTTTCGGCCGCAGAACGAACCTTCGAGACTCCGAAGTGGACAGCGCAGGAGACGCAGAGGTTCTTCATCACCCGCTGACGGGCAATATAGGCACCGCGCGCGCGTAATTCCTTGGCCAGGCTCGGTTCGACGAGGGAAACCCACGAAGTAACACGCTTCATTTTGTCCCTGGGCGAAAGCATCCCACAGTTTGAGCACTGAACTAGCTCGCTCCGCCCTTTTCCGCCTTTGCTACGTCCTCGGGATCTTCTCTTCTTTGGCATCGCTTTCTTCGATCACTTAGCGTGGGCTTTAGTAATTAACCTCTTCCCGGTCCGAACGGAACCCAGACCTTTGAGGCCTATCACGATGATGGTGGTCGGCAATCCAACTGTCGATGAACTGATAGACCATGGAAGAATCGCGGCAAAGCCGGGAGGAAGCGCACTTTTCGCTTCTTGCGCGGCGGCGTATTTGGGGGGAAAGGTCGGAATCCTCGGGAATATTGGAGAGGATTATCCCCAAGCGATCTTGAGAAGTTTAGATTCTCGACATATCGATACTAGGCAATTGAATCGGACTAAGGGACAGTCCACCCGGTTCCAGATAATCAACCTCAATGGCCAGAGAAAGCTTCGGCTACTTGCTGCTGGCTATCCCGTAGCAGTACCGCGGAGACAGGCAGTCGTCGAAGGGGTCCATCTGGGACCGGTCTTCAACGAAGTTTCCAATTCAGTCATCAAGGCTCTTCGAAATCATTGCAAGTTCCTGTCACTGGACATTCAGGGATTCATACGTACAACGTCCGGTTCTGGGAAAATTCGCGAGGTCCATAGGAATCTTGACGAAATACTCTCGCACTGCAACGTGGTTCAAGCCTCAATCGGGGAGGCCAGGAGGCAGACAGGATCCCGCGACCCGGAAAACATCCTGGACAGATTTCTCGCCCTCAAAGCTGATTATGCGATAATCACTATGGGGAGGCATGGTTCATGGTTGGGTGCTCAATCAGGCGACATGCACTTCGTTCCGGCCTTTCCCGACCGTGAAATACGGGATCCGACTGGGGCTGGAGACGTATTTGCGGGGTCTTGGTTGACTACTTACCTTTCGACGAAGGACCCGGTGTGGGCTTCATCTGTGGGCTCAGGCTTCGCTTCGTTAGCCTCTCGAAAAAGCGGGCTTTCCAAGTTCCAGATATCGAGAACGGAGTTGTTCCGGCGTGCGGGCTGGGTCTACAATCACGTCAAGTCATCGAAGATGTTAGTATGATCTCGCGAAATAGACTTCTCTCGAATTCGGGGAACCGCAGAGCACACATTTTCCTCTCGCGGACTCTTTGAAGGGCACTATTCGAACTGTCGCTCCGGTCTCTTGCTGGATTTTGTCTTCGCAATCATTGTCCTCCGATAGGAAGGCTCTGACGAATCCGCCCGTAGTTTCTATTGCGTGTGTGAGTCCCTTCATGTCGGTGGCAGTGGTGGTAAGCTTGTCCTGAGTGTCTCTTGCTCTCTGCAGGAGCGATTGCTGAATCTCCTCTAGGATAGTCAGGATGTGAGTGACGGCATCTGATTGAGGTGCCGTTGTCTTCGTCCCAGTATCTCGTCTCACAATAGTGATCTGTTTCGACTGCATGTCTCGGGGACCTATCTCGACTCTTAGCGGTACGCCTTTCATTTCCCACTCATGGTATTTCCAGCCGGGAGTGTACTGTTCCCGATCGTCGATGAATGTTCGCGTCGAATGCTTCTCCAAGCCGTCGGCGATATGATGAGCCGTCTGTAGAATAGTTACTTTGTCAGATTCCTTGTAGTGGATCGGTACGAACACGACCTGTATCGGCGCTATCTTGGGAGGGAGGACTAGTCCCTTGTCGTCTCCGTGGGCCATGATCATCGCCCCTATCAGCCTCCAGGAGATTCCCCAGGAGGTGGTCCATGCGAAGTGTTCTTTCTCGTCTTTGCCTAGGAATTTGATCTCGAAGGGTTTGGAGAAGTTCTGTCCCAAGTGGTGGCTGGTTCCCATCTGCATCGCCTTCCCGTCCGCCTTCCTGCCAGAGGAACTCTGTTGTGCGGATGAACGGCTTGGTCGAAGTGATCTCAGCGCGTAGGACCGAGTTCCAGACGTTGATGAGAACGGGTAGGTCCCGCCAGCTCTTCACCCACCTGCTGTACGACTCGTTGATTATTGTCTCAGAGGTCGGCCTGATGGCGAGCCGCTCGCCGAGCTCGTTATTCCCGGAATGGGTGACCCAGAAGACCTCGGGTGTGAAGCCCTCGAAGTGCTCCGCCTCTCTCTTGAGTAACCTTTCGGGTATGAGTAGGGGAAAGTAGGCATTCCGGTGTCCTATCTCCTTGATCTTTCGGTCAAAGTGTTCCTTGATGCTCTCCCAGATGGAGAACCCGTAGGGCATTAGCACCATGAATCCTTTGGCGCTGGAATAGTCGGCCAGCTGAGCCTTGGTAACGACTTGGGTGTACCATTCAGAGAGATCGTCGGCCTTCTTTACAGTAATGCCGAGATCCTTGGTGCTCATTGGAATATCCGTCCGAGAGGCTGGTCGGAAAAAGGTCTAGATCTGTTGAGGTGAGCCTGGAAGAACCTCACCCATTTTAATCCATCCGTGATGCGTTCATGCTCATGATGCTATTTAGGTTTTCTTTTCCTGTTGTGCAATCTTGTGTTCAGTTCACATGTTGACAAGAGTCCTGGACAAACTTCTTGAGGCTTAAGTAAACAACTTATCGATATCTACATTCAAGACAATCAATCTACAGGAGACTAGATAGACAATGAGCCTTGATATTGCAAACTCCAACGTTAACCGCAACATCACCCTAGCGGGAACTAGCGTCGCGATCTTCACCTTTCTGCTATTCTTCCTCTATCCGCGCTCGGGCGAGATCAACTCGATACTCTTTCAGTTTACCCTCGCGATAATTGTTTCAGTAATATTCTCCCTGGTCATTTCAGCTCTATACTATTACGGGACCGCTCTTACGTTGACCCTTCGGCCGGAGCAGGCAACGACTATTTTTGGAAAGGCGGAAGCCTTCTGGCTCGTCGGCTACAGCCTGCTTTTGCTGGAGCCAAGCTTGATTCTGTTTACCGTGAACCTGATCGCTGTCGGGCTGTATGGACTAGTTCTCTGGTTTTCCTACCTGTATCTTACCTGGCTCCAGTTCAAGAAACAAACCAAGAGAAAGTAATCCCACCATACGCTATTCCGAGACTGTCTTTCCTTCCCGCTTGTGCTCGTAGAGGACGACTGATGAGACGGTGCTTTTGACGCCGGTGATCTTGAGAACCTTGTCTTTTAGGACATTACGGAAGGCGAGAATATTCTCGACCTTGAGCATACAGACTATGTCGTACTCACCTGTTACTTCGTACATGTCTGTCACCTCCGGAAGCTTGACCAGGCTCTGGGTTACGCCCTCGAGTTCTTTCGACTCAACAAACAGGTTCAGGAAGACTCGGACCTCTTTGGTCATTGTTGACATTCCAGTAAGCGTTCGCTAACCACTAAGGCGTGGACCCTATTAAGCGAAAATGCCAGGCGGACTGAAGCAATGCCTAGTCATATGTCGTCGATTGGTTTCCCGGTTCAAACCGTAAGCGATTTTACAAGTCTTGCAAGGCAGGCAGTTCAGGCCGGACAAGCATTTGAGGTCGCGGGCCTGGGGGGTATTGGCGATGGTCACCCTGAGCGGGAATCGAGCTCTGGGCACAGGTCAATGAACAAAACGAACTCCTCGGACTGAATCCACATTTTGCCGGAGAGACCCGAATGCGAGTGGGACTCGTAAGACGAGTTGTAAATCCGAAAGATACACCTCTCGATGGAGCCTTCTACGGCTGGGCCAATCCGCAAAGTGGCGTCGCGGATCGAGGCGACTACCCTTTTTGCTTCACCGCACCCGACTATCGCTTGCATGCTGACCTGGCCCTTCCGAATGTTGTCTCAGTACAACTGGCCGCATTCCCTAACGAGCTTCTAGCCTTTGACAATGAAAAGGAGAAGCGCTCGAGCAAGACTTGGATGAAAGACATGGCGGCCGAATCGTGCATACCTAGCGGAACCTTCCTTCCTGGCAAGGGACCGATTGATCCACCGAAGCCCGAAATCATGTTCTGTGGCTCCGTTCGGGAAACATCTCGGCTGACCAACCCAGTCACGGGGCAGCCATTCTCTTGGGCGAGGGTTCGTACCCTGGGCGGCGAACTAGACGTGGTAGCCGACCCAGCAGCTGTAAGGGGCACAATCAGGAAGAAGGGCATCGTAGGCTCCATGTGTTGGCTTTCTGGACTTCTCAGCTAGTTACGCGATCGTCTGCGTCCTTTGCTAGGAGGCCGCATCTTTCGCGCTCGTTTTCCTTGCGGTTCCTGCTCGTTCCGTGCCCCTCCAGCGACCCGTTTCCCGGTTCAAAACAGCCTTAGATCACGAAAACAAGCGAGAATCGCAACAATCCCGTGCCCGACCCCCCCTCCCCAGGGGGGAGCGCTTGATCATAGCAGACTTTTCCGCCAACGATCCCGTCAAGAATTCGTTCTATCGACAAACCTCATTGAATTGCTCTACAAGGGCTAGTTTGATTTGAGCTTCAGCTTCTTGGGCAAGTACTCATCCACGATGTACGTCAGCCCGTATCTGCTGAATGCTTCCTGCTCCGACTTTTTCCGGACCTTTCTGAAAGTATCGATCTCTCTCTGCCAGAGACCTCCAGCATAGCGAGGATCCTTCTCAAGCTCGTTCAACCGTTTAATGTCCAGATCCGTCAACGGATCGCTAGGCAACTTATAGTCGACAATGTCTGTGGCCCAGACTCCGCCCCAGATCGCATCAGGAGTATTCAGCTCTCTCAAGTGAGCCGCGTTCGCCGACCCAGAAATAATAACCATGGCAATGTGCATTCCCCAAGGATCGCCATCAGTGAAAATATACACCGGAAGGTCCAGCTCCTGGTTTAGCCGTCTCAGCAGAAAACGTGTCGCCCTAGGAGCCTGGCCGGCTGTGTGGATTAGGACTGCCTTGAATCGCTGATGAACCCGCTCCTCAATAAACCTCGTAAACAGACCACCCTTCTCAATCGCTATCACCTTGTCTACTTTCTTCTTGTCCGGCCGGACAAACTCTGAGGTTGTGAGAGCGGGACCGATCATCACCCCGTCCGGGTGTGATGACAGATTGAGAGTCCGGCCCTCATATCCCGGCACCGTATACTCGACGGTCAAATCGCCGAAAATAGCACTCCGCTCTTCAGGAAACACGTTGAAGTCTTCTCTCGAAAACCCCGTCACAGTCTCTAGGTCCGTGATGAGATTGTCGCTCTCCTGCTGATCCTGAAAGTCCATCTCGTATGCTTGAGCGGAATAGAAGACGTCCCGTAGAGTACTGGTCTTGTTCTGCGTCGTCAGCTCATCCGTGAAGAGGGCGGTCCAGAGAAGCTGCGTAAACGGTCGAATGTGCCTGACATTGCGCGCGCTCCGCTTTACACTCCTCTTCCCAAGAATATACTGGCGGGTCTTGTCGTCGTAGATTATGTTCGCGATAGACCTGCTGGGCATCTTGACTGTTGGAAACTCCTTCTTCGCGAGCTGGTCGTACACTTGACCTCCTAGGTGTTCTAGGGAGGAGAGGACGTGCTGCTTCCTCTCCTTGATGACCCCCTTACTCGGAGCCTTCCGTTCCTTCTTCGCTTTCTTCGGCGCCATATTTTATCAGACCCTTGAGCAGTGGCTTAATATCGGGCTCCTTCTTAGCCTTCGACAGCTTCGTCGAGAACTCAGCCACCTTCGGAAGATATTTCTCAAAAACGTCAACCCTCTTCTTCTCCTGAGCAAGATGCTCCCTCCGCGACAGATAGATTCTGAGGTTCCTTGAAGCCTCCCTGATCGCGTTGAGAATCTCGTGCTCGACCTCGGGACGGTCCGCGATGAACTCCTTCCCAACGGTCTTGTACGGAATCTTCGTGCTACAAACATGGACAAAAATGGCCAGAGGCGTCTCGCCTGGAATAACTCTGTAACCGCGCCAGTCAACTTGGTCAACCACCTTCCAGGAAACATCACTAGCCTCGTCGAAGAGTAGGGGAATCTTGTTCGCAAATCGGAACAGAAGTATCTTCCCCTGCGTCTCAATCTGCTTGCCACTAGCAATTCCAACCTCGATGATGAACGGGAAGCCCGAGTAAGTCGCAGGCTTTCTCTGAATAGTAGCTACGAAAGCGCTCCCGTTCTGCACGTCCTCCTCGGTTATCCCGAGCTCCTTCTTGATCCCCGTCGCTAGTAGGTCTGCGCCTAGGGGGGAGAGGCTTGTTGGATCCGGAGAGAGAAAATCCTCATAGTTCTTCATCGCGCTGGCCAATGTCACAATATCCGCTGACGTCAGTTTGCTGGGGCTCTTCTTGGATCCGAGCTTCGCGTACAAGAGGAACTTGCGTGCCGTAGTCTCGCCGATTCTCTGGAAATTCTTGCGCAAGAACTCCTGCAGAGTCTTTGCATTCGTGAGCCTAAGCATCCGTTGAATGGTCTCGACATCAACTCCATGAGGGTGTGGCAAAGTCTCAGTGGGTGCAGGTGGCACCACGGTGGTGCCTCTCGTGAAGTGGTACAATCGCCCGCGAGGATCGACAAAGGTAAGGTTAGCGTAAGGGACGATGATGGCTGTTTGCTTGAAGTATTCTAGTATCCTCGGCATTGCTCTGGAATAGTCGGCCTCTGTCTTGAACTCGATGACCGTCCCCTTCCAGTGAGAACTGTTCGTTCTGGTCTTCTTTTTCAGGACAATCGGCTTGTTGTGCTGGATGTCAGTCATTAGCCCGACATCGGTAATTCTCTGCTTGGGATTCGTGCTGGAGCTGATCTGAGCCTCCCCATGGGTAGTTATCTGCCCATACAACAGCGCCATCTTTCCCCCGAGCCCGAAGGTCCCACGAGTCTGGCGGAGCTTGTACTTGGAGCCGTAGAGCACCTGGCCGAAGGCGGAGGGTATGATATCGCCAGGGACCCCTATCCCATTGTCCTCTACCCTCAAAACGTAGGTTCCTGGACCGTCAAGGGGTCCTGATTCGTGCGAGAGTCGGACGTAAATGTCTGGTGGAATCCCTCCGGTTTCGCAAGCATCAAGAGAATTTTCGACGAGTTCTCTTATCGTAGAGTAAATGGACCGGGAAGGGCTGGTGAATCCGGCGATGTCTCGGTTGCGGTAGAAGAAGTCAGCCGCGCTGATCTCCTGGAAGACTTCAGCAACGGTCATCGTCTCTAATCCGTGCTGACCCAGCCTACGACTTTTTCGCGAGTTGTGTGACTGACCCTTCCCACAGTCCTAGAGCTTTCTCCTTCTTGACCTGCCCCCTCTTCTTTCTCAGGAACTTATAAACGGTCCCATGCTGTCGACCCTCGATCAACTTTTCCAGCGCATCCTTCGCCATCGAAACCGACTCAAACGTTCCGATGATCGAGATGGTGTGTCCGCTCACTGATATCAGAGTCCCAGTTAACTCCTCCAAGTTTCGCCGGGCTTTGCCCTCACGGCCGATGATCCGCCCGTCCACCCGTCGAATCTCAGCCTCGTTCTTGCCAAAGTAATCGTGAAGGTCAACAATATCGAATGAATAGTCGTCGTTGAACAATGAGAAGGCGCGTGAGGGAGAGAAGCCTCGCCCGATTGCCAGCACGAGATCCTTGGCTCTAAGCGCACTAGATGGATCGGATGAATCGGGTTTCACGCCGATGTACACGGATCCCGTATCACTGTCTATTTCGAGGTCAACAAACAGCTTCTGCTCAATGGTCGACTTGACCGAACCCTTCGGACCAATAAGTACTCCCACCCTTTCACGTGGGATCATTGCATTGACTCGGGTCTCGTGGATCATTCTTCCACCTTGAACATCCTTTCGAACGATCTCGTCCTCACGTTTAGGCCCTTGAAATAATTGTTCAGGTTGTCTATATCCCTGCTCAAAAACTCCCTAGCCTCAGGATGCTCGATAGTCACAGCCTGGGCGAAGTCTATCAGCATCGGGTACCCGTCCGGGACCAGGATATTGTACTCGCTAAGATCTCCATGCACGAGCTTGGCCTTATCGTAGAGATCCTTCACCATCTCTACGATCTTGTCATACCATGAAGATGCCGCCTGAAGCGGGACCTCCCGAAGGTGGGGTGCCGGGACCCCGTTCTTGCCTATGAACTCCATCAGGAGCACGTTCTTCTCCACGTAGATAGGCGTCGGAACGGCCAGTCCGGCCTCTTTTGCCAGTTGCAGGTTCTTGAACTCTTTGGAGGCCCACTGATCTATAAGCGACCGCGTGTCGTGCGGGATGTCCTTGAATCTGGGATCACCACGTATGTACTTGAGACGCCCCTGCCTGAATATCGCCGAGCTCGTAAGATAGATCTTTACAGCAACATCTCCACCTTTCATGTCGATCCCACGATAAATCCGACTCTCCTTTCCGGACTTTACAGCACCCTGAAGCTCGCGGAGCCTCCCCCTGTTCAGTAGATGCATAACAGTCGTCAGAGTTCTTCCGTCGAAGACTTCCTCCAAAGTCTCCTTGTCTTCGCCAACCTGGACGCGCATTCGACGCTCTCGGTCGTACCTTTCCTCTCGTCGACGGAGATTCTCTTCCGGTTTGTCGCTCATTTTCGACCAGACTTGCGCATGTCAGACTACTTCAATCTGCAAGACAAATGATTTCCGACCAGTAAGGCTTTGCACGATCGAACAGACTATGTGAATCAGCGAGCTGAAAAACTGGTGAGGCCCAGGTAGAGTCTTCCAAGTTCCTTGTGTTCGAGCAATTCTTTGGTTGGTCCTTCGAAAGCTGTGGCGCCGTTCACCAGTAAGTAGGCGTATTGCCCGATCTGAAGAGCTCTCGTTGCGTTTTGTTCGACTAGAATGATGGTAATCCCAGAGTTTTGAGACAAGTAGACTATCGTATCAAGCACTTGCGTCGCTATAATGGGCGCTAAGTTGGCTGTTGGTTCGTCAAACATGATAGTGTTGGGAGCCCGCAGCAGCGCCATGCTCATAGCGACCATCTGCCTTTCCCCACCGCTCAGGCTTGAGACCTTTGTGTTGATGTATGAAGATAGCTTTGGAAAGATCGCGAGAACCTTGCTCAGTCTGTTCTGAAAATCTTCGCCACTCACAGTGTAACCTGCCATCTTGAAATTTTCAGCCACCGTAAGCTGCGTAAACGTGCTCTCCGTCTGGGGAAGATAGGCGATTCCGAGCCGGGCTATCTCATGTGGTGGGAGGTGCGAGATTGTTTTTCCGTCAAGTTTGACTTCTCCTTTGTAGATATTGGTGAGGCCTGCGACTGTCTTGAGAAGAGTGCTCTTGCCTGACCCATTTGGACCGACGATGACCGTTATCTGGTTCGGCTGAGCTTTGATCGAGATCCCGTTTAGTATTTGGAGGCTACCATATCCTGCTGACACGCCTTCGAGGGTTAGGAAGCTAACCACCCAGATACGAGTCTATGACCTCTTTGTTCCTCATTACGTCATCCGGCTTTCCTGATGCAATTAACCGTCCGAAGGCCATGGCATACATGTAGTCGACGTATTTGAGAGCAATGTCGAGTCTATGTTCTACAATGAAGAATGTAATGCCCAGCTCATCTCTAAGCTTGAGTATTCTTGAAAAGATCTCGTGAGCTAACGTTGGATTCACGCCGGACACGGGCTCATCTAGGAGGAGGAGTTTCGCGTCGGACATCAATGCTCTCCCGATCTCCACGAGTTTCATCTGACCCCCGCTAAGAAGATATGTTGGCTGGTTCCACATGCTTGACAACCCCAGCAATCCGAGGATCCTTGCGGCCTTTTCTGTCGCATGTGTTTCAGCTTCCCGCCATTCGAGAGTGAAGAATCTTCTCCACGGGAGAAGGCTCAGTGTGAGAAGCGAGCTCAAGAATGATACTAGCGCTCTCTCTCGAAACAACTTTCGCATAACTCTCCTATGCTGGACCAGGTTCTTGAGCGAAAGGAGTCCATGGATCACACTCATTCCAGAGCGCGTGTCAGTCCAAGGCGCGACGAAATCCTTTCGAGATCTGAATCCCACGATTCGGACGGATCTGAAGAGACTCTCTCCGGGATTGTTCTTTCCTGCTACCAGCAGATTTTCGAGCACGGTCAACTTCCAGAAAAGCGCGGGAATCTGGAAGGTCCGTGCCAGCCCCCTATTGTACAGCTGATATGTAGGAAGACCAGTCGTGTCTCTGCCTTGAAAGAGGATTCTGCCTGAGTCCGGCTTGTATAGTCCGCTTACTACATTGACGAGGGTTGTCTTGCCTGAGCCGTTCGGGCCTATCAAGATGTTGATCTTACGTTCTGCAACGTCTAACGTCACGCCATCTATGGCGTGTAGGTTACCGAAGTATTTCCTTACGTCTCGGATCGACAGGACATTTTCCATTGACAAGATAAAGAAAGAAAGAAGGAGAAAGAAACTCTTGTGCTAGTACGGGTTGAAATCCGATTCAATTGTACCGAGTCCAGTGGTTCCGGATGGAGGCGCGGTCCAAGTTCCGGCGAACACCCAAGTGTTTGTCCCGCTGACCTTGACGACTTTGTAGATCTGGTATATCGACGCTACTCTGTCACCGCTTGCTTCTAGCCCGTTCGAGCCCGTTACTCCGAAATAGTTGTCCGCGACTGCGAGCAAGACGGCTTGTATCTTGGTTCCGTCATACGACCCTGCGCTTAGAGTGGCGAGGGCTGCCACCCACATGTCATCGTACGTACCGCGGCAATAGTTGTCGCAAACATCACCGCTGTAACGGCTGGAAAACGTTGCATCAAGCGCTTGAGTTCTCGTCGTATTAGGGAAACCATAGATGGTAGAAGGCAACCGCATGGTTGACACATCAAAGGTGGAATTGCTGGATATGACTGTGTCTTGTGATTCGCCGTCAGTACCTGTCCATTGCGAGGGGGTTGGTCCGGAGCCAGTTCCGGGCAGATGGCCAGTGATAAGTTTCGGATGCTGCTGGTTTACCTGGTATGCTAGTTGAGTGAACTCCTCGAATGAGATTGCATCAATAGCAACTTTGTTCGTGTTCGCGGCAGTGTTGTTGGCAGCGTTGAAGGCGGTGTTCACGTATCCGATAATGGTTGTAAAGTCCTCTACGTTCGTATCGTATTGGATTGTACAGACCGGGCCCACCGTACTTGTACACGTGTTGGCCGGCCACGAGACGGTGCCTCCGACGAGCGCGTTGAAGTCAGCACTGGTCGCGTTTGCTAGAGCGTCTCCATATGTATCATGTCTCTGGAGGATGACCACGGCGTTTGCTCCTTCAGCGTGGAGCATCGTGGCGTCGGCCATTCCCTGCCATCTGTCGTTGGGCGCCGTTCTGAACAAGAAGTCGTTGGGTGTCGCTAGGGCAACTGACGTTGAGGAGGGACTAATCACGACTATGTGGTTGGAGTTCGCATACGACAGTAGGCTTCCAATGATGGCGCCGCTGTTCAACGGCCCGACGACAACTTGGACGCCTGCCGCAGCAAAAGTCTGCAAATCAGTCTGCGCCTTCGAAGCATCCAGCTGGTAGTCGCTCACCGACACTGCGAACTTTAGGTTACAGGGCGTTACGCTGCTGCTCGCTGAGCCTTGCCCATGAGCTAGATACGAGTTGATGTCGTCTATTGCTATGACCGCAGCGTCCGCCGCCCTAACACCTTGGGCAGATAGACCGTCAGTTTTGTCTGTGAGCAGTCCGATGGTAAGAGTTCGTCCTGAAGAGCAAAGCCCACCGTTGATCTGTCCCCCTGTGAGGAGCCCGACGTAGGTAACGCCTGCGCCGGCGGCAACCCCTGCGATAAGGAGAATGAGTGCGAGGGCTAGAGAGACCGTTCTTTTGCCAGGTTTCGACATCGGTTGGGATTGAGGTTGTGATTGCATCTTAAGTCGTATCGCGCGGCCTAGCCCAATATAAGGCATATTAGAGTTTAGGACACGTTTGCGCGGGGTCCAACAGTAATGGCTACCAGCTCGTCTCTGCGGCAAGGGCGCCGCAGGCTAATCATCGCAATTGTGGTCGCCTCGATCTTAGCGGTTGTGTCCATAGTTGCAGCCCTGGTCTTCCTTTTGAGGCTCCCCATTCCGCCTTACATTCCCGACTCTGTCGTGTACGCCTCCCTCTTTGGACTTATGGCCATTGGACTCACTCTGACATACATCACAACAAAAGTCCCGAATTTCGCTTACGGTTCTTTTGTGACGATAGGTATCTACACTTCTTTCTCCTTGTTTCGCCTGAACCATCTCAACCCGTATCTCTCTACTCCAATCGCATTCATTGTGGGCGCATTCAGTTCGGTTGTAATGTATCTTGGGGTTCTTCGAATGTTGGCTAGGAGAGGGTCATCGCTCGTTGCCTTGATGATTTCTACCTTGGCAATCGATATCGCGTTCGTTGGCATCTTTGGGATATACTCAGACTACTTGTCCGCGCATTACAGGATAATTGATACCAAGTACTTCGCTCGATTCGGCACTGATTTCGTGCTCTTTGGTTCACCTGGACTGGTGTATGTGGCTCCGATATCTCTCGCCCTAATAACGACGACCCTTTTTTTGCTTCTAACTAAGACCAGATTCGGGATCGCTATGCGTGCATCCATCGAAAACCCTAGTCTAGCTCGCGTATTGGGAATAGATGTTGAGAGAACGTACGTGTTCGCATGGCTTCTCGCTGGGGGGTTCGCCGCGATGGCTGGCTCCTACTACACGCTGTGGCTCCCGGGTGGGACGACAGCGGGTTCAAATCTGATAGTCGAGATATTCGCCGCGAGTGTTCTAGGAGGACTGGGGAGCATATACGGTGCTGCCATTGGAGGATTGATAATCGGCGCCAGCGAGATTCTTCTGACGCAGGTGGGGGTAGACCTCTTTGGGGGTTGGGTTTTGATCTTTCAAAAGGGGGTTCCGCTCGTCATTATGGGTATAACTTTACTGGTCGTTCCCCGAGGTCTTTTCTCTGTGAACTGGCTTTGGATCCTACGTTCTATTGCTCGGTACTTCAGATCTCTGATGGTGTGGCTTAGCCGGGTGTTCGGATCGTTGAACGTGACGTAGTTGGACATACCCACTTTCATCTTGTTTGGAGTTGACATTATCAGGTTCCTTATAGATCTCGGAACAGCCTATGCTCTGTTTCTCGCCGTTAGCCTGACTCTGAACCTGGAAGCTGGCTTTGCAGGCGTTCCAAATTTCGGAAAAGTCATGTTCGTTGCTGCGGGTGCTGTGGCGGCCGCCGCTGTGTCCGGCCGTTTGGCGGCCTTTATCCTTGGTGTCGATACGCACGGTAACTTCAATGCTTTCATAGCCCAGATAATCCCCCAGGTGAACAGCTCGCTATCAAACAACGCTCTTCTTTCGCTCGAGTTGCTCCTCCTAGGGATTCTGCTGGCCGCCGTTATCGGTGCGGGGTTCGGTTTCCTCGCTTCTTATCCAGCGATCAGGCTGAGAGAGGATTACCTAGGAATGTTCTTGCTTGCAGCAGCACAATTGTTTCAAGTTTTCTTAGGAGGCTACGAACCACTTATCGGCGGTACCCAAGGGATCCAGGTTCCAGATTTGTTCGCGTGGGCTGGGAACGGAATCGAGGTCCGGGATGTGGTCGTCTTACTGTTTGTAGTGATCTTCGCCGGTCTGGTCTTTCTATACGTGGAGCGAGTATCTCGATCGCCTTTGGGGCGGACCCTTCGGGCCGTTAGGGACAACGAAGTTGCGGCCAGAGCGATGGGTAAGAACGATGTTGTCCTGAGAAGAAATGTTATCATCGTCGCTTCGGCGATCAGCGCGATGGCGGGCGCACTTCTCACATTCTACGGAGGAGGGATCACTTCAGATACATGGACTCGGATAACATGGACATTTTTTATATGGGTTATGCTTATTATCGGTGGGGCCGCAAACAATACCGGTGTAGCTCTAGGCGCCTTTTCGTTTACTTTTCTGTATAGATTCGCGGAACTAGTCAGGTTCTACTTTTCGGGTTCCTTGCCATTCGACCTTAACTGGTTCGAATATATGATGTTCGCGGCTCTGTTGATTCTGATTTTGTATTTCAGACCTGGAGGGATTCTATCAGAGAAGTCTTCAGTAACGCTCCCTTGGAGAACTCTTGCAGAGGTCATGCGATCCAGATCAGAGATAGGGACCAGATCAACTTTACAGCAGAGCGGCCCGGAACCTCCAATACCTAGGCTAGTCGATGACTCAGGCTAGCTGGTGTTATGAGATTGAGCCTAAATTGGACGCTTTGTCCAGCTGTTGATTTTAGCTTTTGAGAGTCCGTCTTGGCTAGAGGGCCGTTTGGACATCATGATTCCAGACGGAAAGGTTTGCCTTGTGCCAGAACATTCGCTGGAATCTGGTTCTTCCATTTCCTGAGCCATTCAAGGTCTTCCTTGGCTTCCCTTAGATCGTCGGGAAGCATTTGTGGAATCTCATCGGCGATAGGATACCATCGGTGGCATTCGGGACACACCAGCAGGCCCTCATTAATCTCTTCCTTTTCTTCGAAAATGTGAAGTTCGAGTGGGTAATGCTTGTCAATCGGGCAAGCCAAGATTTCCATGAGACGTTTCTTCAAACTCTGCCCCGAGTCGACTGCATCGCCTTTCCGAGATAAGGTTGATCGTTTTGGTTAGTTCAGACCTAGCAACCTAGTTGAGTCGATGGACCGCTCAAAACCCAATCTCGACCCAAAAGACACCTAGAAGGAACTCAGAGTTACTAGGGTCGTCGACTTGCCAGACCTGAGAGCTGCATCGCATATGCGTATCGCCCTGAGTGCGTCATCCCCCGAGGGAGACTCCTTTGTGTCGTCGATTATCGTGGTCACGAAGTTTTCGAGTTCGAGTTTGAGAGGCTCGGCCCACGGTGTGTAAGGCTTTACGAGGCGTCGGGAATCTTCTAGCATGATTTCTTGTGTGATGTAGTCTAGGCTTATCGTAGCATCGCTCCCAGTGATGATCAGCGTTCGGACTTTCCGGGGTGTCAGCCAGTTCGCATCGATGAAACCGGTTGTGCCTCCCTTGAAGCGCAGCATTATCTCAGCATAGTCTTCGTAGGAGTGTCTTCTCAAAGAGCCCGTTTGCGCAAAGACTGCGGAGACCTCCTCCTCCAGTAGGTAGCGCATTGCATCAATGTCGTGGATTGCCGTGTCTTTAACAACGCCTACATCTCCGATCCTTATGGGCCATCTGGCCACGCGACGTCCGGTCGCAATGATGACATTACCCACTATTTGCTGCGTCAACATTTTCTTTACTGCTCTTACGCCAGGGTTGAATCGTTCGATGAATCCGACGAGGAGTTTTACGCCCGCTTTTCGCGCCGAGTTCACGAGTCTGTCAGCGGCCCGCTCTTCACCAGTCATTGGTTTTTCTACAAGAAGATTCTTGCCTGATTCGATCGCTAGCAAGCCGACCTTCAAATGAGTCTGTGTGGGTGTGCAAACCGTGACCGCTTCCAGCTTAGGCACTCGCAGAAATTTGTTCACATCAGTATACCAAGGGACGCCGTATTTTGTCCCAATCTCTTTCGCTCGCCTTTCGTTCGTGTCGCAAATAGCAATAAGGTCAGCGATTCGGCTCTGGCGAAGAACTCGGACTTGGTTCTCGCCCCAGAAGCCTGTGCCTATGACGCCGATGGCCACTCGTTTCATGTGTCGAGGGTGCCTCTTCCTATCGTCGTATAGAAGAGGCCGGCCCTCTCAACATTTGAAGCTTCCAGAACTCTAGTCAGATCACATATCGCCCCCGGACGATTCATCTCCGTCGCAAGCTGGTCCGCATCAAGCTCCAAAGCACACGATTTCGGAAGCGCCACAACGGTGCAGTTAGCCTTGGCCACCGCCCTGAGGAGACTATTCTCCACCTTGGCGCGATCTCCAACCATCTGTACCCAAGGCTGCGATCCATCCTCGCCCGGGTACAACGATACTCGCGCGCCCCTTTTCCGAAGAGACTCGATTATTGGCGGTGACTCGGGCTTAGACCAGGAATTCTTGAGCAGTCCATCCGTTCCGAGAATCGCGACCTTCGATCTCCTGAAGGGATATCCGCAGCGGCTCAACGCTCTTCGCACCATGTCCACAATCTGCGTCTGAAACTCTACATTTACAGCGTGAGCAGCACGTGCGAGTCTCGGACCGTCCCTTTGATGCGAGCTCGAAAGCGCAATCCCTGTCCCGATCGACTCTCTTCCCGGAATCGGGTTAGAACGTCCGGCAAGTGCAGCGCGAGTGTCCCTGCACAGGTCAAGTACATCGTCATAGTTGATTCCATGCCTTTCCGACAGTTTGGCAAGTTCCAGTCCAAGTGCCCTGGCCACTTCTCGACTAACAGCGGAGAAAAGACCAGCTGCTTCCGCCAACTCCACACTGGAAGCTAGGCTAAGCGTTGGAAAGACTCGCAGAAGTTCCGCTTGGAATGTGTTCGAGATGGCACCTTCGAACCCTGCCAGCACTTTGGGCTTTTCCCTGAACTCTTGAATGCTCTCTCCAGACCAGATGAGCGGGAGGTAGTAGAAGTTCAGATCCGTCCCTATCTTCAGTCCGCCGTGCTTTTCCACAGTTGTCTTGAGCACGGAGGATGTGTAGTGGGGCCTGCAGAGACCCGCGAAGGCAACGGTCGTGCCCGCCGCGAGTCCGGGCGCAATGTTCCGAGCCGTCATCTCGAGAGCGTTAGTGTGTTCCGGAGTAGAAGCGTGGGCGGCCAGGACCAAGGTTCGGACCTGGGAGAGGGGTAGTTGGCTATAGTCTGGAGTAAGGCTGATCTTTCCCGACTTCGTAAGGATTGCGAGCAGCCAGAGAGCCTCTTCGATGCCCGGTCGGTTCGTATGTGTTCTTCCGTCGTCCCCGAAAGGTCCTACAAGATAGTTGGAAATGCCAGCCTCAGCGTAGAGAACGGAGAGGAGAAGTGCCTCGGGGTTGTCGCCAATGATAGCAACGGAATGATTTTCTTCCATAGATCCGATCAGATGACTTCAACAATTCTGGCAGGGACCCTCGGGTTGTTCGGGGTCTGCTTAACCGATTGCATCTGCTCTGTTGAAAGATTTCGATCTGCTGATCGACAAGGTTGCCTGCGTCAGACGCAACTTCCGTCAGCGCTCACTGTGAATGTTGGACCATTCGTTTGATCTCTGATCCTGAACGTCTTCTATCTCTTATCTACCCATCATGTCTTACAGAATTTGATCTGGGATCTCCTAGATGAAAATCTGGATCGACATTCTAACCCCGAAGCATGCGCTCTTCTTCGAGCCACTCTACCGAGATTTAGCCCGAGAAAGGCACGAAATGTTGCTAACCACTCGGACATATCGTGAAGCCGAGGAAGTACTAGAGCTGAAAAGATTACCATACCATGTCATAGGAGAGCATGGCGGCGCCACGCGCTATGGCAAACTCTTAGCAAGCGGACGCAGAGTTGTGAAGCTGGCTCAACTGATCGAGAACTGGCACCCGGACACAGCAGTCTCATTCTCATCTCCAGAAGCTGCCAGAGTGGCTTTTGGCCTAGGCGTTCCACACGTAGCAGTAAATGACTCTCCGCATTCTTGGCAGGTCGCCCGCCTCAGCATTCCCCTCTCCAGATACGTCTGTTCGCCCTGGATAATCCACAGACGCGTCTGGCTCTCTCTCGGAGCTTGGCCCGACGGCATCGTGGAATACAAAGCACTGGACGCCGCCGCCTGGTTGAAACGGCACAAGCCCAATCCAGAAGTTTTGCGACAGCTCTCGCTGACGAGAGATAAGCCAATTATCGTGTTGCGTACTGAGGAATCGTTCGCCTCCTATCTGGAAGGAAAGGCGAGCGACAAGGCGCCAGTTATCGGCCCCGTCGCCGAAGAGATCTTGAAACTCAAACTGGATGTGCAAATTGTGATCTCGACAAGGTACGGTCGACAAGCGCCGGTTCTCAGGCAAGAGTTCGGAAACAAGGTCCGGGTCATCGATCATATTGTTGACTCGACAAGCCTCCTCTACTACTCAACCCTCTTCATAGGCTCTGGAGGCACCATGACCGTTGAGGCAGCTCTGCTCGGCCGCCCAGCCATCTCATGCTTCCCCGGAGACAAACCACTCTACATCAGGTACTTGGAGAAGAAAGGATTGGTCGAGACGATTCAATCCCCAAGAACCATCGCCACGAAAGTCAGAGAAACACTAGCCTCAGACAAGAAACTGGAACAACAACAAAGGCGAGGGACCCGACTACTTCGACATATGGAGGACCCGATCAAGATCATATCTGCAGTAGTCAGAAAGACCTGGAAGCTCTAGACGGTGACCGGTCTAGCGGCAGCCCGCAGACGACTACCCGGAATCAGCCCGGCCCTCTTTCTGACCCAACCGGGCCTTGCGAGCACTTCTTTCTGAGAATTTGACCGGGTCCACGTATGAAATAGCGCGCAGTCCATCGTCATCTAAAAAACGCTCGTTCCGCACAACGACGCTGTTACCATCCACGGTTACCAAAGCCGTTACCACACATGAAAACCCAACAGCGTTGATCCTCGCGACACGGAAGAGCTCTTTGAGAAGTATCCAAGCTGGGAATCGCCCAAAATAAGCTTGGATCAGCGATCCGAGAGGTGGGTCCTATGCAGCACCTTATTCACGCTTGAAGGGTCCTCACCGACACTTACTGAAAAACGCCAAACAGTCCGTTCTGCGCGACAAACTGATAATCTCGCCTAGAAACGTTCCAGATTGCCAGAGGATCCCTCCCAGGATTTAGATTTAAAAAATTCCCATGAAACAAAACCGTTCTTCCAGTGACACGTCGCTGATTACCCACCTAGCTCAGTTCAGGATCGGTGCGGATTTCTCCAATCTAGCTTCCAATTGTCTGGTCGAAGAGCGGCTTGAACTCGTCCAGTAGACGCTTCAGATCCTTCTCCGTCCTCCCCTCGACATAGATTCGGATAAGCGGCTCCGTCCCGCTGGCCCGGACGAGGAACCAGCCCCGGTCCTCGAGGTCGACCCGGACCCCGTCTATCGTGCTCGTCACCCTATCCCCAAGCTTCTGTCGAATCTTCTTCATCACATCATTCTTCTTCTTATCCGGACAGTTCTTCTTCTCCTTCGCCATGAAGAAGGTCGGTAGACGAGCCATCAGCCGAGACAGAGGCTGACCATTGTCTAGGATAGAGTTGAGTATGAGAACAGTCGCCATGGCACCATCCCTTACAGGCTGATGCGGAGCATAGAATATCCCCCCATTCTCCTCTCCACCCAGAATCGCCCTCTCCTTCATCATCGTACGCGCCACATTGATACTACCAACCGGTGTGAGAATCACCCTTCCCCTTCTCTTCCGAGCTGTCTCACTCACAGACATAGACGAGTTTATCGGAGTAACCACCTTCAAGCCAGGCTTCTTCTTCAGAACCTCATCCTCAATCAATGTCAGACTCTTGTCTCCGGAATGAATCGCTCCCGTCTCGTCTACGAATATCGCCCTATCACCGTCGCCATCATGAGCCACCCCAAACACAGCCTTCTCTTGCCTGACAGCCGCGGCAAGAGGCCCAAGATTCTCCGGCCTAGGCTCCGACGTGCGACCCGGAAACCTGCCATCAATATTATCGTTGATCGTGACCACTCTACAACCGATCCTCCGAAGAAGGACCGGCGTCGTCAACGCCGCCACACCATTTCCGGTGTCCACAACTACCGTGACTGGCCTCCGGAACTTTCTCCCACTGACGAACTTGCTAAGGCTCGACAAGTACGGTTCGAGAGGTTGAGGTGGATGTGTTCTCCGGCCCGGGTTCTTGCTAGCCATCCACGACTTTCTCGGAAACAGCCCTTCTATCTTCTCCTCCTTGTCGCGGCCAATTTCGATCCCATCTGAGTCGACGACTTTGAAGCCGTTATACTCGGGTGGGTTATGGCTAGCAGTAATCATCGCACCTGCAGCATCCCTGGCCAGTTTTACCAGGAATTGGAGCCCAGGGGTGGTAATCTGTCCACAATCCTCAACATCATTTCCATGGGCAAGTATGCCCGCCACAGCACCTTCAGTAAGCATCGGACTCGAGGTTCTCCCATCACACCCAACCAGAATCCTCTTGCCCTCAAAGAGGCTCGCAACACTCGATCCAATTCTGTACGCAAAATCGGCATTGAGAATATCCCCAGCAACTGCCCTTATTCCGTTGGTCCCGAATAGGCGGGCTGCTTTCAACATGCCTCTTCCAAAGCCTGTGTTAGTTCAGAACTATTGATCCCGGATTGACTACTGAATGTTCGGGGATGACTACTTCGCCTGCGATAACGGATCCCTTTCCGATCGTTGTTCCCTTTCCGATCCTCGTCCCTTCCCCTATAACAGCGCCTTCAACGTGACAGTCCTCATCGACGGTTGTCTCTTCAAACAATATCGTGTCCCGTATCATCGTACCACTCTTCACCTTGACCTTCGGTGAAAAGATCGCGTAAGGTCCCACTTTGGCGTCTCCCGCAATGACACAGCCACTACCTACGTGGGATGGGTGTTCGATATCGACTGCGGGAGAGATGTCTTTCCTCGCATTAGACAACAAATGCTCGCCTCGTTTCAACATGTTCATGTTCGTCGCCACATAGTCTTTGACCTTTCCAATATCGTGCCAGAAACCATTATGCCTCCATCCCCCAAGCTTCATTCCACTCGCCAAGACCGGGAAGATCTCCCGTTCAAGGCTTACCGCCCGTCTTTCAGGAATCATTCCGATCACACTCTGGTTCAAGACGTAAACTCCCGCATTTATCCATCCAGGACCTTGAGCCTTCTCCGATTTTTCGTCGAAACCTATGATCTGATCACGAGAGTCCAATGTAACCAAACCGTAAGGCCTAGTATCGCTTACCCGGAAAACAGCGATCGTCGCCTCCGCACCGCTCGCCAGATGCGTTCGCGTGAGCCCCTTGAGATCGATATCGCTTACAATATCCCCGTTGATGACAACCACCGGTTCCTTACCGGAGATCATACCCGCTGCCAGTCTCAAGGGCCCCCCGGTTCCCAGTGGGGTCTCTTCAACGGACAACACCATCCTATTCCCCATCTTCCGCGCCGCCACCTCCATCCGGAGCTTGTCTGAGAGATGATTGACCGCAAGTATCACTTCACCCACATTCCCCCGATCAAGCCAGTCAGACATGTAGTCGATTAGAGGCGTCCCAACGATAGGAAACAAGAGTTTCGGCTTCGAACAGCTGAGGGGCCGAAGCCTCGTCGCGAACCCTCCCGCAAGAATCAATCCCTTCAACGCTTCTTCCAAGCTCTCAGTTTGAGGATTCGCGGCGGAAATGTTGTTATAGCCTTTACCCGAGAACGACCCGAAGAATTCTTGTCGCCCAGTCCTTCCCGGAAGAGACTTGGGCGGAAAGGAGTCGACGCGATTTTCAGCTCGGCCAGAGAGCACCGCCCAGCAAGTCTTCTAGTCGGAGTATTGGGGATTGTCACTGGCGTCACACTCTGGATCACCGTACTATTGGACCGTGAATACACGAGAATCTTAGGCCCCTCGGAAACCGACTCCTACCTCACCCTCTTTCTTACATCAATTGGGCTGATTCTAGCCCTTATCGGAACTGGAATCTGCGGAGTCCCTTCCATCCCCACTGCCCCTACTGAGGAGAAGGCCTTGGAAGGATACGCGGAGCTGGCAAACCCTTCGAGAGGGGCTCTGCCAACATCAGACATGAGGCGGACGTTGTTCGCCTTCATCCAGAGTTCCATCATAGCTGCCCTCTATACCGGACTGGTCGAGGAATACCAGTCAAACTTGAGCATGCAGCAGTGGGTTCGCCTAGCCTTCCCAACTGCGAAGTACATTCTCAACTGGGAAACCGTTCTCGTCCTGTCGACACTCCTCGGGCTAATAACAATCCAATTCCTTCCAGGAAGACTACTTGCCGAACGAAAGAGGATCATCTGACGAGCCGAATATCGCCTAATCGAGCCTCTGATTACTTACACTCGCCTAGCTCCAGAAAATCGTAACTACAATTTCCAAAACGCGAAAAAGACAGCGACGAAAAAAAACCAAGAATTCTTTTTTCAAAAAGGCCATCCCGGACCGCACGCGCCACTCCGTGGTCTCAGCCTACAATGTAGGTGATCCGGAGCACTGCTTTCCGCAAACCACCCTCTGAAATGATTCTACTTCGTACCTTCACGAAAGCTTGCCACCACAGTTCTTGCAGAACATCGCTTCAATCGGGTTCGTTGAACCGCATGACGCACAGACAGTCGAGTCCAGCAAAGTGCCACATTTGATGCAATGCTTCGCTCCGCTTAGAAGCTGCGCACCACATTTCCGACACCATCCCGTGCCTCGAGCCGTCTCGACGGGCTTGGAGGGTGCAAGGGAACTTGGAGAGAACACATCAGTGAGAATGACCACATCGCCAACAGTTGCTATCTTTTCATGTGACACTTCGAATTCTCTGGACAGGTCCCGATCATCCAGCATAGTCTTGAACTGCTCCTTATCGACCGATAACAACAGCGACTTGATGTCACCCGCATCGGTCGGAATCGCTTTTCTGACTCTCCCGACCAGGATTCCATGAGAGTCAACGACTTGGAGACCACTCAGAGCCTCAATTCTTGCATGATTATCCTTGACCTGCGAACTCGTATTCTGGTTGTCAACATATTTCTCGCACCCGTAACAGTACCATCTTTTCTCGTGAGACCTTGTTCGGACGAAGGTGAGAGACTGGCTGCAGTCTGGGCATCGCGCCTTAGGCTCCTCGTCAAACATGCTGTCCATGCCCAATTTCAACGAGCGAACTAGATCGGTTAGGCTGATTACCCCGTCTTCTTAGTTAACACCTTCGCAGCATTAACGCGCACGTAGCTATCCGATTGAAGGCGACTATGGTCCTCGTCTCTCAAAAACGGACCGGGACCTTGATCTGTTCGAGTCAATTTTCTCATTCATTCCAAACGCTTCCTTCAGGACTTCGTTCATAGACATACTACCGCATGTACGGAAAAAGGTACAAAGTATCGATTGCCCCCAACCTGCGGGTGGGACTGCTCTCTTCTCATTCTTTGGAGCCGCACACAGAATAGCTGGAAACAGTGCAAGTCGAACCCCTACCTGGATCATAGAGGTTAGAGACCTC